>Ga0208951_1001449_pt1 | contig 10301 bp, 9 predicted proteins | sample GreLakmeMI27MSRF_FD_187702 | JGI IMG/M metagenome (GOLD analysis project Ga0208951, IMG submission 187702) | Freshwater lentic microbial communities from great Laurentian Lakes, MI, USA - Great Lakes metaG MI27MSRF (SPAdes) | ecosystem: Environmental > Aquatic > Freshwater > Lake | place: Great... | reverse complement strand
GTGTCATGTTATGGCCCATGAAAGTTTTGAAAACCCAGATGTGGCTGCCTTGATGAATGAAAACTTTGTCAACATTAAAGTCGATCGCGAAGAGCTTCCCGCTGTTGATTCGCTGTATATGGAAGCAACCCAAGCAATGACTGGACATGGTGGTTGGCCGATGTCAGTCTGGCTAGATCATGAGCGCCGGCCATGGTACGCGGGAACTTATTTTCCATCGCGCCCCTCACATGGCATGCCATCATTTACCCAAGTTCTGTTGGCACTAACCGATACTTGGCACAAAGAGCGGGAACGAGTTGGTGATTCGGCAGCGCGAATAATGGAGCACTTAGGTTCGCGTAATGAATTACTTGGAGATGCCACAGCTGATTTCGTTCGGGAAGATATTGAATCGGCATTGCATAGTGCAATTGACTCACTGGCAAAGTCTTTTGATCTGGTGAACGGGGGTTTTGGTCAGGCCCCAAAATTTCCGCCATCTCTCGTTTTGGAATTTTTAATTCGCAGCCAATCACTTCAGAAACTTGGAATGCAGGACTTTGATCCGCGAGTTTTAGAAATGTTGGAAAAAACTTGTGACGCGATGGCGCGTGGGGGAATGTACGACCAAATCGGTGGTGGCTTTGCTCGCTACAGCGTTGATGCAACTTGGACTGTGCCACATTTTGAAAAAATGCTCTACGACAATGCCCAACTGCTTTCTGTTTATGCGCACTTGTATCGCCTAACGGGAAGTGAGTTAGCGCTTCGAGTCACCACGGAAACAGCTGACTTCTTGTTACGGGAAATGTTAACCCCAGAAGGCGGGTTTGCCGCAGCTCTTGATGCTGACAGCATTGAGGAAAGTTCTGGTCATTCGCACGAAGGTGCGTTTTATGCCTGGACGCCGCAGCAGCTCATATCAACTCTTGGAATTGAAGATGGAACTTGGGTTAATCAACTTTGTGGCGTGAGCGTTGCGGGAACTTTTGAAGACGGTAAATCTGTCTTGACACTTCTTAGCGACCCAGATGACTGGCCGCGCTGGTTAGAAATTCGTAAGCGGCTTCTTGAAATTCGAAATGAGCGTCCCCGCCCAGGTCGTGACGACAAGGTCGTTGCCAGTTGGAATGGACTTGCTATCCGAGCTTTGGTTGATGCTGGAAGTATCTGTGAACGCCAAGACTGGTTAGCCGCCGCAATCCAAGCAGCGCACTTGTTAGCCAAAACTCATCTTGGCGCGGATCCCGCATATCCCAATCGATTAGTTCGAGTATCTCGAGATGCAAAGCCAGGACTACATGCCCTAGGAATTCTTGAGGATCAAGCATTAGTTGCAAGTGCATTTTTATCCTTGGCACAAATATCTGGGGATGATGTTTGGCGAACTAAAGCTGGCGTTTTACTCCAAGACATTCAGGATCATTTTCAACAGGGAAGTGGGTTAGCGGATACTGCCGATGATGTGCCGCCAGTTGCCCAGCACGTCACGACGAGGCAAGTTGATCCCACTGATAACGTGACACCTTCTGGTTGGGCCGCCACCTTGGACGCAGCCCTTACTTATTCAGCGCTTTCTAATGACCAACGACTTCGCGAATGGGCAGAAACTTTAATTCCAGCATTAATTCCTCTTGTGGCTTCTCACACTCGCTTTGCGGGTTGGAGCGGTTGCGCTTTTACTATGTGGCTTGATGGACCGCGTGAAGTTGCTTTGGTCTGCGCCGAAGATTCCGAGCTTAAAAAACTTATTGCCTTAGGAACTTCGCCAGGATTGGTTTACGCCTGGAACAGTGATCAACCGCTATTGCAGGGCAGAACCAAATCTACAGAGCTTGATACTGCATTTGTTTGTCGTGGCTTTGTCTGCCAGGCACCGATAACGAGTATTGAAGAATTTAAAAACTCAATTGGCGTAGCGAACTAAATTCCAAACCTGCGATTTCGCGCTGCGTAGGAACGCACTGCCCGCAAAAAATCGATTTTGCGAAAATTTGGCCAATAAGCTTCACAGAAATAAAACTCAGAATGCGCACTCTGCCACAGTAAGAAACCGCTCAGTCGCTGTTCGCCAGAAGTTCGAATCACCAGGTCTGGATCAGGCTGTCCCTTTGTATATAAGTGCGATGCCACATGTTCGATGGTTAATTCCGAAGCTATCTCGTCAAGAGTTTGCCCAGCTGCAGATTGCTCGTGCAGGAGAGATCGAACCGCATCGACAACTTCTTGTCGGCCGCCATATCCAACAGCGACGTTCACTAAAAGCCCTTTAACTTTCTGGGTTTGGGTCAGGGCTTTAGTTAATGCAATTTTTGTTCGTTCTGGCAAAGCTTCCATCGCGCCCACTGGGTGAATTTGCCAACGATTAGTTTGCGCCAGGGATGTGACGGTGTCTTCAATGATTTTCAATAAAGCATCAAGTTCTTCAGGATCGCGGGCCAGATTGTCAGTTGAAAGCAACCAAAGCGTGACTACTTCAACGCCTAACTCCTCGCACCAGCCCAAAAATTCAGATATCTTTTCCCCGCCAACTCGGTGCCCGTACGCACTGGAGGAACCCATCTCGGCAGCCCAGCGCCGGTTTCCATCAAGAATTACACCGACATGTGCGGGAAGTTGGTCGCTGGGCAGCGCAGAAGTTAGCCTGTGGCCATAAAGGTCATACGCAACTTCACCTACTAATGTGCGCAATCTTCCCATGCGCCCCAGATTAGTAGGTCTCATTGAAACCTTCTACACCTGCTGGTGTTATCGCAGTGTTTAACTAGCTGTCACTTTGAATACGGCGTGTCTAGCGCCAGCAAAAGTCTGGAAGGAATACGGTCAAGAGTATCGGTCAGGTCCGGTCCTTCCCATGGATAAATCTGAAAATGTGGGTAATCGTATGACTGAATCGAACACTCAAAAGCGCACTTACGTACTTGATACCAGCGTCTTACTATCAGACCCAAGCGCATTGTTTCGATTCGATGAACACGAGGTTGTAATTCCAATTGTTGTTATTACGGAACTGGAATCTAAACGAACTCACCCTGAACTTGGATATTTTGCCCGATCTGCGCTGCGCAGTTTGGATGACTTGCGAATTAAACACGGACGACTTGATGCCCCGTTGCCAATTGGTGAACATGGTGGCGTACTTCGCGTTGAACTTAACCACACTAATTCGGATATCTTGCCAGCCGGATTTCGCTTAGGTGATAACGACACTCGAATTTTATCGATTGCGCGCAATTTAGCCGAAGAAGGTTGCGATGTTGTTTTAGTTAGTAAAGATTTACCACTTCGAGTTAAAGCATCTGCAGTTGGTTTAGAAGCGCAGGAGTATCGGGCAGAAACTGTGCCATCAAGTGGCTGGACTGGAATGACTGAAGTAACAGTTGCAGGTACGCAGATTGATGATCTTTACAGTGAAGAAATAATTGACCATGAAAGTGCGCGGGAGCACCCCTGCCACACAGGCGTTGTACTTTCCAGCGACCGGGGAAGTGCACTGGCTCGCGTAACACCAGATAAAAGATTGCAGTTAGTTCGTGGCGATCGCGAGGCCTTTGGCCTACACGGGCGAAGCGCCGAACAGCGAATCGCTCTTGATGTTCTACTTGATCCAGAAATTGGAATCGTTTCACTTGGTGGTCGAGCTGGAACTGGCAAAAGTGCGTTGGCACTTTGCGCGGGTCTAGAAGCAGTTATGGAGCGCCGCCAACATCGCAAAGTTGTAATTTTTCGCCCACTATATGCAGTCGGTGGACAGGAATTGGGATATTTGCCCGGTAGTGAAAATGAAAAAATGTCGCCTTGGGCCCAAGCAGTTTTTGACACACTTTCTGCGCTAACTTCCGCTGACGTGATTGATGAAATCTTGGAGCGTGGAATGCTTGAAGTATTGCCATTAACCCACATTCGTGGCCGTTCGTTGCATGACACATTTGTCATCGTGGATGAAGCGCAATCCTTGGAGCGAAATGTTTTGCTAACGGTTCTCTCGCGCATTGGTAAAGATAGCCGCGTGGTTTTAACTCACGACGTAGCGCAGCGAGATAATTTGCGAGTTGGTCGTCATGATGGCGTCGTTGCAGTGGTTGAAAAATTAAAAGGCCATCCACTATTTGCCCACGTAACTTTGACGCGCTCGGAACGCTCACCAATCGCAGCACTAGTTACGGAAATGCTAGAGGACCTTCCAGCGTAACTTTTAATACTCTTTGGTAAACTTATTGAGTTATGAATTTTCGAATTGTTCAACAAGTATTACTGGCGCTGGCAATATTGATTGGTCAAGCAGTGACTGTGGCGCCGGCATCCGCTGCGATCACCCGATTCGTCGATGATCCAACTCGCAATTTAGCCAAGGCTGATCGACTAAATATTTCTTTTGAAACCTGGGTAACATCTCCAACAGCAATTTACTTAAAGCGTGTTGAGTCAAACAACAACTGCAAATCAACGGGCAGCATGGGTAAATATCAAGGCACTTGGCAAGTGAATGCGGGTTTTTGGAAAACTTACGGGGGCTTAAAATATGCAAAAAAAGCTAGCAAAGCTTCGTGCCAGGAACAAGATTTAGTTGCTTACCAGGGCTGGTTAGCTCGCGGCTGGAGCCCATGGCCGCCTGCAAAAAAATTCACGCCTTAAATTAAAAACCAGTTAAGCGGGCGGGCCAACTGGAATGTTCAAGGTAACGGGACGCAACGTCTCGGCGTAAAAGTCATTCCCTTTATCGTCCACGATCACAAAAGCGGGAAAATCTTTAACTTCAATTTTCCAAACAGCTTCCATACCCAATTCTGGAAAATCTAAAACTTCAACTTTTGTTATGTTGTCTTTTGCTAACCGCGCCGCTGGTCCACCGATTGAGCCCAGATAAAAACCACCATTGTCTTGGCAAGCTTTTGTTACGGCTTGACTTCGATTTCCTTTCGCAAGCATGACGAAAGAACCGCCAGCTTTTTGGAAGCGATCCACGTAACCGTCCATCCGACCTGCGGTTGTTGGTCCAAATGAGCCAGATGCGTAACCCTCGGGAGTCTTTGCCGGCCCAGCGTAGTAAACAGCGTGATCTTTAAAGTACTGCGGCAATTCTTGCCCGCTGTCTAACATCTCCAAAATCTTGGCATGCGCTAAATCCCGAGCCACGATTAAGGAACCAGTTAACGAAATTCGAGTCTTTACCTCGAGACCGGAAAGTACTTTTCGGATTTGGTCCATTGGCTGATCTAAATTTACGTTGACAACGTCTTCAGCAAAGTGGTCAGTAGTAACTTCGGGGAGAAAACGTGCAGGATCTTTTTCAAGTGCCTCAATGTAGGCACCAGTTGCATCAATTTTCACCAGCGCTTGGCGATCTGCTGAGCAGGAAACTGCAATTGCAATTGGGCATGATGCGCCGTGACGCGGTAACCGAATTACTCGAACGTCGTGACAAAAGTATTTGCCACCAAATTGCGCGCCAATTCCAAAACTTTCTGTCAGCTTTAAAATTTCGGCTTCCATCTCTAAGTCGCGATACCCATTTCCATCAGGTCCACCTTGGGTAGGAAGTGAATCTAAATATTTTGTACTTGCTAACTTAGAAACTTTTAATGCATATTCTGCGCTGGTGCCGCCAACAACAATTGCCAAGTGATAGGGCGGGCAGGCAGAGGTTCCTATCAAGCGAAGCTTTTCATCCATAAATTGCAGGAAACTAGCCTTATTAAGTACTGCTTTAGTTTCTTGATATAAAAAGCTCTTATTCGCGCTGCCACCACCTTTGGCTATGAATAAAAGTTCGTAACTATTCTCGTGCCCAGGTTTAGTGTCAGAATAAATTTCAATCTGGGCTGGCAAGTTATCACCAGTATTTTTCTCATCCCACATGTTCAGTGGGGAAAGCTGGGAGTAACGCAGATTTAGTTTTTGGTAAGCCTGGTAAATCCCGCGACTTAAAGCTTCTTCATCTGGTCCAGAAGTTAGTACCTGGGAACCTCGCTTTGCCGAAACAATTGCTGTCCCAGTGTCTTGGCACATAGGTAAAACTCCACCTGCTGCAATGTTTGCATTTTTCATTAAGTCAGTTGCCACAAATCGATCATTAGGGGAGGCACTTGGATCGTCAATTATTTTGCGGAGCGATTCCAAGTGGCTGGTGCGCAAGTAGTGGGAAACATCATGAATTGCTTCGTAAGCAACTTTCTCTAGCACGCTGTCATCAATGTTTAGAAAAGTTCGATCCCCGAGAGTTGTGGTGGAGATACCTTCGGTTGTAACTAAGCGAAACTCAGGGGCATTTTCGCCAAGCGGGAGGATTTCGGTGTAGTTAAACGAAGTCATATTGCTAGCCTATTCCTAAGTTTGGAGCCAGCATTGCGCAAGTAGCGCGCAGTGCACTAAAGGTGGCAAGGCGAAGTCTCATTAAACAGGGCAATATAGAAGATATGGCTGGCCGCAAACCTCGGGGACGAGAAACTGCATGGGACATGATTTTGTCCATGGCAGCGGTCACAGCAACGGTTGGCGTGATCATGTTATTGGCATGGCGCCCGCAACAAGAAGTTGTGCAGTCAGTTGACTATCCAGCAGCAGTTGAAAATGCAAAACTTTCTGCGATTTGGCCAATTTCCATTCCAAGTGAATTACCAAAGGGCTACCGCGCAACAAGCGCCAGATTTGAACCAGAGTCATACGGTGAGCCAGGGGATGTTCGTTGGCTTGTTGGCTTCCAAACGCAGGCCGGTGAATACATATCAATTTGGCAAAGTGATGGACCAAAACGAAAAGTAATTGCGACCGCAACAAATAATGCTGATTGTGAAAGCACCGAGTCAATTACAAACAATAAGACAGGTGTAGCTTCAACTTGGCAAAAGTGTGAAATAGCTAAACCACTCACGCGCTCATTTGTGCAAACAAATGGTGAGGTAACAACTGTGGTAGCAGGAACTGTGCAGTGGCCGGAATTGCTGGAATTTGCTCAATCTTTGGAACAAGTTAGCCCGTAGAATTAAGTTATGGCAAAAGACGAACTTTCTTATGAGGCAGCTAAGTCGCAGTTGGACGAAGTTGTCGCGCTGCTGGAAAACAAGGACATCGCACTTGATGACATGGTCAAACTTTGGGAACAAGGCGAAAAGTTAGCTGCAATTTGTGAAGAAAAACTAGCTGGTGCTAAATCGCGACTAGAGGCACTTCGCCCAACTACGAAACTCGGAGAAGACCAGGATTAGTCCGCTGAAATTTCAGCACTAGTTTCGCCGTCAGCAAATCGAATTTTTACCTTGGTGCCCGCTGGCACCGAACTCACTGTCCGCACAATTTCCCCGGCTTTTGATCTCACAATTGCGAACCCACGCTCAAGTGTTCCCTGTGGCGAGAGTGCCCGTAATGTTGCCGAAGCGCCTTTGACATGCGCACTTTCTAGTTTTAAAAAATTCAGAACTTGCACGTATATGGCAGTTCTTGCAGCAGTGTTATCTTTAAGTCTCTGCTCAATCAAAGTCGCTGGCGAAGCTAAGGCTGGACGATTTTTAGTTAGTTCAAGTTCTTGTTTGAGCCGATTGAGGTTTGTCGAAACTAAAGTTTGAATTCTGGCCCTAGAATTTCGCAAATCGGCAATTTCCTGTAAAACGTCTGGAACAATTCTGCGCGCGGCATCTGTTGGCGTTGACGCTCGAACGTCAGCAACGTAATCAATTAATGGTCGATCTTCCTCGTGTCCGATTGCTGCAACGACTGGCGTGTTAACACTTGCAACAACTCGAATCAGAGACTCATCGCTAAAGGGCAATAAATCTTCAAATGCGCCACCACCTCGAGCAATGACAATCACATCAATGTCACTGATTGCATCAAGTTCGGTCAGCGCTGAACTAACTTGCCTAACACAATTCACGCCTTGCACAGCCACTTCACGCACTTCAAATTGCACATCTGGCCATCGTCGCTTGGCATTTTCGATCACGTCATGCATCGCATCGCTACCTTGGCCGCAAATCAACCCAATTCGCCTGGGCAGAAAAGGTAACGGCTTTTTTCTGTCTTCGTTAAAAAGTCCCTCAGCTGCCAACAAATTCCGTAGTGCCTCTAGGCGCGCCATTAATTCGCCAATTCCAACAGCGCGAAGCTGCAGCACTTTGAATTGCATTGAACCTCGTTTAGCCCACCAGTCCGCTTTCACTTGAACGAGAACTCGAGCGCCCTGCTCCACACTTGTTGCCAAAGATTCCATTACGCCAGAAGCCACATAAAGTGAAAGTGATACGTCTCGATCTGTGTCTCGAAGAGATAAGTAGGTAAGGCCTTTTCGCGGATTTACCTCAGCCAGTTGGCCTTCAACCCAAATAGTTCCAAGCCGCGCTATGTATTCCCCGATCATGGTGGAAACCGCATGCACAGCTAGTGGGGTTTCAGGTACCTGCCCCGGCTTGTTGTCAGTTGTTTCATCCATGGATCTATTCTGCCCAATGCCAGAACCCAAGTGCGCGCGAACTGGTTTACGATAGAGGAGTGAGTCAAACGCAGCGAAAAGTTCTCCTAGCTAAGCCCCGCGGCTATTGTGCTGGCGTTGACCGCGCTGTGGAAACCGTGGAAAAGACCCTTGCGCTGCATGGCGCCCCAATTTATGTGCGCAAAGAAATAGTTCATAACAAGTTTGTGGTTACTGAGCTGGAAGCAAAAGGCGCCATTTTTGTTAACGAGACGGATGAAGTCCCGCAGGGTGCGACCGTAGTTTTCAGTGCGCATGGAGTCTCACCAGCGGTGCACGAAGAAGCGGCGCAACGAAACTTAAAGACGATTGATGCCACCTGTCCGCTAGTTACAAAAGTTCATGCCGAAGCACGCAGATTCGCTCAAGATGATTATCAAATTTTGTTTATTGGCCATGAGGGCCACGAAGAAGTTGAAGGCACTATGGGCGAGGCGCCCAAAAACATGACGTTAGTCGACGGCCCGGCTCACGTCCAGGATATTGAGATCGATCCGAGTCGACCTGTTGCTTGGTTATCGCAGACAACATTGTCCGTTGATGAGACGTTAGAAACTGTAGATAGATTGCGCGCTAAGTTTCCACAGTTATTAGATCCACCGAGTGACGACATTTGCTACGCCACGCAAAACCGTCAAAAAGCTGTGAAGGAAATTTCGAATCAGTGTGAACTCATGATCGTTGTCGGCTCAGCAAATTCATCTAACACAGTTCGACTAGTTGACGTGGCACTTGAAGCTGGCGCAACTGCGGCTTATCGCGTTGATTTTGCTGCTGAGATTAACGAAGAATGGCTTTCTGGGGTAACGACCGTTGGCGTAACAAGTGGCGCATCCGTGCCAGAGATTTTAGTCAATGGTGTTCTCACCTGGTTAGCGCAGCGCGGCTTCGATTGCGTTGAAGAAGTAGAAACCATTGAAGAGCATCTGCAATTCGCGTTGCCACCAGAATTGCGCCGAGATATTAAGGCTGCCGGCCGCGCCTAAAAATTGATATTGCCGCGGCCACAGCGGTTGCGCCTAAAATCCACCAAGCGTGCATTGCCAATCCATAAGTCAAGTGCAGGATTTGTTCACGAAAAAACGATCCGCCGCGCATTGGAGCTAATTGCCCAACAGTAAGCAATGAAATCACCCAAGCTAGCGGGGTAACCCAGATCGCAGATTGGAAGTCAGCCGTTCGAACATTTATCGCAGCAATAACACCACCAACCAACATTCCAAGATTAGAGATCAGACCAATATCGCCATTGATCAAAATGTCTAAGGCCATCACAACCATCATGATGAAAGGTGTCAAAATAATGACACCTGGATAAGTCCAACCAACATTTGCTGGGCTTATATCGGCTGTGCGCTTTGCGGATATTTGCATGCCTCTAAGGTATCGGGTTAATGGGGTGTCGTAGGTCTACTTGGGTTACCTCTACGCTTAGATCCCATGGCCCTAACTATTGGAATTGTTGGTTTACCCAACGTTGGAAAATCCACATTATTTAATGCGCTAACAAAAAATAATGTATTGGCAGCCAACTATCCATTTGCCACAATCGAGCCCAATACTGGCGTAGTTGAAGTTCCCGATGCCAGGCTTCCCGTTTTATCTGGAATTTTTAATTCAGAGCGAATTCTGCCGGCAACTGTAACTTTTGTTGACATCGCTGGAATTGTTCGCGGCGCTAGCGAAGGTGAAGGTCTTGGAAATAAATTCCTAGCAAACATTCGTGAATCAGAAGCCATCTGCCAAGTCATTAGAGCATTTAAGGATCCAGATGTCGTTCACGTAGATGGTGAGATTTCACCAAAAGATGATATCGAAACCATCAATACCGAATTAATTTTGGCTGACATGCAAA
>Ga0208951_1001448_pt1 | contig 10301 bp, 11 predicted proteins | sample GreLakmeMI27MSRF_FD_187702 | JGI IMG/M metagenome (GOLD analysis project Ga0208951, IMG submission 187702) | Freshwater lentic microbial communities from great Laurentian Lakes, MI, USA - Great Lakes metaG MI27MSRF (SPAdes) | ecosystem: Environmental > Aquatic > Freshwater > Lake | place: Great... | reverse complement strand
GCCACGTCATTTGAACCCCTCGGGACCCCTCAATTTTGGGTTTTCTGCACCAACGGCGCTTTTGCTTGCGCTCAAAAGTGACGCAAACCGTCGTGGGCAGCGCTCGCGCGCCGTGCGGCGTGCTACATATGCGTACTCTATCGTCCGAAAGGCTCCGAAAAGGCATCCGAAAGGGGGGTCCGGCGGCATCCGTCGCCTCCATCCGAAAGGGCCGAAAAGGGGATCCGCGGCGGGAGGGGCTTAGTCGCCAGCGGCACGTTGACTTACACTCACGCCCCCGTGGTCTCTGTCCATGGCGGACGCTGGCGCTCCACCCGCGGAGTCGTCGCCTGAGATCGCGCTGCCGCCGGACTTCAGTCTCAAGCCGTTCGGTCCGGACTATGAAACGGTGGTTGTCCCTCTGGTGCCCCAGCTGCGTCAGCGGCTGGAGGGCGTGCTGCCCGCCGGCAGCGTGCTGTGGGGCGCCGAGCTGCTGAACTGCGAGGACGCGGCGGGCACGCATGTGCTGGCCAAGTGCGTGCCCGGCAGTCGGGACAGCCTGCAGGCACTCGGCCGGCTCTCGCACCGCTCCTGCTCACTCGCCGCGCTCGCCGCCTCCACACCAGGTTCCTGCGTGCCAGAGACCTAGATTTGGACAAAGCCACGGCGATGGTGACCAGCACGGTTGAGTGGCGCAAAACCTACGGCACAGACGCCATCGCCGCTGACAACTCCGTGCCGGAGAGCCTGGCAACCATAGCGCGCCTCTGGGTGCGTGCCGAGGCGGAGTGCTCAGCGCGACGGCGCTTAGACAGACAGGCCGCGTGAGGCTGTGGTCACCGCTGCGCTCCTCCGCCTCCGGCATTTGCTCACGCTCCCGCTTCCTCAGGGCCGCGCCCGGTCGGGGCACCAGGTCCTCTGGTTTGAGTACGGGCCGCTGACGGTGCAGGCGGCGTGGGGTGCGTGTCGGCAAGTGCAGGGGCATTATGCTTCGTCCCACTCACGCCTGCACGCCTAGACGCGGCTTTCCACCACGGCAAAGTGGGCGACGGGCCGCTCATCCGCAGCCGCGTGAAGCTGCTGGAGGCGGTGCGTCGCCCCAGTCTCGCGCGCTGGCCGCCAGGCACTCACCACACGCTGCTTGACAGGGCATAGCAAACTTCGAGTGGCCCAAGGGCATGGACGCCCCCAACGCCTTCGTGCTCGTGCACGACATGCGCGAGGCGCCGCTTGCCAGCGTGCTGATGAGCAGCGAGGCAAGCAGCGGCATGATACAGATGGTGAAGACTGCCAACGAGTATTACCCCGACATGAGCATCAAACACGTCTTCCTATATCCGCCTACGCTGCTGAGCGCGGTGCTGCTGATGCTGAAGCCCTTCCTGAGCAGCCGCACGCAGCGCAAGCTGCTGTGGGCCCCGCACGGCGCAGAGCTGTTGACCCTGCTGCAGCTCATGCCGCTCGCCTCAATCCCCGCTCGCCACGGCGGCTTTGGCGGCCTGAGCCCGCCCTGCGGCGAGGTGTGCGAGGCTGACGTGGCAGCTGGGCGAGAGCACAGCGTGACCTTGCGTACCATGGGAGTTGGCAACGAGGCGTCCTGGCTGGTGTCTGTGACCGACCACAGCATCGATCTGCGCGTAGAGTTTGTGCCGCTGGCCGCGGAGAAGCGCGGCGACGCGGGCGTGACGCTGCTGAGCTGCCAGACGATCGTCGTGGGTGACAGCAGCATCGCAGCATGCACGGGCGCGGTGGAGGGCAGCTTTGTGGCCGCCACGGCTGGCAGCGTGCGGCTCACCTTCGACAACGCCAGCAGCTGGATGACGGCCAAGCACGTCTTCTACGCAGCCGGCGTGCGGGCGACGCCGCTGCGCCCGCAGCCCGTGCAGCCCGCGGCGCCGCAGCCCAGCCTGTTCGCAACCGTGGCGGCGGCGGCCAGCCAGGATGCGGAGGCGCCGCCGGGGTCAGCAGTCTGACGCCCGTCTCGCCGCAACCACACAGTCTCAATGGATACACGACTCGCCACGACTCGTCACACATCGTCGTTTCGCCGTTTCGTCAGTCCTGCCAGGGCAGCGGCCCGCGCGCGGCGCGCAGCAGCCGCAGCGCCTCGCTGTTGGGGGGCACCGCAGTCTGTTCAGTTCGGTGGCGGTGCAGCCCCGCCCGAAACGTGACGTCGCAGGCTGGCAGGTCCAGCGTGCGGGCCACAGCCATGCGCACCCCCGCCGCAAACACGGACGGCGACGCAGTCTCCTGCACGTTGGGGATGTAGCGCGGCAGAAAGGTGACGTACATCCAGTTGGCCGGCCTGCACAGCGACAGGAGCGTCTCCACCGAGAAGAGCGCGTCCGGCTTGAGCTGTCCTTTTGGATATGCGATGGCGACTGGGGAAACCGGGAAACCGGGTGTGAATGCTCCCTTCTCCCAGATCAGCTGGCTCAAACCGTTGGTCGTAGTACCCTCAGGGAAGATCAGCAGCGGCGGCTCGTAGCGCCCCCCGCGCCCGGCTGCACGCTCCGCGATGGCTGCCCGCGCCTTGACGCGCGACTCGGGGTCGCTGCGGTCAACGAAGACGCACCCCAAAGCGCGCGCAGCTTGTCCCACGTACGGGATTCGCAGCGCCTCGCGCTTGGCTAAGAAAGCTGGCGCAAGCGCCCAGACCATGTAGAGCACATCGCCTACGGAAACGTGGTTTGAGACGATGATTGGCGCCTCCGGCTTTCCCTCTGTATGAATCCACCAGTAGCCCGCGCCCAACAGCGCGATGCGGCAGAGAATACGGATGGGCAGCACCACCGCGCGGCGCACGCCCCGCGAGCAGCGCAGGCGCTCAGGCAGGAGTGCGCTGAGCGCCAGGATCAGTACCGACACCGGGATCAAGACCGCTGCAACAGCAAGGCAGAATGCGACGCGCAGAGGCGCCACCACCAGCGCGGCGATAACCTCCGATGGGCGCATGGCTTCGGAATCGCTGAGCCAGGGGTCCCAGGCTTGCGGCGTGCGCCGCCACTCCTTCTGCGGGCCCACACCAGCTGCCTCCAGCACTCCCACGCCAGCCGTGGCCGGGGTGGCAGCCTCCTCCTCCTCCTCGTCCTCCAGGTGGTGAGGCTCCAGGCTATCAGAGGCATCCGACCATGTAATGGTCGGACGAGCGCCATCGCCTTGCTCCTCCGCACAGCTGGTGCAGGACGCCATGTGTGCGTGAGCGCAGCGACACGCGGCCCTGCGGGCGCGGCACTTATTCTTGTCCCGAGGCATTTATCCCAAGGACACGGCAAGAAGTGCTCGCCAGGGCAGGCCTCCAGGCTGTGCTCATCAACACCATCCGCAGGCACAGCGTGGAGGCCGCCGATAAGTTCTTCAATTACGACGGGTGTCTGCGAGGACGCGCACACGACGGTGCGACGTGGCGCGTCATGACAAACCACCCGTCGTAGTTGAAGAGCCGGAAGGCGGCGTCCACGCTGTGCATGCGGATGGTGTTGATGAGCACAGCCTGGAAGTGCTCAATCTCAAATCAGCCCCAGGTCCGTGCCGGCCATCAGCTTCGGCAGCGACTTGACCGCTGGGGGCTGCGCTGGCGGAGGCTGCGCCCGCGACTGCGCTCGCGGCGGAGACGATGGCTGCACAGGCGGCGGTCGCGGCGGCCGTGCCGCCTGCGCCGCCTGCTCCCCCGCGCTCTCCGCCTGCGGTGGCGGTCGCGGCGGCGAGGGCAGCGTCGGCGGAGCAACTGGCAGCGGGGTCATGACCGGCCCCGCACAGGATCCCCGGCGTCGTCCATCGGGCATGAGCACTCCCCGCGCGCGCTGTTCGAACGCGTTGCGATTCACCATGAATCGCAGATGCGTGCCAGTCATGATCGCGCCGCCCCTGTCCTCGCCCGTAACCTCAAACATCAGCTGCAGCGCGCCGCTGCGGCTGGTGCTGATGCGTGCCAGCACGGCGCGGCAGGTGACCTGCATGCCCTTGGGCGTGGGCGCCACATGCGCCAGAGAGGTCTCGCCGCCAACAGTGGTGCTCCCCTCTGGCAGGTGCTCCTCTACGGCCGCGATGGCCGCCTCCTCCGCCCAGTTCATGAGGCTGGATGTGGCCAGCGCGTCAACGCTGCGTGGGCCGCCGAACAGCTCCCGGCTGGCGATGTGCTGCAGGTCCACAAAGTGCGTGCTCGTGCCCGTCAGCCCCACGCGCACGCCGGTCTCGCCAGCCTTGGCCTGCAGCGCAGAGTCGAAGGCGTCCGACTGGATATACACTCGCGCGTGCGTGCCGCTCGCGACCGTCAGCGCCGCGTTGGCGTCGTCACACACGTGCACCGTGAAAGTCAGCTGACGGCGCACGGCGTGCGTGACGCTCACGCTCACGCAGATGGTGGCGCCCACGGGCATCGGGGCGGTGTGGCGCAGAGTCACCTGGAAGTAGGGAGAGGGCGCAGCGTCAGCTCAAAAAGGAAGGTGCCGGGCAAAGCACTCGTCGTCCCGTACGTCTGCCACGCCGCGCACGCACCGCAGAGCCGGCCGTGGAGTAGCCGGGCTGCAGCTTTGGGCTGACGCAGGCGATGCAGGCGGACTCTGCAATCTCCGCTAGCCGAGCGGTGGAAAGCGTCTGCGGCGAACACTTCAAGTCAGAGCAGCGCAGCGCAGAGCAGCGTGAAGTGGAGTGGCAGCAGCGATACGCGGGTAGCCGAGAGAGCGTGTGACGGTGACCAGGTGTGACTTGCTCTGTCCGTGGAGCGTCCCTCTCCCAACCTTCCCAAACGCGCCTTCACGCCGCCCGAGCGCTGCGTGAACGCCACGTCCGCCTGGTGGGTGCGCACCAGGCGCGCGTCAGCTCGTGGCGCAGCGGGTGCGGGTGTGGGCTGGAGGAGGTCAAGAGGCAACGCAGCGGCGCTCACGCAACACGCCACTCACGCGCCTCCGTTATCGTGTACTTGCGCTGGTAGCGCAGGCTGCGCATGTCCGGCATCGGCGTGGCCGCCACGGGCTCTTTGGGCGCCATGCTGCACTCGCTGGAGCGTGGCGCAGGAAGACCTGACCCACGGCTTCGCTCCGAGATCCAAGCACTACAACTTTTCAAGCGAACGACACGCACAGGTCTCTCTAGGATGGGGCGCCTTTGTACGACCACACGCCTCCTCAGTTTTCGTTTCAGATCGGACGGTCCACTCACTTCTTCGAGGGCGATGCTGCTGCGCTGCCGCCCTGCGCCTTGGCCTGCGCCGCCATCTGTTTCCAGTAGGAGGCAATGTCCGCTGGTGAGGGCTGGGGCCGCTCTTCAAAGCTGCTCTCGGCAGACAGCGCTGACGAAGGAGCCACGCTGCACGCCCGAGAGGCCGAAGAGCGCGCAGCTGCAGCTGCTGCGGCGACGCGCCACGCCTGCGCCTCTGCGGGGGCTGGCACTGCGGTCGGTGCCGCCACTCCGGCACCTGCAGCAGCTCCCTCGCTCTTTTTGCGCCAAAAGGCGACCGAGGAGGCGGCGGCGAGGGGCGGCGCCTGCGCGGGCGCGGACCGCGGGGAGACCACGCCCGAGCGGGGCGGCGAGGCGAGGCCCGACGGACTGCTCAGCCCGGACAGCGTGCGACTGGCAGCCTTTGCCGCCGCCAGAGCCTCCGCCGCAGCAGCAGCCTTGCCCGCCGCGCGCGCGTAGGCCGCGTTGGCGTCCAGCGCGCGCCCGCCAGACACGCGGCCGCTGGGACGCGACTCAGCCGGCATGGACGCGGCGTGAGCCAGCGCAGCCACACGCCCGGCCACGCCCTGGCCGTGCGCATCCCCTGAGGGGGGCGCAGAGCCCAGGCTGCCCCTGCGAGGCGAAAGCGCCGCCGCCTGCTGCGCGGCGCCCTCGCTGGCAAACTCCAGCAGCCTGGCGCGCCGGCTGGGCTGCTTCTGGGGCGCCCCGCCCAGCTGCAGCGCGACGGCGTGCCACGCGCTGCCGGCGATGGCGCGCCCCAGGGTGGCTAGCGCCCACAGGGGCTGCAGGGGCCCTTGGGCAGGTCGGCCCCGCCTGCTGTGGTCGTGGAGCTCCTGCTGCTGCTGTGAGCCGCTCCCTGTGAGGGGCCCGCCCGCGGCCGCCTCGCTGCGCGCCAGCTGGCCGCATCCCGCAACCTGGAGCGCGATGCGGGGAGCCAGCGGCTGCAGAGCGCGCAGCCAGCCCGCCAGGCCGGGGGGGCCGCCGCTGTGTGCTGCGCGCTCCCCGAGCGCCCATCCGAAGCTCAGCGACACGTGGGCAGCGCCGCGGCTGGCTGGCGGGGCCCTGCTGGCGGCGCAGGCGTCTGCATCCAGGCCCAGGGGGCGACGGGGGTCGCCCGGCGAGAGGCCCAGTGACCGCGCGCAGCTTCGGAACGCTTCGTCGGGCGCCAGAGCGCTGTCTGCCGCGCACTCCAGGCGGCTGAAAGGCGCGCCCTCGACTGCAAGCTCCGGCAGCGCGGCGCACAGGCGCAGAGACCACTGCACGGCGCCGGCGATGGCCAGCCCGGGCAGCGCCCACAAGCGGGGCTGACTGCCCCCGTCGCTGCCGCGCCGCCCCGACGGCGCCGCCGCGCGAGGAAGCAGGCGCAGCGGCAAGGTTGCGCGCAGGTGCAGGTCCAGGAACGGTGGTGACCCAGAGCCGCTCCTTCCGCCGCGCCGACGCTGGGCGGTGCCAGACTCCCGTGCTGGCGCAAAGGAGGAGGAGGGCGCTGGGGGTGCCTCCAGCGGTGCTGTGGAGGAGCGTAGGAAGGACGCTGCGAGGCCCAGCCCCCTAGAACCGGACACTCCGCGCGCCGCGGCTGCTCCCGAGAACAGGTCCGCCTGCTGCGCCTCCGCAGCCTCCGCCTGCGCGGGCGGGCATGAGTCTGGGCGTGGGAATTGGGGGTGCGGCTGCTAGGGCCGCCTCAAGCGGTCGAGCGTGGAGCACTCACCTCGGCCTTCGCTCGAGCAGCCGCCCGCACAGCAGCAGCAGCCGCGTCCGCCTCTCTCTGCGCGGCGGCTGCTGCGCGTTGGTGCTGCTCGCGCTCAGCCTGCAGCTCCTTGCGCAAGCGCAGCGAGGAGGCGGACGACGCAGCCTGCCTCTGCGCCGCCGTCAACGTCACCTCACGCGAGGATCCAGACTCTGAGAGAAGGCCTCTGCGCGCGTCCAAGCCGCGGGTCCAGCGTCAGTGCGGCGCAGTGCATGCCGCCGCGTGCAAACCCATTCGCTGCCAGCCGTGTCCCAGCGACCTTCAGGCGAGGCTGCACCGTGCCACGCACCTCACGCTACGCTCAAGCCAACCTGCTGGCGCCTCGTCCGTCTCCTGCGCGTCGAAGACGCTGCGCATGCGCAGAGCCAATTCGTAGGGCAACAGCTCCAGCCGCAGGCTCGCCTCGCTCAGGAAGTCGCTGGGCGGCGGCGGCGCGGGGACAGCGCCGGCGCGGCCCTTGCGCGCCGGGGCGCTACTCCTGCCCGCCTCGCGTGCGCGGCCGTCGCTGCCTGACATTTGCAGCCCTCCCTGCACGCGCAACGCTCACGCTCAGACGCGCTTCCCAGGGGAGCAAGGCGCGAGTGACGTGGCACGGAGGCACGCGCGACGACCGGACGACGACGAAGGAGCAATACGGGCGACCTTTTCATCACAGCACACCGCAGTCAGTAATAAGCACCGTCTGCCGTGGCTTGCTCCACACGCCTCGCGCAGTGGCTGCGCGCTTGTCGCCCACCGCTGCGGCCACCGCATTCCAAGCTCGCGCGCTGCTCAGCGGCGCAAAAGTGGGCACGCGCGAGATGGCACCCACAACCTGCAGTCCTGCCGTGACTCGCCCGATGACGATGCTCTGACCGTCCAGCCGAGGCACGGGTCCCGGCCCCGTCGTGATTCTGAAGCGCGTCAGCGGCGCGCCAGGAGGCAGCTCTTCTCCGTCAGAGGAGCCTAGAGCGAGGCTCACCGTTCCAGGGCGCAGATTGCGCAGGCGCAGCGCGGAGGCGGACACAGCCTCTGGGTTGTCCCGCCCGCTCCACCCTGCGGGCGGGTCCACCTGACCCAGGCGCGCGGGACCTGCCAGGCCAGCCTGGATGTACTCGCCGGGCAGCAACCTATTCCACACCGTGCCTCGATACCCGCTCTGGCAGAGCTCCACAAAGGCTGCGACGCTCAAGGGGCAAGTGTCGCCGTATAAGCCTATCACGATGCGGCCCAGCGGCTCGTTGCAGGAGCCGCGCGCGCCGCCCTCGCAGAGCGAAACGTCCAGGAAAACGGAGCGCGTCACCAAGGGGAGCTCGTCCAGCTCCGCAGCTTGCGCGAAAGGTTGCGAGGAGCTCAGTAGCAGCGCGGCGGAGCTGCACAAGAGCTCGCGCCGCAGCGACGCGCGTGCGGGTGCGGCGCAGGCGCGGCAGCGCGTACGACCGGGAACAGCTTGAGCCGCGAAGAGGTGGTGAGGCGCCTCGGCTGCGCGGTATGCCATGGTCCGCGGCAAAGGTGGGCCAGGGGGCGAAAGATTGCTCGTCGAACTCTCGAACAGTGTTCGACGCTTCGACCCGACGAACAGACGTCTCAGCCGCGGACACTCTGTTGCGACAGTGGGCTTCCAACGAATTGCGTGTCACGGCTACGGAAGAAAAAGGCCAGGATAGCGCGCAGTGATCCTTGACGTACTTGCCCAGCTCCTTGTTCCTGTTCACGTTGTTGTAGAACTTCGTGAGGTCTAGGCGCTGGGGCATGGGTTCCAGCCATTCCTTGTCAACGAGCTCGTGGTCAGTCACCAGGCGGCAAAAGGCCTGCATTTGTGTGTCAGTGATAAGCCGCTGTCAGATGTTGCGCTAGACTTGCCGGCGCTTCCACGCACCACGAGGCTAACCTGGCCCTTCTTCAGCGGCCGGGCCTGCCTGCGTGCGCGCACTTGCCAAGCTCTCCCATCTTGTCAAGCGCATCAATGAGAGGCAGCAGCGACTCCCGCGACTTGTAGGGAAAGATGTTGTAGCCGCGGCTGCGTGCCCAGGCCTGTGTGGGTGGAGCGGAGCGCGGCGCGTCAGCCGGAGGGGCGCAAACTGACAGCCCAGGGACTCCGGGGGCACGCACCTCGATCTCGACAGCCACCTTGAATTTGCCATCGGGCGTCTTGCCACCACGCGCCATGTTTGCCTGCGGCGGGAGAGGGGTAAGGTTTGGGGCGAGGCCTCACCGGGCGGCGCAAGTTGACAGCCCAGGGACTGTGGGGGCACGCACCTTGCCACCTTGCGCGCTGCCGCCGAGCACGTCCGCCGCGGCCGCTGCGCGGCGCTCGTGCTCCGGCAGGGCTGAGCGCTTGGCCCTGCGTTGCGCGATGCCGCCGCTGCCGCTGCCATAGGCGAGGTCGGTGCCAGCCAGCTCCAGGCGGCGCTTCTTCGCCAGCTCCTCCAGCGCGGGCTCGCCGATATCAGCGAGAACGCTGTCTACCATCGCCGCGGTGGCCTGTGGCGGCGCAACGCGTTAACCAGAGGGGCCCAAGCTGACAACCAGGGACTATGGGGGCACGCACCTCGCCACGCTGCTTGGCGTACGCGTCGTACTTGCCGTCGCCGAGCTCCCAGCCGCGCTTGGTCTGGGCCTGGGCGCCGCGCCGCGCGCGATAGGCGCGGCGCGTCAGCGACAGTGCGCATTTTGACAGCTGGGACTGTGGAGACACGCACCTCACGACCATATGCGCTGCCGCCGCAGTGGTCCGCCGCGGCCGTCACGCGGCGCTCGTGCTCCGGCAGGGCTGAGCGCTGCGCCTCCCGTGCCGCCACGCCGCGGCTGCCTTTGCCGTTTAGGCGAGGTTGGTGCCAGTCAGCTCCAGGCGGCGCTTCTCCGCCCACTCCTCCAGCTCGAGCTGGCCGATATCAGCGAGCACGCTGTCTACCAACGCCGCGGTGGCCTGGAGCGGTGCGCGAGCGGCGCAGCGCGTCAGCTGGGGGCGCAAGTGCCTGCCGAGGGACTGAGGACACGCAGCTCGCAAAGAGGACCTCGCCTAATTCGGAGGTCACCAACTGCGCCGGACGGCGGTGAGCAGGGCGTAGTCGTGCTACACTCTCTCGCGAACTGCGCGTAACGCCAAGTGCGACTTGCTTCGTCTATACGCGACGCCTGTGTCACGGGCGCAAAACAAGCGGTGGGCGCGCAACGCCTCCGCGAGTCTGCGTAGCAGGTCTGCGGCGGGTGCGCATGCAAAGGAGGGCGCTTTTGGCTGCCTGTTCGACTCGAACTGTCGAACAGCAGACGAACACGCATCGACTGTTCGTCCGTTGCAATCAACAGTCGCCCGCTCGGGGTAGCCTGTTCCACAGCAGTTTGGTGCGCCAGACGCAGCCCTGATGGCTGCGCTGGAAGCGCAAGCGTCGTTGGTGTTTGCGGAGCTGCTTGAAGG
>Ga0208951_1001447_pt1 | contig 10307 bp, 6 predicted proteins | sample GreLakmeMI27MSRF_FD_187702 | JGI IMG/M metagenome (GOLD analysis project Ga0208951, IMG submission 187702) | Freshwater lentic microbial communities from great Laurentian Lakes, MI, USA - Great Lakes metaG MI27MSRF (SPAdes) | ecosystem: Environmental > Aquatic > Freshwater > Lake | place: Great... | reverse complement strand
TATTTTTATATTTTTATATTTTTATATTTTTATATTTTTATATTTTTATATTTTTATATTTTTATATTTTTATATTTTTATATTTTTATATTTTTATATTTATATAAAATGGCTAAACGCCGGTCTATGAAATCTTTCCAAAAAGCTGGTTCTCTCAAAAAACTATCTGCTACATTTATAAGTTTAGCATTATTATTTGTAATAAGTATAGTACTACACTTTGTATTTAATAAATATAGTAATAAAACTTTTGAAAGTTTTGACATTAGTGGTAATAAATTAGAGGTTGCTCTTATTAGCTCGCCTGCTAGTATGCATACTCAACATTCTTTTGTTCGAAGCGGTGGCGATTGGAATAAAATTAAACAAACATATGAAACAAATCCCGCCATTATTATTGAGACACAAGATAAATCAAAAATAAAAAAATATATTACCAATGCAAATTTTTCTAATGGTGATTATCCGATGATTGTTTTAACTAAAGTTAAATATACTTCTGGTATGCTAAACAGGACATACATTAGTCATATTAGACGCGATCAGTTATCTTATGCTAGTGTTACAAGCGCAATAACTAATAATATGTAAAATATTCGTAAAAAATAGAAATCGACTTTATAAATTACGAAAAATATAAAATTATAAAATTATATGATTATATATTTTTATAATTTTGGCTAATAAAAATTGATAACATTATTTAAATAATATTGCAAACTATTAACGCTTTAAAATATGCTTCATAAGTTAAATGATTTAGAATTGGTTAAAGTTGTATCTAGGCCGTCCAAAGTATGTAAAACTCCGTATGTTGCTGATATAGAGCTTAGCGACGGATCTATTGTTCAAGCTCATTGTGCTTCGTTAGGTTGTTGTGGGCTATGCGAAAAGGATTGTTATGTTTATGCCTCTCCTATAAAATCTAATTGTGCTCAATCTAAATCGAAAGTTTGTTCTTATAAGATTTATTTGGCGCGTTTTTACGAAGAAAAAGTCATTGCTAATCAGCTTATGACTAATAATCAATTGATTGGTATTGATCCGAAATTAGCTGAAACATTGGTTGAAAATGCATTAACGCAAAATTATTTGAAAACGTTGTCTAATATTAAGAGCTATAAACGCGAAGTTAGTTTGCTTAATTCGCGTTTTGATTTTGCAGGAATAGATGAACAAGGCAAATATTTTGTGTTAGAAGTCAAAAATGTTCCACTTGCTGATTATGCTGATGTGTCGAGCACTGATCGCAAGAAGATGATTAAAAACGGAGAATTTGCTAATATTGCTATTAATCAAAAAATCTCTTATTTTCCAGATGGCTACAGAAAAAAGAAAGATGCTGTTGTCAGTGAACGCGCATTAAAACATATTAATGAGCTGGCTGAAATCACTCAGTCAAAAATTACTAGACCTATTATTTGTTTTGTTGTTCAGCGAACTGACGTTTCTAGTTTTCAAGCGTCATTATTAGACCCTATTTATAGAGCTGCCTTTACTGACGCTGTTAAGCAAGGTGTAGAAGTTATAGTATTGGTTGTATTGTGGAATGCTAACGGAGAGGCTAGTTTTGTAAGTTGCGATTTGCCTGTAAATTAATTATTTGCTGAGTAAAAATATAACTGGAATTGCACATATCATAGCCATTAAAGGAGCAGAAAACATACTACTAGAACCTGGTTCTAGTTCTGGTTCCGGTTTAAGTTCTGTTTCTCTCGCTATTTCTCTTTTTTCTATAGGTGCTTGCACTACCTCTTGTCTTGGTGGTCTTGTTTCTGCCTCTTGTGTTGAAAGTTGTAATGTTTCTGCTCCTTTTATTGGTGGTCTTATTTCGGCTGCTTGTGTTGGTTGTGGTGTTATTACTGGTTGTAATATTTCTGCTCCTTGTATTGCTCCTGGTTCTTGTATTATTTCGGGTGCTTGTGCTGGTATTATTGCTGGTGTTATTGCTGGTATTATTGCTGGTATTATTTCTGGTATTATTTCTGGAATTTGTGCTTGTGCTGGTATTATTGCTGGTATTATTTCTGGTATTATTTCTGGAATTTGTGCTTGTGCTGGTATTATTGCTGGTATTATTTCTGGTATTATTTCTGGTATTATTTCTGGTATTTGTGCTTGTGCTTGTGCTTGTATTATTTCTGGTATTTGTGCTTGTGCTTGTGCTGGAATTATTGTTGGAATTTGTGCTGGTATTATTGCTGGTATTATTGCTGGTATTTGTGATTGTGCTGGAATTTGTGCTTGTGCTGGAATTTGTGCTGGTAGTGGTTCTATTATGTCATAATTTATTATTGATTGACGTCTTGTTTGTATAACTGCTGTTCTCGTTTTTAATTCTATTAATACAGGTAAATGGTCTGATGATGGAAATAAGTGTTCTGATTGTGGTATATAATTATTTTTTTCTATAGTTAAACTTGAATTAACTAAAATATAGTCTCCGTTATTAAGTGGATTAACGTTTATTGTCTCTCTACAACATGTCTTTGGTGGCTCTGCATTACATTTTACTACTATATCTTTTAAAATAGGTATATTTGTATGCTTAAAAGGGTATAAGCCTTGCCAATAATTCTTTAAACCACGATCGTTAAAATCGCCAGCTACAATTACATTGTATTTATTCAAGTTCCACTGAATATCAATACGTGTTTTTAAGCGTTGAGCGCCTTCTTGATAAACCTTTTCAATAGCAAAAAAATTATTAAATTTACTTGCTAATTGACGTTCAAGGTCGTCTTTACTTACACCGTCTGCATTATGTAAATTAATGAATATGTAAAACTCCGAATTTATTTTATTTTTTAAATATAAAATATGATAAGGGCGACCGCGATTACCATTAATAATAATAGTATCACTAACAACTGCTAGCGCATTATATTTGTTTTTATTATAAAATGTAACTAAATCAGGCGACCCTATTCTATGATGAACATAGCCCATAGCACTTAATTTATTAGAGTGGTTACGAATTGTTTTCCATTTTTCTGCTTCTTGTATAGCAAGAAAATCATAGTCAATAATAAGGCTATCTATTAATTTTATAACATTAGTCGAACAAACATTTAACCCAGTTATAGGATTAATTTCTGTTCTTGAACATGATGCTCCTAAAATTGGGGCACTACCTGTTGCAACTCCTTTCATCGCCTGCCAACATATATTCCAACATAACACATTTATACTATCATTTCCTCCAACTTGTTTCAACTTGTTTTTATTTTTTACAGTTTTATTCATATATAAACATACATAACGTTTATATTTTAAAATATAAACTTTAACAAAAATATTTAAATAGTACTTGATAAAATAGTATAATCAATATTAATAATATGTATAACATATTATTATATGTATTAGCTTATAGTTTGCCTGCCTTACATAATGTATATAGCGGTTATCTTGTTATTCCATTAATAGGGAAACAATATATAGAATTTGAGAGATTAAAAGAAAATACTTCACGTGTTAGATTATATGGACTAATAAATTGCAACGGATTAGTTTATAATGCTAATACTAATACTAAATACGAAACACCTATGAACTATGAATTAGACCCTTATTTAAAAAATATTATGACTAAATATAGATGTACTATGGAAACACCTTATTATGATGTAAATAATGATACCATTTTATTTGTATTAAAAATAAATATGATTGGATTAACCAAACGTATTAAATTGCATAATACTAAGTAATAAAATTCGTTATTTGTAAATTAATTATATATACATTTATATAATTAATGTCAACTATACTAGAAGATTATGGAAATGAAACCGTATTAAACTTCATACGAGGTAAGATAAAGAATAATAACAATGTAGAAAAAGATATTTTGGACAAAATAAATTATGTAGAGGATAAACTTAACACAGGGGATATTATTGAAGGCAATATTATAGAGGATCGTTCATCTCAAGGATTTTATTATGAACGGTTATGGGATATATGTATTAAATTTGGTGCTACAGAATTAACTCTTCCAAGTATTAAGGACAAACTACAAACAAGGCATATTATAGGTATAAATCCTAATAAGGATAATATTCCTATTGAAAATAGTAATTGTTGGGATAATAATAAATTAAATAAAGCGCCAGGAGGGTATTTAAGTGAAAAAGTACGAAGCGGTAATAGTGGTGGATATTCAGATATAACCTTTGTAAATCAAAAATATGATATTAATGGTGCTAAAATTGGAGAAGAAGAATTATATTTTATTTCTGTAAAATATTTTAAAGATGAAAAAGAAATAGCTAAATATGATATCGGTAAATTATGTGCTTTAGTAGAAAAACATAAAGCAACAAATAGAACTATAAAAATATTTATTTTTGTTAAAAATAAACAAAATGCAATTAAAAAGTTTGAAGCGCAAAATTCTTCAAGTAATATTTTAATAAAATATATTAATCCCGATGGTAAATATGAACAAATTTATGATTTAACTGATTTACAAAACGCATATTTTAAACTAAAGAAAATATTAGAGCAATTTAATTATTTAGAATCCACTAAGTATATTGATTATATTTCAAAATTTGAAAAAGATTATTTGAAAGTATTAAAAGAGGTTTTTATACCAAGATTTCATCAAAAATTATTTGTAGGTAAAATAGATACACTTATTAAAGATGGTAAAAAAAATATATTAGTCGGTGCAATACCTCGCTCTGGCAAATCATTTGTAATGGCAGGAACAATATTAGAATATATAAAAAGTCAAGAACCATTACAACCAAATAAAAAATTTAGATTTTTATTAATGACACCCGCACCGAATGAGACCTTTGGAGAATATGAAGCCATTTTTAATAAATATATTGAGTTTAATGGAATAGATGTTGTTACATATAAAGATGAAATTAATATTAAAGAAATATGCAAAAATAATACTAACCATTGCATTATAATCATATCAAAGCAAAAACTTGGATGGTCTGCCGGAAGTAAAGGCGAAGAATTATTAGCAAAAGAAGACGTACAACAAGAGAAAGACGAAGCAGAAGATGAACTAGAAGACGAACTGGAAGATGACGTGGAAGATACAAAAGATATTAAAACAATTGAGAAACGTGTAAAGAAATTGTTTGGAACAAATCCTAATATTGATGTTATGTTTTTAGATGAAGCACATTTTGGAATGAGCACAACAAAAGCACAAAATATTGTTAAACTATTACATAGCACAATTGCTAGCACAGTTAAGATATATGTTACAGCAACATATAATAAGCCACTGCAAGCATATGGTGTAGCTAAGAATTGTATAATTACCTGGAGTTTGAATGATATTCATATAATGAAAACACTTAGCGGAGACACAATAAATAATAATGCCATACGCGAGCAATTTGGTGAAAAAATTTATGAAAATGCATTAGAATATTTTGGAGATAAAACGGGATTAACTCTTGTTACTAAATTTCAAAAAGACTATTCTATTTTTCCAAAACCATATTTTATTACATCGTTATGGGATAAAGAATTTTTGAGTATTGAAAAATTAAAAATTGGCAATACTGAATTTGATTGGAATATGAATACATTATTTGATACAAACGGAGATAGCACTACTTTTAAAAATGATGAACAATTGAAAGAAATGATGCGTTATTATTTTGGTTATCCAGATAAAAAAAAAACTTATATTGACCAAACTTTTTATAGAAAAAGAGGCATAATACCGCGTATTCAAAATATATGTTTGAATAAATGTAGGACATTACAACAACAACATAATACTAGCCAGTTATGGTTTTTACCCGTAGGAACTAGTAAAATTAAAAATAAAGTTGTAGCACTAATTAATTTATTATCAGCAAATGAGTTTAAAGATATTAAGAACAAATATCATTTTTTTATAGCAATTGATATTGAAGATAAAGCAAAAGCAGGAAAAACTATTGATGGGGTTACGTATATGAACAACCCACATAACATCAAAGCAGATATAGAAAAAGTAGAAAAAGATATAAAAGCCGGAAAAGTAAAACAAGACAATTTAATTATTTTAACAGGACAAAGGCTACAGCTTGGAATATCACTACGTAATGTTGATATTGTTACATTGTGGAATTCTACTTCTAGTAGTGACGCTATTTTTCAAATGCTTTTTAGATCTATGACTGAAGTTGATGGATTAACATGCGAAGAGAATGAATATTGTCCTACGAAAAGATTTGGATTTATGGTTGATATGAACCCTCAAAGAGCATTACTAAACGTAAATTTATTTGACACAAATATATCCAAAAATAAAGATATTGATAGCACGCAAAAATATCGTCTAATTACAGATTTAATAAATATTGATGAAGATGTATTATATGATAAATATGGCGATGATGAAAAAAGCAGAAATGAATTTGTAAAAGAATTGTTTAATAAATTATACGCATCATGGAATATAAATGTAGAAAATATTAAAAAAGTTATTACTGCATTTACATTTGATATGATAAAATTAGAAGCACTAAAACCTGTATTTCAACAAATAAATATAGGAAAAAATAGAAAAAAAAATGATGAAATAGATATAAAAAAGGACGATGAAATGTTTCCTCATGGTAAAAAGAAGGAAAAAATTGGAGAAATAAAGATAAAAGAGGACGAAAAGACCATTGAAGAAAAAGAAATTAATTTACAAGAAATTGCGGCAGAAATAATTAGTGAATTTATATCGCTGTTAAATATTTTTACACTTTATATGGATAATGGTGCTCAATGTATTTTAACTGATAATTCCAAATCAAACGCACAAATTACATTAATAGGTGATATTGATATTCTAAAAAATGAGGTTTTTAAAAATGAAGAAATTAAAGATAATTTTTTGAAAATATTAAATGGACGATTATCTGGAAATGCAGATGAACCTTGTCCAGAAAAAGTAATTCAAGATGTATTGGATGCTATGGATAGTTTAGATGATAAATTAATTATGAATAAAATAATTTTGTCACAAAAGAAACACTATTATACAATAAATGAACCCACCGAACTATTAAATTATATTGATACTCAGTTAAAACCAAAAGATAAAGAAAAAAAAGAAAATGGGGAAGTATTTACACCCTTAACATTAGTTAATGAAATGATGACTAAATTAGATGATGCATATATAAAGGAACATGGAAAAAGTATATTTACAGAAGTTGAATTTAAGTGGTTTGACCCAGCTGTTGGTATAGGAAACTTCCCTATTATACTTTATCAACGCTTAATGAAAGGACTTGTCGAAAGTATAAAAGACGAAGAAGAACGAAGAAAGCATATTTTGGAACAAATGATATATGCATCTGAACTTACACCAAAAAATGTTTTTATTTATAAAAAAATATTTTGTGGGGACAAATACAAGTTAAATATTTATGAAGGCGATACTTTGAAAATGGATATTATGAAAATATGGGGATTACAAGTGAATAGTTTTGATGTTATATTAGGAAATCCACCATACAATAAAGGAGGCATTCGTTCTCATACTGGAAAGCAATTACTGGAAGGAGAAAAGAGTGAAACTATCTGGACGAAGTTTATTGAAAAATCATTTGAGTGGTTGAAACCAAATGGTTTTTTAGTATTTATTAATCCGTTGAGTTGGTTGAAGAAAAGTCACTCACTACATAGCAAAATGTTAGATAAACATATTATTTGGTTGAAATTGTGGGATAATTCACAATCAAAAGGAATTATAAATGCAGATATTCCAATTTCGTTGTATGTATTACAAAACACATTCAATGGACAAAACAAAAAGACAGAGATTACATCAATATTAAAACGACGAGCTCTAACAACAACATCAACCGAATACCTCAATCCAAAATATTCTATTCCATTGGCATATCATAGTATATTTAATAAGTTAATAATTTTTATTGAAACGAAAAATATACAATTAGAATACAAAACAAAAACAATAAAATCATCTGGAACAAAGACTAAAATTCCAATTTACTATACATTAGAAGATAATTGGGCAGTTGATACATATACCATCAAGGAAGGGTTAATGGTTAAAAAGGCAATCGAACAACATCCAGACGCAAATAAACGCAAACTTATTATTTCGAACAAAGCAAGTTTTACTGGTGCATTTATCGATGAAGGAAGAATAAGTTTGACTGGAAATCACAAGTTTTATATTTTGGGCAATAATTTAGAACTCGTGAAAAAAATATTGGGTTTTAAAATTATTAATATCATAGGGCATTACACAAAATATGGACAAGACTTTTTAGATAATGAAGCATTTACATATATTCCAGACATTCGTAAATTAGGAATTATAGATATAACAGAAGATGATTTTTACAAGTTAATAGGATTAACATTTGAAGAAATTAACCAAATTAAATATCCTTTAACTAAAGAATTTTTAGATGAAGAAGTAGATGAAAAAATAGAATTAATGCCATCTACTAGCTTAGATAAAATATATAACCCTTTAACAAGCCGATATATAAAAAATACACCATCAAATCAAAAAAAAATAGAACAATTATCGTTAAAGAAAACAGCAGGAAAAGGAGGAAAAAATAAGAAAACAAGAAATAAAAAATCACAGAAACAAAAATACAAGAAATCAAGAAGTAATAAAACTAGAAGTAAGAAAACAAGAAAATTAAAGCATAAAAACTAAGTTAATTTGCACTGCTAGTAACATTATTAATTATATTATTATTATAATAACTATGAACTATTATGTGTGCAATTATTGGCCCAACATACCATAATTCGCCAAAAATGCTATTTAGTTTGCTATCCAAATTAGCATTTAAAAAGGGAATTGCGATAACGCTTGTTCCAACACCTATTATAAATTGTTGCGTGACTCGCAATTTCCTTTTATAAATATTAAAATAATGTCTAGGAGTATGGACTAGCGTTAAATAGCATTTACTTAGCAATGGCCATTTAAGCCATGCTAAGTGAAATAGCGAGCACCAAGAATATTTATAAAGTTTGTTTTTTATATTAAAGTCATCAGCTATATGATAAATAGAAAACACGATTAATAGTATTTTTCGTTGAAAGTAGGAGCAATAATATATACATAAACAACTTAAAAAATTACTTGCTAATGTTGCATATGGGCTAACAATTAGGCTGGTTGCTCCGTGGCCAAATGTCGGAATTAATAGCGGGTATTTTATTAACATCATCATTATTATTAGTAATATTATATGTATTATTATTAATAATATTATTATACATAAAAAAATGTTATTGGGCGACAATAATATTAAAAAAACAACTTAAAGACAAGTCGCAAAACTATAATTTGGCTAAGAATTCGGCATTCTCCGCAATAAACTTAGCAACCAATTCGTCAGGCAATTCTCTAAAATCCACTAATTTTTTATTTAGCTCATATTTTTCATACGCATTTTCCTTTTTTAGCGCTTCTAAAAACAATTCATTGTTTTCATAATATTTCTCACACGTCTTTGGACCGCATTTCTTAAAAATGGGATTAATATTGTCGGATTTATCACCTAATACAATTTTATAAAACAAATTTTTTTGCGGTTCGCTAAATACTTTGCTGCCTTCTTTCAAATATTTGTTTTGAAAATTCACAATTTCAGTATGCTCATCTAAAAGTTGCAAATAATCGTGGTCGTTTGCAATTATGTATATTTGAGCATCCACATATTTATTGCGAATATAGTTTTTAGTAAGAGCAATAATATCATCGGCTTCCAAATTAGGAAACTGGACTACGCTATTTACACCGGCCTCATATAAAAGCTTATTGGCATCTTGATAAATATGCTTGAAAAACGGGCCTCCGCCAAATTCGTCGCCTTTGTCACGTGTGCCTTTGTATTCGGTATATAGTGTATTTCTCCAAATGTCTTTGCGAGGACAATCACGCGCTGCAATTATTGTCGCCGTTTTTTTATGTATTTTTTGCTTCTTTTTAAAGCCGGCTAACGATTCACTAAATGTTTTCATAAACTTTTCTACAAACTCTTCATTTTCGTATGGGTTTGTTAATGGTGTTTCTGGATTTGAGTGCCCCCACCACTGCATAATAGCAAAATATCTATAAAATATCCAATAACTCGTATCCACTAATATAAATATTTTTGGCTCTTGTGCTTGCTCCTGGGCTTGTGCTTGTGCCTTTGCTTTTGCCATATTATTAATAATTAGTATATAATAACTATTATAATATAATATTTATATAGTATCAATTTTTATTGTATATTTATTAATATATACAAATTAATATATACAAATTATTTAAAGTTATGTAAATATGCTTATTAGATGTT
>Ga0208951_1001445_pt1 | contig 10315 bp, 3 predicted proteins | sample GreLakmeMI27MSRF_FD_187702 | JGI IMG/M metagenome (GOLD analysis project Ga0208951, IMG submission 187702) | Freshwater lentic microbial communities from great Laurentian Lakes, MI, USA - Great Lakes metaG MI27MSRF (SPAdes) | ecosystem: Environmental > Aquatic > Freshwater > Lake | place: Great... | reverse complement strand
CATCGCCTCTGCGTACAGCTTTTGCAGCCTGGGCAGCATCGGCGCGGCCGCATCCACGCTGCAGGCGCCGATGACCCGCCCGTCGACGCTGGCAACCGGCAGCAGCCCCGCGAACGTGCCCGTGACAAAAGCCTCGTCAGCACCGTACACGCTGGTAAGCGAAAACTCCGTCTCGCGCACAGTGATGCCCGCTTGGCACGCCACCTTCAGCACTGTGCCCCGGGTCACCCCCGGCATCTGGTAGCGTGTGGTGGGTGCCCAGAGCTCTCCGTCTCGCGCGATGAAGAAGTTTGTGCTGTTGCAGGTGGCCACAAAGCCCTGAGGATCCAGCATCAGCGCCTCGTCCGCGCCAGCCTTGGAGGCTTGTATGCAGGCCTGTATGCAGTTGAGCTTGCTGTGGCTGTTGAGCGCGGGATCCTGCACGTCGGGAGCGCCGCGGCGGACGTGCACCGTGGCAAGCCGCAGCCCCGAGAGCGGCGGCTGCGGCGCCTTGAACTCGGCCAGCACCACGATGGTCGGGGAGCCGATGGTGGTGCGAGGGTCCTGAAACGGCGTCGGCTTGAGACCGCGGGTCACCATGAGCCGGATGTGCACGCCATTTTGCATCTTGTTGGCGTCCACTACGGCGTAGATGAAGCGCAACAGCGAGTCGCGGCTGACGCCCAGGTCAAGGTCGATGGCGGCGGCGCCCTCGTAGAGGCGCCGCAGGTGCTGCGCCGCAAAGAGAAGCACGCCCTTGTGCAGGCGCATGCCCTCCCAGACGCCGTCTCCGAGGAGGAAGCCGCTGTCGAGCACGGAGACGCGCGCGTGTTCGCGCCTGTGCAGCTCGAACAGACCGCTGACGCCGTCGCGGATGCCCACCAGCACGCCCGCGTTGCGCTCGTCCGGCACGTAGGCGTGCGTGGCGCCCAAGCGCGCCTGCGCACACGCAGACGAGGCGCCTGGCGTGTGGCCGACGTCCAGAACTGCCACCGGCGGCGGCGCAGAGCGGGCGCCTGCGAGCGCCAGAGGACGCAGCGCGTGCGCCCGCAGCAGCGCGTAGAAAGGCGCGCACTCGGCTGCCAGGGCGGACAGGGACGGAGAAAGGGGCTCCCGGGCGGCTCCTCCTCGCGACGCAGGCGCAACAAAGCCGGTGCTGGCGTGCACGCTCTCGTACCACCAGGGCGCCCAGACGCCGTCCTCCGGGTGCGGCCCCGCCGGCCAGCTCAGCATCCGCTCGTCAAAGGGCAGAGACAGGGCCGCGCAGAGCAGCCGCAGAGTGGCCTCTGGCTCTGCGGCCAGGTCCTCGGACAAGATGACCGGCGGAGGGCGACCGGCCGCGCGCAGCGTGGAAAAGATGGTGAGCAAAGAGGGCAGACCCGTCTCCTCCAGCGTGGGACGCAGCACGCGCGCAAAGGAGCGAACAAGCTCAGCCGGCTCGCGCAAGAGCAGGAAGTGACGGCCCTGCAGCAGCAGCGAGGCCGGGAGCTGCAGCGCTTGCTTCGCCATGTGCTTCGCAAACAGCACAGGCCGCTCGCCGGTGCGCGGCGCAAGGAGAGAGGTGAAGACACGCACGCCATCGTTGTCCTGACACGCGAGCACCAGGTCCCGGTACGGTCGCTCCGCGCCCGTGCAGCGCAGATGGTGAGCGTACAGTGGCTCATCCACCACTGCTGTGTCGCCGCGCTGTGAGAAGGCATACATCAGGCTCGTGCTCAGACTGCGCGGGCCCGACCAGCCGTGTATCGAGGCAGGGTTGAATGGCGCGTCGTTGGAGGACGCCATGGCACGGAGAAGGCGGAGGGAGAATGTGTTGGATAGCACGTCTCAAACATTTACGGTATGCGATGCGAGGTGATGAGCGGAGCTCCGACGCTCTTAATTTCACGCTGCAGCGAGGCGAAATCAGAGGCGTCCCGCGCTGGCAGCCCTGGACCCTGCGAGAAAGAGAAGCGTCAGCGATTGAACAGCAATGCCGCAGCGCGGACGCACAACAGACGCCCGGGCTATAGCCGCCGATGCCGGCGCAGAGCGCGACGCATGCGTTTGCATAGGTCAGGCCGTCTTCCCCGCACACGGGCGTGTAGGCCTCCCGGACGCACAGGTGCTCACAAGTTGAGCGTAGGATGTTCTCGGCGGCCAGGCACGGCCCCGGCGTGAAGGCGGTGACGCCCACGCACCCTGCCCACTTGGAGTTCAGGTACGTGACGTTGTTGCTGCCACAGACCGGACTAAACGTAGGTGCCAGCTTGCGGCATCGGGAGACGGTCTCAGCTACCGTCACAGTCACCGTCACAGGCGCAGCCGGTGCAGCGTCTGTTGGCGCCGCCGCAGCCTCCGGCGCGGGCGCAGGCGCTCCGGCGGCACGCAAGCCTCGTCGCGCCTCCACCAGAGCAGCCCCAGCTCCTGGACGCAGGCCGGCGAGCGCCAGCGCGAGCAGCAGCAGCAGCACGTGCATGCGCCGCGAGGCCGGCATGGAGGCGGGGCGGGGCGGGGGGTGGGGGGGCGACAGTTGCGCGTCCGAGGGTGTCCCACTGTCCAGGTCTCTTCTTCTTGGGAGCCCTCGGGGGCTCTACAAACTCCGCCGTACCCACGGTGCCCACCGCGTGTTCTCCCCGCTCAGGCGATGCGGGTTAAAATGCTGTACACCCCTCCGCCCACCAACAGCGCCCCGCTGGCGGGGGTCACCCACGCGCTGTATTGCCGCAGCGCCAGCACCCGCGTCAACGCCCCCGTGGCCGACGCGGCCACCAGCAAAGGCGTCACATAGCCGCTACGAACGCGAAAGCGCAGAGCAGTCAGAGCGTCAGGGAGACGACGGTGCCGGACGTCAAAACCCGAATCATCCCACGCCCCATGTAACGATGCGCACCTGGTGTATGCCAGCAACAGCGTGCCGCCACGCAGCGGGTCACCCGTGGAGGCCACATAGCCCAGGAGCGTGGCCAAAACGGGTGTGCTGCATGGTGAGGCGGCCAACGCAAACGTCAGGCCCGCCAAGTATGCCTTAGCCGCCTGGGAGAGGCTGTTGGAGGAGCGCACGTCCACGTCCGTGAAGAAGGACGGCAGCGGGATGGTGACCACCTCCAAAAGGTTGAGGCCCATCAGCACGGCCAGCAGCCCCACTGCTATAGGCAGCCCCTCACCCACCTGGCCGTACGCCTTGCCAGCCAGCGAGGCCGCCACGCCCAGCAGAGCCAGCGTGGTTGCCAAGCCGGCGGCGAAGGAGGCTGCTTCGACGACGCGAGAGCGCGATGCACCAGCCTCGTCGCGCGAGCCCGTGCCGCCAATGTAGCCGATGGTGAGCGGCAACACCGACAGGGTGCAGGGGGAGAGGCTGGTCAGCAGCCCCGCACCCTGTGAGCATGCAAGGTGAGGGGGAGCCAACGCTGCGAGGGCGCGTTGACGGCTTTGCCTGGGGCGCGCCGGCTGAGACGCACCAGGACCACTGCGTAGGTCACGGGAGTGACCTCCGTCAGGTTGGCGTGCACCAGCGCGTCAGCTTGCTGACCCAGCGCAAAGAGCGTGGTGGACAGATCCCCCGCCACCGCCCAGTTCGACGCCAACACGCTCAGCGACGCGCAACAGCGCACCGCGCGGCGACGCCGCGCAGCAGGCGGAGGGAGTGGCGCAGCGCGAGGCGGAAGCGCATGCGTTGCGCGCGTGGACGCGCACGGGGCGAGGGACGCCAGCCAACAGGCAATCATCAGGCTGCACCGGAAGTGCAGGCTGCACAGAGAGCGACGAAGTGTGTTGCGATCAAATACCTGCGGGCAGGCAGGCGCGCGCTCACAAAAACTTCGGCTGCCGCGATGCGTCCCAACAAACTCTCCTTCCGTCGCGCCCGCTCACACAGCGCACACGTGCCGGCCCAGGTGCGCGCGGGTGCGTAGGATTGTGCTACATGTGCGACAATGTGCGTCGCGTGTGCACCGCTCACAGTGTGGTGTGTCCCCAATGCACAGCGAGTGCGTGGCCCAGAGAAGGACGCAGTCAGCGCGGCAAAGACGCCCGTCTGGACGCCATGATGAGCGCTACGAGCAGCATTCCGGTTGCGGATGACAAGGTGCGTCTCTGGGCAGAGCGGAGAGGCAAGCCGTCGGCGCACTGACCCTTGCTCGTGCTTTCGTTTTGCAGCCGCCCTTCCAGCTCAGTGCCGGCCTGAGCTCGCAAGGCGCGTTCCCAGGAGCTGAGCCTGTCGCCTGGCGTGCGCGCGTGCGTGCCCCTGACAGCTGGCGCGTTCACACGCAGAAGCCGAGCGTCTGCTGAAGGTGCACGGCCGCAACGAGCTCGCCGAGAAGACCAAGCCCACCTGGCGCCTCTTCTGCGAGCAGTTCGTGGAGCCCATGCCCTGCGTCATCTGGGTGGCCATCGCCATCGAGCTGGGTCTGGCCATTAAGTACGGCACCGCATGGCCCGACTTTGGCGTGCTCATGGGCCTGCAGGCCATCAACGGCACCGTCTCCTTCTACGAGGCCAACAAGGCTGGCAATGCCATCGCGGCGCTCAAGGCGAGCCTCAAGCCTGGGGCACTCTGCAAGCGCGACGGCACCTGGCACAAGATGGAGGCTGCGCTGCTGGTGCCAGGCGACCTGGTGAAGCTGGATGCGGGCGCGCACGTGCCCGCGGACTGCGTCATCAACGACGGTTGCGTGCAGGTGGACCAGTCCGCACTGACAGGCGAGTCGATGCCTGTCACCATGCACGGCGGCGGGGAGACGATGATGAGCAGCACCATCACGCGCGGCGAGGTTGAGGCGACTGTGAAGGCAACGGGCGGAAAAACCTTTTTCGGGCGTACTGCGTCCATGATCGGCAGCGTGGACGCCCAGCCGCGCTTTCAGAAGGTCTTGCTGCGCATCATGCTCTTCCTCATCAACATCTCCGTTATCCTCTGCTCCACCGTGCTGGGGTTCCTCATCGGGATGGAGAAGCAGTCGTTTGAGACGGCCATCTCAATCACTGTCGTTCTGCTTGTGGTCTCTGTGCCTCTGGCAATGGAAGTCGTTACAACCACGACAATGGCGCTGGGCAGCCGCAAGTTGAGCACGGAGGGCGCCATCGTGGCGCGGCTGAGCAGCATCGAGGAGCTGGCCGGCATGGATCTGCTTTGTAGCGACAAGACGGGCACGCTGACGCTCAACAAGATGGCCATCCAGGAGGAGACGCCCCTGTACGAAGAGCACTTGTCGCGCGAGGGGCTGTTGCTGTACGCAGCGCTGGCGACAAAGTGGCGCGAGCCGGCAAAGGACGCAATCGACGCGCTGGTGCTGGGCGCGGTGGACATGAGCAGCTTGAGCGGCTTCGATCAGCTGGATTTCGTGCCCTTCGACCCGCGCGAGAAGCGCAACGAGGCGAGTCTGCGGGACATCCACACGGGCGAGGTGTTCAAGGTCACCAAGGGGGCACCACACGTCCTCGCCCTCCTGCTGCACGCAGACGACGCGGCTGTGATGGAGGCCATCGACGCGGCGACGAACAGCTTCGCGGCGCGAGGCATCCGCACGCTGGCGGTGGCACGCACCCGTGGCGAGCGCTGGTGCGCACTGGGGCTGTTGACGTTCACCGACCCACCTCGGCCAGACACCATGGCCACCCTGAAGAAGGCGGCGACGCTGGGCGTGAGCTGCAAGATGATAACAGGCGACAGCGTGCTCATCGCCCGCGAGACGGCGCGCCAGCTGGAGCTGGGCACTGATATCATCAACGCGGTGGGACTGCCTTCGCTGGGAAAGGATGGCCAGCCGCCAGCAAATCTGGGCTCCTTTGCCAGCCACATCATCGAGGCGGATGGCTTCGCCCAGGTCTTTCCGGAGCACAAGTTCCTCATCGTCGAGGTGTTGCGCCGCGCAGGGTACTCGGTGGGCATGACTGGCGACGGCGTGAACGATGCGCCGGCGCTCAAGCGCGCCGACATTGGCATCGCAGTGCAGGGCGCCACAGACGCGGCACGCGCGAGTGCGGACATCGTGCTCACGCAGCCGGGGCTCTCCACAATCATCACGGCGATCACGTCTGCGCGCCGCATCTGCCGCCGCATTCAGAGCTTCGTCATCTACCGCGTGGCATGCACGCTGCAGATCCTGGTGTTCTTCTACATAGCAATCATCGCCTTCCAGCCAAGTAACTACAGCCTGGGCCACCGTAGCGAGACGCAGAACATTCCCTTGGCCTTGTTCGGACCGGAAGGCAAGCCCGGCGGCACGCTCGTGCTGTGGGCACACGGCAGCTGCCCCGCACGCACCCTGGACCTGGCGTACATCGAGCACGGGGTTGAGCCGTATGCCACGGGAGTGAGCGTGGCCAGCATCCTGGCGCGCTCCAGCACGCCGCACTCGGCGGAGTGGAATTTCGTGCACGCCAAGAGTGGCGTCGCGCTGGATGCCGCCGCAGACACTGTGAGCGGCCGCCTGTGCGTGGAGCAGTGGCCGCGCACCTTCAGCCTGCCGTTGCTGGCGCTCATCTTCATCACGGTGCTCAACGATGGGACGATCATCAGCATCGCCTACGACCGCGTGCGTGCCGCCAACCATCCAGAGGTGTGGCGCCTGGGCCGCCTGTTCGTCATCTCCTCGGTGCTGGGCTTGGTCGCGCTGGCCTCTTCGCTGCTCTTCCTACACATTTTGCTGGAGAGCCACAACCCGAGCGGCGTCTGGCAGCAGCTGGGCTTCTCACCTCTGCTGTATGGTCACGTCACCGCCGCCATCTTTCTCAAAGTGAGCCTCTCAGACTATCTCACGCTGTTCTGCGCGCGCACGCGCAGCTGGGTGGGAAGCATTCGGCCCAGCCTGTTCCTGGTTAGCGCCGCATTCGTCGCCCTGGGCGCTTCCACCACGCTGGCGGCGCGCTGGCCGAAGCAGCTCAACGGGGAGCATCTGGACAAGCGCTATCTGCAGCTCGCAGGTTTCCAGGAGCACACAGAGCTGTTCGACAGCATCGACGCAACCTCCGGCGTGCGCATGAAGGGCTTGTCCAACCGGGTGCTGGGGTTCACTTGGATTTACTGTCTCCTGTGGTGGGTCATCATGGACGCTGTCAAATGTGCCCTCTACGCGGCGCTCAAGCGCTACGACCGACGCGTGGGTGCCGTCTCCTTCAAGCGCCATCCTAAGCTCAACCCAAAGCTGATCACGGAACTGACGGTCGTGCGCGCTCAGGCGTGAGGAGATGGCGCTCTGGGTTGCCAGGGAGCGAGAGTGGAACCGCGTTTGTCAATCACAGCCGGCACAGCACTGTTCTGTCACTCTTCGTCCACCGCCGTGAGCCAGGCGCCGAGCGTGAACGCCACGGCTGCGACGGGCTCGAATGCGCTGCTGGAGTTGTACTCGAGCTCCTCTCTGCTGACCGGGCCCCGCGCAGGTACCAGCATCCGCTGCAGCACCTCCTCCGCCATGCCCTCCTCCCCGCGGTCCTGGAAGATGCGCGCCAGCGCCTGCGCGGGCCTGCGGCAGCGCCGGTCGCCCACCCCGTACTCGCGCTCGATGCTCTCCAGGGCGACGGTGTACGCCTGTTCCGCGCTGAACGGGTCCCAGGCGCGCAGGTAGCTGTCCGCCAGGTCCAGCATGCACTGGATGACGTCAGGGTGGGGGACGCCCGGCTGCGCCCGCGCCTCGGCCAGCGAGGCTCGCAAGTCCAGCCGGCAGCGCTGCACCTCCGCCCCGCGGCGCGCGATGAGTCCCCGGAAGCCAGCCTGGATGACCACCGCCGCGCGCGCGTGGGACATGGCGGCCGCGGGAGGGCCGCGGCGGGGAGGCTTTGGCGCCGGCTGTGCGGCGAGGCCCTCCTCCTCACTGGAGGGTGTGTCCCCTTCAGAGTTGCTCTCCTCCTCCTCCGCATCCTCGCCGCCGGAGTCGGAGGTGTCGTACGAGACGGAAGCGGAGGCGGAGGCGGTGGCTGGGCGCGCGCTGGGAGGCGGCCAGCCGGGGGCGTGCTGGGCGGCCCGGCGCGGCGTGGCCGCCTGCGCCGCCGCGGCCGCGCGAGCAGACGGCTTGAAGAAGCTCTGGATGGAGGCTGCTGCGGCGGTGGGCGTGCCCCCCCTCCCGCCACCGCCACCGGCGCTCGCTGCCGACCCAGCCACCGACGAGGGCGCCCGGGGCGCGCGAGAGCGCTGGGAGCCAGCCACCGAGGCGGGCGCGACAGGCGCGGGCGCGACAGCCGCATCATCATCAGCAGCAGCAGCACCAGCACCAGCGAGCTTCGCCTTTTTTGGTGGAGCCGCCTGCGGGTCGGTGAGGGGCACCAACCAGGTGGTCCACGTCATCGCCTCGCGCGCCGCAGCTTCCAGCGCCGCCGCCTCGCCCTGCGTCTCGTAGATGCGCAGCAGCGACTCGGCGGTGCTGCCAGGCGCGCCCACAGAGGCGGGGGCGGCGCCCCGGCGCCTGCGTGCGTCCAGCAGCAGTACGCTTTCCAGGGCCTCTGCCGTCACGCACGCGCCGCCGGGATGCACCGCCGAGGTGGCTTTTAGCGCCTCCGCCAGGCGGGCGCGCGCGCGCATGGCCCGGACGAGGCGACGAGAGAGCACGCCCCTGGCGCGCGCCTGGATGCGCACAGCCGCAGCCGCCTCACGCGCCCCGGGCTGCTGACCGGCCAGCCCAGCTCTGCGCAGCAGCGAGCGTCCCGCGCGCGCCACCGCGCCCACCAACGAGGGGGGTGGGGCGGCGGCGGCTGCGGCAGCGGAGGCGGCGGAGGGGGAAAGGGCTGTGAGCCTGGCGCGCTTGGCCGCGCGCGCGCAGGCCAGCGCCCGCCACTCCGCGCAGCTGAGGCGCGCCAGCGGGTTGCGCCGCACGCGCTCCTCCTCCTCCGCGCGGGCGGCGGCTGCGGCTGCTGTGTCCCGCGCGGCGCGGCGGGCGCGGGCGCGCGCCGCGGCAGCAGCCGCTGGGTCAGCCTCGGCCGCAAAGGGCTGCCGCGAGGCGGGCGGCGGCGCGGCGCGAGCGCTCCCGGCGTCTGACGCCGCCGCGCGCGCGCCGGGCGTGGAGGCAGACCCCAGCTCGGCCAGCTCCCGCGCCGCCACCGCCAGCGGCTTGCCCAGCTTGGACTCGAGCTTCGCCTCCGCCTGGATGCGCGCCAGCGCCACGGATGAGGCCACAGCCTCCGTCTTGCTCTTGGGCTTTAAGGGCAGCTGAGTGCAGGCCGCAGCAGCAGCCGCTGCCAGCTGCTGCGCCCGCGCCGCCGCCGCCGCCGCCGCCGCCACGGCCGCCTCGGCGCGCGCCTTGGCGGCCGTCTCTGCGGCTGCTTTCTCGGCGGCGACCCGGCGTGCCCTGGCCAGGGCCTCAGCCTTGGACGCGGCTTCCGCCTCCGCAGCCGCATGCACCCCCGCGCTGTACGACGCAGCGGCTGCAGCAGCCTCTGCGGCGGCGCTGCTGGCGGCCAGCTGGGCGGCGGGGTTGGCGACGGCAGCTCCCTCCTCAGCAGGCGAGATCTCGAAGTCTGCGGCATCCCGCGTCGCAGCATCCGGTCGCGGCGGTGGTATCGGCGCCATTGGTGGCGGCGGCGGGCCAAGGTCATTATCCTCGTCCGTGTCTCCATCCACCATCGCCACCAGCTTATTTCTGGCGGGCGGCTGCGGCTGCGCGAGCGGCTGTGCTGTGCGCATCTTGGCAGCCGCGGACTGCATGGTTTTGTGGATGGCCTTTTCGATGGCGGATGCGAAGACATCCGCCTGCGTGAGCGTACGCCCCTCTGAGCCCGCCTCCCCTGCACTCCCTGCGTCCGCAGCAGCCTTGGCGGCCGCCACGGTGGCCAGCAGGGGCGCGGCGAGCGCAGCTGCGAGAACGCTCTGCGACGGAGCGGCGACAGCGGCGGCGGAGGAGGAGGCGGCGGCCCCGCCTTGTGCGGACGCCCGCGCCTGCCGCGCCCCCGCCAGCTGCGCCTCCAGCGCGGACGTGTCCACCCGGGAGGCGCCGGCCGTGGACGCGTCCGAGGCGCGACGCGCGGCGGCGGCGGCGGCGGCGGCCGCCGCGCGCGACACCGCGGCGGCGGCCAGGCGCCCAGCAGAATCGCCCGACGCTGCCGCCGGGGCGCCGCTCTTGCGACGCGACACCAGGCGAGGCAAGGACCCGGGAGCGGGCGCGACCGAAGGCGGCGGCTGGAGGGCCAGCGTGTCGGGCGGTGCCGACGGCAACTGCTGCTGATTGGCAGAGGGGGCAGCCTGTGCGGCGGGCGCGCGGGCCTCCATCGCCCGCGCCCGCGCCCGAGCCAGCGCCTTAGCTTTCGCCTTGGATGCCAGCGCGGCGGCGGCGGCGGCGAGGGAGTCAGCCTCGGTGCGCGCGCGGGTCGCTTGCGCGACGCTCAGTCCCGCCGGCGGCGGCAGCTGCGGCTGCTGCTGCTGCGGCGGCGG
>Ga0208951_1001443_pt1 | contig 10318 bp, 6 predicted proteins | sample GreLakmeMI27MSRF_FD_187702 | JGI IMG/M metagenome (GOLD analysis project Ga0208951, IMG submission 187702) | Freshwater lentic microbial communities from great Laurentian Lakes, MI, USA - Great Lakes metaG MI27MSRF (SPAdes) | ecosystem: Environmental > Aquatic > Freshwater > Lake | place: Great... | reverse complement strand
GGCGTGCCGCCAGGCAGGCGCACGGGCAGGCGCAGCTCGAAGGTTGCCCCGTGGCCTGGAGAGCTCTGCACCGACACATCGCCGCCCGCCGCGCGCGCGCAGGAGCGCGCCACGAACAGGCCCAGCCCCGTACCGCCGCCCATCGCCGGCGGCGCCGCCTCGTAGGCGTCGAAGACACTCTTGGCGTCCTCTTCAGACAGCCCCCGGCCGCAGTCAGCCACCGCCGCACGCAGCAGGTGCGTGGCCGACCCGCCGTCAGCCGCCGTGCCAGCCAGGCCGTCGATGGCGGGCTCGCAGCGCACGGTGACGCGCACGCCGCCGCCAGCCTCGAACTTGATTGCGTTGGTCAGCAGGTTCTGGAAGATCTGGCAGAAGCAGCCGCGGTCCGAGCCCTCCACCACCGCGGGCAGCGGCTGCTGCTCGTCCGTCCACACGATGCGGGTCTGCGGGCTGTTGACGCGGCACACCTTGAGCACGGCGTCCACGGCGGCGCGCGGGTCGAAGGGCGCCGGCGTCAGCGCCAGCTGGCCAGTCTCGATGCTGCGCATGGAAGACACGTTGGCGATCATGCACAGCTGCAGGCTGCAGCTCGCGTGCAGAGAGTCCAGCAGGAAGCTCGCGTCCGCGTCCGCGTGCACGCACGCGTGCTGAGACAGCAGCGAGCAGGCGGCGATGATGGCGTTGGCGGGCTCACGAAGCTCGGCGCTGATGCACAGCAGCAGCGTGCGCAGAGCCGACTCTCGGCGGAACTGAGAGCTGATGTCTTTGCAGACGACGCACCATGCTGTGGAACTCATCCAGCCCATGCTGTTGATCCAGCGCCAGGAGCCGTCCTTGCACTGGAAGCGGCGCGGTGGAAACGCGACTTTCAGATGCTCGGCGCCGGACTCTCGAACTTGCTTCAGTGCCTCCAGCAGACAGTGGCCGATCCGATCGCGGTCATCTGGGTGGGTGAAGTCGCCCGGGCTGCGGCCCACAACCTCCTCAGCTTTCCAGCCGTAGACGCGCGTCGCAGCCGTTGATATGAACGTGAACTCGGCGCGGCCGTCGGGGTGGACGATGCCGCGGTGGAGCATAACATCGCTGTGATCCACCAAGTGCGTGAACATGCGCGACGTCAGCTCCAGCGCAGGCGGCACAGGCTGGCCGTCACCCTCCTCAGGCGGGGGTGACGCATCGTCTTGCCTCGCCTGCACCGTCGCGGGCGCATTCGGCGCTCCGGGCAGAAACATGCGCATGGTGGCGGAGACGCGCGTGCCAGAGCCGTCGCTCTGCAGCGTGACGTCGCCGCCCACAGTGCGTGCAAGACCTTGAGCCACATACAGGCCCAGGCTGCCGCACCCGCCCTGGATGTCGAACACGGTCGCCATTTCAACCCCTGACAGCTGGCGCCCGGGTGAAGTGAAACGCGCAGTCACCAGCACGCTGCCCGCCGGCGCCGGCTCCAAGATGTCCTGGTCGCACGACAGCTCGGCGATGCAGGGCACGTCGGAGGGGGTCGCACTGCGCAGACACGCAGCGGCCAGGTTGTGCAGGATGCGGCGCGTGAGGTCGGCATCGCCCTCCAGCTGCTCAAGCAGCTGATGTGCCACGCCGTGCCAGTCAATCTGGCGGTGGCTCACCATGCCACACGTCTCCAGCACCTCCGCGAACAGCGCACTCACGTTGAAGGGCACGCACTTGGTCTGCTGCGCCGCAGGTCGCTTGTCGGCCTCGAAGTGGCGCAGATCCAGCACATTGGTTGAAGTGACGGCCATCGATTTGCAGGAAGAGCGTACCACTCGCAGCAGCTCCGCCGCCTCCGCCTCCGCAGCCACGTCCGCGCGCGCCTCCAGCAGCGACACGGCGCACTGCATGCTGTGCACGGGGGTGCGCAGGTCGTGGCTGGTGGTGAGCAGGAAGGAATGCAGAAGCTGCTCGATGTTCTTCTCCTCAGTCACATCGCGCAGCATCGCAAAGGCGTACTCGCCGTCGCAGGAGAGCTTGAGCGCCGTCCAGACCCAGCCGCCACTGGAGGTGCGGCGCCGCAGGTGCTCGTGCCTGATGAGCGTGTCAGGCTCTGCATCGCGCACGCTTGACAGCATCTCCCGGACGGTGGGCACCGCCTCGGGATGCCACAGCTTGCTGAAATGCAGACGACGCCTGCAAATGCACGCGCGGTCAGTTTGCCGCGTTTGGCGCTGCGGTGGGACTGATACACGCAGATACGGGCCCTTGGGCGCCCGAAGATGCAGTGCGCACCCGAGCAGCGCCGACGGCTCCATGTCCAGCGCCGTGCTGGCGTTGGGGCTCATGTACAGGATCTCGCCGCTGCTGGCGCGCGCCACGGCGAAGACAGCATCGCTGAGCGACAACATGTCGTCGAAGCTCCCAGCCGGCTCCGTGGCGGGCAGGTACGCGCTCGCGCTGCGGTGCGGCGCGTCCATGTCGGCGTTTCAGGGCCGCAGACGGGTTGAGAGGAGAGCGCGTTGAGTGATAACGTTCGGCCAGCCGTACCCACTACGCTGCTGAACTTGGGAGGGCGTTGAGTAAGGCCTTTTATTTTCCGCTTGGCGTTTCGATTGCCAGTTCCTACGTCCGCGCAGTCGGCCTGGGCTTCATTGCCGCAAATCGCGGCTTGCGGCGCAGCAGCACCAGGTAAGATGCCCCCCAGTATGTGAGCAGGATGCGCATCTGAGCAGCGGCAGTTCCCCTCACTGTGCTCCTCTCAAAGCCCATCCGGCGCAGCGCCTGCTCGCCCGTCGCGGCGTCTCCGGGCGCAGTAGCCACGAAGGTGGCGCCCCGCAGCTCGTTGACAACAAGCCCTTCGAACGCCTGCTTGATCAGGCTCGCCTTGGGTACCCAGCGCAGGAAGAAGGGCACCGTCTCCGACGAAGTGTATAGTCCTCCGAAGACGATGAAGAGCACCATGACTGCGGGGCCCACGGCCAGCGCCGCCTGCGTGCTAGGCACGGCGGCTCCGATGGCCATGCCTAACGCAGAGGAGGCGAAAGACTCGAGGGTCAACACGCCCATGAAGCGCGCGATGCGGCCCACGCCGGACGTCAGGCCCGCCGCCGGGTACACGATGGCGCCGAAGATGAGCGGGAAAACTGCGCCGATTGGAAGCTCTGCTGCAAGCTTGGCGGCGAAGTAGGGGGCGACGCCGTACGCGTTGACAGCTCGCTCCTGGCTCACGATGGTACGCTCCTTCGGAAAAACAGAGAGCGTCTTGATGAGGCTGCCCATGGCGGCGTTGATGCAGGAGACCTGCAGCAGTCCCACTCGCGACAGCAGGGCAGCCTGCGAGCGTGGCAGGCGCCAGTAGATGTTGCTGAAGAGGAGGGCGGAGAAGACGGAGCTGCCCAGGCGTGACATCAGCGTCGCCTTGTCGCGCGTCACTTGCCGCCAGGCGCGGCCCAGGAGCAGCCTGAACTGGGCATGCCAAGAGAGCTGCGGCGCGCAGCGCTTCACGATGGCGACGGAGGGCGCCTGTGGCTCGGGCGCGCTCGCAGCAACCTCCGTGGCGCGCCAGTGCGCCACCAGATCTTCGATGCGCCGACGAGAGGCCGCCGCAGCCTCCGGGCTGCTCGTGTCCACCGCCGCCAGGTCCGAGAGCCACTCTGCGGGTGTGGAATCCGCAGGGCGTGCCTGCCCCAGCGCACGCTCGAAGTGGGCCACCGCAGCAGATGCGGGGCCGACGTAGAGCGGGCGCCCGCCCTCTGCCAAAAGCACCAGGTCGTCCAGGAGAGCAAACACGGACCCCCGGGGCTGGTGCAGCGAGGCGACCACGGTGTGGCCCCGCTTGGCAAGAGAGGACAGCTGGCGCACCACAGACTGAGCCGCAAAGGCGTCTAAGCCCGACGTGGGCTCGTCTAGGAACAGCAACGCCGGCGAGGCGATCAGCTCTGCAGCCAGGCACAGGCGCTTGCGCTCCCCGCCAGAGCACCGCGCCACCCGCGTGTGCGCGCAGCCGGTGAGACCCAGCTGAGCCACCAAGCGCTGCGCGGCGGCTAGCTTTGCCTCCTCCGCAAGGCCCGCGGGCAGGCGCAGCGAGGCCGCGAGGCGCAGCGTCTCCAGCACAGTCAGCTGGCTAAACAGCGAATCCTCCTGTCTCACGTAGCCCTGTACCCGGCCCCGGGGCTCCCCCCCCGGCGTAGGTGTGGCCCCGTTGAGCGTCAGGTCGCCGCTCAAGAGCATGCCCTTCTGAAGCGGCAGCGCCCCTGCCAGTGCGTTCAGGAGGGTCGTCTTTCCCGCGCCAGACGGGCCCAGCAAGCCCAGCAGGCGGCCAGGAGCGGCGACGCCCGATACGCCCTGCAACAGCGCCCGTGGGGGCTTGTCTTTGCTCTCCAAAGAGCAGCGCACACCCTGCCAGGCCAGCGTCACAGGCTGCATAGGCTCCTCCACCGCCGGTGCGTCGCGAGCGCTCCCTCCTCGGCGCAGCAGCTTGCCCAGCAGTGCGGCAGCGCAGAGGCCCAGCGCCACAGGCAGCGCCAGCTTGGCGTCTTTGCCTGGCTTATCCGGCGGTTTCGGGGCCGCGCTCGGCTTGGCCATCGCCAGGTGAGCAGTACGCCACACAGAACGAAAACCAGCGGGGCGAGAGAGGGTGCGTGAGTGACGACGACTCAGCGCCGTGTCGTACAACGCGAGCGCTCTCCTCTCCTGCTGCCTCTCCACACGCGCATCTCAGCCTCCATGCTGTCGCAGTTCGGCGCGCTGACGCTGGCGCAAGAGACGCAGTTTGGCGAGCTGCCCTTGGAGGTCGTGGCTCTCATCCTACTGTGCCTTCCCGTGGACGCTCGCCTGCGCGCGCGAGAGGTGTCGCGGGGCGTGCGCACGCTCCTGAACGAGCCTCGCTTCTGGCTGGCGCTGGACTTCTCGCCGGGCAGCGGCGTGGAGGCGCGCCTCACGCGGGCGCTGCTGTTTGCGGCGGGCGAGCGAGGGCGCGGACACCTGCACACGCTGGACCTGACTGGCGTGCGGAACTTGTTTAATGAGGACCTGGCACAGTTCGTGGCTGTGCATGGCCAGAGCCTGCGCTCTGTGACGGTACTGGAGTGGCTCATGATCAGCGCCGACTCAGTCACGCGCCTCTGCCGCTCTGCGCCTCTCTGCACGCTGCGCTGCGGTGTATACTGCAGCGGCCCTGCCGAGGCGCTGCCCCTGTTGCGGTGCGAGGCGCCGTGCGCTCAACTGCACGTCGTCAAGCTCTGGGTCAGTGGCTTTTACAACAACGAGCACGCGGTTCTGGACTTGGCTGCGGCTCTGCCCTCTCACAGCGGGAAGATCAAGGTCCTCACTGTTCGCGAAGCACCACTGGGGAACGGCGTCGTGGCAGCTGCGCTGATCCGCAGCATCGCAGAAGCCCGTGTGAGCAACGTCACCTTCGACTACTGCCACATCGCGCCTGCATCGCTGTCCGGCCTTACCTGGCTACTGGAGGATGGTTGCCTGGAGAGACTGCACATCAACAACAGGCACGCGTTGTTTGAGGAGGGCCCTGATCTCACCGCATTCTGCCACGCGCTGCGCGGCTCCACACTGCAGAAGCTCGAACTGGAAAGTTGTGGTATGTGGCAAGACCCTGCCGCTGCGGGTGAGCTCCTGGCCTCGCTGGTGGGGCATCCGACGCTGCAAGAGCTTTCTCTGCATTATGAGCGTGTGGGTGACACGGACGACGCTCGGCGCACCGCTGGCGAGCAGCTGGCATCTCTCATCACGCACAACAGTGCGCTGCAGAAGCTCACGTTGTGTGGTAGCAACCTGGGCGAGGCTGGCCTGTTGCCCATCTTTGAGGCGCTGCGCCGCTCCAGCACTCTCAAAGAGCTGCTGTACCGCATGTCCTATGCCGCCGAAGACGGTGGCGGCTACGACTACGACGTAGATATCGAGCGCGACTTTGCACGCGACGTGATCCTGCCTGCGTTGCGTGCGAACACCAGCCTGCGGACGCTCAGCTTCGGTCATTATGATGTGCCGTTCCCGGAACTTGTGGAGGCTCAGGCCATCGTGGCGGCTCGCACGCAGCCGGGTGCCGCTACCGTTGCCGCCGCCTAGTTTGCTCTGGACTTTGTGGACCAAGATCTTTCCACGACGCTAGGTCTACCCTCAGCGAAGCGTGTGTATGGACATTTCAAGCATTTGCGTCAGTTGCGTGTGCATTCGTCACTGCAGCGGCAGCGCGCCCCCGCCCGGCGTCACGTGAGAGTGGCCCGCCTGCTCAGCCACCGCGTCAACCTCCGGGTGTGCGGCGCGGTGCGAGGCGGTGCTGGGGTCCCATGGCTTGGCAAGCTCCCCCTGGTTGTCGGTTTGGTTGTACGCCTCCCAATCTCCGGCGATGGGGGAGCACACCAGGTGCTCCGGAATGCCAAACGCTTCCACGAAGCCCAGCATGTCTGCGCCCACCACCGCGCAGAGCGCCCGGCTGGCCGCCATGAGCTCGCGCGCCTGGGCGGGCATGAGCACCCCCTCAGCCAGAAACCAGGCGAGGTCGCGCTCCACCGCGTTTGCGCCGTACAGCGCCAGCAGCGGCGCCATGCGCCTGGCCGCCGGTGTTGCATTGGGCGCGGTGACCGCCTTTGCGAACTGGTTGTAGACGACTCGCTCGCCGTACGCTGCCGCCACAGCCTGCACCAGGTCGCTCTCCTCCTTCATCCACACCTGAAACACCGTCTCGCCCGCGCCAAGCTTGCTGGACATCGCACGCGCGAGCGCGTCAAGCGTGCGCGCCTCCCGGCGCCGCAGCAGCGCCTCCAGCGCGCCAGGCGCAGACACAGAGCCCGACCAGGCGGCGGGTACCTGCGCCTCGGCAGCTACCCCTGGCAGCCGGTTCCCGGTGTAGCGGTCCAGAAGCTCCTTGGCCACCTTCTGCATGAGCACCCGGTTGTCCCCCTCAGCCGTCATCGCTGCGTGCGCAAAGCCAATCACTGCGCCCAGCCGGTTCACAGACAGGTAGCCTTGGCCACCGCAGCGCTCACGGCAGGTTGTGCCCGCCTCCTCGGTGTTCCAGGCAGCCAGGGGCTTGATGACGCAGCACAGCATGACCACCAGCTGCTCGTCCACGGGGGGGCCCTTGCCAGCGCTGGCCGCAACCGATTTGGCCCACTCCTCCTTGACGTGCGAGAGACCGAACTGCAGCGCATAGGTGCGCGCGATGAGCGGCGCAAGGGCGCGCTGCTGGAGCTGGTAGGTGCCCATGGGCGTATCGCTCAGACCGAGAGGCCCAACCGTGAGCCGCGAAGAGGCGTAACGGACCGCGATGAGCAGCGCCAGCTTGGACGCGCTTTGGGTCATGCTGGCGATGCAGAGGCGGCCAGAGAGCAGCTGGTCGGCGACCCGCAGGAAACGGTCGCGCGGTTTGGACACCTTGCTGGTGAAGCCGCCGCCGGGGGCCACGTCCGACTGCGCGTTCAGCAGCGCGGTTCGGGGGATGCGCACATTGTGGAACCATAGCTTGCCATTGTCGACGCCGTTGCAGCCAATCTTGTGGCCCATGTCCTCCACACGCACGCCGGGGCAGATGCTCATGTCACTGTTGCGGATGCGGACCAGAAAGCCGTGTACGCCGTGGGATGCGGGGCCAACGTGCAATTGCGCAAAGACCACGGCCCACTGGGCGTGGATGGCCCCATTGGTGATCCAGTACTTCTGAGCCAGCGCGCCCGGCGTGTGGATCACCCACTCGTCGCTGGCAGGGTCATAGGTGGCGGTAGTCTGCATCTCAACCGCGTTGTTGCCAAACCCGAGCTCTGTAAGCGCAAAGCAGCCGATGGACTCCAGGCTGTCGATGCCGTCCAGCAGCGCGCCGTGGTGGCGCTCCGTGCCCAGGCGCAGCACGGTTCCACCGAATAGGTTGAACTGCACCGTCATCTTGGTGGCCATTGAGCCGTCGCAGAAGCCCGCAACCTCGTGGGCGGCGAAGATGCGGTACGGGTTGTCGGACAGGAAGTCGCGCACCTGTGGGGCAAGGGCAGGCGAGAAGAAGAAGAGGGCACGGTTAGGGCGCGCGTGCAGAGTCAGCATGCCTCCTGGCGCACCGAGAAGAACCGCTGCGCGCAAACTTGGCTCAGCCGCTCAAGTGCCAGCTCACGCTCCACGCGCAGCGGCATGTCGTAGCGCTGCGGGCCCGCGGAGGCGTCAGTCAGCGTGCGTCGCCATGCGTGTGTGGGCGCTGTGAACACAGCCGGAGGGCCATAGCACGCCCGCACCGGTTTGTAGAGGTCCGAGTTCATGAAGTGCTTCATGGCGTCGCGCATCTCGTGGTTGTCGTGGTCCAGCAGCCGCGTGAGCACAGGGATGTCCGTCGCTGGCAGCGTCGGCTGGAAGACGGCTGCCGCGGCTGTGGGCACGCGATGCAGCGCGCCAGCGTCGTCGTCGCCGCCAAGCACGTGGCGCAGCAGGGTTGCGACGCGGCGAGAGCTTGGTGACTCCATCTTGTGTGTGTCCTTCGCAGCGAGACGCTGCACGCGGGCGCACTCGCAGCGTGCGTCACAGTGTAATATGCTCAGAGCGAGGGCTTCGGATGAGGTGACGTCATCAACTGTCAAAAACCGACGTCGTACAGCCGCTGCCTGCGACAGCGCAGCCCTGGGAGAAGCGAGTGCAAGAGCAGTCCCGGTGTGTGCTCGTCACGTGCGGTGGTAACAAACGAATGATAGCACTACACTGTTCGTTCTCTAGCACTCCGCATCGTCAACCGCGCACAACCTAGTTGCTCATCTGCTCCGCGATCGTCTTGCCGCAGATCTCCTCCTGCATCACCATGCCGGCGATGGCCAGCATAGCCAGGCGGCCGTTGTTGATCTCCTTGGTGGACATCTCCTTGAGCTCGTTGGCGCTGGTGGGCTTGAGGCCCAACGGGTCCCAGGCGAGGTCGCCGGGGGTGTAGTTGGAGCGCAGCTTGAACAGGCCGTTGCCCGGCTCCACCCAGCCCTTGCTTGCGCGGCCAGCCTCGGCGACGCCGATGGCCAGGGTCACGATCTCCCAGAAGGGGGAAGGCACCTGCTGGAACTGGTTGATGGACAGGCCCGTGATCTCACCGCCGAACAGCGGGTTGAAGCCCGACTCGCCGACCAGGAAGCCCACAGCGGCCAGCATGGCCACGCGGCCGTGCACCAGCTCAGCCTCGCGCAGGCGCTTGATCTCGTCGATGGTCTGTCCCTCGGTGAAGCCCAGCGGGTCGAACAGGCCGGTGGGGGCGCAGACGCCCGGCATGGCGGCCAGGTAGTCGGCCGGCTTCTGGGGCGGCAGCAGCACGGCGTCGATGACTGCGCGGCGCGCGAGAGCGTCAGTTAGCCTGTCAGCCAGTCAAGATGAAGCCGCTGGAACGCACCGTGGATGACGCCGTTGTCAACCACGATGTCGGCCTTGATGACGTTGGCGCCGTTCACCTTGACACCGTTGGTGAGGTCGAACTTGAGCTTGCTGCCCTCCAGCGTGGCCGCCTCCAGGCCGTTGCTCAGCTGGGTGCTCATCACCTTGCCGGAGACGACGTGGAACTTGAGCACGCTGGCCAGGGTGGGCAGGTCCAGCAGCTGCGCCTTGGTGAGCTTCAGGGCACCCAGCGCCTTGATGAAGGCCTGCGGAAGCTTTTGGTAAGTGACTGCTTGACGGAGTGCCGTCCACGCGCGCGGGCGCGTACGTCGTTGGTAGGCGCAAACACGGTGAACGGGCCCGGGCCGGACAGAGCCTCAGCCAGCTTGGCCTGTGGCGAGAGGAGGAGCCGTCAGGAGCTAGAGAAAAAGTGCAATGGGTACCAGCAGCGCGCCCAGCCAGCCAAACGCCACTCCGCTCCACAAGCCGGCCAGCTTAGTTATTTTGAGCCGCGGGCGCGCGCGTGCGACCTTGGATACTCGCGCGGCGCGCCGGCAGAGAGGTTGCCGACGAGACGTGTCAGGGGACGCATCCCCGCCTGCCACCGCACCTTCACGACAGCCTCCACCAGCACGCTGAAGGTGGGATCCGCGATCGCAGCGTCCACGATGGTGGTCTTGCCGGCGGTGGCGGCGCAGACGACGCGTGCCGAGCGAGCAGCCGAGGCCGCCACACGCAGAGCGGGCGCCGCAGAGCGGGCAGACGCGCGGCGGGCAGCGCTGGCGGCGGGCGCCTTGGTGGCGACCGCGGACGCGCGGCGGCCGGCCTTGAAGACGGCCGGGGCGCGCGCGAGGACGGTCTGTGGAACATGGAGAGTCAGTCTCAAGGAACCTCAAGCTACGCGCGCCGCGCTCGCGCGCTCGTGCCGCACCGTGTTGGCAGTAAGGGCAGGCATGGCGAGGAGTGAACTAGGAAGGCGAGGGGGGAGTTGTGCTCATCTCGCCCGACCGCGCTGTATCGTGAGAGA
>Ga0208951_1001441_pt1 | contig 10339 bp, 8 predicted proteins | sample GreLakmeMI27MSRF_FD_187702 | JGI IMG/M metagenome (GOLD analysis project Ga0208951, IMG submission 187702) | Freshwater lentic microbial communities from great Laurentian Lakes, MI, USA - Great Lakes metaG MI27MSRF (SPAdes) | ecosystem: Environmental > Aquatic > Freshwater > Lake | place: Great... | reverse complement strand
CGAAATGCCGCAGCGCATCCTGCCAGGGATCGAAGAGTGAGATTATTAACACCGAGTGAGGTGCCCAGCCGCGCCTCCGCATTCTGCAGCTCAAGGTACGCCCGTGCCCCCCGTAGATGGGCAGTGACATGCTCCGGACAGAGGCGGACTGCGCTCTCCGCATCTTCTGCCGCACCGCGGGCGTTCTGCAGGCGCAGCGCCGCGGAGGCTCGGTTTGCGTGGTAGGCAGCCTTGAGCGGCGACAGTCGGATGGCTTCCGTGAAGTGCTCGTACGCTGCGCGAAAGTCGCCAGTCGCTGTGCTGGCCAAGCCTGCATCCACACGTCGGTGAGGTGTCACCCCGCGGCACTGGCACGTATCTGCACGTTCGCCGCGCACCTGCGTCGTTGCTGGCGTCCGCGCGAGTTGCGTCATACTCCCCGTCCTGCGTGTCGGCGGTCACAGAGTCACGCATGTCGAGTCACGAGTCACAAGAACCAGCTCAGGCGCGAGTCTGCAGACGTCGCGCGCCGGCACGCACCGCCCACCACGCACGCACGCGCGTGCCGTTGCGCTCCTGGTCCGACAGCGCCTCCAGCGCATTCGTTTCTGCCGTCATGCTCTCCAACGCACGCTGTACGGCCGCGTCCTCTAGCAAGCCCAGCCGGCGCGCCTGTGGGCGCCACGCGGAGTCAGGTGACGTTGCCTGCAGGTGCTGCTGGCTCCAGCCCGTCGCAGTCGGTGGCGTGAGTGAGTGGAGCGATGCGCACCCGTTCAACGAAGCTCTGCAGCGCGTGCAGGCGCCATAAGCTTCCCGCGTCAAGCGCAGACAACGATTGCGTCGGAGGCTCCATGCCAGCGTCAGGGCTGGAAGGCGCGGCGCGAGCGTTACACTGCACCTACTCCTCAGTTTGACATTTGACCGTACCACCAAAGATTGCCTCTCAATCAACGTCTCAACGTCTCAACAACGCACCCGCGTGCGCTCTCGGGCGCTCTGTGCGCCGTGCGCGCTGCCATGCTTCTTTCCATGAAGTGTGTGTGTGCAGTGAAGCCACGGATACTCGCAGCAGGCGGTGCGGGGCGTGGGGCTGTCCCTTCTACTGGTTTGCGCACTCTCTCGAAGGGCACAGAGCTGCCGCAGCCGCTGCTGAGTGTTCGTGGTGATGGGCGACTGTCGCGTGCGCCGCGTTCTCGCCAGGGACGCCTGGTTGTCGCGGTGGACATAGACGAAGTACGAACCGTGCGCCGCTACCGCCACCACGCTCTCCCGGCCTAGCCTCGCTCTCACGCTGCCCGCCCTTGGTGCGCAGGTGCTGGGCCGCTTCGTGCACTCGCTCAACGCCTTCTGCGCCGACGAGCTCGGTCTGCAGTTCAGCGAGTCTCAGTACGACGTGTACAACTTCGCGCAGGTCTGGCGCTGCAGCCCGGAGGTTGCAAACGAGCGTGTGCACGCATTTTTTCAAAGCGAGCACTTTGCAGCGGGAATCGAGCCGCTGCCTGGGGCTCGCTCCTCGCTGACGCGCCTCAAGAGCGTGTGCAACTTGGTGGTGGTCACCAGCCGACAGACTGTGATCCGCGAGGCCACGGAAGCGTGGCTGGACAAGCACTTCACCGGGATTTTCGACCAGGTGCTTCTGGGCAACCACTTCGCCCAGAGCGGCACCTCGCGATCAAAAGCGGACATGTGCCGCGATGTGGGCGCTTCAATTCTGGTTGACGACAATCCTACCTACGCTTTGGAATGCGCAGACGCCGGCATCGACGTGCTGCACATGGACCACCTGGGCGCGTACCCCTGGGCCAAGGGCACTCCAGCGCACGTGGGCATCACGCCAGTTCAGAGCTGGCTGGAGATCGAGGTGGCCATCAACGTCAAAAGCGCTTCCAGCGACCGCTAAGGCGGGGCTCTCCTGCGCCGGCGGCCAGGGCTGATGCCAGTGCTTTGCATCGGTGTGTGCGAGTCCTGTGTTGTGTGCACGCCATCCACACGAGTCTGGCACCCCACATCTTTGCTGTAATGCTATACCAGTAGGTAGATGTATACCTTACGCGCGCGAAGTCCGCTCGTTTTCGACGCGCAGCCCCTCCAGGCTGGCTGACACACGCTCCATGATCTCCCGAGCCAGCCTCTGCTGGTCCTCACCCTTCTGCGCAGGCGGTCACGACTCGTTGCTCAGCGATGTGAACCACATGCGCTCAGCAAGCGCACCTTGCGGCAGCGCAGGAGCAGGTCTGCGAGCTGCACGGGCTCTCCCACCACAATGTGCACGCGGTTGTTGGCGCGCGGCCGCGAGGTCTTCACGCGCATCACATCCTGCATGCCCGCGTGGTGGAAGGGCAGCACGATGGGGGAGGTGTCCGCCAGGTCACACAGCACGTGCGCCAGCCCCGTCTTCAGCGGGTTCATTTGCCCGTCCTGCCGCACGCGCCCCTCCGGGAAAAGGTGCAGCCAGTCGCCGTGCGTGCGCAGCTGCTGCGACATCAGCGCCAGGATGGGCTGCTCGCGGCCGGCGCCACGCACGATGGGCAGCGTTTTGCCGGACAGGAAGAACTGGGCCAGCAGCCGGTTTTGGTGGCACAGGTCGTTGGCGCACAGCGTCCAGCGCACCCGCCCGTGTTGCGACTCGGTGGCGAATAAGCGCAGGGGCAGCATAGCGCAGAAAAGCGTCGGGTCGTCCAGTGTCGACGCGTGGTTGGACACCGTTATCAGCGGCCGCCCAGCCTCGCGGCGCGTGACCAGCTCCTGGAAGCGCTCGCAGCCCTGCGAAGGCAGGAAGCGTCAGGGCCGAGGGAAGCGCCCCGCAGCAGGCGACTCGCACCTGGCACGTCGTGCGGTTCAGCGCCGTCAGCCAGAGCTTGGAGAGCGTGGCCACGGCGGCCAGCGTGGCGTTGCGGCCGCAGGCGCCCCAGGGCGACAGCGTAGGAGGTTCTCCAGTGCCATCGTAGACCAGGGGAAAGCTTTCTGGCGCCATGCTCACTCGCTGCGGGCCCACATATCTCGCGCCCGAATTATAGGCAGAAGAGGGAAGCGCAAGGGATGCGAAGTGCGTCGTCGATCGAACAACAAGTTTCGACTGTCTTCATATTTTGCCCTCCTGTGGTCTGCTCGTTGCACGCGCGCTCGTCGCCTCGTATCCCGAACAAGCGCCGGGCGTGTTGTGCCCCCCAGTGTCGGGGCTGATGGAGGCGCTGGCAGCGGCGTTTGCCGCCACCACCAGCCCAGACCCGGCGCCTCGCAAGGCGGCCGAGGACTTCCTGCAGCGTGCCGCCACACAGCCCGGCTTCTGTCTGCTGGCGCTGCAGCTGAGCGCGGCGGCGGGCGCGGAGGAGCACGTGAGGCTGGCCGCCGCACTCGCCTTCAAGAACCACCTCAAGTTCCACTGGGCGCCCGCGCTGCCCGACGAGGCCGGCGCGCCGCAGCCCCTGACGGTGGGCGGGGTTGAGAAGGAGCAGGTTAAGGGGGCGCTGGTAGCGGTTGCACTCGCTCAGCCAGCGCGCATACAGGCGCAGCTCAGCGAGGCGCTGGCGCTGGTGGCAGCCTCCGACTTCCCGGACAGCTGGCCCGCGCTGCTGCCGGAGCTGGTGGCCCGGCTGCCCAGCCATGACCCGGCGGTGGTGAACGGCGTGCTAACCATTGCGGACACCATCTTCCGCCGCTTCTGCGAGCAGTACACCACGGTGGAGGTTGTAAAGGACATCAAGTACGTGTTGAGCCTCTTGGCCGCGCCGCTGCTGGAGCTGCTGGTGGCCACGGGGGCGCGGCTGGCGGGTCCAGAGGGGAGCGTGGGAGCCTCTGCGCACGCGCTACTCACCACTGTGCTGCTCATCTGCCGCATCTTCTATTCGTTGAACTACCAGGAGCTGCCAGGCGCGGCTTGACCGCGTGCGTGCGTTACGTGTGCCTAACGCGCTCTTGCAGAGGTGTTTGAGGACAACATGGCCGCCTGGATGACCGAATTCAAGAAGTACCTGGCGTACAACAACCCGGCGGTGGTGGAGAACGACCCGAGCAAGGAGAACGTGATCGACCAGGCGCGCAGGCACAGCACTGGGCCTGGTGCAGCCTGCTTGCGCTGACCTCCTCCCCGTCCCTCCACGCCGCGCAGGTGAAAGCAGCCATCTGCTTGAACGTGAACCTCTATCTTGAGAAGAACGAGGAGGAGTTTGCGCCCTATCTGCGTGACTTTGCTACTGCAATCTGGGGCCAGCTGATGCAGGCGCGCCCCGCCCATGGCACCGCGCGCGCCCTCCTGTTAACACTGCTGCATTTCGCAGGTGGGCCTGGAGCCGAGCAAGGATGCGCTGGCTACAGAGTCCATCCGCTTCCTCACCACGCTTGTCAACGGCGTGCACTACACACTGTTCCAGGCACGCTGCTCGAGGCGCTTGAGGGTGCGCCGCTCTGACTGCGGCGTGCGCGCGCGCAGGATGCGGAGACGCTGCAGAATATTTGCAAGGACATCATCATCCCCAACCTCCGCTTCCGCGACGCGGACGAGGAGCTGTTTTCAGACAACTATGTTGAGTACATCCGACGCGACATGGAGGGCAGCGACACGGACACGAGGCGTCGGATGGCGTGCGAGCTGTTGAAAGCGCTGACTGGCAAGTTCCAGAGCACAGTCACCGCCGCCGTCTCCGGCTACGTGGGCTCGCTGCTGGCCGAGCACGCCGCTGCGCCCGAAGCTGCTTGGAAGCAGAAGGACTGCGCCATCTACCTGGTGATCGCGCTCACGGTGCGCGGCAAGACTGGTGCGATGGGCGCCACCGCCACCAACGAGCTGGTCAACATCGGCGACTTCTTTACCGCCCACGTGGTGCCGGAGCTCCAGGCGCCGCCAATGCGCGGCTCGCCGGTGCTCAAGGCTGACGCGCTAAAGTTCCTCACAACCTTCCGCGCCCAGCTCAGCAAGCCAGCCTGCCTGGCCATGCTGCCCAGCCTGGTGGCCCTGATGTGCGCGGAGAACAACGTGGTGCACTCGTATGCGGCGCTGGCGGTGGAGCGCATGCTGTTGGTGCGCGACGGCGGGGTGCCCCGCTTCAGCAGCTCGGACCTGCTGCCGCTGCGCGAGGCGCTGCTGGGGGGGCTGTTTGGCGCGCTGACGCTGCCAGAGTCCCGTGAGAACGACTACGTGATGAAGGCGCTGGTGCGGGTGCTCTCTGTGCTGGGCCCCGACTCGCGACCCGTCGCCGCCAGCTGCGCGGAGCGCCTGGCGGCCACCATGCTCGAGCTGGCCCGCAACCCGCGCAACCCGCTGTTCAGCCACTACCTGTTCGAGGCTGTGGCTGTGCTGGTGCGCCACTCGGCGGACTCGCCCGACGCGGCGCCCCGCCTGGAGGCGCTGCTCTTCCCCCCGTTCCAGGAGATCCTCCAGGCGGACCTGGTGGACTTCAGCGCCTACGTCTTCCAGGTGATGGCGCAGCTGGTGGAGCTGCGCCCAGCCCCCCTGCCCCCCCAGTACCTGGCCCTCTTCCCCCCCCTCCTCAGCCCCGAGCTCTGGCGCCGCCCCGGCAACGTGCCCGCCCTGGTGCGCCTGCTGCAGGCCTACCTGGCGCGCGCGCCTGCGGAGGTTGTGGCGGCGGGGCACCTGCAGGGGGTGCTGGGGGTGTTCCAGAAGCTCAACGCCAGCAAGGCACACGACCACGAGGGCTTCTTTATCCTCAACGCCTTGGTGGAGTTCCTGCCCCCCCCGGCCTGGGCGGAGCACCTGCCCACCGTGTGGTCCCTCCTCCTGCAGCGCCTGCAGAGCAGCCGCACCCAGAAGTACACCCGCTCCTTCACCGTCTTCCTGGCCCTCCTGCTGGCCAAGCAAGGCCCAGCCTGGGTGGCCGCCGGCCTGGACGGCGTGCAGGCGGGCCTGTTCGCCATGCTGGTGGAGCAGGTGTGGCTCACAGGCCTGGCCGCCGTGGCTGGTGACACAGAGCGCAAGCTCGCCGCAGTGGCCGCCACCAAGCTGCTCACCGAATTCCCGCCGCTGGCCAGTGACGCGGCGGCGGTTCTATGGGGCCGCCTGCTGGAGGCGGCCGTTGTGCTGCTGGTGGACGAGGCGGAGGAGGCGCAGCCGGGCGATGCGGAGGAGGAGGAGGGGCGCCTGCCCACCGCAGCAGCGGGAGGTACGCCAGCCTTTGCACGCCTTGCCAGCGCCGCGCGGCCGGAAACGCAGCCAGTGCCCGAGGTGCGCGACGCACGCAAGTTCCTCGCCGCCAGCATCGCGCGCATGGCCGCTGCGCAGCCCGGACGCCTCGCACCTCGCATTGCTGCCATGCTTGGGCAGGCCTCGCAGGCTGCGCTCGCGCAGATGTGTGTCGAAGCAGGGGTGGCTGTCGTGTAACACAGCGTCACTACGCACATATTCAAGCATCATCGTAGGCGTCATGCAGGCCACTGCACCTGCGCCTTGGTGTAACTGTGGGCAGGCTCGTGCGAGTACTCCTTGCCCGCGCTCGGGAGAAACTGGACCAGGCGAGGCGGTACACGGCGGCGGGACGCCCCACGCGCAGTAAGTGGCACCACTCTCCTCAACAAAGCGAGCAGCAAACGCCTCGAAACCTGCAGTTTCGTGGCCCTGTTCTGCGCATCACCAGCTGTAGCCTTCTTCCTTGCCGTGATGTGGTGCTCGTGGTGAGTTGTCGTGTCTCATGCAGTTGCTTGGCTCAGCGCTGCCCGCTGCCGATGCCGCTGTGCGCGGCAGAGCTTGCAGAGCACCTCGCGGCCACGGACGCACGAGCTTGAAGGCGCTCGCTCCGGTCTGCAGTGAGCCCAGTGTCTCTTCCGGCTCGGCTGGCCGGCGAAGGCCGCCACGCGTGGCCGCCATCACCTCACGGCCGCTGTCGGAGAGCCTGGGGGTGCACGCGGTGCGACCGGCGACGATCGCGGCACCGCGGCGTGGCACCGACGAAGTAGCTCACTCACTCGGCTCGTTGCTCCGCTCCACGCAGGCTGGCGGCCTGCCCACGCTCACGCCCGCGGTGACCGCCCTTCCGCCCAGCCACACCGTGGCCGCATACCTGGATGCGTACAAGCGGTGCGTGGCTGGCAGGACTTCTGCGTGGCGCGGCGTGCACTTTTCGCCCTCTCTGCGGTGCCAGGGCCTCACCCGTCCCCCTTGCGCCAGGCTGCTGCTCCAGGGTGAGCTGCAGGAGTGCGTGGACCTGCTGGGTGCGTGGCACGTGGCGCGCGGGCCTGCGGGCGGTGCAGGGCGCTGGCAGCCGCCTATGCAACCCTTCCCTTCCTGCCAGCTCACCCCCAACCCACCGCAGAGAGCTTGCATCGCGCGGGCGTCCACGATGTGGCCGGCCGCGTGCGCCACAAAGAGTTCCTGTCCGCCTGCGCGGCTCGCGGCGCGCTGGCTGAGGCGTTCCAGTTTGTGCGCCTCATCTCGCCCCCGGACGTGCGCGCCTTCAACCTCCTTCTCTCCACCTGCGCTGCCTCCGGCGACGCGGACGCAGCCTTTAGAGCCTTCCGCGAGCTGGCGGCGGCGGGGCTGCGGCCTGACTGCTTGGCCTTCACCACCCTGATCGCAGCTTGCGCAAAGGCTGGCGAGGTTGAGCGCGCTTTCGAGGTCTACGGCGACATGCGCGTGGCGCGTGTGACGCCCACGGCTGTCACCTTCGGCGCTCTGACGGACGCGCTGAGTCGCGATATCGGCCGCGCGGCTGCAGCTGGGGACAAGCGCCGCGTGCGCGAGCGCCTGGCGCAGTGCAACGCGCTGCAGGTTGAACTGCGCGCCTCGGGCGTGGTCGCGGACGCGGTGATGTACAACTCGCTGGTGTCTGCGTGCGGCCGCGCAGCAGCTGTGGACCGCCACGCGCTGGGCGCAGCCTTTGCAGCGCGGCGGGAGATGCTGGACGCGGGGTTGTCCCCCTGCGCATACACCTACAGCGCGCTGATCGACGGGTGTACGCGCGCGGGGGATGCGCCCAGGGGCTTGGCAACCTGGGACGAGTTTGCAGCAACCGCCCTGCCGCGCACACCCGAGGTGGTGGGCGCAGCCGCGCATGCCTGCGCAGCGCTGGGAGACCTGCAGCGCGCCATGAGCATCTACCACCACTCGCTGGCGCAGGGGCTGCAGCCGGACGCGGTGCTGTTTGCCACGCTGATGGACGCAGCCGCAAAGGCCGGCGACATTGAGTTCGCCTTTGCTTTACAGGAGGAGATGGCGCGCGTGGGGGTGGCGGTAGACGCGCCCGTGTACGCCACGCTGATTGGCATCTGCGCGCGCGAGGCCGCCTCTGCGCGCGCAAAGTCCGTCTTCCAGGCCATGCGCGCCGCAGGCGTGCGCCCCACAGCCTCTGCCGTCAATGCGTTGGTGGCTGCGCACGCGCGCGCTGGCGATGTGGAGGGGGCGTTTGGCGCCCTCTCCGAGCTCCCCGCCGCTGGGCTGGTGCCCGACGCAACCACCTACGCCACGCTCATCGGCGCCTGCGCGCGCGTGCGCGACCTGGAGCGCGCCTGGAAGGTGCTCCAGCGCTGCCGCGACGTTCGCCTGGAGCCGCCGGCCGAAGCTTTCTATGCCCTCATCGCCGGCCACGCGGCAGCCGGGCAGCTGCAGCAGGCAATGCGGGCGGAAGACGAGCTGCGCGCTGGGGGCCACGTCCTGGACGCTGCCACCGCGCGCACGCTGCTCATCGCCTGCGCGCGCGAGGGCGACATGCCGGCTGTGTGGCGCATCTGGTGCACGGCTAGTGAGCAGGGCGTGACTCCCTCCGAAGCGATGCTCAACACCACGCTGGGCGCCTGCCTGCAGCGCATCCGCCAGCTGGAGGAGGACGCCGCCTTCCTGGTGGGCTTGGCGGACCGGGGCGGCAACGGGCTGCTAGCGGAGCGGCGTGAGTGGGAGCGCCGCGCCGTGGCCGCCTACAGCGAGGCGCTGCAGCACAACGTCGTGCCCCGTATCGAGACCCTCTCCACGCTGCTCGCCTGCCTGCGGCAGCTGCAGCCGCGCACCTCGCGAAAAGCAGCTGCAGCAACCGCGGCTGCGCTGTCGCCGGCGGCCAACGCGGTGATTGCCTCTGCTCGCGAGCAGCCGGGCAGCGCGGCGGGGCTGTACCCGGAACGCGCGCTGGTGCTGTACGAGGAAGCGCAGGCGGCGGGCGTGGTGCCGCGCTTCAGCCTGGGCGCGGCTGGGGAGATTGACCTGCGTCCGCTGCCCCCAGCCGCCGCCGAGGTGTGTGTCCTCACCCTCCTCCGCGTCCTGCGCCGCCGCCGCACAGCCTCCGGCGACTCGGTGAAGCTGTACCCCATCACGCTGCGCGTGCACGATGTGGCGGAGCTGATGGCTCTCACCGCGGGCGCTTCGCGCGGCGTTGCGCTGCGTCGCGCGCGCACCGGCATCCGCACGGCCGAGCTGCTGCGCCGACTGCCGCTGCAGTTCGCGGGAGACTTGTCGCAGGGTGCGCTGACGCTCACAGAGTCGGCCATCGAGCGACACCTGCGCCCGGACGCGCGCTCCAGCACAGTCTGGTCAACCTCGTCGTCTGAGCTGCGCGCGGGCACCGTCGCGCGCGGCCTGCCTGCCAGCGCGGCGCGCTTGCCCGCAGAGCTGCGTGAGCAGGCCAAGCGGATCCGGGGCTCCGCGCTTTAAAGTTTTAACAAGCCGGCTCAGTCTCTTTTGCAAAGCTTCTTTCGCTCGGCGCGCAACTCTGACTTGTGGTCCTTGATGAAGAAGAGGGCAGTTTCAACGAGCAGCGCGCCTAGCATGCCCACCGCACCCACGGCACACTGCACACCCCGGTCGTCTGATATCCTGCGCCCCAGCGCCAGCCCCGCCAGGAAGCAGGTGGCCATCACCGTGATAACGTGCACACCAAAGCCCACCTCGCGCATGGTGCCGCTCACGGGCACGCGCTCCAGCTCCTGCTTCTCCAGTCGCGTCACATCGCTCACCAGAGCCTGGTACGCACGCTCCTCCGCCTGCAGGCGTAGCTTCACCGCGCGCCGCTCCAGCTCGGCGTTGCGTAGCCGTCTGTGGGCCCCTGCGTCAGAGACGCAAGAGGCATTTGCGCGGGACGCACGGCTGCGGCGCCGTCAGGTGCAGTCCGCCGCTGCGCGCAACCGTCTGCAGCCAGGGGCCTGCGCAAGAGGTGCCTCAGGTTGTGCATCGTGAGCCCGAGTGCCACAGCGCGCCTGTGAGCGACGCGCCCTTGCCTGCTTGGCGCAGGGCGCGGCAAGTGCGGTGAAGCAGACGCCACGGCACCGCGCCGATCTCCGCGTGGCGCAGCGCCTCGGCGCGCACGTCCGCCGGCAGCTCCGGTAGCGCCGCGGCTGCTCGCAGTGCCTCCGCCACCGCCGGGGACGTCGATATGAGCAGCTGCTCTCCCACTCCAGGGCTGCACATTGTACAAGCAACAGAAGAGGC
>Ga0208951_1001438_pt1 | contig 10347 bp, 7 predicted proteins | sample GreLakmeMI27MSRF_FD_187702 | JGI IMG/M metagenome (GOLD analysis project Ga0208951, IMG submission 187702) | Freshwater lentic microbial communities from great Laurentian Lakes, MI, USA - Great Lakes metaG MI27MSRF (SPAdes) | ecosystem: Environmental > Aquatic > Freshwater > Lake | place: Great... | reverse complement strand
TCCTGGTACGTCTCCTCCATCAGGTAGCTGCGGATGACGGGGTTGTTGAACGCGTGCGCCTCGTGGCTGTGGCGGTGCGTGCTGGGCTGCAGGGAGAGAAGCCGCCGACCCCCGCCCCCTTCCACCGCGCTTGCCGACCGAACGCGACGCGACGCGCCGAAGGCCTTCTCGGGCCAGGCTGGCGTGTAGGCCGGCGCCGACACGCCCATCTCGGTGGAGGGGCGACGGCGTTGCGTGGTGGGAGGTGCCAAGTGGTGCCGTCGGTCGGACAAAAACGGCGGGGCCACCTGCCGGACTGCGATGCTCTCCACCCGCCCTCCCTCGCATCGCTTGTTCACCACACGCGCACCCAGCCATGGGCCTGCGCGACTCCGGGCTCAAGGCTGCTGGTGGCATCGCAAAGAAGGTGAGGGGCAGCGCGCCCGGCGCTGGCGGCGCTGCCGGCGAGCGTAAGGGGCAGCACAGCATCGAGTTCCACAAGTCTAAGGGACAACACATTCTGAAGAACCCGCTGGTGCGTGCTGCAGCGCGTGGCGGCTGTGACTCGTGCTGCTCTGCACGCCCGCGCAGCCCCGCCCTCGCTCACGCGCGCCCGCGCACGCCGCAGATCGTGGACAGCATCGTGGAGAAGGCTGGCATCAAGGCCACGGACGTTGTGCTGGAGATTGGACCCGGCACAGGCAACCTCACCATGAAGCTGCTAGCCGCGGCCAAGCGCGTCGTGGCCGTTGAGTACGACCCGCGCATGGTGCTGGAGCTGCAGCGACGCGTGGCCGGCACGCCGCAGCAACACAACCTGCAGGCACGGGCGCGGCGGCTCAAAGGGTCTGCGGGACCCCTGACGCCGCACGGCGCGCAGATTATACAGGGCGACGCGCTCCGCGTAGAGCTGCCGTACTTCGACCTGTGCGTGGCCAACATCCCGTATCAAATCTCGTCGCCGCTGGTGCGCGCACGCAAACTGTGTTCAGTCTCTCCTCCTCACCCCTCCTGGCCACTCGTGCCGTGCCTGCAGGTCTTCAAGCTGCTCTCGCACCGGCCCATGTTCCGCGCGGCTGTGATCATGTTCCAAACGGAGTTTGCCATGCGACTGGTTGCGCGGCCGGGCGACTCAACCTACACACGGCTGAGCGCAAACACTCAGCTGCTGGCGCGCGTCACGCACCTCATGAAGGTTGGGCGCAACAACTTCCGCCCTCCGCCAAAGGTTGACTCGTCAGTGGTTCGCATTGAGCCGCGTAACCCAATGCCCGACATCAACTTCAAAGAATGGGACGGCCTTCTGCGCCTCTGCTTTGGGTGCGGCCTGGTGCACGTGTGTGGACGCAATGCGCTGAGATGCGCAGCACAGGCGCAAGAACAAGACGCTGGGAGGAATCTTCCGGCAGAAGGCGACGCTGACGCTGCTGGAGGGTAACTTCAGGACCTGGCAGGCGCTGCGGGTTGGCGGCGATGCGCCCGCGCCTGGCGGTGACGTGGCCATGGCGGAGGCTCCCAGCGCAGAGGGGAGCGAGGCGTTCAAGGCGCGCGTCATTGCCGTGTTGGAGGGGAACCAGCTGGACCAGGCACGCAGCAGCAAGCTCTGCCAGGACGACTTTCTGCGCCTCCTCGCCCTCTTCAACGCAGCCGGCGTGCACTTCGCCTGAGCGCTGCCATGCGATGCCCGGCTCGGACCTCAATCCTCTGCAACAAGTCTCTCAATAAATTAGAACTCAGCGCGATACACGCTGTGAGGCTGTCAAGCGCCATCGTGCGGTGCAGAGATTGTCCGACAAGCGCGATGCGGGTACGGTGCGAACTCATCACAACTCAGACTTCTTACGCCCTCCGCCTTGGCTGCGATGCCTCCCAGGCGGGACAAGACACCTGACGGTTTCTCGCGGCCTCAGGACGTGACGAGGCGCTTCCTCCGCATCGTGCGCACCTTCGCACGAGTGCTGTACTTCCGAGCCTTTGCCGACGTGATAGGCCCAGAGAAAAACTTGAACCTACACCAGCAGCGCCTGGTTGGGCTATTCATGTTGTCCTTGTGGCACGAGAGTGAGCCACTAGAGCCGGCTGAGCTGGTGAAGCACCGTGCGCGCTCAGAGCCGCGCAAGCGCAAGGAGACGGAGTGGATGAGCCCCGACGGGGACACTCAGCACCTGTGCAGCTTCACAGCGCTCGCGCGTGGCCTCAACTGCGCGCTGGGTCTGGCAGGTGAACGAGTGTTCACGGCGGACGATTTCCGTGCGGTCTGCGTTGAGTTTGACGCGCAGCAAGGGCAGCACCTCGGCGTGCGTGGTGTTGATGAGGTTGCGCTGGCTGCGCTGCTTCAGCGCAAGCAGATTCCGCAGGAGAGTTTTGCAGCAGCCATGTTCAGCAACGTGCTTACGCCGGAGCGCTTTTGTGAGCTCCAGACCGCGCTGGCGGCGGTGAGCGACGGGCAGCTCAGCGGAGGGGCTGCTGCCAAGGGCAAGAGCAAAGCTCCTAGCAAAGCAAGGGTGGAAGAGGCAGAGGAGACACCGGTGGAGCCTTCTGCGCGTCGTGCGTCCAGTCGTGGGCGTGCAGCGGCCGAGCCAGCGGCGCCTCACCAGCCCACGACCGCCCCGGTCGCCACGCCGCTATCGCGCACGCTGAGCAACCCGCAGTCACGCGTGCAGGCTGTGGCCGAGGAGGCCCACGAGCTGCTGCGTTGGGTGCAGGAGCTTAGCACCCCGGGCCCCCGACCTCTGCTGTCCACGGCTCCTTCCTGGGACCCTCCCGTACCTGGCGCCAAGCCATCGCCGCTGACGGAGCGTCTGGAGGGCGCGCTGCTCGCTCAAGCGTTACCCAGTTATGCCGCTGCGTATGCCGCTGCTTCAGAGGGCATCTCTCTGACGGAGGCGCTCTTCGGCCATCCGCCGGACCCATGTGCCGCGCCATCCGCAGCCTTCCGCGGGCTGGCGCGCGCCGCCAGCGTGGACGCGGCGCAGCCCGCTGAAGCAAAGGCTGTGCGGGGCCGACTGGAGCCGCTGGACAGGCTGCTGCACCTCGAGCGCCAGCTGTGGCTTTCGCTGCAGCAGCCGGGCGTGGTGCCGGAGGCGCTGGATGGGCCCGCCTGGATGGGTGAGCTGGAAGGGGCGTTGGGTGGGGAGGTGGCTGTGGGGGTCTGCGACTACATGCAGGCGCACCAGGGCGCGCAGGGCGGACTCACGGAGGCTGAGGTTGGCGAGCTGGCGCGCCTGCTGGGACTGACCAGCCTGGGCTGAACTGCGCTGACAGCGTCAGCCAGGCTGAAGAGAAGCTCGTAGGCGCGGCGGTGGCGCAGCCGCAGCGCGTTCTCGAGCGGCCGGGGCGGCGGGGTGAGCCAGCACGCCACGGTGCAGCGCCACCGCCGCGCTTACGAGCTTCTCTTCAGCCTGGCTGACGCTGACACGCGCAGACAACGAATAGTCTCCAGCGTGTCGTACTACTACAAAAAAACGTACGGTCCACCTGCACTCCAGTTCGCTCCCTGGCCCTCTCCTGTCGCGTCTGCGCGCGTGAGCCGTGCAGGCCGAGTGCGGCTGCCTGATGGCGCTGCGTGGCCTAAGCGCAGCTGCGCGCCTCCTCTCGACTCCCTCAGCCGTTTCCGTCGCTCTCTGCCGCTGCGCGCGCTTCTGCTCGGCCGCGTCCGCAGGCAGCAGCTCTGATATGCAGGACGCGCGCGCACTGCGAGCGCCGGAGCGTCCTGTCGCCCCAGGTGGCACCTCTCCTCGCACGGGAGGCGTCTCAGCCGACGTGGACCCGAAGGCCAGAGCCATCTTCGACGGCTGTTGGACACGGCTGGAGCGCAAGCTGGGCTTTGCAGCTCTCCAGGCGCCCCGCGAGCTGGTCCTCCTCAACGGGGCGCCCGGGAGCGGCAAAAGCGTCTCAACGCCCTTCATCTGCCGAAGCCGCAACCTGTCGCGCTCCCTCTGCGTGTCGGCGCTTCTCAGCAACGACTCGGCCGTGGCTGCCCTGGTCGCGGCGGGCGAACTGGTTTCCGATGCAAGTGCGGTAGACGCGCTGCTGCTGGCGCTGTTCGACGCAGGTCGGGGCGCAGATCCGGCCGGCTGTGTGGTAGACGGCTTCCCTCGCACTCCGTTGCAAGTGGACCTCCTCTGCTTGCTCGCCGACAAGCTCAGCGAGCTGCACCTGGCAAACGCCGAGCACCCAGTGCTCGCGCAGCGCTGGCCACGATGCCGCTTCCGCATCGTCATACTCTTCGTGGACGAACACACGTCGCTGAGGCGCCAAATGGAGCGCGGCAGCACAGCCATTCGGCTTCGGGAGCGCGCGCTCGCCGCCGGCATGCCTCACATGGCAGCGCAGGCACGCTCCACGGATGCCTCGGAGGCCATTGCCAGGCACAGATATGCAGTCTTCAAAAAGCATTACAGCACTCTGTTGCGCCTCAAGGAGCGGTTTCCTTTTACGTTAATCGACGCCCACGGCTCTGTGAGTGACACGGAGGCGCAGATTGGGCGCGAGCTGCGCTACCAGTCTTCTATGGAGCTCTCAGAGCGGGCTTACAACGCAATCAGACAAATTCCACTGGCATCCGATTTGGTGTCCGACGCGCGCGTGCAACTGGTTGCTCGTCTGGACGTGGCCGCTCGACGTCACGCCTCTGTCTTTGCTGACGTGGTGGCACTGGTTGAGACAGACGTGCTGCCGGTGCTGCGCCGCGCCGCGCTTGCCGGGCGCGCAGTGTTTGAGAGCAATGCCGCCGCGCTCGCGTCGCCCTTGGCGCCGGAGGTGCTGGTGGATGTGTTGTCTGACCGGGGCTTTGCGGTGCAGCACACGCTGAGAACGCAGCACGTGCCCGTGCGCGTCGACACGGCCACCGGCGCCGTCGAGTGCCTTTCGGAGCAGACTCACGTGTTCACCATAAACTTCGAGCGCGCGCTCCTGCGGCGCAGCGCACGCACGGCGCCTCTGTCTGCCAGCGGCCTGCTGGCTCTGTCCAGCGAACAGCCGGCGGTTGAGCGCACTGCGAAGCAGCATCTGGCCGCCGCCTTCGACATGACCGCGCCGCCGCCGCGGCGGACTGGAGAACTGAACGGAGAAGTGGCCGCGTGGGATGACGTCAGCGACGTGGTGGTCAGCTCCGGCTCATCAGGCGCCTGACCAACGACGCCTCTCCTCTAGGATCTATTTGATTTAGTGATCTATGTGGCATCGCTCTCTACATCATGCGTCTCCAGCTCTGCGCCAGGTGCCCATGCAGCGGTGCGCGTACAGCGCCTGCGGGAAGAGGGAGGAGCAGTCGTCCCCAGGGCAGTTTTTGGTGCCGCTGCACGCCCCCGGATCAATCACCTGAAGAAGAACGACTATGAGCATCACAACTCCGCGCAGGGTTACGCAATGCGCGCACCTGGTTGGGCCAGAAGCCCAGGCCCACCCCTCCGCCGTCTCTGCGTGTGTCGTTGGGCAGCTTGACGTTATCCACAAACCAGGGCACACTCTGGTTGGAGTCACCTAGAAAAGCCAGCCACGCCGGGTCCAGGTTGCACGACACGAACGGCATCAGCACACCCCTGCCCTTCAGCTGCACATACGCCTTTGCTGCGTCGTTGAGACCTGAGGGCCCAGTGCTCGTCCACGCCTCCTGGTTGGCCAGGCTGCCGCGTATTCGCTCCACCATGAACAGCCAGAAGGCGTTGCCGCGGTCAGACATGAGCTGGAAGGGCTCTGGATAGCCCCCGATCCAGGCTGTGCCGCGAGGCAGGTCGGCCGCAATGCGTGAGATAGGATTGATGCAGTCCACGTCCAAGTCCACGTACGCGCCGCCAAAGTAGTGCATGAGCAGGTAGCGGCTGGTGTCAGCCTTTTTAATGAAGGGCGTCATGGCGTGCCACCACTCGTGCTGTTGCGGGTACTCCCGGGCCACGAACGCATCCATGGCCGCGTCGCTCCAGAAGCGGTACTCAAAGTCCGCGTTCACGGCTTTGCAGCGTTCGGCCAGAAGCTTCTCGAGAGGCGACAGTCGCTCCAGCGTCGCGTGCATCTGGTGCAAGACGCGAGGAAACGGGAAGGACCGAGCGGCGGCGCTGCCAGGTGCTCTTGGCAGCGCCTCTGCAGCCTGTAAGAGGGGCAGAGGCACTGCGACGGGTGCCAACCGGGGAGTGCTCGTGGAACCAGCCAGCCCAGCCCTCTCCTCAGGATAAGCCCACTCCAGCAACACGGCGTGAGCGTCAGGGAGCGGTAGTCTGCGGCGCCAGAAGGACGCCAGCAGCAGGCAGGCAACGCAGAGCAGGGTAAGCGGGAGAGCAGCCCGGCGCCGCAATACGCGCCCTGCCCGGGCCACCAACGCCCCCCTCTTCATCTCCAAGCCACGCTCCAGGCAGAGCGGAAGAGGTGGCGACACCAGCACGCAAATCCAGTAGGCAAAGCACGCGGTGTCGTTGTAGAGGAACAGTGAAAGGAACAAGGCCACGGGTCGCAGCGCAGTGATTGTGAGACCGTCGGAGAGGAGCAGCGGAGGCGGGACGAAGGTCGAGACCAAACAGGCGGGGCACCTGTTGGGCTGCACATTGCACTGTTCGCTTGTTCGAACGCAGACCGTCTCGCGCCGTCGCCTTCTGGTTGTCGCTGCTTGGCACGGCGGCATGTGTGCAACGTCGGAGGCCACCGCAAACATCGCCAAGCTTGGCCTCACTGCGCTTGTGCTGCTCTGGGTAACCGCGGCTGTGGGGCTCCTTTTGGAGGGCCTCACGCGCTTCCTCGCCTTCCGCGTCCTCTTCGTCAGCGGGCTGGGGCTGGGTGGGGCACTGTACTGGCGAGCCTTGCGGCTGGGCGGCCTCCCCTCCTCCCTCGTCGACTTCGACAACACCTTCGGAGCAACCAGGCAGGCTGTGCACGTCAGCGCGCCGGCGGGACTCGCACCCGCGGGTCTGTGAGCCCTGAGGCAGCGCAGCAAGCAACGTGCAACACCCTCGGACCGGACCCTCCTATCCTCGCCTGGATCTAGCAGCCCCCGTGGTTGCTACGCGGCGCAGCGCTTCTCCCGGTTTGCCTGAGCGCGGCTGGCTGGCACGCAGCGGCACGCTGAGCTGGAGGAAGCGTCGCAAGGGCTCGCACTCTGCTGCTCTGGTGCTGTTGCTCGAGCGTCAAGCGCCTGAGAGCAGACACTGCGCCAATGGTGGTTCACGCATCACACGGCGGACCATACTAGCCTTTGCTCTGAGTGAACTCTGAGAGATAGTCTTAGTGGTGTGTGCGCCGCAACTCACGACGAATCGTCCAAGGCGACGGGCGCTTGCCGCAGACTTCGAAGAGAACCTTGGCAGCCTCAGCTGGACCACCAAGGGGGTCCTTCTCGAACGCTGCGCGCAGCGTGGCGCTCTCCTCTTGCGTCAGCGTGCGCGGGCGCCCGCCCTTCCTGTGCCGCTCTTCAGCCTCCGTCCGCGGCGTTTCCGGCTCCAAAACGCGCTTCAAGCCCCGCTTGATGGTAGCCTCGCAGCGTCCGAGCTCCGCCGCGAGCTCAGTTATGCAGGGTGGCGTGGGCGCAGCGGCGCGCAACTTCAAAAGAGCAAGCTCCCGTTCTGTCAGTGGCTGCGTGCGCGCTTTGCCGCTAAACACTGGCAGCCCCTCTGGATGGAACCTCTGTACCAGCAGCGCCCGCGCGGCGGCCTTCTCAGCAGCTTTAGCAGCCTTGCGCGCCTTCTTCGCAGTCGTTTCTATGACACGGAAGTTGGCTGCTCCAGACTGGAAGCCGCGGCCGCGAGGCTTGTCCAGCACTCCGCGCCGCTGGTCAGGGGGCAGGTGACCGTCTCTCCCGACGCGCGGCACGCTGAGAGCTCCGTGCGCGCTCCAGCAGCAGGCGACAGCGCCGTTGGACTTATGGAGCTTGGGCGTCAGCAACGCCCGCGCGCGCGCACGCTTCGCTCACCGCGAGACGGACGCAGGCGCGAGGGGGCGCAAAGTTGAAATTTGTACGACACGGCGGGGGGCCCCGGCGGCGGCGGGCGGCGGGCCTACACTTCTAGCTCTGACTTTTACCGGGGCCGTCCACCACGCTTGCCCTTGCTCCCGCCTCGTCCCTGCTGGCCCACCGCCGCCGGCTCGCGCTGCTCCGCCCCAGCCTCCAGCTCACCAGCGGTGTCGGGCGCCTGGCCCGGGACGGTGCCGTTCTCCACGCCAGCCTTTCTGAAGGAGAACTGGTAGACGCTGTAGATGACGTTGCGCCGCAGCTTGGCCTGCATGTCCAGAAACAGGTTGTACCCCTCCAGCTTGTACTCAATGAGCGGGTCCCTCTGCGCATAGCCCCGCAGCCCCACAGCCTGCTGCACGAACTTGATGGCCTGCAGGTGCTCCTTCCACAGGCTGTCCGTCTGGGTGAGCATGAAGAAGCGGATCGCCTCGGACATGATGCCCGGCTGCTGCGTCTCAACCTCGTCGCGCTTCTGCTGGACAGCCTCCACGCCCCGCCGCCGCAGGTAACCCCGCACGCCCTCAACCCCGCCCAGCGCAGCCTCTCGCAGCGGCTCCGCGCTCAGGTCCTCCATCTGCATGCAGTACTGGCGGCACTTTGCTGCCAGAGCCTCGAAATCCCAGCTGTCCGGCGGCTGAGCCACATCCAGGTTGGCGTTGACGATGTCGTCCACCGTCGCCTCTGCGTACTCGCCCATGAGGCTGAACAGAGCCTCCGGCTCTGCGCGCAGCGCTTTGCGGCGCTCGGCGTACACCTTTTCGCGCTGGCTGTTGAGCACTTGGTCGTACTCGAAGAGCTGCTTGCGGATGTCGTAGAAGTACGTCTCCACCTTCTTCTGCGCCTCGTCCAGGCTGCTGCTCAGCATGCTGCTCTCGATGGGCATGTCCTCCACCCGGAACGCCTGCATCATGGCGGTCACCCGGTCGCCGCCGAAGATGCGGAACAGGTTGTCCTCGAGGCTCAGGAAGAAGCGGGTGCTGCCGGGATCGCCTTGGCGTGCGGAGCGGCCGCGCAGCTGGTTGTCGATGCGTCGGGACTCGTGACGCTCGGTGCCTATCACGTGGAGCCCTCCCAGGGCGCGCACCTCCTCCTTCTCAGCCTCCGTGACCGTCCGGTACTGGGCGTCCACCGCGGCGAAGGCTGCGCGCAGCGCCAGCAGCGTGTCGTCCTGCAGTGGGCCCCGCTCACAGGCGACGGACAGGCGCTCCTCAGCCTCCAGCGCCGCCAGGCTGCGCTCGCCCCACGCCTCCACGCAGCGCCGCACCGCCGTGTCCAGCAGCGCGGCCGTGTCCGCCGTGAGCTGCGCGGGGTAGAGCGCCGGGTCCACCACCCAGCGGCTGGCCTTGGCGGCCACAGCCTGGCCTTTCTTCTCAAACGCTATCTCGTCTTCCTCCGTGGCAGCCACCCGCGGCATGAGCGCCTCGCGCAGGCGCAGGCGCGCCATGAACTCCGCGTTGCCGCCCAGCAGGATGTCGGTGCCACGGCCCGCCATGTTGGTGCTGATTGTGACGGTTCCGATGCGGCCCGACTGGGCCACGATCTCAGCCTCGCGCTCCACATTCTCCGGCTTTGCGTTGAGCACCTGGTATGGAATGCCCTCCGCGTCCAGCAGCAGCGCCAGCGCCTCGGACTGCTCCACGCTGGTGGTGCCCACCAGCACGGGGCGCCCCTTCTTGTGCATGCGGGCCACCTCGGTGACCACAGCCTCCCACTTGGCGCGAGACAGGCGGAATACCACGTCCGGGGAGTCCACGCGCAACAGCTGGCGGTTGGGCGGAACCACCTGCACGGCGATGTTGTAGATGGTTCCAAACTCGGTCACCTCTGTGGCGGCGGTGCCCGTCATGCCGCCCAGCTTGGGGAAGTTGCGGAAGAAGGACTGGTACGTGACGGAGGCTATGGTGAGCGTCTCGTTCTGAATGGCCAGCCCCTCCTTCGCCTCCACCGCCTGGTGCAGGCCGTCAGACCAGCGACGGCCAGCCATGGTGCGCCCCGTGAACTCATCTACGATGACCGCCTCGCCGGCGCGCACGATGTAGTTGACGTCCCGCTTCTGCAGCTCCTTCGCCTTGAGCGCGTTGATCAGGAACAGCGCCCACTGCGTGCGCGGGTCGTACAGGTCAGCCACCTGCAGCAGCTCCTCCGCGGCCTCGTAGCCAGCCTCCGTCATGGTCACGTTCTTCTGCTTCTCGTCAACCTTGTAGTGCGTGTCGCGCGCAAAGGCGTCCGCAACCTTGGCCGCCGTCACGTAGCGGTCGCTAGGCTTGTCCGACAGGCCGCTGATGATGAGCGGCGTGCGCGCTTCGTCGATGAGGATGCTGTCCACCTCGTCGATGATTGCGTACGCAAAGCCACGCCCAACCAGCTCCTCCTTGCTGCTCGCCAGGTTGTCGCGCAAGTAGTCGAAGCCCAGCTCGCTGTTGGTCACG
>Ga0208951_1001435_pt1 | contig 10358 bp, 11 predicted proteins | sample GreLakmeMI27MSRF_FD_187702 | JGI IMG/M metagenome (GOLD analysis project Ga0208951, IMG submission 187702) | Freshwater lentic microbial communities from great Laurentian Lakes, MI, USA - Great Lakes metaG MI27MSRF (SPAdes) | ecosystem: Environmental > Aquatic > Freshwater > Lake | place: Great... | reverse complement strand
CCACAGACACAGCGCGTCACGCACCCCGCCAGGCAGCTCCTCAGGCATGACGTCGGCCTTGAGCGACACGCACACATGCTGCGGCAGGCGGTGCTGCACGGGAAGCAGGCGCGCGCTGCTGAACTGTGTGCCTTCAAAGAGGTCCTCCTCCAGTTCCCCCCCAAGCATAGCGCCGTAGTTATCGCCGCCGTCCAGGCCGTCCAGGAACTCCCCCAGCGCCTGCTCGGGCAGCAGCGCCTGCGGCTGCGGCGGGGCGGGCCTGGGGGCGCGCGCCGCCTGCAGCAGCGCCTGCGCCCGCCCGTGCCGCTTGCGGCGGCCCGCCTCCAGCTGGCGGTCGCAGGTGCGTTTGGCGGCTGTGAAGGCGGCCAGCGCGTGGAAGCGAGAGCAGGTTTGACACCAGCGAGCCGCGCCGCTGGCCAGGTGCACCGACCCCGCGCGCAGGTGCAGCTCGCATAACCTGTAGCGCACGTTGTACGCTTTGCCGTGGCTGGGCCCCTGCAAGCTCTGACAGCAGCCGGGAACCTGGGCACGTAGTGTGTCAGCTTTAGGTTCCCAGCGCCCGGCGCCGCCAGCGCCGCACGCACCTCGCAGACAATCTGGCGACGCGGCGCAGAGCTCGTCGCGTGCCGGAGCTTCGACTCTGCAGCCTTGCGCGGCTTGACGCGGGCGGCCAGCTGCACGAGGTGTTAGATAGCCCACACAAAATTGGCAAACTGCCCCGCGCAGTCCTGCGCCACACCGCCACGCACCAGCTCGTGGGGGTCCCAAACCACGTCCGCGGGGTGCCAGTCGTGGCCCTCGCCGGACGTAGTGACCTGCTCGCTCGCGCTCGTGCCACTCGGACTTGGCTGCTGCTCCAGAGAGAGAGCTCCCGACATCAAGGCTAGCGACAGACCGCGCATATAAGGGTCTGGGCCTTAAGAACTGCATAAAGCGTACGACCGCGCGCGCAGACCGCGCGCGCGGGAAGAGGAGGCACCCGCGGCTGGGAAAACTTAGGGAGAACTTTGGAGGCCCCCCTTCCGGCAGTGGTGGCAGCAGTACTAGAATCTTTCTCTTGCGCCATCCTCGTCTCTACACCGCACCGTCGCGCTCAAGCGCTCAAGCGATACCGCAACGATGTGGACCAGCGGCACCTTTCACGTCTCACCTCTGCGCTTCCTGCGCCACTCGGCTCAGGCGCAAACGCAGCAGTCAGCCTCCTTCGTCCCCCCACATCCGCACGCGCACTACAGTCAACGCGCGCCCTGGCTGCGCGCGGCGGTGCTGGGCGCTATGGATGGGCTGGGAAGCATCGCATCGCTCATCATGGGCGTTCAGGGTGGCGCTGCCTCACGGCACTCCACGCTGCTGGCGGGCATCAGCGGGACTGTAGCTGGCGCGCTATCAATGGGCGTCAGCGAGTTCGTTTCAGTCTCCTGCCAGCGGGACGCAGAGCTGGCAGACTTCCGAGCAGAGGCGAAGGAACAAGAGCGCGGGCCCGCTGCGCGCGACGCCGAGCAGGCTGAGCTGGCAAAGATCTACGAGGAGCGAGGATTGGATTCCACGCTCGCAGCGCGAGTGGCTGCAGCACTCACCGCCATCGACCCCGTGCAAGCACATGCCCGAGATGAACTCGGCCTCGACACTCGGCGCCTCGCAAATCCCTGGAAAGCTGCGCTGGCGGGTACACTGTCTTTCCTCGTGGGCGCCAGCATGCCGCTCATCGTCGCCGGTGCGGTTCACGGCAAAAGATTGGTTATCGTTTGGTCGGTCGTTGCAGTGGTCACAGTCGGCTTCCTGGGGGCGGGTCTGCTCTCGGCGCATCTGGCGGGCTCCAATGTGGCGGTGGGCGCCGCGCGAGTGGTCCTCGGAGGATGGATCGAGCTAGGAGCGACGTACGGCATTGGCATGGCTGTCGCTGCTGCGCTATGACGCTGTGCTTTCACCATCACGAGAGCGACATTATTCGCGCAGAGAGAACGACTGCGATGTCCGTGTTGCGCCTCGAAGGATGATGCTGACCAGCTGAGAGCTGACGTCACGTATTAGCGCAGCCCTCGCCAGGCCTGTTTTGCCCAGCTGTATTGTCTGCCGCCCTGCAGAGTAACGGGCGAGCATCGATGGCGTTGCCTGTGTCCATTCCTCGGTGTCACCCACCGCCTCCCTCAAGCTCCCCTGGCTCAACGCGTCGCGCTGCCCCGCGGCCGCCCGTGGTGGTCACTCGCGCTGGTTTGCCCTCGCGCGCCGTGGCCGCCTTTCTGGCGGTGACGCTGGCTCTGCCTGCGCGCGCCGAGCTGCCGGTGGCACTCAACAGCGCTGAGCTCTTCTCCAAGAGCTGCGGCGGCTGCCACACGGGCGGGGGCAACGTGGTGGATGGTGCTCAGACGCTGCGCGCGCCGGACCTTGCACGCAACGGGCTCACCGACGAGGAGGCGCTGTACCAGATTGTCTACTCCGGCAAGCGCAAGATGCCTGGCTACGGCACCGACTGCGCACCGCGAGGGCAGTGCACCTTCGGCGAGCGGCTATCTGACGAAGCGATACGAGGTCTGGCGGCCTTCGTTTCAGCGCAAGCCGCGGCTGGTTGGCCTTGATTATTAACGCTTTGTAAATTTCACATCTCAGTTGGCATAGTAGGCTGGCGTGACCTCCTCCAGCGAGAGCACAACTCGTAGTGGGAAGGGTGAGGGACCCGCCGGTAATCCGCCCAGAGGGACACCTAACCCCTGGTTTGCAGGCAAGTCCATCTGACGCACGCCTCCACGCTTCATGCCAGCCAATCCCTCCTCCACGCCGGCCAGGCGCGCGCTCTTGGTTTTGTTGAACACGAAGGCGAGCGGGCGGCCCTTTGCCCGCGTGTCCAACAACACGGCGCGCTCCGACTCTGGCTCACCCGAAGCCAGCGTGGACACGAGGACGTGCACGCCCACAAAGTCACCCGCAGAGGGCGTCCCGCCTGTGCCAATCTTGAGGTCTGTGGCCACCAGTCCATCCGTATACGTCACTCCCTCTCCGCTGGGAGCCTCCCCAGGGTCCAGGTTCTCCCGCACAGCCTTCCAGATCTCAACCCCTTCCGTGCTGCCCAATGCCAGCACGAAGGCCAGGCCGCCCACGAAGCCGAAGCGGCGAGTAATGAGGCGGGACAGCGTTGCTGCTGGGTCGAACAGGTTGACGCCCTTGCCCAGCGCCTCCGCACGTTTGCGTTTCGACGCTTCTGCGTCATCCGACGACGCAGCGGCGGCGGCGGGCTGCTCAGGGGCCGGGGAGGCATCGTCTGAGGGCAAAGCGTGCACAGCCAGGCGTCTTGGTGAAGGCTGCTCCACCCTCCCAACGCGCGCAGCCAGCTGCAGCGCACACGCACGGTGCGGCGTAGCGCGCGGAAGGGCAGACACTGAGCGCAGGCGAGCCGCGCGGACACACGGGAGCGGTGACTGCGGCGCCAACAGACTGTACGGAGTGACCTGCATGGCAGCACAGCCACGCGCACTGAGAATTCACAAAGCACGAGAGCAGCGGGTTACACTGTCATTTTTACGGCAATGTCGCCGTACAAACGACCGAAAGGCAGACCAAGCGAGCCCAGCTCGACTAATCGTCTCCGCATTTCAAGCTAACTCACGTCGCGGCAGCCACAGAGCACCGTCGCGATGCACGGGCGAGGCGGGCGAGGCGGGCGCGGTGCTGGCGCGACTGACGAGGAGAAAATGGCTGCGCTCGATGCCGCCTGCGCCGCCAGCCCAACAGAAGCTGCGCGCTTCTCTGCCAACCTGCGTCGCATGTCGCACGAGGGCAAACTGAACGACTTCGGATTCTGTCTGCAGCACAACCTCTGTGCTCTGCTGCGCTGTCACCTCGCCACTGGCTCCTCGCCCAACGCGCGCTTTCCTCAAGACTTGAACGCCACTGCGCTGCACGGGGCTGCTTACTTTGGCGCGGAGGACGCGGTGCGGCTGCTGCTCGACGCCGGAGCTACTCTGGACGCGGTGGACGCAGAAGGGCAGACGGCGCTTTACCATGCGGCCTCAAGAGGGAACGCGCGTGTCTGCTCACTGCTGCTGGCGCGCGGAGCCGATGTGAAAGCTTGGGATATGGACGGTGACACTGCACTGCACATCGCAGCGCAATGTGGACACATCGCGGCCATCGAGGTCCTAGTTCGCGCTGGTGCAGAGCTTGACGACGCAGCTAACACTTATCATGCGACTCCTATAGCCTTGGCTGTTAAGAAGCAGCAACTGGACGCGGTCACTAAGCTGCTGGAGCTGGGCGCATCGGCTAATATTTGCGACTTGCTGGGCAACACGCCCCTCATCTCGGCCGTCTTTGATGACAACGAACCGATTGCACGCACTCTGCTGCCGCACACGGATCTGCGCATCATGAACTGTGACGGCTTCAACGCCTTTCACAGCAGTGCCCAACATGGACGTCTGACGTGCTTCAAGCTCCTCCTCCCTCACTTTATTGACGACGTGGATGTACGCTCTGTCCAGGCGCGCAACGTGCCTGGTTATGACAACCCCAATGCGGGCAACCCCCACAGATGCACTGCTTTGATGTTTGCGTGCCAGCAAGGGCACCACCGAATCGTCCGCGAGCTACTCGCCAACGGCGCATCGCGCACTGTGGTCGACAGCGATCAGTTCACCCCCTTGATGCATAGTGCAGCGCATGGACAACTGGCCTGTCTGATCATGCTTCTCGGCCGCCCCGGAGACTACAAACTCAGCGCCGCAGAGGTGAATGCGCGCAATGCAGATGGGGGCACAGCTCTGCACGGCGCTGCCATTGGAGGTCATCGCGCCTGCTGCGCTGTCCTCATCGCGGCTGGCGCAGATCTGAATGCAACCTGGAAGAGGCGAACGCCACTGGAAGCTGCAAGAATCAACCACGCCGACGACGAAGAGCTCATTGCGCTGCTGGAGGGCGGCGGTGGCGCGGCGGGCGTGCCACCGCCGCAACTCTGCGACGGCTGCGGCATTCCCTCCTCCCAGGCCCCCGGCGGCAAGCTGCGCGCCTGCTCGGCCCGCCAATCCGCGGCATTCTGCAGCACAGCTTGTCTGGCGCAGGCTTGGCCCGGACACCGCGCCCAGTGTCAGCGCATCAAGGCGGCGAAAGAGGAGAAGAGCAGCGTCCGCATCATTGCACCCCGCCCTCCGGGCTCACACGGCCCAGCCGCTTCAACCAGAGGCGACTAGAGACGCCATCCCACTCATCCGCGTGTTACCAGTTGCTGGTGCTCGCATGTTGTTTCCTCTCCAAAAGTCGCACAGTTGTGTCCGGAGACCGTGCGTGTCTTTCCAAAGTGCCGCCGCGCTCTGCGCCTCACTCCTCCGTGTTGCGCGCCCGTTCCGCCATCGCGCCGATGGCCACCAGGTCCAGGCCGCCTTTCTGTCCCCAGCCCTGTGCGCCAGGCGCAACCTGTGGGCGGAAGGCGGTGTAAAGATTGTAAGCCTCCCTGCCCAGCTGCTCAGGATCCATGGCCCCCGCCAGCTGCTGCATGGCCTGCGTGGCGCGCTGCAGATGCTCTCCGAACGCGCGACGAAGGTAGCCCTCCACCGGCTGCGGGTCCACGGTCGCTTTCCCCAGCACCGCGCGCAGCTCGCCCCCTTCACGCCGGGCGCGCAGGGTGCGCCCGAAGACGCGCACCGCCTCCGAGGAGGCGCGCACGCGCTGGCGGCGAGACGCGCGCGCCTCCTGCTGCTCCGGGTCCGGCTCGTCGTAGACGCCAACGGAGCGGCCCTTCGCCTGTGCGAACAACGCCGCCACGGCTTTGCCGAAGGAGAGCCCTTCCGCGCGGCTGAATCCCTGGCGCATCGCGACCACAGCCACCCAGAGTGTCAGCACGGGCGCTCTGCATCGAGCGGCGAGTGAGCGAGCGGGCGCATGAGAGCATGGGCACCATTGCTCGCCTGTTGATGCGAATGACATTGCTGGCACGAGCAGCTGGCGCGGACGCAGCCTTGCGGGCGGCACCGCGAGCGCTCTTGCGGGGAGTCGTCGGCTCCTCCACAGCCGCATCAGCCGCAGAGCTGGGCGCGCCCCGCTTCTTACCCACGCTGCTGGAGATTGCGCGGCGCGCAGGGGCGCCCGATGCGCGTCGGTCTGCGTCAGCAGAAGGGGCTCCTGGGCCGTGCCTTAGCCTTGGACGCACCCATTCCGCCGCGCTCTCCGTCGCTCATGGCCATCGAGAGCAGCAAGCAGGGCGACATGAATGTAAGCGAGGCGCCCGAGGGCGGCGACTTCTTCGGCCAGACGGTGCTCGTCGCGGGCGGAGGCGGCATCGTGGGCAGCGCGGTGGTGGCCCGTGTGCTGCGCGAGGGCGGCACCGTCTTCGCGCCCGTGCGCAGCGAGCGCAGCGTGGAGAAGCTGCGCGAGCTGCTGGAGGGCGGGCGCGTGCCGCTGCAGCGCCTGAAGGCCTTTGTGGCCGACTACGGCAGCAAGCCCGGCGCGCTGCGCCTGGTCAACTTCCTCAACACCCACGCGCAGCGGGGCCTCAACCACGTCATCTCCATCCACGGCGAGAAGCACGAGAGCGCCAAGCTGGCGGGTGCGACCGCCGGCTCACGCCGCCACAACCACTCACACCGCCGCTGACGCCAGCCGCTCGCCGCTCTCAGAAATCACGGGCGCCGAGTTCCTGGACACCATGGCCACCAAAGTCCTGCCGCACATCGTAGTCGCCCAAGCGACGGCGCCGCACGTCATCGACCGCGCAGAGGCGAGCTACACCATCGTGAGCGGCCGCATGGGCGAGACGTGCGAGGCGCCCGAGCAGGCGCTGCTGTGCATCGCCAACGCAGCGACGTTTGGCGTGGCGGCTGCGCTGCGGGCGCAGTGCCATCAGAGCGGCGTTTCCGCGCGCGTGCTTGAGCTGCGTCTGGGCGTGGTGGTGAAGCGCGACGATGCGCACGAGAACCCGGGCTTCCCGGGTTGGCGCGCGCACAACGCAAGCAGCGTGGCCAGCTTCTGGGCGCAGAAGGTGGCTCTGGGCCGCGCGGGCGGAGAGGAAGCGGTGCTGCCAGTCGGAGAGCGCGAGCTGGGCCAGGCGCCGGAGGCTGCTCAGGCCAAGGGCAAGGGCGCGGGCGCGGTGCACACCGCTAAGGCTGGAGCCAAGGAGGTGTGAGCTCCCAGGCCCCAGCCGTTGACACGCGCAGCAAGAGGACGCAAAGCCAATAGACCCAGGACTCGCCAGGACTCGTGTAAGAAGGGCATCACCGCCGGCTGCCGCTCTTCGCAGCCGCTCTTTCGGGCCGCGGCTTGTCAGGTTTCACAGCGCGCTCCAGCGCCTGCTTAACTTCCCACCAGCCTCGCGGTCGCTCGGCGAGCACGCTGACGCCCCAACGGAACACGAAGCAGCCGGCGGTGACCAGCGACGCTCGAAGCAGAGAGTGCGCAAAGGCTGTGGCGTTAGGCATCTGATGCACCACAGTCTCCGCCAGTCCCGTCAGCAACCCACCGCTGCGAGGCTGTTCCAGTGCGCCGTAGCTACGCGGGTCTACCTGACGGGGGTCCACTCCCACCAACAACTCCCAGAGGTAGGAGGCGCGAAGCCACCACGGTGCTATTCCCACTACGGGTTTGACGGCCCCAGGACGGCTGCTGGCCAACGCACGCCGCGTCATCCATGCCAGCTGGCCCAGCGACAGCCCCGTCTGGCGCCATAGAAGATGCGCCACGGCAGTAACGAGTGCTGCGGCCGCGGCCCATGTTAAGGCGTTCAGCAGTTCCCAGCGCTTACAGGCGGCGACCGCGTCGGCGTCCCAGTTCGGGTAAGCATCGCCCCGTCTACGAACGGAACGTGGGGCGGCGCACAGCAGATCGCGCCCAAGTGCCTGGAGCGTTTCCATCAGCGCTGCTTGTGGCTACGAAAGAGAACGCTGCAGGTTTGGTGGCAGCCGGCAGATGCGTGCAGGGCAGGACACCGTAGGGCGGGAGAGTCCGAGCCGGTCGGGATATTGTTGCTCGGGGAGTGGGGTGAGGGGAGGGGCCCGGTGGGATCGTCTTCGGCATGTGCGTGGCCTCGCCCAAGTGCTCTGGTCGGCTTCGTTCTCCTCTGCTGCTGGTTCATGATTGCGGGCGCGCGTTGCGTAGCCTTACGCTGAGTTGTGCGATTCAGAGTCGTTCTTTTTGGTGCAGTCTGCCTCTGGCACCTGCCGTGACTGCTCCCGCTGACATGGCATGCGCCCGCCCGCCCGCCCCGCCTGTCGGTGCCGTTGGTCTCACGCTCTGCACGCAACCGCCGCCGCTGCACAGTGCCCACGTATGTGTGACAAAGGTCTTACTTACAGCAGAATGCGTACAGCATCACAGTGTCACCGCAGCTTGTGTGTGCGAGGGAGCAGCCATCGCGGCAGGTGGATCTTCTGGTGCGGTCGCAGCACCGCCGAGGTTCCAAACGCAAAAGCGCACAGCCCCGCAGCCACCACCGAGGCGCGCGTAAACACCCTCAGCACACGCAGGAACAACTCTCCGAGCGTAAAGAAAGGGGCCACTTGGACAGGCAGCGTGGAGACCGCCGTCACGGCGCGCAGGAGCCAGGGCAGCGCCGCGCTACATGCGAGGCCGATGGCGGCGCCGAAGGATGCGGCAAGCACCATTCGGCGCGCGGCGGCACCGAGAGGCGGCGCAAGCCACCAGTCCGCGCGCCCTTCAGCGCTGCGCCAGCGGTATCGCCCAAACGCGCTGCGCAGAAGCATGCCCAGGGGGATGCGCGGCCTCGATGTGTGTCTTGGCGGCGGCGGCGGCGGCGGTGGCGGCGAAGGAGCGGCTTCGAACGCCAAGTCGGAGCGCAGCATTCGTCGTGGCGCGATGGGCGCCTCTGCGAACCCGCTGTGCGTCTCTCCGGCTCGGGGGCCGGCGGTGGTGGGGTTCGTCTTGTGCCACACACGGTCGCTTTGGTTGTAGCGCGTGAACTGGTCGTGCGGCATCGGCACCGTTGGCAAGGCGGGCAGCGCAGGCAGGGTGATCTCCGGCATCTTGGCGTTCTTCACAGCCTCTGCCGCATCCGCGACGCCCCGACTCAGCGCCGCCGCGCCCCCAACGGTTGCGGCGGCGGTTGCGGCGGCGGCGCCCCCGACGGCGCCGGTGACCGCCCCCGGCGCGGCCATGGCAACGGCGGCGATGGCTGCGAATGACGCTGCGGTGCCAGCGCCCGCTGCGCTGGCTCCGGCGGCCACCGCCTCGCCCGCCTGGCGCGAGACGGACATCACAGCAGCCCCGGTTGCTGCGGCGCCGTCGGCCACTGCGGTGCCGGCCGCGTCCGCGGCGCTCGTCACAGCGTCGCGCAGAGGGGCGGCCGTGACTGCCACTCTGCGCACGGATGCGCCCACGGCCACCACGCAGCTCGCCGCGCCAGCCTGCGCGCCGCTGCCCACGCCGCTCACGCTGCCGGCCACGGACTGCCAGCTGGGAAGCGCCAGCGGCGCAGAGGTGGCAGCAGGGGCTGCAACCGCCTGGTCTCCTTGAGCCGCCTCGCCTTCTGCAGGCAGCTGGTCTGATGGGACGGCAGCACCGCTGGCGCGCGCCACGCCCAGCCCCGCGGTGGCGCGCGCAGCCGCGTCGGTGGTTGCGGCGGCGGCGGCGACCGCTGCGCTTTGAACGCTCAGCGCGGCGCCAAAGGCTGCGCCTGCGGCGGCGCCCGCGGCTGCCGCCGCCGCGTCCATGGTGGCCTTGCTGGCCGCTGCTGCGCTCTGCGGGTGGAGCGTGAGAAGGGCGGCGAGAGAGGGGCCCGCCTGAAAGCGGCAAAGCGCCGTGCTCGCGCTGCGGCCTTCCCTCGGGCCAGGAGGCACCCCTCAGGCGCACACCTGCTGCAGCGCGTCCAGGGAGCCCGTCCAGGCTGCGCTAAGCCACCCCGGCTTGTTGGACTCGGGCGAACTCTCTCCTGAAGTGTATTCATCGCTCTCCTCCTCCTCCTCTTCCTCTTCTTCCTCAGGACCCCGGTCCGCACTGGCGGGCGACGCGGCCGAGCGCTCAGGACTGGGCGGCGCGGCGGGCGCAGACGAAGAGGCGCCCCTCTGGCGCTGCACCAGGCTGCGGAAGCGCTTCATTGCGGCAACGCGACTGCGACGCAGGCGCGGTGCGCAATGGTCCCGTACTACACGCACGCTACTAGCTCTTCGTACGACCGACGGTACGCGCAGCAGGCAGGCAGCGAAGAACGACTCTGAATTTTTAGGGTGGGCGGAGTCGCGGTGGGCGGTGGGCGGAGTCGCGTCCCAACCTGCCGTCACCCTGTTAGTCTTTGGTTTTAGACTTGACTCTGAATTGCACAACTCAGCGTAAGGCTACGCAACGCGCGCCCGCATTCATGAACTAGCAGCAGAGGAGAACGAAGCCGACCAGAGCACATGGGCGAGGCCACGCACATGCCGAAG
>Ga0208951_1001434_pt1 | contig 10361 bp, 11 predicted proteins | sample GreLakmeMI27MSRF_FD_187702 | JGI IMG/M metagenome (GOLD analysis project Ga0208951, IMG submission 187702) | Freshwater lentic microbial communities from great Laurentian Lakes, MI, USA - Great Lakes metaG MI27MSRF (SPAdes) | ecosystem: Environmental > Aquatic > Freshwater > Lake | place: Great... | reverse complement strand
GCATCCACTGCAGCGACGAGTGTATGTGCATTAGTGCGTGTGAGGTTCAGCGCTTTGATGAAGAGGCCCATTGCACCAGCAGCAGCCACAGACTCAGCTACATAGGCATTTATGTTGCACATCCGCGCCAGCGAGTAGCAGCCGTTCGCTTGCATTTCCAGACCAGTCGGGAAGGCGCGCAGTGCAGCCAGGACAAGCCGGATGGCGTCCAGCAGGGCAGGAACACCGGGCGTCCCCTCCAGGCCAAAGCAGCAGGCGTTGAGCAGGGCATTCAATGCGGTACTTTGCACATTCACGTCCAATGGATATGCCTTCAGCGCAGCCACTACCGCCTGGAAAATACGAGGGTAGGAGGTGACCTCGGTGCGCTGGGCAGTGTGAACGTACTCCGACAGCGCCCAGCAGCATGCAGCCTGCACTCCCACGTGTGTGGCGTGCACTGCGGCACAGCGCAGCAGAGCGTCCAGTGTGCCAACCGCTTGTGCCTCCGCGAGGATTGCTTCCTCTTCCTCTTCCTCTTCCTCGTCCTCTTGTAGCAGCGTGCGCAGGGCCATGCAGCAGCGCTTTGCGTTCTCGGCAGACTGGCGAGGGTCGTTAAGCTGCTCCACGACGCCCTGGAAGTCCTCAGAGTCGCACAGAGCGTAGGCCAGGCCGTCGCGTGAGAGGCGCTCACAGTCCGTGACTTGAACGTATTCAAGGCAAGGCTGCTGCTGTAGCGGCAGTACCAGCATGGCGTCGTTCACCAGCGAGCAGCCTTCCAGCAAGAGCTCGATGAGTGTGTTGCCTGAGCGAGCGACCAGGTTTTGCAGGCGAGGCCCAGTCAGCCGCTCGTTCAGTGGCGCGTTCAGCACGTACAGCTTGCGCCACAGGCTGGGCTCCTTGGCCGCCTCGCGCCAGCTGGGGCAGACGGAGGCGGCGGCGCAGAGGTCGCGCACACTGTCTGGGTTCAGAGGCGCCAAACCGCTGAAGATATTCACCAGCACTCCGTGAGGCAGCTCCGAGAAGTCCGCCATGTTGGGCAGCTGTCGGATAGGTGCGATACGCGCTGGGCGGGGGCGACGCGAAGGAGTGAGATGCGGGGCACTGCGGCGGCTGACCGCTGTCGCTCGCACAACAATCGACGACCCCAGAGGAGAACACTCCGCTCATAACACGTCATCATCGCCCTGCCGCGTCCATGATGCGCTGCGCCCCGGTCTCCGTGGGCCTTGCTGGCGGCCATCTCGCTCCGTCCAGCGCTCCCATGCCCGCGCCCGTCGACTCTGCGCCCGCAGCCTGCGCCAGCGCCTCCAGCTGCTCCAGGGGTGCCACCTGCGAGAAACCATCCGGCCAGTTGATCTGCAGCGCGTAGTTGCCCAGGAGGCCCAGGTCCACGGGCACCAGCGAGTCCTGAACGTCCCCGTCGCGCACCAGCCTCACGCCGCTCCACTCGTCCACGGACTTTGCGCTGCAGTCGTTGCGGCGCACATAGGCTGGGTTGAGCCCCAGCTTGCGTCCGTCCGGAAAGGCGACGGTGATGAGGCGCGTCTCAGGGTCAAACGAGCACCGCACGGGCGACGTGCGCTTCAGCTTGGCAACCTCCTGCACCACCGCGGCGCCCAGCTGTCCGAAGCGCTGCGCCACCGGGCCGGTGGGCTGCTCGCACACGTGCGGGCGCCCGCAGTCGCCCGCCGCAGAGAGCTCCGCCTGCAGCGGAAGCTCCACCAGGTTCGGGATGCCGAACTGCGCGCACACCGCCGCGCCGCTGCCGCTGCCGAAGGGGCGATGGCGCTGCCCGTCCGGCGTCTCCAGGTACGCCATGTTCTCAACCACCGCCACGCAGGGCACGCGCAGGCGAGCAAACATGCGAACCCCCTTCACCACGTCCACGTTGGCCAGCTTCTGGGGCGTGGTCACCACCACGGCCGCGGTGATGGGCAGCAGCTGGCACAGCGTCAAGTGGATGTCGCCAGTTCCGGGGGGGAGGTCTAATACCAGGTAGTCCAGGGAACCCCATTCGGAGGTTGTGATGAGTTGGCTGATCACCCCGGACACCATGGGCCCCCGCATGATTGCGGCGCCCTGGCCGGTGAATCCGAAAGAGACGAGCTTGACGCCCTGGTACTCGCAGGGCGTGATGGCCTTGGTTTGGGCGTCCATCTCAAGCACCGCCGGATCAGGCGAAGTCATCGTGGGCAGAGAAGGCCCGTAGATGTCCGCGTCGAAGATGCCCACCCGAGCGCCCATCATGGCCAGCGTGTATGCCAGGTTCACCGCGACTGTGGACTTGCCCACGCCACCCTTGCAGGAGGCGACAGCGATGATGTTGGACACGCCGCGCAGGCCGGGGGGCGCAGCCGGGAAGGCGTTGGCGCTGGCGCTGGCGGTCATGCGCAGCTCAACCTGCACAAGCAGAGGATAGCGGTGAGCAAGCGCTCGTCCGCTCCCGTGGCCTGCACGCGCCTGCTTGACCCAGGGCAACGCCCCGACGTAGTCGCGCGCCTTGCGCTCGAACTCGTCCTTCACGGGGCACGCCTGAGGCGGCGAGATGCAGGGCCGAGGTTGCGGTGAGCCTTGGTGCGCAGGCTGCCCCGCACGCAGCACAGCGCACCGGCGTGGTGAGCTCAAGCACGAAGGAGATACGGCCGGTGTGTGGTTCCACCAGCAGTTCCTTCACAAAGCCGCACTCCACAATGTCTGCGCCAAAGTCGGGGTCTATGATGCGCCGCAGCTCCGCGTACACAGCCGCCTCCGCGGCGGCGCTTTCGGGCGGCGGGGCCGCGGCACAGCGCGGCGGGCGAGGGCGCGTGCGGCCGCCAGCGCGAGGAGGTAGGGCTGAGCCTAAGCTCCACCTCAGCGCCGGGGCTGCCAAATGAAAGAAGGGGCGGCCCGCGCCGCACGGCCGGGCGGCACAGCGGGCCGCGGGGCTGGCCCTGGCGAGGCGCTGCGAGCAGGGCGGCGCAAGGCACAGCACGCGAGGTGAAGCAGACGCCATGGGCGCTGCACCCGGGCTGCAGCAGCGTGAGAAGGGGCCTCACCAAAGCCCTGCACGCACAGCAGGTCAACAGCACAGCAGAGCGCCGCAATGCTCCTCGAGAGCGCGCAATATTGCGTGCGCTCTATCGCTGCTCTATCTTTGGCGCGATATTTGACGTACGACCAGTCGACGACTCGACGTGTCGACCACTTCCGGGTCCCGGCCCGTCGCGCTCGAGTGTGCAGATGCAGGGCATTGCGCGTGGGCGCCTAGCAGAGGAGCGCAAGGCGTGGCGAAAGGTGCGTTGCAGCTAGCTCCCACCCCTTGCGGCTTCCCGGCGCCGGTCTCGCCAGGCGTGCCCGGTGGTGGCAACGGGGGCGCACGGCTCCGCTGCGCGGCGCGGACTGTTTCCTGGTTGCGGTGCGGAGAGCTCACTCGCTTCCTGCGTGCCCTTTGCTTGCTCCAGGACCACCCCTTCGGCTTCGTGGCGCGTCCCGAGACGGCGCCGGACGGCTCCGTCAACCTGCTGAAGTGGAGCTGCAACGTGCCTGGCAAGAAAGGCGCGCGGGGCTGCACAGGGCAGGCACACGTGCGCCTCTCTGAAGCGGTGCAGCCCCCCCAGGCACGCAGTGGGAGAAGGGCCTATACCCAGTCACCCTCGAGTTCACCGAGGACTACCCGTCCAAGTGCCCCAAAGCATCCTTACCAGCGGGCTTCTTCCGTGCGTGCCCCTTTGGCGCTCTCTTTCGCTGCCCTTAGGGTTGAAAGGCTCACCAAACTCCCTGCGCGCCTCCGCGAGACGCTCACGCGCACCGCGCCTGGCACAGACCCCAACATATACCCCTCTGGCAAAGTGTGCCTGGTGCGTGGTGACAGAATGCTCTCCTATCACCTGCTTTTTGTCTCACATGGCGTTTTCTGCGGCGCGGCAGAGCATCTTGAACGACGAGAAGGGGTGGAAGCCGAGCGTGACCATCAAGCAGATCTTGACGGGTATCCAGGAGCTGCTAGATACGCCAAACAACAGCGACGCAGCACAGGAGCCAGCCTGGCGGTTGTACCACGCTTCAGAGTCAAAGTACATGGAGCGCGTCAAGCAGGAGGTGAAGCGATACACGCCCACCGGGGTGCTGTGACCGGCCTTGCCGTTGCCAGCAAGCAGCAAGAATACTGAATCGCCGCGGGCAGCCTCCCGAGCCTGCTCAGCCGAACAAACAACACAGCAGTGATGCCCGTGTATGGCATATAGACTCCTTCCTTCGGGGCGTAACCTGTGCGACTCGTAGTCGGTCCATGCATCCTGCGCCTTCAGTTTGTTTGCTCTAGTTGCTTCACTCCTTCACTGCGCCCCGCGCCGCTGCGCCACCGCCAGCTTGAGGCAGATCAGCATGCGCTTGCTCTGCGGCGCGGCGCGTGAGGCGCCAGGCGGTGAGAAGGCGCGGGGCGGCATGTGCCGCGCACCCCGGGCAGCTCCTTCACGGCCTTGTCGGCGCTGGCGGTTAGCTCCTTCACCTGCGCCTGCACAGCCGCACGCACGGAGGCGACTTCGCCGGGAGACTGGCATGGCTGAGCGGCCATGGCGAGGGCGTTGATGGCGCTATGAGGGGCGTATCAGTCGCGGTCTCTCAGCACAGCGGACGATAGCCTGCCTCGCTGGCTGTGCGACAAGGGCGCACCGGATCTTCTCTTCGTTGGCCTCCAGCGACTTCAGGTAGTCGTCGCTGAAAGCGCGGGCGAGTCTCAGCGCGATGATGCGACACGGTCCGGCGCGCAACGGAGAGGCTGAGAGCCGCACGTTTGCTTGCACTCACTCGCGCCCAACGCAGCCTCCTCCGCCAGCAGCTTCTCGTGCGCCTCGTGCGCGACGGCCAGCGAGCTCTGAAAGCGCCAGGCGCAGGTGAGAGGCAGGAGGCGTACGTGAGACTTTTTCCCGCCTCCCCCCACCCACTGAAACGTGCACGCACCTGGCGCTCCGCCAGCAGCGACGCGTGCACGCGGTTCTGTGCGCGCGCCGTGTCCAGCTTCTGCGAGGCTATCTGCAGCGCGGTGCGCGTCTGGTCCACCTCGCTGCGCAGGAAGGCGAGCTCCGCGCGGCGCCCCTTCGTCTGCACCTCCAGCGCCACGATGCTCTTCTCTGCGCGGGCGCGGGACGATCAGAGACGCACGCGGACTCGGACTGCACGCACGTTCAGTCTCAAGCGTTTTCGCCAGACGCTCGCACGACGCGTCGATCGTCCTCAGCGTGTTCTCAAGTGACGCCGCGTCGCCGCGCTGGTGCGGCGCGCTGAGCACAAGCGCACGGCCGCTCTGCATTGTGACGCAAGGACAACAGACAGAGGGGGGCTTGCAGATAAACTAAATGCAACTCTCGCTCGCGCTTGCTCTCGTCATGTTTTACTCTTTCAGCGCAACTGGTCTCCTCGCCCTCCTGTCTGCGCCACCTGCGCGCGTGCCTGGTCGCACAGCGGCAGCGCGCCGATCTCCGTCCATCGCGCGCATAGCGCCACAATGCGGCTCAGGATCCGCGCTCCCAGCGCCGGATCCGGCTGTCCATTGAGCGCAGTGACGTAGTGTTTGAGCGCCGTCACTGCAGCGTCCTGGGAAGTGCTCGAGTCTGTGACGCCTGGGCCGGCGCCAACGCCGGTAAAGCCCGCGTCCAGCGCGGCTCCGTGGAGCGTCGGACGAAGCACGCGCGCCCTTCCCAGCGCAGCGCGTCTCCATCCGTTTCTTTGGAGGCTCTCGTCCACGCCGAAGGTGCGCATCACCTCGGCTTCCTCGATGCGCCACTGCGCCTCCGTCTGCTCGTACAACGACAGAGCCTCCGCGTGCCTGCCCACGGTGTCGAACCGCACGGCGGCGTTGTGGCGCGCCAGAGCGTTGCGGGGGTATCGCGCAAGCACCGCCGGCCACAAACGCAGCTCGCACTTGTAGGGCTCCAGTTCGCTGCGCAAGCGCGCAAACACCATTGCCGCAAGCGCAACGCCCAGCGCCCCGAGCAGCGGCCGCGCGCGCGGGCTGTCGAGGCGTCGCAATGCGCGCTCAGCCGCCGCTGCGCAGAGGATGCAGAATGGCGCGGAGGGCAGGTAAAGCAATCGTTCCCCCAGCGTGGTACCAACCGGAAAGGCTACATTTGCAGCCGGCAGAAAGGTGATAAAGCCCCAGGCGGCGCAAAACAGCATCGCGCGAGCCCCGCGCCGCGCCATCTGCGCCACAGCGACGGCAACCGCGGCGTACATGCAGGTTGCGGTAACCATCCGTGCAGCCCACGGTGTGAGTACCAGCGTTCCGCTGTCCCATCCGTGGTTGATGGCCTGGCGCCAGGGCCACACCAGGGCCTCCACGTAGCGACAGTGCAGCCAGGCGTAGGAGGCCATGCGCGCCGGGAAGTGCAGGATAAATGCGGCCGGATGGTCGGTGAAGCCCAGGGGAGGGCCCCAAGGCCGAATCAATGCGCCACGCAGCGCGAGTAGACAGCACAGAGAGGCAGCGCAGGCGCGCGTCAGGCGCGGCTGCGCCAGCGGTATGAGCGCCAGGGTGGTGAATCCGTTCTCCTTGCTCAGCGAGGCGAGGAGGGCGAGGAGGAGAGGCAGCGCTCGGTGGTCACGCCACGCGGCCAGCAGCGCCAGCTGTTGCAGCGCCAACGCCTGCACGTCCGCGCGGCCGTACAGCGTGGCTACGCTCTCCACGTGCGCCGGGTGCAGGGCGAAGAGCAGCGAGGCAAGCAAGCATGTGAGTGGGTGGAGGCCCAGGGGCCCCGCCGCCACCCAGTACAGCAGCGCGGCGCACACGCCGTGCAGCGCAACCGTGTCGCGGTGCAGCGCGGCCAGACAGGCGTGCGGTGGCGCGTCGCAGGCGTCGTGAGTCGCAGTCAGCGCTCGGTCGCCCACCCCCGCACAGCCGGGCCGCAGCAGCAGCGAGAGCCGCAGCCCCGCCACGGACGCGGGGCGCCACTGCTGGTTACTGGTAGCGCCGTTGAGCACCTGCCCCCAGAAGTCACGCTGCCAGCCAGAGACGAGCCACTGTCTCCACGGGGAGTGCAGCTCCGCGCTGGACACGATATACACGTCGTCGTACACCGTCTGGTGGCCCACCGCCGGCGCGAAGCTCAGCACGGCGGCGGCGAACGCGACGAGCGCAAGAGCAGCGTGAGAGAGGAGCGAGAGACGCCGCGGTGCGTTACGCGGAAGCATGACGGCGTCACCACAGGGGCGACATGCTCAGTGCGGGTGACAGAACAGGCGGGGGAAGGAAATGGTGTGAAGATTTGGTGGAATTGGTGCATTAGTGGTCGGGAGCAGGGGAGGGAGTGAGCTCAAGCGAGCGAGACTTTTGTGAGCCATGCAGGACGGCTGGGCGCCGTTTCTGCGTTTCATTAGATTGACTGGCCCAGCTTTATGCTTACGGGTCTCGGAGTGCGAGTGCTGCTGCTTGCTGGACCGTTGCGTCGGTGCTGTCGCGGTTTGCTGCCGTCGCGTTGATCACGAAGTCGGCGCTCATATGCATCGCTCGCTCGCGCGTGGCGGGACAGCGCAGGTACATCCCCAGCGTGTTGCATGCGTCCGCTGCCAGCAAGCTGCACTCGTGACGCCGCAGCGTGCGCACCACGGCGTCGATGCCAAGAGATGCCTGGAGCAAAGCGGCCTTTGACAGAGCGATGGCTCCAATGGCTTCCATTGCCGCGACAAGGCAAAGAGGGAAAAATATTCTTTCGTTGGTGATGTCGAGGTTCAGCACTTTGATGAAGAGGCCCATTGCGCCAGCAGCAGCCACAGCCTCAGCCACGGAGAAGTCCATTCTGCACATCTTCTCCAGGGACTGGCAGCCATTCAGTTGCACGTCTAGATCAGTCGGGAAGGCGCGCAGTGCAGCCAGGACATGCTGGATGGCGTCCAGCACAGCAGGAACACCGGGCGTCCCCTCCAGGCCACTGCAGCAGGCGTTGCGCAGAGCATGCAATGCGGCACCCTGCACATTAACGTCCAACGGATGCACCTTCAGTGCAGCCACTGCCGCCTGGAAGATGGGAGGCAAGAAGGCATCCTCGGTGTCTGGTGCAGCGTAAACGTACTCCGACAGCGCCAAGCAGCACGCAGCCTGCACGCCCGCGTGTGCGGCGTGCAGTGCGGCACAGCGCAGCAGAGCATCCCGTACACCAGCCGCTTGTGCCTCTGCGAGAGTTGCTTCCTTGTCCTCAGCAGCTAGCAGCGTGCACAGGGCCACACAGCAGCGCTGCGCGTCCGCAACAGACTGGCGAGAGTCGCTGAGCTGCTCCACAATCTCCAGGAAGTCCTCAGCGTCGCACAGAGCGAAGGCCAGGCCGGGGCGGGTGACCAGAGCGCAATCCACTACGTTAACGTACGCAAGGCAGGGCTGCTGCATCAGGATGCGCGTGAGCAATGCGTCGTTCACCAGCGGACAGCCTAGCAGATCCAGCTGAGTGAGTGTGTTGCGTGAGCGAGCAACGAGGTTGCGCAGCCGACGCCCAGTTAGCCGCTCGTTCAGTGGCGCCTCGTTCACGCACAGCTTGTGCCACAGGCAGGGCTCTTTGGCTGCCTCGCGCCAGCTGGGGCAGACGGAGGCGGCGGCGCAGAGGTCGCGCACGCTGTCTGGGTTCGCAGGAAGGAAAGGAACCAAACCGCTGAGAGAAGATCTTCACCAGCACCCCATGGGGTAGAGTTGAAGCATAGTCCATGCTGGCCAGCTGTTGAGCAGACAGCTCGATACGCGGAGGGGAGTCTCTGCGTACCCCCACCAAAGATCGCGCTAAGATCGCGCTAGGCTCCGCAGCACCACGTCTTCGATTTCGTTGCGCCTCCCTCCCTCTCTCCTGCCTAGGGCAGCGATGCTTCGCGCAGCGCTTAGATCTCCACACCCACATCGCTGGTTGTGTGCCTCCTCTCGCTCTTGCAGCTGGGTCGCCGTCACAGTGCTCTTCTGCGATAGCTGCGGCTACGGCCGCCACGCCCAGAAGCTGGCAGAGACGCTGAAAGACAGCGGCGCGGCGGTGCTCACTGACGGCCGAGGCGCAGTTGGGTCCTATGAGGTGAGCGCAGCGGTGGTCGGCAGCACCGGTGGCTCTGTTTCTCTGTGGTCGAAGCGTGCGACGGGCGAGCCGTCGACGCCGCAGGCGTTCCTGGCGCTCAACTCGCTGCTGCAGAGCGAGCTGCGCCAGCTGCGACGGCTGCACGAAAAGCTGCGCCAGCCAGAGCTCAACGCTCCTCCGCCGTGAGCAACGTCCTGCCCGATTTTCTGTTTCCTGGGTGGTTCTGGGACGCGTGCGTGCATATTTCTGGCCACTGTGCTCCAGCCTGGTCCAAGACATGGTCTGACTCTTGTGCTGGCCCGGTGAGGGCCCAACCGGGACTCTACTTGTCCTGAGGGGATGCACCACCCCGGCCGGTGATGCGCACGCCTGACGGCACCGCGGGGAGAAGGGGGCGCAGCCAGCGGTCTCCCTTGCCTGTGATGCGCACACACGTGGTCGTCGTGCCCAACTGGTTTCCCTGCGCGCGCTATGCCCTCAGTCCAGACGGCTTGCACATCGTGCTGTACGCGCCTGCGCTGCTGGAAGGCCGTGCAGGCGCCGGCCAGAGGGCAGCTGAGGCTCGTCACTGGTCGTGTGCTTGGATGCAGCATCTTTTGCTGCGCTGACTGCGCTCGCCCACATCGCGCGAAGCGCCTGAAGGTCCATACTTGTGCCCGTCACAAGACGGTGGCGCAGTGGGCGGGCGCGTGGGCACACCACCATGAGGAAAGGGAAGAAAGAAGAAAAGAGAAAGGCCCTTGGGGCCGCTGCTGACGCGCTGCGGATTACGGATGTTGCTGCGCTCACCATTTACTTCAGCCAGAGAGCCGCGAGCAGCCTTCTTGTTCATCAAGTCCCGATGCCTGCGTGGAACGAACAGCGAGCGAAAGTATGCGCTATGCGGATTGTGGCACTCTTTACCCCCCGTCTGCGCCGTGCCCGTCCCTTGTTCATCAAAGGACATGGAGTCCACACTGGAGGTTGCGCGCCGTGCGGTAGAGGCTGATATGGCTCACAACTATCCTACGGCTTTCCAGCTCTACTCCCAAGCCGCCACGGAGTTGGAGGCGTTCGCGGCCAGCGCGAGCAGCAGCCGCACGCCAGAGGAGATTGCAGGTGCGCCAGCTCTTCTGGATTAGATACGCGCAAGCGGAGATGCAAACTTCCCACAAGTGCACTCACGTGGACTGCCGCTTACCACCGCCGGACCTCGCAGCCATCCGCGCCAAGGCTGCCGAGTATCGCGCGCGCGCGCAGGCGCTGCAGGGCCCGGTGCGTGCACTGCGCTGAGCTTCTCAAAACAGTTGAGCGCCCACTTGCTCTCCACACTCACCGCCCTTGTGCTCTGCAGGCGCAGGCTGCTTCGATGGCCACTATGGC
>Ga0208951_1001426_pt1 | contig 10388 bp, 12 predicted proteins | sample GreLakmeMI27MSRF_FD_187702 | JGI IMG/M metagenome (GOLD analysis project Ga0208951, IMG submission 187702) | Freshwater lentic microbial communities from great Laurentian Lakes, MI, USA - Great Lakes metaG MI27MSRF (SPAdes) | ecosystem: Environmental > Aquatic > Freshwater > Lake | place: Great... | reverse complement strand
AACAGCGTAAGTGCGCTGCGCTACGTCGACAAATGCCGCGGTGAATACCTGATTGTGGCACCTTAGGGCGAAGCAGGATCCTCCTCCATCGGTAGCGCTATGACACCCACAGGGGGCGTGAGAGGAGACCCGGCACGCGTGATTCCTCGCTCTGTGAATATTCGCGCATGCTGCGCTGTCGTACAAAGGCGTGAAACTGTGTCACCCTCGAAGCCCCGCTTTCCCTGCGCACCCTGTGCTCACACTCCTCCGCAGCCCAAGGTAGCCAGGCACAGCACAAAGCGCCTCATGGCTGTCCCCGGGGGCCCCGCCGCTGCCAACGCGCTGGCGGGGCTGCTCGGCTCCGCCGCGCGCTGGGCCACCGGGCTGGGCCTGGCTGGCTCGCTGCTGCAGACGAGCATGTACACAGGCACGAGGGAAGGCACGCAAGGCGAGCAACCCTAGAGTCTGACGCGCCCTCCAGTGGACGGCGGCGAACAGGCTGTGCTGTTTGACCGGCTGCAGGGCGTGCTGCCTTTGACCAAGCCGGAGGGCACGCACTTCCTGCTGCCCTGGCTGCAGAAGGCTGTGGTGTTCGACATCCGCACGCGACCGCGCAGCATCAGCTCAGTCACCGGCACCAAGGACCTGCAGATGGTGAACGTCACCCTGCGCGTCCTCTCCCGCCCCGACGTGGAGAAGCTGCCCAAGATTTACTCGGTGCGCTCAGCAGAGCACCCGTGGTGCCACACCCCACTCACCGCCCCCCGCAGCAACTGGGCGAAGACTTCGACGAGCGCGTGCTGCCCTCCATCGGCAACGAGGTGCTCAAGGCTGTGGTTGCGCAGTTCAACGCGGACCAGCTGTTGACGCAGCGAGAGCAAGTGTCCAGTCAGGTGTGCCACCCTCTCCGTGCCACCCCCTCCTGCTCGCTCACCCAGCCTCCAGATCCGCGCCGCGCTGCTGAAGCGCGCGGACGACTTCGGCATCGTGCTGGAGGACGTGGCGTTGACGCACCTCTCCTTCAGCCCCGAGTACGCCAAAGCCATCGAGTTCAAGCAGGTCTCCCAGCAGGAGGCTGAGCGCTCCAAGTATGTGGTCCTCAAGGCTGAGCAAGAGCGGCGGGCGGCCATCATCCGGGCTGAGGGGGAGGCTGAGTCGGCGCGCCTGATCAGCCAGGCCACAAAGGCCACCGGACCCGCGCTTATCGAGATGCGCCGAATCGAGGCGGCCAAGGAGATTGCTACCACGCTCAGCAAGGGGCGCAACATCATGTACGTGCCCGGCGGGAACCAGCAGATGCTGATGGCCCTCCCCAGCATGCCCTGAGGGACGACTGCGAACTGCGCGTGTGTGTGTCTAGATCTACCAACGATGCTCGCTCGCACTCTGTCACTCGGTCTTGCGGGCGTTCTGGCTGCGTGCCCAGGCAGGCACGTCTGGCCCCGCCAACCAGGCAGCCTCCTCAGCAGTCGTCTCGCGCTCATTGGCTGCGTTGCGGTGCGGGAAGCGGCCGAAGCGGCGGACCACCTCTGCGTGCTCAACGGTTATCTTCAGCTGGTAGGCGAGCGCGGGGTTGCCGCTCTGCTCAGCAAGCACGCCAAACAGCTTCACCGAGAGCTCCTGGTGGGCCGCATCCTCGCTGTGCATGAGCGGCAGGAACAGGAACTGCTGCTCGTACGTCTGCAGGCCCTCGTGCGACTTACGCTCCACCGCGCCCACCGTTTCCTTGACAGCCACCATGTCGTACGCAAACGCCTCGGGCGAGCCCCGGAAAGCGCCGCGCGTGAGCTGGTCCAGTAGAATCACGCGAGCCAAGGTAGCGTCAATACTGTCTGGCCAGGACAGCTCGCACTTCCCCGCAGCTCGGATGAGCGCTGTGAACTGGGCGCACTCTGCGTCCATTTCCTTCGACGCGCCGAACCAGCGCCGCATCAGCGCCTCGCTGCCGTACTCGGCCGTGGACAGCGCGGCGCGGTTGCTCAGCCACTCGTCGCCGAACCAGAAGGTGAGCACGTCGGCGGGCGTGGACGGCGGATGGACAGGAGACGAGGCCATCGCCGCGAGGTCTCCGTGCCTTGTCAGACGCGGCGCTCTCAGTCTCTGCAGGCCTAATAGAGCGCCCAGGGGTGAAGCGCGCAGGAGCATTGACGCTGCCACGTGGCGGTGGCGGGCTCCCGCCGACGCGCCGAGGGGTACTACAAGCGAGGCAGGCCTCCTCCCTCTCCCCCTCCTCCGCACTCCTGCTGCTGTTGCGATGATGGGCAGTAGTGAGAGAAGATGTGCGCGAGCCCAGTTTGCGACGTTGCGATTTCCTGACATAGGCTCATCATCTCTCCTTTCGTCGTGGTAGTGGTTGTCCGTTGCGCTACTCTGCGGCCAGCGCCTCCGGCGGCGCGGCAGCTGCGTCGTCGCTGGGCCCCGCGCCCGGGTGGCATTCCAGGTCCGGCGCCCCCCTGAGCAGCTTCTTGCGCGCTCCAGCCGCGACGCCGGTGATGGCCAGGATCTCCGCGCGCACCTCCGGCTCCATGAGCTCCTCCACCTCCTGCTCCAGCAGGCCGGAGAGGCGCTCGGTGCGCGACTCCAGGTCCTGCTGGAGGAAGCAGAAGAGCTCCTTCTGGGGGCTGCCGTCCTGCAGCGCGTAGGCGAGCACGTAGGTCCACTTGAGCACGGCGCGGCACTTGATGGCCTCCTCCGAGCCAGCCTGCACGAAGGAGACGTCGCCCCAGGCGGCGCGGCCGGGGCCAGACGCCTCCTGCAGCGCGCGCACCTTGAGGGCAGCCTGCTTGCGCGTGCTCTCCTCCATCTTGCGGCTGTTGTCGTGGTTGATGTAGCGGTGGAAGTGGAACAGGTAGCGGTCCAGCGCCGCGCGGGTGCTCGCCTTGTTGCTCTCCTTGGCCTTTGCGGCGTCGGGGTCAAAGCGGTTGCAGCTGTAGAAGTTGTCGTGCTTGGCCCAGGCGCCCAGGCACACCCAGCAGTACTCGAACTTGCACTGCTTGCAGGTCATGTGGTTGCAGCCGCCGTTCTTCTCAATCACCGACTTGCACTGCGGGCAGTCCTGCGTGTTCACGCTCAGCCAGTTGTACGTCTCGCTGTCGTCGTCGCACTTCTTGAGCCAGGTGCGCACCACGTCGCAGGGCGCCGGGGCGTGCGCCTCGGCGTGCTTGCAGTCTGCGCAGAAGCTGTGCCCGTCGCTGCACACGAAAAAGCGCCCGCCGGCGCTGGTGTCCACCGCCAGGTTGCATCCGGGCGTGGGGCAGCGCTGCGCGTGGCGGCTGTCGTCCACGAAGCTCTTGCGCAGGAAGTAGGTGAAGCGCCGCGACGTCTCGGGGCTGCACAGGCGACTCACCGTTTCCTCGGGCACGCGCAGGGGGCACTGGTGGGCGGGGCAGCCGATGCGCGTGTCGCCGTCTGCGATCTTGAGCTCCAGGAAGCGGGACCAGCAGCCGTCGCAGAAGACGTGGCCGCAGCCCAGGCTGCTGCTCACGCAGCCAGCCTCGCGGCAGATTGAGCACACGACGCCCTTTGACACCTTGACGGAGCTGGTTTCGGGCGCGGAGCCTTGGCTAGGCAGGGGCAGGCCCGCCGCGCGGCACACGCCGTCTGCGTCTTCCACGTAGCGCTGCAGCAGGTCCTCCTGGTTCCAGCGGAACGCGCGCAGCAGCAACGTGGCGGAGCCGGGCGTGACGCCCAGCAGGCCGCCCACAGCGCCCACAGCCTCCTCCTGCGCCGCTGCGATGCCGTGCTCGTCCAGGCACGCGCCCTGTCGCGCGCCGCCCTCGTCGTCGTCGGGCTCGGACGCCTCCGAGGGCATGTCGTCCGCCTCGTCGTCCTGGCGCGCAGCAGTCAGCAGGGCGTGAAAGGGAGGTGGCAGGACGTCCTGTCAAGGGTTGCGCTTGCCCTCTCCTCCCGCCACCCCACCACCACGCGGAGTGGGCACGCACCCAGCCCAGGTCGCTCCCCAGCTCCTGCGACTCTTCCTGCGACTTGCCCATCTCCGTGGCACGCTCCTTGCGCTTCCGAGACGGAGTCGCAGCCTTGGCCTCGACGCTTGCCGAGGCGCTCACAGTGGCCTTGGAGGAGGCACGCGTGGAGGCGCCGCGCGTCATGCACGCGCTCGGGGCTGCGGGGCTGCTGGGCCGCTTTGCGCGACCGAGTTGTGACTGCGCAAGGTTCACAGAGGCGAGCTTGCGCGAACTCAGCGCGCTTCACGGGCTCGCCGAAGAGCGCGCCTGAAATGGCAGGCGGGGCCACTCGGCCGATACGTACAGTGAAGTACGACGTGAGTGGCACGCAAGCATCCAGGGCGTGCGTACGACGTTCTGGAAGTGCTAGCGACTATATCCGCATCAGTGGGCGGTCATCGCTGGGTGCTATGGCTTACACCGCCAGCGCGGCGTGCATCCTGACTGCGTGGATGAAGGCCTCCACCTTGATGGGGTCCTTTGCGACGCCGTCCGGCCCCGCCACCCCGCTGGCCACGTCCACGCCTTGCGGGCTCGCCTGGGCCAGCGCCTGCGCCACGTTGTCGGGGGTGAGCCCGCCCGCCAGGAGCCAGCCCCTGCGGCTGGCGCCCCGCGGCACCCGCACTGTGCGCCAGTCGCAGGCGGCCTGGCCGCTGCCGGGCTGGCACCCGTCCACCAGCAGCCAGTCCACGGTGCGTCGCCCCCGGCTGACCCAGTCCACAGCCTTGCGCCAGCCCTGCGCGCCCGACACCGCGTTGACGCTCGCCTCCAGCTGCAGCTCCCCCGGCGCCGCAGTGACCAGCGAGCCATCAGCGCCGGCAGTCATGACGTAGATGCAGCGCAGACGCTCAGGCAGATCCAGCAGCGACAGGCGCGACGCGTCGCCGTGCAGCTGCGCGACGCTCACGCCCGCAGAGTCGCAGGCGGAGATGATCTGCGCGGCAGCGTCAGACAGGCTGTAGCGTGACTGTGCGGAGCGGAGGCGCGGCGGGGCGCGGCGGCGTGCGCCGCGCGCCGCGCAGTGGTTTCGCCCCCGGTCCACTCGCTGTCGCAGCCTGTTCTTCAACGTTGGGGCGCATGGGGAAAGGCGCCCGGTTGTACACACATCGGCTGCTTGTTGCTTGTTGCGGCGAGGAGGCAGCGCGAGCGAGTCGCACCTGGTCACTGGACTCGTCCACGAAGACGCCCACAGGCTCCGCGCCGCCCTCGCGCGCAGCCGCCGCAATCTCCCGCGCCAGCGAGAGGTCCTTGACGCTGCGCTTGGAGCCCGGCCAGAGGATCATGCCAATCAGGTTTGCACCCGCCCGCGCAGCCTGCGTGGGAACGCGGCCTCGTCAGCCGCACGCGAGAGGCACGCGGCGCGATGCAGACGCACGTGGAGCGCCTCCTCTGGGCGCGTGACGCCGCAGACCTTGATCTAAGGAAGGCGGGGCGGCGGCTCAGCCGCGCACGCAGGCACGCGAGGGCACGCCAAGCGCACCAGCGGTGTCTTGGCTGCAGCAGCGGCGCACACGGGTGCGCGGCCGCGCACGCGCTGCGAGCGCAGGCGGCTGCAGCCGGAATAGGCTGGCGGTGCGATGGCGAGGGGTGACATGGATGACCAACACTCTGGCTGACCCAACACTTCCTGCGCTCTGCTCTCGATACGCGCAAAAAGGTCACAGCGAAGGCGGAGGAGCCTCGGGTGATTTTTTTGCGTTTGTGCGTGCGTTCGCGTGTACGACGACGAGCATTCGAGATTTTCTCCGTCAGCCCGCCCCGGTGCTCGTTGCGTGTCCAGGCGCCACTGCGGGCAAGACGGCGTCCTGCGTCTCCTCGCCGCTGCGCCCCTCACGCCGCTCCGTTGCGCCGAGCTCGCCCTCCACCCGCGCCGCCTCCGCCTGTGCCCCGCCAGCGCCCATGGCCTCCCCGGCGGTCGAGGCGCTCATCCTGCAGCTGCACGCCAAGGAGGCTGTCAAGTTTGGCTCCTTCAAGCTGAAGAGCGGACTGGTGTCGCCTATCTATGTGGACCTGCGCGTCATCGTGTCCTATCCGGACCTGCTGGAGGCTGTGAGCGACGCCATGTGGGCCACGCTGATGGCCAACGGCGCGGTGTTCGACAACATGTGCGGCGTGCCCTACACAGCGCTGCCCATCGCAACCTGCATGTCGCTGCGCACCCGCCGCCCCATGCTCATGCGCCGCAAGGAGGTCAAGGACTACGGTACCAAGAAGGCCATCGAGGGCGCCTTCCAGCCGGGAGAGCGCTGCCTGGTGCGGCCAGCAGCCGCCTAGATGCGCTGTCAGGGTTTCATACACTCGACGCCGTCCGCGCAAAAGCTCACGCGCCCTCGCTCGCTCCGCAGATCGTGGAGGACCTGGTGACCAGCGGCGCGTCCGTGATGGAGACCGTGGCGCCGCTGGAGGTTCGGGCCCGTGGCCTTTGCTTTCCCGCCAAATGCACGCTGGCTCTCTGGCTCTCTGGTCTCACGCGCTGTCCGTCCCAGGAAGTGGGCCTCAAGGTGACTGACGTGGTGGTGCTCATCGACCGCCAGCAGGGCGGCGAGGCGCACCTGGCATCCAAGGCGTGTGCTTGCGTTGGCTGCACTCGACTGCTCCTCACACGTCCGGCCACCAGGGTCTGAAGCTGCACGCGGCGCTGCCCATCACGCTGATGCTGGACACGCTGGTGGCGCACGGCAAGGTGACTGCCGCCGTGGCTGCAGACGTGCGCCAGTTCATCGCGGACAACCAGACCGCCGTGCCGGCGGCCGCAGCCGCGCTCACTTCCGTCGCCGCGGCGCCCAAGCGCCTCACCTACGGCCTCCGTGCGCAGCAGGCGGGCAACCCGGCTGGCAGGCGGCTGTTGGAGTGCATGGAGCGCAAGCAGAGCAACCTGTGCGTCGCCGCCGACGTGCCAACCTGCGCCGCGGTGCTGGCCATGGCGGACGCCATCGGTGCGTGATGCGCTGCGCCGCCGGAGGCGCTCCGTTGCTCACACCGCATGCTCCAGGGCCCCACATCTGCTGCCTGAAGACGCACGTGGACATGCTGGATGACTTCACGGCCGCCTTTGGGCCCGCGCTGGCCGCGCTCGCTGTGAAGCACGACTTTTTGGTGTTTGAGGACCGCAAGTTTGCCGACATTGGCAACACGGTGGTGAGCCAGTACGGCGGCGGCGTGCACCGCATCGCGGACTGGAGCGACATCACAAACGCGCACGTGGTGCCGGGGCCGGGCATTGTGGACGGCCTGGCGCAGGTAGGCCTGCCCAAGGGGCGAGGCCTGCTCTTGCTGGCGGAGATGAGCAGCAAGGGCACCCTTGCTGCGGGCGCCTACACCCAGGCGGCAGCCGCCATCGCGCTTGCAAACCCCGAGTTTGTGTGCGGCTTCATCTCAGTCCGCCCCGCAGCCTGGTCCGCGCCAACCCCGCCGGGCCTGGTGCACATGACTCCCGGCGTGCAGCTGGCGCAGGGCGGCGACGCGCTGGGCCAGCAGTACCTCACCCCAGACATGGTCATCAAGCAGCAGGGCAGCGACGTCATCATCGTGGGGCGCGGCGTCATTGGCGCCAAGGAGCCCGCTGCCTCAGCCAGAGAGTACCAGGCGGCCGGCTGGGCAGCCTACCTGGCGGCGCTGTGAGGCGCAGCAGCCTGGAGCACGTGTGCATGACAGTGGAGAATGAGCACAGCCGTAAGTGCAGCGTCACTCCAGTCTACACGGGTCACGCTGCGAACGCAGGCTGCGCGTCGCTCTTCTCAGCGCTCTCGCTCACGCGCAAGTCCGCATTCTTTCGCGTGGTGAACCGGAAAAAGTCCCTCCACGTCAGCTTGGAGGGGGAGCGTCAGAGGTTGGAAGCGCTGGTGCACCCCTCACGCCTCAAAGGCGCACCTCAAAGGCGAGCCAGTTGACGTGGGTGGCAGCCTGATCCTTGGGCGCGTGCGCGTGTGAGTCCCGCATCTCCTGATAGAGCCTCCGCGGGGACAGGCAGCCCAGCGCCAACCAGGGGGAAGCCTGCACGCTGAAGTTTGCGCCGTACAGCCCGCCGTTGCAGGCCCCGCCCCCCTGCCCGCGCTCCGCGGCCGCGAAGGCGGCCAGGCGGCGCAGCGCCTCGCTCTCGCCCCCGCACATCGGCGGCGGGGCGTGCGGGCTCCGGGCGCGCTGCTCGCCGCGGCACGCGCCGTCGCCCTCGTCGCCCCCCATCGGCGCCGCGGGGGTCTCGGGCTCTGCCACGCCCAGCTCCGACGCGGTGGGCAGCTCGCCAGCCTCCGGGCAGCCCAGCGGCGTGCGGCGCAGCTGCGCAGGCGCGGGCAACGCGGCGCGCGGCGCGATGGCTGCCAGTCGCGCGCGGAACGAGCCGTAGTTTGAGGGCATGCTGGAGAGTGGCAGGTCCTCCAACGCGTGCAGCGTGCCGCCCCACACGCTCCGAAACGCTGTCCCGCAGCCGTCCAGCGCGCCACGCACCCGCCGCGCCGTGGCCAGCTCCTCCGAGGTGCAGCCTGCGTGCGCGTAGACGCAGGCTGCGCCCACGCGCTCGCACAGCTGCCGCAGCACGCGCTCAGGCGGTCCCACCCGCACCAGCAGCTCGGAGCCGCGCTCGCGCAGCCGCGCACGCAGGTCGGCCACGCACTGCAGCAGGAAGGTGGTGCTGAAGAGGAGGTAAGCGGGGCGCAAGAGCAAGGGCGCGGGACTTCAAGAGCGCGTGCGCACGCGGCCACTGCACGCACCGGTGGCTGCCAGACTTGTCCAAGCCGCTGGCGCCCTTTCCAAAGTCGCGCGGGTCGAAGACGAAGACGGGGAGCACGGAGCTGCTCTCGGTGTTTGCCTGAGGGAGCCTCTCGCTCAGAGAACGCGAGGCGGCGACCCTCCGAGCGCAGGCGCACCCGTGTGAAGGGCTCGTGGTCGTGCAGCCGCAGGTCGGCAGTGAACCAGACGACTGCAACACGCCGGCCGCCGCCGCCTGAGCGTGCCGCCTCGCCACTGCCCACCGGCGCGGCCTTTAATGCGGACTTCACGTGCAGCGCCAGGAGCTGATCTGCGGAGACTCGCGCGGGCGCAGCGCCGGGGATCTGCAGGGAGCGTCAGCACGTGAGCGCGAGCGTGCCGCTGCAGCGTGCCTTCAGGGCTGGAAATGAGGAGGGCAGGGCTGACGGCTTGGGCGCTGCTATGGGCTTGTGAAGCACCGCGTTTGCGCGAGTGCCGCCGGCAGGGGACTGTTGAGACGAGGTGGCGGCGGCTGCAGCCGCCGCGGCTGCAGGCGCCATGCAGAGACCTGCAGAGGATGTGCGGAGAGCCACGGGAAGACGGGCACGGAGGAATGGCATGCGTCACCACGTCACCACGACGATTCGACCATACACTTAACTACACATTTGTGCACTTTCACCTTCATGACGGGGGCGCTGCGCCCTCGTCCGCAGGGGGCGGCGGCGGCGGCGAGCGGTCGTCGCCATCCAGGTTCAACACCACGGTGATTCCACCGCCGATGAGTGCTGCGCCCGCCAATAGGCCCAGCACATCGCCGAGGCCGACTCCGTCGTCAGCCTTCTTGGAAGCAGCAACCTTCTTGGGCGCCTGCTTGACCTGCTTGGCCTGCTTGGCCGCCTCTGCAGCCTTGACGGCAGCGCGCTCAGCCGCTGCCTCCTTGGCTGCAGCGACGGATGCCGCCTTGGCCTCCGCCGCGGCGCGCTGCTCCGCGGCGCGCAGCGCAGCGGCAGCCTCAGCGGCGCGTGCAGCCTCCGCCTTCTCTGCAGCGGCGCGGTCTGCCGCAGCCTTGACAGCCGCAGCCTTTGCCTGCGCAGCATTCTCAGCAGCGCGCTTGACCGCAGCATCCTTGGCTTTGGCGGCATCGGTGGCAGCCCGCTGCTCAGCGGCGCGCTGGGCCTCGACCGCGCGAGCAGCCTCTGCCTTCTGGGCAGAAGCGCGGGCAGCCTCAGCTTTGGCAGCGGCAGCCTTCTCAGCAGCAGCCTTCTCAGCGGCAGCCTTGTCAGCGGCCTCCTTCGCCTTGGCGGCATCGGCGGCAGCCTTCTGCTGGGCGGCGGCGCGGGCAGCCTCAGCCTTGGCAGCAGCAGCCTTCTCAGCAGCAGCCTTCTCAGCGGCCACCTTGTCAGCGGCCTCCTTCGCCTTGGCGGCATCGGCGGCGGCCTTCTGCTGCGCAGCCTTCTCAGCAGCGGCCTTCTCGGCAGCCACCTTGTCAGCGGCCTCCTTCGCCTTGGCGGCATCGGCGGCGGCCTTCTGCTGGGCGGCGGCGCGGGCGGCCTCAGCCTTGGCAGCGGCAGCCTTCTCAGCAGCAGCCTTCTCAGCGGCCACCTTGTCAGCGGCCTCCTTCGCCTTGGCGGCATCGGCGGCAGCCTTCTGCTGGGCGGCAGCGCGGGCAGCCTCAGCCTTGGCAGCAGCAGCCTTCTCAGCAGCAGCCTTCTCAGCGGCCACCTTGTCAGCGGCCTCCTTCGCCTTTGCGGCATCGGC
>Ga0208951_1001424_pt1 | contig 10403 bp, 9 predicted proteins | sample GreLakmeMI27MSRF_FD_187702 | JGI IMG/M metagenome (GOLD analysis project Ga0208951, IMG submission 187702) | Freshwater lentic microbial communities from great Laurentian Lakes, MI, USA - Great Lakes metaG MI27MSRF (SPAdes) | ecosystem: Environmental > Aquatic > Freshwater > Lake | place: Great... | reverse complement strand
GCCACATCTCGGAGGTGAAGCGCACGCAGGGGGGACTAGAGGGGTAATCAGACGGGAAGAGCATCACGGCCTCGAAGTAGCCTCCCTCACTGTCAAGCCCGTCGGCGTCAGAGAACAGCGAGTTGGTAGATGGCCAGGGTGCGCACTACAAAGTCTCCGACGGCCCCATGATCGTCACGGACCATTCATACACTGAGAGGGGCGGGCAGGCACGAGTTGGTGGGCCGCAGGCGAGAGCCAGACTGAGGACTGGGTGGGCGCAACGGTCCAGAGCTCTGAGTGCCCAGAAAGACGCAGACCGCACCGTTCGAGTCATCCACCAGGCCAGCGGAGAAGCCGTCGATCGGGCTGCGAGCCAGCTCTGGCAGGTGAGGTGGCAGAGAGGCAGTGAGGGTGGTGTTGCAAAGAGACGAGGAAGGCCCGCGCGAGAGGCACCGCTCGCCCGCACGCGCACGCGCGCACCCTTCAGCTGCCTGCGCAGCAGGAGCGCGCCCTGGTCGCTCATCGGGCGGTCAAGGCGGACTACTACAGTGTGCAGATGATCGCAGAGCTCTGTCAACGTCAGCAGTCGACGAGCCCCAGCTGCGGCGGAGGGCAGATACGAACCAGCGAAGGAGGCGCGGGGTGTTTTACTGCCGCCGGCGCCCGCCGCCTGCGCACTGGCACTCGAACATGTTCTATTCCGTGAGAGCGGAACCCTTCGCATATCCCACCTTACCTCAAAACCGCGTGTTCTGAGCGAGCCTCTTGGTAGGTGCACCGCGAGAGTAGACCTGCGATGGCTGCCGGCGGCCGCGGTCGTCTCTCCTTCCTGTCCACCCAGCCGCCGCCCGGCTACATCGCCGGCCTGGGCCGTGGCGCGACGGGCTTCACGACGCGCTCCGACATTGGCCCCGCGCGCGCTGGCGCGGCAGACGGCGGGGTGCGTCGTCGTCCCGCGCTGACTGCCCACGTCTCACGTCTTGTCTCACCTCGCCTCGCAGGCGGAGCTGGGTCGCAGGGCGCCCGGCGCGGCTGGCGGCGAGGAGGCCGAGGGGGTGTGTTGCGCCTGCTTGATCTCGTGCACTGCGTATGCTCACAAGCTTCTCCCTAGCCCGCGCCCGGCACCCAAAACAAGTTTGATGAGCAGATGGGCAACGACGCGGGCCTGTTCGCGGGCGGGGAGTACGAGGAGGACGACCGCGAGGCTGACGCCATCTGGGCGGCTGTGGACGAACACATGGATGCGCGTCGCCGCGAACACCGCGAGTCGCGCCTGCGCCAGGAGCTGGAGAAATACCGGGCGAGCAATCCGAAGATCACGGAGCAGTTCAGCGACCTGAAGCGCAAGCTGTCGCAGGTGAGCCAGGCTGAGTGGGAGGCGATCCCGGACATAGGGGACTACACGGTGAAGCACGCGCGGCGCATGCAGTCCTTCGTGCCTGTGCCGGACACGCTGCTGGCGCGCGCTGCTGCGGAGAAGGTGCTGAGCAGCAGCGTGGAGTGTGCGGAGCGCACCGCTGGGGCTGCGCAGGACCTCACAGCCGTGGGCGAGGGCCGCGGCACGGTGCTGGCGCTCAAGCTGGAGCGGCTGTCTGACAGCGTGAGCGGCCAGACGGTGGTGGAGCCACGGGGGTATTTGACGGACTTGCAGGGGCTGCGGGTGAGCAGCGACACGGAGGTGTCAGACGTCAAGAAGGCGCGTCTGCTGCTCAAGAGCGTGGTTGCCACCAACCCGGGCCACGCGCCCGGCTGGATTGCAGCCGCGCGGCTAGAGGAGCTGGCGGGCAAGCTGGGGCAGGCGCGCGCGCTGGCGCAGCAGGGCTGCCAGGCGTGCCCCCAGAGCGAGGACCTCTGGCTTGAGGCTGCGCGCCTGCAGGTGCCCGAGCTGGCCAAGGCGCTGCTTGCGCGCGCGGTGGCGCAGCTGCCGCTGTCGGTGCGCCTGTGGAGCGCGGCGGCGGCGCTGGAGCGGGAGGCGCCTCGGCAGGCGCGCGTGCTGCGCCGCGCCCTCGAGCAGCTGCCAACTTCCGTCACCCTCTGGAAGGCGCTGGTGGAGCTGTCCGGCGAGGAGGACGCGCGACTGCTGCTGGCGCGCGCGGTGGAATGCTGCCCCCAGCAGGTGGACCTCTGGCTGGCGCTGGCGCGGCTGGAGGGCTACGACGCCGCACGCACCGTGCTCAACAAGGCGCGCGAGACGCTGCCCCGGGAGCCCCTCGTCTGGCTCAGTGCGGCCAAGCTGGAGGAGGCGCAGGGGCACGGAGACGCAGTGCCCAAGATCGTACAGCGAGCAGTCAAGTCGCTGCGTGCCCACGGGGTGCGCATCGACCGCGACGCCTGGCTCAAAGAGGCGGAGGCCTGCGAGACTGCCGACCCCTCCGCACCGCTCACCGCTGCCGCGATCGTGAGCGCCACGGTGGGCGAGGGGGTTGAGGCGGCTGACCGCAAACGCACCTGGCTGGCGGACGCCGAGGAGTGCGCACGGCGGGGCAGCTGCGCCACTGCGCGCGCCGTCTTCGAACACGCCATCGCAGCCTTCCCGGGCAAGAAGAGCGTGTGGCTGGCCGCCGCGCTGGCGGAGCGCGCAATGGGCGGCGTGGAGGCGCTGCTGCGTCTGCTGCGCCGCGCAGTGGCCGCCTGCCCACAGGCGCCTGTGCTGTGGCTGCTGGGCGCCAAGGAGGCGTGGCTGGCGGGGCAGGTCGGGGTGGCGCGGGGGGTGCTTGCGGAGGCTTTCGCGGCCAACCCGGGGAGCGAGGAGGTGCTGCTGGCCGCCTTCAAGCTCGAGTTTGAGACTGGCGAGCGCCCCCGCGCGCGCGCGCTGCTCGCGCGCGCGCGCGCCACGGGCCTGGCCAGCGCGCGCGTGTGGCTAAAGAGCGCACTGGTTGAGCGGGAGGAGGGGGACGTGGCTGCTGAGCGGCGCCTGCTGGAGGAGGGCCTGCAGGCGCACCCCCACGCGCACAAGCTGTGGCTCATGCTGGGCCAGCTGCATGAGCGCTGCGGCGCGACTGAGCAGGCGCAGGCTGTGTACGCGGCGGCTGTGAGGGCCTGCCCCGCCTGCGCGCCCCTGTGGCGGGCAGCCGCCGGGCTGGAGGAACGGGCGGGCGGCCCCGCACGCGCGCGCGCGATCCTGGAGCAGGCGCGCCTGCAGCTGCCCAGCTGCCCGGAGCTGTGGCTGGCGGCTGTGCGCGCGGAGGTGCGCGCAGGGCCGGGCCTTAAGGGGGCTGAGGCGCTGCTCGCGCGGGCACTGCAGGACTGCCCCCTCAGCGGCGCCCTCTGGGCGGAGGCCATCGCGCTGTCGCCGCGCCCGCATCGCCGCGCGCGCAGCGTTGACGCGCTGCGACGCTGCGACGCCGACGCCGACGTGGTGGCGGCTGTTGCGCAGCTCTTCGCAGTTGACGGCAAGGCTGACAAGGCGCGCGCCTGGTTCAACCGCGCCACGGCCATCGCCCCGCAGGTGGGCGACCACTGGGCGCGATTCGCAGCCTTCGAGGCGCAGCAGAGCGGCGGCGGCGGACTGGAGGCGGTTGTGCGCCGTGCGGCGGCAGCGGCACCCCGCTACGGCGAGTACTGGACGCGCGTCGCCAAGCGGCCCGAGAATGCGCACCGGCCCTTCGAGGAGACGCTCAAAAAGGTGGTCGCCTCACTTGAAGACCCGCCGCCGTGATATAGAGCCTCTAGCGCAGGATTGTTGGTAGGGTGGCCTCTAGATGTGGTCCGTCACCTCGCCTGTGTTTTTACCCGGGCCAGGTGAAGCACAGGCCAGGTGAAACACAGGCGTGGTGTGAAAAAAGGAGGGCCCACCTAGGTGCCCCTCTCGCTCACACAGGCGAGATGAGACACAGGTGACAGACCACCGGGGAAAAAAACAGTAGAGTGCAGAGCCTTCGCCCTCCTGTTTTGCGTGTGAGCGGGCGTCAGGATGGACCACAGCCTGCCACTGGCCCCCAGCGCGATGGCGCCGCCGCCTGCACGCGAGCCCAAGCTGTCCAACTCGGACTTTCGCAAGGCGCGTGTGGGCGTCGCGTTTTTGGCACAGGCTCTAACAGCACCGTGCTGCCCGCAGCTCCTCGCAACGCCGCGTGCTGAGCGTACGCCTTCTCGCCGTCCTGGCGGTGCCGCTTCAACCACGTATAAGGCACGGGACTTCAGGCCTCCTCCCAAGCCCAAGCCTGCGGCCGCAGCCACTGCGGGGGTGGGCGACGAGGAAGCTTCCATGTACCGCGACCGGGCGAGCGAGCGGAGGGAGGGTGCACAGGCTGAAAGCGAGGCTGCTGGCGATCTGCGGGTGGCCCGCCTCTCAGTCGCGGAGACTCAGTTCCTTGGCGGAGACGCCGAACACACGCATTTGGTGCGGGGCCTGGACGTGGCGCTGCTGCAGCGCACAAGGGAGCTGCAGACAGTTGCGGCGACATCTCAGCGCGTGGAGGTCGGGGGCACCGTGCCCGCAGCGCCGCCCACCGCGCGCACGCCGCTTGGTCACGCCCTCCTACTCTGGGCTACAGGCGGCGGGGCGCGGCACAAGGCAGGCGCGCCCGCTACTCGTTTCGCGCGGCATCACACCACCTTTGTCTTCAAGCTCGAGGTACGCCCCCCTGCGCCACGCCGCACCGCGCGGCGCTCATCCCCGCTGCGCAATCAGGGGGAGGCGGTGGAGGAGCTGCCCACCACGCTGGTGCAGGGCGGCGCTGCGGCGGTGAGCTGCTACGACTGCGCAGCGATGGACGGCGCGCTGCTTGGCAGCCTGGCGGACCGGCTGTCACGCATGTGTGCCGCCGCGCCAGGGGTGGAGAAGAAGATGCGCCGCAAGGAGGGCGACGCTGCACGTCCGTCAGTGCGTGCGCCCTCTGTTGTGCCGCAGCCGCAGCACCCCACACCTGCGCCCGCGGCCACAGCGCCCGTGGCCGACGCACCGGACGAGGAGGACATCTTCGCTGGGCACGGGCGGGAGTACGCTCCCGCGCCTCGCGCTGTCACAGCGCAGCTGGCGCAGCTGCCCAGGCCCTTGCCGCTCTTCCCCGCTCCGCCCGCCCCGCCACCGCCGCCGCCGGCCGCCTTCTTGCGCGCCGCGCGTGCGGTGGCTGCGGATGAGGGGTACGAGGCGTACGGCGAGCTGTTCCCCGGCGCAGGGCTGGCCAGCTTCCACGGCGGCGGCGGCAGCGACGAGGAGCAGGGGGCGGAGGGCGGGCGCGGGGCGCGCAGGAGGCGGCGCGAGGCCGGCGGCGAGAGGGGCGAGGGGGCGGGGTCGCAGAAGCTAAATGTGCAGCTGGTGGGCGTGCAGCGGGCGCTTGCAGAGAAGCACGGGGAGCGACACGCAGCCGCCTTTGGGACTGGCGAGCGGGTGGGGGAGGGCGGCAAGGCGCCCGAGCGCGCAAAGCGGCTGAGGCTGGGGTGACGAGCAACAGCACAGAACCAACAGCACGGAACAACTCAAATCACACTATCTCACGCTCCGCTCACCAGTCCGCGTGCGCCTGCGAAGCCTTCTCGCGCGCCTTGTCCGCCAGCTCGCGGCGGGACTGGGGCAGGGAGCGCGGCTCAGTGAGGCGCCTCGCAGCGGCGTGGGCGGGCGCACCTCCACCAGCAGCGGCTCCAGAAAGGCAGTTCGGAAGGTGCCGATGGCGTCGCGCATGGACGTCTTCTCGAAGTCGTCCTCCTGCACGCACGGGCGTCAGCCGCTGCGCCGCCCGTACCGCTGCTGCGCCCACGCGCCTCCGTCACCATTGCACTGCCCGCCGCCTGGTTGAGCTCGTTGAGGAGCTGCGCCACCGTGGGCGCCGCCTGCGGTGGACATTCAGAGCTGGCGCGCGCCACGCTGCGCATTTGCGCACCAGGGGGTCAAAGGCGTGCGCCAGCTGGGGGTCGATTGGGACACAGACGCGGCCCGTCTTTGGGTGCACGCAAAAGGGCGCTTTGAGCAGGTGGTTCATGTGCTTGGAGACCTCGATGTCCAGGCGGGGGAAGGTGTAGAGGAAGACGATTTCCACCAGGCACTGCCTGAGCTGCGCCGCGTCGGCGGGGCAGTTGCACTGCCGGGCGGCGCGCTCAACCTCCCTCTCAACCAGCGCCCAGCGGGCGGGCACCTCCTCGCCGCCCGCCACGCCCACGCGCTTGCCGGACTGGGCGGGGGAGGGGGGAAACGTGTGAGCGACGGCGCGCGAGGCGGCACCCTCAAGCAGCTCACCTTCAGACGCTCCCCCAGCACCGCCCGCACGTCCTCGTCCGGGACGTGGCTCAGCAGCGCGTCCACCTTCTCAGCCTCCTCCAGCAGGCGGTGCTCGGGCGCGATGCTCTGCCCGGGTGCTGCTCAGTGCCTCGCGCGCGGGAGACGGGGCGGGCCAGGCGCACCTGCAGCCACTGCTCGCGCAGCACCGTGTCGTGTGCGCGCTGCAACGAGGGGTGCAGCGGGAAGGAGAGGCGCAGCTGAGCGGGCGGGGGGCTCAGCTCTGACACGGCGGGGCTTTGCCGCCCTCTTCTGCTCACCTTCTTCCCCCCATCCACCCCCTTTGACACGGAGAAGTACTCAGCCACCGCTGAGCGCTGCTCGTTGGTCAGCTGCCGCGCCTTCGAGTCGCACACCTGCGCGGGACGGTGGTTGCTTGAACGAGGGCTGGGGGGGCCGCAGTTTTGCGGGGAAATGGGATGCACGGGCGGCTTCGGGGGACGGCGCGCACCCAGCAGTGCACGCCACGTCGCCCCGAGTACACCCAGAGCAGGTGCTGGAAGCCAAAGTCTTCGCGCAGGCTTGCGTTGACGACGGCGACAGCCACCTGTCCCAGGGTGCATGAGAGCGGGCCTCGGCTCAAGCGCATACGGGGAGCACCGTCATGAAAGGCCAGCACATGTGGCAGACGGCGCCGCCGGAACAGCAGGTACGCACGTCGTCGTAGTCCGTCAAGTCCTGGGCAGAGCCAGGAGTGAGCCGGCAAGCGCAAAAGGCAGTCAAGCCCACCCTGGGAGACGCCGCGCGCACCACGTCAAACACAAGCTCGCGCTCGACGGGCGCAAAGACGCGGTCGGCGCCCAGCGCAGAGTAGGCGGCGCGCTTCTGGGGGTCCACGTTGAAGACGGGGCCTATGTCGATCTTGGCCGGCTTCCTGACATACTTCAACGCCTCAGCGCGCACGCTTGCCCTGCATATGTATCCTGGCGCACCGCTTGCAGATGGCTGCGCGCAGCTCGGCGCCGTCCTTGAAGGACTGATAGCGCACAAAGATGTCGTTCTCAAGCGTGAAGCAGAACTCGCGCCGCTGTGCGTGTGCCGGGTCAGGCTGGCGGGACTGCGGCGGGCACGCCAATTCGCGCCTGGAAGAAGGTTTGGTCCGCGTGGGGAGTGGCGCTGTCGTGCCCGTAGGCAAGCCACCTGCCAGCGCGCGAGTGACAACCGCGCGCGCCTCGTCTACGCGACGCGCCCAGCCGAGCGCGCACCTGTACATGTCGCTCGCAGGGAAGAGGCGGTCGTAGAAGAGGGGCAGCAGCTCCTGTACGCTGTCCTTGTCCGAGAACTGGGCGGGAGCTGCGCGCGTTGAGCGCGGCAAGCAGGGCACGCTCGCATAACAGCCGCACCTGCGCCATCCTCGGCTGGCACCGCGTCCGTCTTCTGCCGCTTCGCGGCTGCGCAGCAGGGCAGTGAGTCAGCCGCACTGGTAGGGAAGCACACAAACACACCAGACATCAAGCCTCTCCGTCTTACTCCTCCCACTGGTATTCACCGAGCTGCACAGAGCAAGCGGGAAGGAAATATGTGGTGCACTGGCACTGTCTGGCAGGCTTCTTCTTGGACACCCGTGGCGGGACACCTGGGTGGACCCCCGGACGGATGACCCGCGGACGGGGGCCGCGGGTCATCCGCGAATGCCACGTGACCACCGTGATAACGTGTGACGCGCGCGCGATGGAGCGCGAGAATGGGCGATTTAGCAGGAGTATGAGGCGGCGGACGCGGGCGAGGGCGAGTGGTGTGGTGCGGAAGGGGCTGTTGCTGTCATTGATGCTGTCCTCGCCGGCTCGCTCGCCCATCGCGCTGCTGCCACGTCACCTCATCGTTGCCACGTCACCGCGCCGCTGCCACGTCACCACCCGGATGTCACCCGTCCGCGAGATCGGCCGGCGGACGGATGACCCGTCCGTGGTGAGATACCCGCGGGTGTCCAAGCCTGGTGTCTGGATGGTGATCGATAACGACCGTTCGGCCAGCCGTACAGTACGTCTCGCTCTTCTCCAGGCACTCTGCAGCTCCCGCCTGCCCTGTTTCGTAGAATATTCCGTCGGGCCTGAGGCTGTCTTGTTCGTTCGCCTGCGTGCCCCACCTGCGCAGCGTTCCAGGACCAGCGTTGTTGCCTGCAGGGGCTCTTGATGTGCGAGGTTGGGCGCTTGGATGCCCGGCCGCGCGCTGCCCTGGGCCTGGGCGCTGTGCCTGGCGCTGGCGCTGGCGGCGGGGCACCCGCTGCTTCCTTGGGAGTGCCGTGTGGGGCTGCACAGCACCGACTGTGAGAGCGTGGGGAGCTGTGCCTGCTACGCCGCCTGTGAGCGCCTGCACGCGCTCAGCGGCCTCCAGCCCTACTGCCACGACACACAGGGCAACGTGAGCACCTTCACGCAGCTGCTCAGGCGCGTGCGCGGCAACGGGAGAGTCTCGCCCACACCGCTGCCTGCACATCCGCCTGACGCGCCCACCGCAGCGCGCCGCGCGTGCGCTACGGCTTCGCGCGCCCGCTGCTTCTCGGTGGCCACAACTTGATAGAGGAGGCGGTGGCGGACTCCGGTGAGCCAGTGGAGCCCAGCGCAGACTTCACCGCCAGCGACCCCGCATCTTGCTCCTACCACGGCTGGCGCTGGCGCGGCTCTTGCTCCTGCTTCATGGACTGGGAGGGCCACATCTGCGAGCAGCCGCGCCAGTGGGCCAGCGTGGGTTGTTTGGGAGGGCCGTGCGCCGCCTGCTCGCTGGGCATCTGCCACGACCCGCCCGTGCAGCGTCGGGGCGTAGAGCGCCCGTTCATCTACACCTACGCTCTGCCTGCGGGCTTCAACCAGCTTCGTCCGCGAGTCGCCATGGGGCGCAACACGCCGTACGAGTTCTGGCGGCGCCTGGCGCTTTCCAAACACGCCACTTCATATCCAGAGGAGGCTGACTACTTCTTCGTGCCCGTGTCCGCGATGGGCGTCATCTCGCACGGCGTCATCATCACGGCGCTGCGGCATGTGGCGCAGACGGCGCCGCACTTCAACCACAGCGGCGGGCGGGACCACCTGGTGATATCTCCCTGGGACTTTGGCGCCTCTTGGCTCTCCAATTACCCGGGGCTGGAGCATGTACGCTTCATGAGTCACTGGGGCTTGACTATCCAGGATAAGCTCTACGCCAACGATTGCCCCCTGTGCGGCCCCTCCTACGTGGCCGGCAAGGACTTTGTGGTGCCTGACACGCTGGAGACGCAGTTCGCCACGCCCCCCGCCAGCAAGCAGCCCCGCAGCACGCTGCTCTTCTTCTCCGGGCGGCCCACCACGCGCGTGCGCGAGCAGCTGCTTGCGCTACGCAGCAACCGGTCGGACGTCAAGATCGTGCAGAGCGGCGTGAGCAACTTGGCGGTGGAGATGGACGCCGCGCGCTTCTGCGTTGGCCCCCCTGGCGCGGGCTTCGGAACCCGGGCCACGCTGGCGGCGGCGCGGGGCTGCATCCCGGTGTTGGTTGGCGACCACATCGCGCCCGTGTTTGACGGCTTGCTGGACTGGAGCGCCTTTTCGGTGAACGTGTCGGAGGCTAACATATCGCGCCTGGTGGACATCGTCGCAGCCGTGACGCCAGCGCAGGAGGGGCGCCTGCGGGAGCGTGTCCAGGCGGTGTCCAGACACTTTGTGTGGCGGGAGGGGGATGCGGAGGATGCCTTCGAAACCTCCTGTCGATACCTCCTCAAATTCACAAACACAACATAGTGTGACGGTGCGGGGCGGCTCATACCGAGATGGCCGATGGCCGTCGGGAGGTGAAAGGAACATGGTGGCGTCGATTCTTTTGAGCGCCGCGCACATCAGGCCCCTGTTTTTTACTTTTTTTGGGGGGGGGCCTACCCCGCCAGGCGCACGCCACGTCACGCCAGCGCTCGCCACGTCACACAGGCGCCACGCCGGGGTGGGGGGAGCGCGTCCAGGCCGTCCGGGGAGGGAGGGTGGGTTCGGCCCAGTCTGCAAGCCCGCCAATTATGGCCGGTGGAGTGGGGTCCACGTCATCGCAGGCGGCCGGTCGCTTGACCGCTCGTAGTCGCGCGCCCCGTGCCGCTCGCTGCGCGCTTGAGCCCGGCGACGCGTTAGGAGGTGAGACTGCGCGCGGGGCCGGGGCTGCCGGCCGCGCCGGGCGTCCCGGTAGCCGCTCTGAGGCGTGCAGCTGTCAACATGGCCGGAACATGGAGGGCGAGGAGGCGCAGCTCTCTGTG
>Ga0208951_1001423_pt1 | contig 10406 bp, 5 predicted proteins | sample GreLakmeMI27MSRF_FD_187702 | JGI IMG/M metagenome (GOLD analysis project Ga0208951, IMG submission 187702) | Freshwater lentic microbial communities from great Laurentian Lakes, MI, USA - Great Lakes metaG MI27MSRF (SPAdes) | ecosystem: Environmental > Aquatic > Freshwater > Lake | place: Great... | reverse complement strand
CGCCACAGATACCGCCATCAACTTCCGCAACGCGCCGACGGTCGCCTACAGTGGCGAGCTCGACAAACAGAAGCAGGCGGCCGATGTCATGGCCCGCGAGATGGGCAAGCTCGGCATGGAGCTCACGCACATCATCGGACCGCAGACCGCCCACAAGATTCATCCCGACTCCATGGTCGAGATCGAGCGCCGCCTCGCCGCCATCGCTGCCAACGGTCGCGTGCGCACCCCGAAGGAAGTCTCCTTCGCCACCTACTTCCTCCGTTATGACCGTATGCATTGGGTCCGGGTCGACCGCATGGTCGAGCACTGGCAGAAGGCCCAGGTCGACGCTCAGCTGGTCGATGAGCGCTCCATCGAAGTGAAGACCTCCAATGTCGCCGGGCTCACGCTCGACTTCGCTGCGGGCGATTCCGTGCAGTCCCAGTTCGCCCCGACCGCCGTCACCATCGACGGACAGAAGATCCTGACATCCGTCAAGGCTGGTTCCGATCGTTCCTGGAAAGCGACCTTCGCCCGGGCGGTCAAGAACGGCGAGTGGATTCAGGTCTTCGGCTATGACGACCAAGGCGTCCGCAAACGGCATGGCCTCTCCGGCCCCATCGATGATGCCTTCATGGATTCGTTCCTTTTTGTCGCTCCGACCGGCCAGCCCCTCAACGCCAAGGTTGGCGGTTGGGTCAAGTCCGAGATGGAACGAGCTGCCTTCGAATGGCGTCGCCAGTTCCGCGGCGTCGCGCCGACGAAGACCGACGCCCAGGTCAAGGATGAGGACATCGCGAAGAGTAACCTCATTCTCTGGGGTGATCCTTCTTCGAACGCCGTGCTCGCCAAGATCATCGCCAAGTTGCCGATCCAGTGGGCCGCCGATAAACTCATCGTCGACGGCAAGACATACTCCGCCGCTGACCATGCGCCGATCCTTGTCTACCCGAACCCCTTGAACCCGCAAAAGTATGTCGTGATCAATAGTAGCTTCACCTACCGCGAATACGATTACCTCAACAACGCCCGCCAGGTCGCCAAGCTCCCAGATTGGGCCGTCATCGATCTTAAGGTCGCCCCCGACGCTATCGCCCCAGGAGCTATTCCTGCTGCGGGCTTCTTCAATGAAGTTTGGCAGTTCCGCGTTTCCAGGTAATCTCACCTTCTTACCGCACCCCATCCCCATGGCCATCATCACCGAAAAAGACCTGCAGCCCACCTACGACGTCATCGTCGTCGGTTCTGGCGCGGGTGGCGGACAGTCCGCCTACACCCTCACTATGAACGGCGTGAAGGTCCTCATGCTCGAGGCCGGCCGAAATTACGACCCGGTCACCGAGACCCCCATGTTCCAGTCCCGGGCGGATGCTCCGTTGCGCGGTATGAGCACCAAGGAGAAACCGTTTGGTTTCCATGACGCGACCGTCGACGGGGGCTGGGAAGTTCCGGGTGAACCTTACACCCAGGCCTCAACCGACCCGAAGCAGCGCTTCGACTGGTGGCGTGCTCGCATGCTCGGTGGCCGCACCAACCACTGGGGGCGCATCTCGCTCCGCAATGGCCCTTATGACTTCAAGCCCTATTCCCGTGACGGCCTCGGCTTCGATTGGCCCTTCGGTTACGAAGAGGTCGCCCCTTATTACGACAAGGTCGAGATGCTCGTCGGTGTCTACGGTTCGAACGAGGGACTCGAGAACACGCCCGATTCTCCGAACGGCACGCTCCTGCCTGCGCCGAAGGCCCGCGCCGGTGAGCTTTACGTCAAGAAGCACGTCGCCCAATTCGGTATCTCCGTCATCCCGATTCATCGTGCGATCCTCTCGACTCGGCAGGACCACATAAATTTCCCGGCCCGACTTCACCCGAACAACCCCAAGGCCCAGAAGATCCTCGCCAAAGCTATGCAGGAGCGCGCCGCCTGTTTCTGGGCGACGGACTGCGGTCGGGGTTGCTCGATTAAGGCCAACTACCAGTCGACCACCGTGCACCTCCCGCCGGCCCTCGCGACGGGTAACTTGGACATCCTTTGCAATGCCCATGCCCGCGAGGTCACCGTCGGCACCGACGGCAAGGCCAACGGTGTCATCTACATCGACAAGGTCACCGGACAGGAACGCGCCGTGAAGGGACGCGCGGTGATTCTTGCCGCAAGCTCGGGCGAGACCGCCCGCATTCTACTCAACTCCAAGTCCAACCGTTTCCCGAACGGCCTCGCCAACGGCTCCGGCCTAGTCGGCAAGTACATCATGGATACGGTCGGCGGGAAGCTCGGTGGCAGCGTCCCCGCTTTCGAGAATCTGCCGGTGCACAACGAAGAAGGCGCCGGGGCGCACGTTTACATCCCGTGGTGGCTTTATAAGGACGCCAGCAAGCTCGGCTTCGCGCGTGGTTACCATATCGAGTTTGGCACAGGTCGACGGATGCCTGGACTGGGTGTCGGCAGCGCGAGCCCCGGCTATGGTAAGACCTACAAGGAAGAGGTCCGCCAGAAATACGGCGCGGGCATCGGCTTCACTGGACGTGGCGAGATGATCCCGAACGAGAATTGTTTCTGCGAACTCGACCCGAGCGTGAAGGACAAGTGGGGCATCCCCGTGCTACGTTTCCATTGGAAGTGGTCCGAGCATGAGACCAAGCAGGCCGCGCACATGGAGGCGACCTTTGCCATGATGATCGACGCCATCGGCGGCAAGACCAAGAAACCTGAGCTGGACGGAACCAAGGCCATCGAGCCAGGTGGTTCGATCATTCATGAGGTCGGCGGCGCTATGATGGGCGCGGACCCCAAGAAGTCCGTCACGAACCAGTGGAACCAGTGCTGGGAAGTTCCTAATCTGCTCCTCAATGATGCCTCGGCTTTTTGCAGTAATCCCGACAAGAACCCCACGCTCACCATCATGGCGCTCGCGTGGCGCGCCTCCGATCATCTCGTCGAAGAGATGCGCAAGGGTAACCTCTAATGCCTACGAACATGGAAAACATTCCCGCAGATAATTCCGGACAGATTGATCGCCGACAGGCGCTCAAGTGGATCGGCGCCGCCGCGGCCGCCGCGGCGATCTTCCCGCACGCCTCCGCCCAGGATAAGCTCCCGCGGCCCGCCGCCACCCCCACCGGGCAACGCATCGGCGCAGACCCGGTGCTGAATAAGAATTATACTCCGGGTGAGCTCTGGCCACTGACCCTCACGCCCAAGCAGCGCAAGGCGGCCGCCTCGCTGACCGACCTCATCCTGCCGCCCGACAACCCGGGCGACAAGCTGCCTTCGCAGCTCGGCGTCCAGGAGTTCATTGATGAGTGGATCAGCTCTCCTTACGACGAGACTAACAAGGATCGTCCGATTATCACCGAAGGCCTGGATTGGCTTGATGCCGAAGCCCAACGTCGTTTCCAAAAGGATTTCGCCGACCTGGCCGAACCGCAGAAATGCGCGATTGCCGACGACATCTGTGGCAAGACCGCGGTCAAGAAGGAGTTCAAGTCTGCCCAGAACTTCTTCGGACGCTTCCGTTATCTCGCCGCCAGCGGATACTATACCACCCCGCAGGGCTGGAAGGATGTCGGTTACGTGGGTAACGTCCCGACCGTCAACTTCGACGGACCGACTCCCGAGGCCTTGAAGCACCTAGGATTGGCTTAAAGTCGAGGAATCGAGGGCAGGTGGTCACGAGGACCGGAGGTTGAAAAGCCTTCGGTCTTTTTGTGTCCTTTTCTGCACGTCGTGTGTTTCGGGTTGGAACAATCGTCTGGCTGGATTGCCTAACACAGATCCCCCATGAAGCGTTTCGTATCGATTGTAGCACTGTTCGCCGGTGTCCTCGGACTATTCGCTGCGCCGGCGCCTTTGTTCGATGGTAAGACGCTCACAGGCTGGGAAGGCGACGCCAAGGTCTGGCGCGTGGAGAATGGCGAGATCGTGGGTGGTTCGATGGCCGGTAATCCGCGTAACGAGTTTTTGACGACTAAGCGCACATTCTTTAATTTCCGCCTGACATTAGAATATAAGCTCATCGGCACCGAAGGTTTCGTGAACGGGGGCGTGCAGTTTCGCAGCCTCCGGGCGACTAATCCAGTCAATGAGATGATTGGCTATCAGGCCGACATCGGCCATGGCCACACGGGGTCGCTCTACGATGAATCACGCCGGAAGAAGTTCCTGGCCCGTGCCGGAACCGGCGTCGGAGCGTATGGCGTGAAGGCCGACACCGAGATCGCCGAGCTCGAGAAGAAAGGCGAATGGAACAAGTATGAGATCCGGGCTGAAGGTCCGCGCATCACCATTTTTCTGAACGGGAAGGCGACCTTAGATTACACCGAGACGGATCCGTCCATCGACGATGCCTACGGACTCATCGGCTTGCAGATCCACGGTAACTGTAAGGCGGAGATCCGCTTCCGCAATGTCGTGCTCGATCCGCTGAACGACCTGCCTGTCACGACCAAGGAAGCCGTGCTGAATCGCTTCGGGGAGGCGAAGTCCACTTGGGTGCCGCCGGCGCCGTTCAGGGAAAGTAAGTTCGACCTCAATGACAACGAGGTCGTGGTCTTCATCGGCCAGGAGAACTTTGTCCGTGAAGCCAAGTCGGGCGAGATCGAGTCACGCCTCGCCGCGGCCTTCGCCGCCAAGAATCCAGTCTTCCGCTCCATGGCGTGGGAAGCGGACACCGTTCACGAGCAGTGGCGCGACTTGAATTTCGGTCCGTGGAAAGGCCAGCTCGAGGCCGCCGGGGCCACGACGCTAATCCTCCAGTTCGGACAAGCCGAGGCCCTACAGGGCTCCGCAGGACTCGCCAAGTTCAAGTCCGACTATCACCGCCTACTCGATGAGCTCGGGCGTCATACGCCCCGCATCGTCCTCCTTTCGCCAGCTGGCTTCATGTCTTCGCAGCGTCTTCCCGATCTGACGAATCCGGAGCATCGTAAAGTTCTGGCCGAGTACGCGTCCGCAGTGGCCGATATCGCCAAACAACGCGGCCTGCCTTACGTCGACCTCACCGAGGTCACCCAGATGGAAAGTTCGACCGACGGATTGCATCTTTCCGCCCAGGGCCTCGTGGTCGTCGGCCGCGAGGTGGCATCCGCCTTGCGTCTGCCTGATAAGTCACAGCTGTCCGCGAAGCTCCGTGCCGCGATCGTAGAGAAGAACCGCCTCTGGGCAGATTGCTGGCGCCCGGCCAACTGGTCGTTTGTCTACGGTGATCGTATCTCGCAGAACTATGGCAAGGGCTTCGGTCCGGTGCCGTCGCTGAAGGAGAACTTTGAAGCCTACAAGCCGCTGATCTCATCTTGGGATAGACACATTCAAGCGCTAGCCCGCGGCGAGCCATCGACCGCACCGGCGCCGCAGGCTGGCCCGGTCGTCAGCACTGAGAAGGTCATGTCTTCCGCCGAGGAGCAGGCCACCTTCAAGGTCGCCGAGGGTTTCGAGGTCAATCTCTTCGCGGACGAAAACCTAGGCGTCGCCAAGCCGACCCAGATGTCGTGGGACGCCAAGGGCCGTCTGTACGTCTGCTGTTCTCCGACCTATCCGCAGGCCGTGCCTGGCGTGAAGCCGCGCGATTACATTCTTCGCCTGGAAGACACCGATGGGGACGGCAAAGCCGATAAATCCGTGCGCTTTGCTGAAGGGCTCACGATGGTCCAAGGCGTCGAGCCGCTCACCGATGAGGTCGGCAATACCTCGATCCTCGTCTGCGACTTTGACCGACTGATCAAGCTGACCGACACCGATGGGGACGGCAAAGCGGACCAGACCGAGGTCCTCATGTCCGGCTTCGGTGTGGGCGATACCCACCAGCTCGTGAACTCGATCAGCCACGGTCCGGACGGGACGCTCTGGATGAGCCAAGGCCTGCATGCGATCACGCGGGTGGAGACCCCTCGCGGTATCGTCAGCCTGCCTAAATCCGGCCTGATGCGCTATGACCTAAAGAACCAGCGCCTTCAGCCGTTCTTTCAGTACGGCAAGGCCGGCCACAATTGCTGGGGCGTGGCCTTCGATGACTATTTCCAACCGTTCCACAAGAGCGGCGACCGCATCGCCGGATATTATAGCCTGCCTGGGCTCGGCGCTATCGAGACTCCGGATGAATATGCCGGTACGCATTCGCTCTTCGATTCGCCGCTGAAGTCTAACTCCGTGGACATCGTCGGCACCAAGGCCATGCCCGCCTCGCTGCAAGGCGCTGCTTTCATTGGCGGGTATTACGGTAACACCCTCGACCTACATCGCTTCATCGACGACGGCTCGGGTTTCAAGTCTGAGCGCATCGTCAGTCCGATTATCTCAAGCAGCAAAGCCTTCCGTCCTGTCGACGTCTCCGTAGGACCAGATGGCGCGCTCTATGCCTGCGATTGGTTTAATGCCGTCATCGGACATTATCAGGCCAGTTATGCCGATCCGCGTCGCGATCGCTCGCATGGTCGTATCTGGCGCCTTACCGCCAAGGGGTTGCCGTCTGTGAAACAGCCAGACCTCGTGTCCATGTCAGAGCGTGATCTGTTCGCCCAGCTCGGCTCGCCCGAGCGCTGGACTCGTTATCAGGCACGCCGCTTGCTCTTCCATCGCTCGACCGAGAAGGTTGTGGCTGCTGCCGATGCGTTCGTCTCCATGGATCGTCCGGAAGCCCAGTTGCTCGAGGCCTTGGGTGTCTTGCAGGCTCATGCCGCCGTTCGTCCTGCCTTGCTGGATGTCCTTCAGTCCTCCTCCGATTTTAGGATTCGCGCCTATGCCGCCCGCGTCGCCGGCGAATGGTCGAACCAGCTACCCGATGTGCAAGCCCGACTAGCCAAGGCCATTGCCGATAAGCATCCTCGCGTGCGCCTTGAGGCCGTCGTGGCCCTCAGTCATGTCGGTGGCCAGACTTCTCTGCGAAACGCCTTAGGAGCGGTCGAGCAGCCCTCAGATAAGTTCCTCGACTATGCACTGAAGCAGACCGTTCGGCATTTGGCGCCGACCGCCGGTAAAGTCGCGGCGGAATTATCGGCACCGCAGGCCGCCTACCTCAAGAAGGTTGTCAGCAGCGGCCCCGCCGTCATCTCGCCAGGCCAGGCCATCTACGAGGCCCTCTGCCTCAATTGCCACCAAGCCGCAGGGCAGGGGCTGACTGGCGTCTATCCGCCGTTGGCCAAGAGCGACGGGGTCGCGGGCGATGTGCAGACCTTGATTAAGATCACCATGCATGGCTTAGTCGGCCCCACCAAGGTCCAGGGCAAGGATTACGGTCTCGTACCGATGCCTCCCATGGGCTTGGACGATCAGCAGCTCGCAGATGTCCTGACCTACGTCCGGAACGCTTTCGGCAACAAGGCACCCGCCGTGAAGGTCGAGGACGTCAAAGCCGTGCGCGAAGCAACCAAGGGCCGCACTGCGCCATGGACGGCGGCGGAATTGGGGAAGTGACCCAAAGGTAGGGACGGCACCTCGTGTCGTCCTAAGGTTCGTTCTAGAGGCAAACTAGGACAGCACGTGGTGCTGTCCCTACCTCAGGAATTTTCTTTGCGTGTGAGGAGCTGCACCCAGGCTACGCCGACGATGGTCACGAATCCGCCGATGAGCGTCAGGGCGGTCGGTTGTTCACCGAGCATCGACCAGCCAAAGATAAGGGAGAACACCGGGATGGCGTAGACAGAGCTCATTGCCGTGGCGATGGGCACTCGCGTGAGCACCCAAGCGAAAAGGGTATAGCAGAGCGCCGCAGGCACGACGCCTAGGAAAACAAGGTGGATGAGTCCGTTGGTGGAAAGATTGCGGACAGCTTCGGGCAAGTCATGGGAGAACGGAAGCAGGCCAAGCGTACCGATCCAGATGGCCCAGGTCGTCACGTCTAACGCATGGTAGCGTTTGGTGAGCGCTTTATTGATCAAGGTCTGGATCGCGGAGGACAGCGCCGCTCCGAGGATGAGGATCGTGCCGAAATTAAGGGTCAATCCAGCAGAACCTCCAATGGCGGTCATGATCACGCCCGCCATCGAGATGAGGATGCCAATCCAAGCGACGAGGCTGACGACTTCCCTCCGGAGGAGCACCCCAATCACGATCACCAAGATCGGCTGGAACGAGATGAGCAGCGACCCCGTGCCCGCATCGACAGTCTTTTCGCCGAAGTTGATCCCTAGGTTATAGAGGCAGAAACCGAACAATCCCAGCAGGGTGACTAGTCCTAGGTCTGACTTGTCCGGTAGCGGGCGACCGCGGTAAAGCCAGACGGGGAGCATCACGGCAGAGGCAATCAGGTAGCGCAAGGCGCCGACTTGCCCGGCGTCTAATTCAGTCAAGACGGTCCGTACGCTTACCCACGACATGCCCCAGGCGATGATGTTGAACAGCATCGCCGCATAAGCCAGACGTTGCATCCGCGCTTCGCTCACGAACGGCAACCAATCAGCTCGATGAGCTTATAAGCACAGGCCTGGGCGAACTCCTTATCGTTGATGGCGAGATCGAATTCCTGCACCGGTACCCTGGCATTGGCCTTCAGGGTACTGAAGAGGGCCTCATCGGCGGCCGCGTCATGGAAAGGCTGGCCGACCGCGCTGATGACCGAGATCGCCTTGCGCGGGATCATGATGGCCGTGCCAGCCGCATAGGCGTTGGCCTTCTTGGCCACGATGGCGCCCAGTTGACGGCATTCATCGGCCGTCGTCCGCATCAGGGTGATCTGTGGATTGTGGATGTAGAAGTTACGACCTTTGAATTTCTCGGGAATCGAAGCCATCTCGCCGAAGTTCACCATGTCGAGGCAACCCGGGGCGACGACCACTGGGATGTTCGCCTTGGCGGCGGCATCCATGCGGTCAGGGCCGGCGTTGAGGTTACCCCCGACAAGTTCGTCGGCCCATTCAGTCGTGGTGACGTCGAGTACGCCTGAGACGATTCCGCTCTCGATGACGGATTCCATGATGCGCCCACCGGTACCCGTTGCGGCGAAGACCAGGACCTCGTAGCCAGCGGCCTCGAGAACCTTCTTGGCTTCGGTCACGCAGGTAGTCGTGTTGCCGAACTGGCTGGCGACAATGAGGGGTTTGGCGGCACCGACTTCAGGGGTGACGCCGACCATGCCGCAGATTGCGCCGGCGGCGCGGGTGAAGATGACGCGGGAAAGACGATTCAGCCCGGCGACGTCGGCGATGCTCGGCATCATCGTGATGTCCTTTGTGCCGAGGTAAGGGGCGACGTTGCCCGCCGCCAGAGTCGAGACCATAAGCTTCGGGAAGCCGAGGGGCAGTGCGCGCATGGCGGCCGTACCGATGGCCGTACCGCCGCCGCCGCCGAGGGAGATGATGCCGTGGATGCGGCCTTCAGCGGCCAGCTTTGCGACGCAGGCCGGGGCGGCCTTGGTCATGGCTACGACGCATTCGCCGCGATCCTTCTTGGCCATCAGGGCGGCGAGGTCGATACCGGCAGCCGCGGCCACCTGTTCGCGGGTGATGTCGGGCTGGACCGTGGCTGGTCCGCCCGTACCGACATCGATCAACAGCGGCTTATGACCGTGCTGGGCGATGAGCGCGGCCACGAAGGCATGTTCTTCGCCCTTGGAATCAAGCGTGCCGAGAACTGCGATCGTGGCCATGGGCTCAGAAGAACTTACGCTTCACCGGGATCTGCTTGAAGCGCTGGGTGAGTTCGGTGAGGGACTGCTCGACCGCCATGCGTTCGAGGCTCGAGGCGCCGACGAAGCCATCGGTGTCGGTGTGCTCGTTGATGAAGGCAGCATCCTCGGGTGTGTTGATCGGACCGCCGTGGCTGAGGAAGATGAGGTCCTTGCGGACGGATTTTGCTGCGTCGATGATGCCCTGGGTGATCTTGGCGGCTTCTGGCAGGCTCATCGTGGCGTTGGTCACGCCGATGGAGCCGCCGACCGTGGTGCCCACGTGGGCGATGATGACGTCGGCGCCGGCTTCGGCCATAGCCTTAGATTCTTCGGGCGAGCCAACGTAGACGATGGTGAACATGTCCATCTTGCGGGCGAGGGTGACGGTCTCGAACTCCTTCTTCACGCTCATGCCGGTCTCTTCGAGGATCTGGCGGAACTTTCCGTCGATGATCGTGTGCGTCGGGAAGTTGTTGATGCCGGAGAAGCCCATGTCCTTCACCTTACCCAGCCAATGCCACATGCGGCGGCGGGGGTCGGTGGCGTGCACGCCGCAGATGACCGGGATCTCTTCGACGACGGGTAGCACTTCGTATTCGCCGATCTCCATCGCGACGGCGTTGGCGTCACCATAGGCCATCATGCCGGCGGTGGAGCCGTGGCCAGCCATACGGAAGCGACCGGAGTTGTAGACGATGACCAGATCAGCACCGCCGCGTTCGATGAACTTGGCGCTGATGCCCGTGCCGGCGCCGGCGGCGATGATCGGCTTGCCCTTCGACATCGTGTCGCGGAGGCGAGCGATGACTTCGGTGCGGGTGTAAGGGT
>Ga0208951_1001422_pt1 | contig 10410 bp, 13 predicted proteins | sample GreLakmeMI27MSRF_FD_187702 | JGI IMG/M metagenome (GOLD analysis project Ga0208951, IMG submission 187702) | Freshwater lentic microbial communities from great Laurentian Lakes, MI, USA - Great Lakes metaG MI27MSRF (SPAdes) | ecosystem: Environmental > Aquatic > Freshwater > Lake | place: Great... | reverse complement strand
ACTTTCTTCAAAGAAAGTTGATGAATGGCAGCTGAACCGTAACCGATTGCAAGAGGTAATGGATACTGAAACTTATCGCAACTTTCAGCGTAACCAACAGATGATCGATTTGTCTAAGATTCCTGAAGCCAAGAAGCTTCAGATTATAAATACCTCTGTTACTTCAAGATCTAAGCTTTCTAATAATACTTTGAACTATTTGATCGATAAACGCTGTTCTCAACTGATAGAGTGTGCGTCTGAATTTAATCATGCCTAAACCAACTAAAATCTACGAAGTACTTGACACGGTAGCTAATGCTAAAACTACTAATGACCGAATTGCTGTCTTACAGAGCAACAATAGCCTTGCTCTTCGCGATGTTCTTCGCGCCGCCTTTGACCCAGCAATCGTTTTCAGTTTGCCCATAGGCCTTCCAACCTATCAAGCAGATCTATCAAAAGATGGATTTTCAGCAACCGATTTAACGCGCAGTACAAAGCAATTTACTTATTTTGTAAAAGGTGGTGCTGGAGATAAGCTTAGTTCTCTAAAGCGCCAAAGCTTATTTCTACGCCTTCTTGAGGGAATTCATCCTAGGGATGCTGAGATTGTCTGCCTTATTAAAGAAAAAAAACTTCAGAGTAAATATCCGTCCATTACAACTGAATTGGTTAAAGCTACATGGCCAACTCTTATTGTCTAAACTTTAAGTAATTTCTTGGGGGTACTACCGTATCCATTATACCATGAGATCAGAAACCGCTAGGATTGAGACATCATGCTAACTAACCAACTGGAAAGACTACAGCAAGACTATGTGGAACTCGATTACTTTATTCAACGACTTCAAAAAGAACCCGACGAGTCAAATGTACCTCGAGTAAATGCGTTTCAGAAAAAACAGCAATACTTGGCACAAGTCATTCAGTCTATGCAAGGAACTCAGATGCTAGAGCAAGCAATTTAAGTTAACTAATAAACTATACAGACCGGCAACCTTACACTTATAAGGTTGCCGTTTTCTTAAACTCATACATAATAACATACTATATGCCGAACTACGATTATTTCTGTGAATCCTGTAGTAATGAGTTTACTGAACAAGTAACCATTGCCAACCGTGATGCTCAACGCGCTTGTCCAGCATGTAATAAGAAAGAATGCAAACGGGCAGTATCAGTAGTTAAATTAAGCTATTCTGGGTTTAAGTCAAATTTAAGTAGAACTAGCAATGGGTGGAATGATGTATTAAAAAAAGTTAAAGGTGGTTCTGGAAGAGGTAATTCAATCAATACTAAGTAAAAGTACAGTTTTTATTGTTATATGGCTAAAAAATTCAAAGAACAAAAGCATGGTAAATCTGCCCCGGCTCCACAGCCCTCGCTTCCAAAGTATGATACTTTGCGAGTAATCGAACCTCTTACTGCTAATCAGAAAAAAATATTTGCAGCATATAAGAAAGACAATCATCTTTGCTTGTCTGGTTGTGCTGGTACAGGTAAAACCTTTCTAGCACTTTATCTTGCTTTGCAAGAGGTATTGACTGGGGAATCCAAGCGTAAGAAAATCATCATTGTTCGGTCAATTGTTCCAACTCGAGATATTGGATTTCTTCCTGGAGATCGTGCAGAAAAAGAGTCTACTTATCTTTATCCGTATATTGCAATCTGCACCGAGTTATTCGGTGACCCAACAGCCTTTGCAAAGCTTGTAGCATTAAAGAAAGTTGAATTTCTTACTACCTCGTTTGTTCGCGGAATTACGCTGCATGATGCTGTAGTTATTATCGATGAGATGCAGAATCTGACTTTCCATGAGCTTGACTCGATTATTACTCGTTTGGGTGAGAACTGCCGCTTAATCATGTGCGGTGATTATTACCAATCTGATTTTGAGAAAGATAAAGATTCTCGGGGAATTCTTGATTTTATGAAGATCATTGAGCAAATGAAGTACTTCTATTTGCTCGAATTTAGCTGGCAAGATGTAGTTCGTTCTGGTTTGGTTCGGGATTACATCATGACTAAGGAGCTAATCAAGAAAGAAAAGCTTGCTAATCCCACAAGCAACTATAAACCAATTACAACTCGAAAGAATATCGAGTTTCTTATAGGATAAACACCATGAATAATTTTACAAGGCACAATCTAGTTGATCCGCGAGAAGAAGTGGATCCGTTTCAACTTAAAGCACGGAAGTCTAAAAAGCAAAAGACCAAAGAGACAGCAGCACCCATGTCAGTAAATGACGCTTGGATTAGCTATTTGCAAGATCAAGAAGACCTAGCAGATCGAGAAAATCCAGAATATGGCCGAAACCTTTAATCATACTCCGGTTCTGCTCGACTATGAGTTGATATGCGAGAATGCTAGTACTGGCCGTACTTACTTAACTCCAAAGGGTAAGCGCTACCCCAGCATTACTTCAGTGCTGAGCGCTTTGTCAAAAGATAAAATTCAGGAATGGCGTGCTCGTGTAGGTGTAGAAGAAGCTTCTCGAGTTAGTCGAGTTGCTGCATCGCGTGGTACTTCAGTTCATTCGCTCGTTGAAGATTTTCTAAACGGCAAATCTATTGATGTAAAGAAAGCAATGCCAAACACTCTATCGGCATTTAACTCAATTAAGCCAATTCTAAAAACTCGAATTGGCAAGATTCTTATTCAAGAAGCCGGTCTTTATTCAGACCATCTTGGAGTAGCGGGCCGAGTCGATATTGTAGCTGAATTTGATGACAAACTTTCAATAGTAGATATAAAGACTTCTACTCGAATAAAAGATAAAGATGAAGTGCATAACTATTTTATGCAAGAGACTGCTTATGCTATTATGTTTGAAGAGCGCACTGGCATACCAATTACTTCTATAGTTACTATTATAGCAGTGGACTTTGCTCCTCCTATTGTCTTTAAGGAACACCGTGATAACTGGACAAAGCCTTTACTTGAGGCTATTAAAACCCATCGCCACGCAAATATTAACCCAACTTGTATCTATTAACTTACAAATGTATACCAAAAAGACTAACAATCAATTACTTGACCTTCTAACTACTCAAACAGAAAGTGGTGGGACATTTACAGATAAGCCACTTTCTCATTTGCATGAATATTATATTTCTGGCGAAATTGAAAACCCAAGTAAGTATAGTAACTGGTTCAATCAAATTAGGCATTGTCCACCAACTGATATCGTGAAGTTTTACATTAATTCAGAAGGTGGCAGTCTTATGACTGCTATTCAGTTTATGCGCGTTATTCGAGAATGCAAAGCTCCTGTAGTTGCCTCGGTAGAAGGCGCGTGTATGTCTGCTGCCACCATGATATTTTTAATGGCAGATAGTTATGAGATTTCGCCACATTCAATCTTTATGTTTCACGATTATTCTGGTGGGACGATTGGTAAAGGCGGGGAAATGGTCGACCAGCTTCACCATGAGCGAAAATGGTCAGAACGCTTTTTAACTGAAGTCTATAAGAGCTTTCTTACTCCGAGTGAAATTAAGTCAATTTTGGACGGTAAAGATATCTGGATGAACGCAGAAGAAGTTGTTTCTCGCTTGCAAACCAAATCTAAGTCGTTGAAGAAGAACAAAAATAAAAAAGGATTAGATTAAAGCCATAAAGTAGTTTACTTTTAAGCAGAAGAGTGTAGTATATCTTTATGGTTACTACTACCCAACCCAATTGGTAAAACTAGGTTTATGATGAAGCTTAATCAAAATGATGATGATCTGCCAGCATTGCACGCAGATCTTAATAAAACTCTTGCTGTACTTGCAACAAAGTACGGTGTCAAGATTGAACTTAATACTTGTCACTCCTCAGCGTTTGAAGTAAACTATAAGGTGCACGTCTCTACTTTGGGTAATGTATCTCCAAAGATTCCGTACTTTGCGCCGACAGATAAGGTACTTGGGCTCAGACGCACAGCAATCTCTTTGTGACACATTACACAAAACTTTCTGAGTCACTTATTCTTACTGACTGTGATGGAGTTCTACTAGACTGGACTTCAGCTTTTGCAAAATGGATGGCTACATTTGGTCACTCAGTAAAAAATCCAGAAGAATATAACATCCATAAACTTTATGGTCTTCCAAAAAATAACGCTGAAAAGCTTCTACACGAGTTTAATAACTCTAGCTTCATCGAAACGCTTCCAGCGCTCCGTGATGCCATTGCTAATGTGCGAATACTTTGTCATGAGTATGGTTATCGCTTTACAGTTATTACTAGCTTAAGTGCAAACACGCTATCAGCGGCAAGGCGAAAGCATAACTTATACTCATTGTTTGGACCAGAATGCTTTCGAGATATCATCTGCTTGGATCCAAGTCTCAGCAAACACGATACTCTTTGTAGATATGCGGATAGTGGATGCTGGTGGATTGAAGATAAGCCAAAGAATGCTAAAGTTGGCAAATGGCTCGGTCTTCAGCCAATTTTAGTTGAGCAGCCACACAATTCTAAAAGTAAAGTTAATTACCCAAAATTTTCAAATTGGAATGACATTGCTCAAACAATAATATATTCTCGAGAACCTAAATACTACTATGCACCCAGATCTTGACCAAAAGCTTTGTAAAAAGTACCCACTAATTTTTAAGAACCGCTATAAAGACAAGACTGAAACCTGTCTATACTGGGGTTTAGAAGTTCCAGACCGTTGGTATGGTTTGATCGATACACTTTGCACAGCATTAACTTACACTTACAGCACTGCGTGCGAAGTAAACAAAGAAGATGTAGAACAACTAGGTATTGAGGCACAAACAACTAAGTACCAAGATCGCTACTACTTTAGTATTTCAGCACCGCAGGTTGTAGCAGATCAAGTAAAACAGAAATTTGATCAGCTAAGATTTTACTATCATTTAGAATTTAGCCCAACTAATGAGGCATTGGTTGCTACTGGTAAGTATCCAGCATTAGACGCTATTAATAACAGATATGCCAATTACATTGACGGAATAGTGCACTTTGCTATGATTGCTTCTGAGGAGCATTTGTTCAAAAGCGAGAACAGTACTAATAGTACTAACACATTAGAACAAAATAGCGCAGTCTTTACTACTCAACGGGTTATGTAATTTGTAATAGTTTACTTTCTCATGCAATTTGGTATGATATTGCTATGGTGAAATCAGACAGTAACAAACCAGGTTATACCGAATCAGAAATGACTATGCGCTTAGTAGCTGCAGGCATTTTACCAGATCTTAACTTTGTACCGCGAGAGACTGCTGTCAATCGCTTTGGTGTAATGATCTGGGACCATAAGACTGGCGGACACTGCCAAGTTCTTAATGGCGAAAGCTGGCGCACGGCGCGTAAGTATAATGTACCACGCCGCGGTTTTTGTTCTGTTGTTAAGTCTATTATAGGCTAAACTGTTCTGTTTTCTTGTTTACTTTCATACTGTTTAATGTAAGATCTATATAGATAAATGACGCAGCATCTAAATGTGGTCATTCTATCAAAATTTTCAATTTAACCGCCAGATTCCGGCTTTAAGGAGTCCAAACGACCGATAAAGGGGGATCCAATCCGTGCCAGTAAAACGCACGAGAGGGACCAAATTAATATGTTCTTTTTAGTAGATAGTTGACGATCCCCGGACGTCGGTAAATAACCGCCGGGCATTTTTTTGTGCTAGGCTTATCATCAAAGTAGGCTGAAGATTCATACCCAATAAAGTAAAGTATGAACGGAGCACACCACTTTTTAAGTTAAGAAGATCTAGCAAACACCATTACTGCTGCTTAGTATGCAACGAACCGCAAGAGCTAATGAGCGATCTATGACCTGGGAAAATTGGTTGCACATCTTCAAACCCACGAGATCTAGAGCAAAACCATTCTTCTTAACTTTCTTTTATGGGCTCATATCTCAGTTGGTAGAGAAGCTGCTTTGCAAGCAGAAGGTCACAGGTTCGATCCCTGTTGGGTCCACCAATTTTCACTTTGTTCAAATTTACGGAGGAATGGCTGAGTCTGGCTTAAGGCAACTGATTTGAAATCAGTCGTGGGGCAACTCACCGTGGGTTCGAATCCTACTTCCTCCGCCATTTTGCGGCGGCGTGGAAGGACACGCAGCCCTTCGAGTCCACGGCAGCAAAGGACCCCGCTAAGTCGCGGATATTTGGCGCTGTCAGCTGGTATCAAGCCCAGCCCGCAATTCAAATAATTTTAGGGGTGGTAGCTTAACGGTGAAGCACCAGCTTGTCACGCTGTAGATTGCGAGTTCAAATCTCGTCCATCCCGCCATCTCCGCCCACGTGTCCTCTAGCTATAAGCAATGCGCGTAACCTGAATTGACAGGTGAGTCCATAGGACGCTATGGTATGGGGTACTTTATTTTGCTCTTGTGATGAAATTGGTAAACTTGGCGGTCTTAGAAGCCGCTGCCGCAAGGCTTACAGGTTCAAGTCCTGTCAGGAGCACCAATAACATTTTCTGCAGTGTAGCGGTTTTGCTTCGATAGCTCAGTTGGTAGAGCACCGCTTTTGTAAAGCGGAAGTCGTCGGTTCGACCCCGTCTCGAAGCTCCATTTTTCTTTTGTGCGGGAGGGTAACCGTGGTTGGTTCCCTACTTTTGGCTTATGCAAATAGAGAGGAAAACGTGAACGGGCTGCTTAACCACAAGAGGCTGGTAAATCTGCAGAGGCTCCCAGTACGTGCCCTTTGAACCGTAGAACTCTCGGCAAAGTAAGGATTAAGCGAAAGCTTCCTCCCGCGCACCACTTTTTTATGTAGACGTGGTACACCGGTTGTGCAGCACTCTCCAAAAGTGCCTTAAGGAGGTTCAATTCCTTCCGTCTATGCCATTTAGCTTAAAGTTGGGGTGGTAGCTCAATGGTCAGAGCAGAGGACTCATAATCCTTTGGTTGTGGGTTCGAGTCCCACTTGCCCCACCAATTTTCACACTTAAAACTTTCTCGTGTTAATCACAAGAAATGGTGGAGGGATATCTTCTAGAAGAAATCCTCACGCGACTGAGCAACCTGCGCTAATAGTTGCTTAAATCTTTTTTGGGCGCGTTCTTGGATTCTACTTAATTGTGGACTCAACGGAAGCAAGCACGGTTGCTGGACCGTTAAACATCAGCAAAAAACCAAATCGCATTACTAACATGCTCAAGGGTCTTTTCGGTTCAGCCGGAACTCTTGCTTACGCAGCCTAATAGGCTGTTCGGTTCATCATTCCGATTCTCGCTGAGAATGGTAACCGTCATCTAGCGAGACTTACGTCTAAGCGCAAAGTAGGACGATTTCGTAACATTGCAAAAAATTCATGAAATGGTACTGCGTTTTATGCCTTATTGGTACAGTAATAAGCTTGTAGAAACTGTTTGGAAAACGATTAAGCACCCGGGTTCGACTCCCGGCGCGTCCACCAATTTTGTTCTTTTAATATATTCCATTTTGTTGTTTACAGATGCCGACGCCGATGGAACGGAGTAACTTTCTCATTGCAGAGTAGCGCAGTGGTAGCGCGCATGGCTCATAACCATGAGGTCGATGGTTCAATTCCATCCTCTGCACCCAATTTTCTTATTAAGCCCGAATCGGAGTATACTCCGTTAGTAGACGTATTTGTCAAGACCAGCAAGAAATGAAAAGCATAGCAGCTATAAGTCCCGAGTGGTCAATTTCGTCGAGTTGGGTTGCGAAGCCCGGATATTTGTCCCCGCTGTTATTAGAACCGGACGGATCCAGTGGCAGTAATGCCTAGCAATAACCAAAAAACCAACATTGGCAAACGGTGCTTTAAGAAAAACTAAGAGCATTTGGTCCGATCCTTACGGGTTAAGTTTACGCTTGAACTTAAACCGGTGTGCATTCTATCCTAGCATCTGCAGTCATTAATGCTAAGTCATAGAGGCAAAATTTAAGGCTATTGCAATTCACCAGGACCACCTTTTTAATAGAACTATACATATTAATTCCTATGGCACAATCAGTAACTAACAAACCTAACTATATGACCAAACTACTTAATCACTTTTATAGTGTAGCAGTTTTTATCGCAATTGCAGCTGCAGCATGGGCTACTCCTTCGACTAATGGGACTATCCTAATGGAATATCGCGAAAAAGATATTACTTTTGGAGATATTTCATCTCGGCAAGGCGCAGTTTATGCTCTTGCTGATTTGTATGTTTTCAATAGCTTTCATTTTGGAGCAAGTGTTGCTAACAACTTGTCGCTAAAGAATTCCTCTTTGTACCAGACAGATCTGCTAGCAGGCTATAAGTTCTTTTCAGCACTGGCTGATGTAGAATTTGGTGCTGTGCAGATATTTCAAGGTAAGCCTGCTCTGCAGGATATGGGGCAGCGATTCCGGCCATTTGTAGCTATTAGTCGGGGTATTATTACTCTAACTGGACGAATGGATTTGGAGGCAGAGACTACCAATGCTCAGATTGACGTAACTAAAACTATTAGTTTGGGTCGTGGTTTTGCCTATAAAGTATCCGGATATACTGGTTATACTGATGTAAATAACTCGCTTCCTCGTTCTGTAAAAGAGCTAAAGTACACCAACTTTTATTACGGTGGTGATCTTGGGCTTGAGTGGAAGGTGTTGAATGCTGGCATCTATGTTCTACACTCAGGTCATACTAATGATACCACTTTTGGTTGGCGAACCGGTATGGTCTTGAAGTTCTAAGAAATACCATAAATTCTATTAACTTAAACGCAAAAGATTAATTTCTTTTGCGTTTTTTTATTTACTTTTAAACTAATAAGTATAGTATATTACTAATGACTATCACCAAGTTCGTCTTTATTGATCTAGATGAAACGCTAATATACGCACAATTCTGTGGTAGAACAGATCCGCGGAGTGTTAAGTTAACTAACTCATATTCTGGGATTAAGGAAACTGCTGCAATTCTGCGCGTACCAAGCTCTATAGATAATAAAAACACTCTAGAATACTATTCTAGCGAACTTCGCCCAGGAGCTATTCAACTATTAAGCGCGCTCCGCAAGAAGTATACCGTGCTAATGCTAACAGCAGCGACTATCGACTATGCCGAGGCTAATAATGAAGCACATGGATTAGGCTTTTCAGAAGCTCAAATTTATGGGCGCGAGCATACCGAAAGTGCACCGCTGCTTAGCAGCGAGCAGTTTAAGAATGGAAAAGCGTACTTAATTGATAATCTACCAAGAGCAGATAACACTCGCAAGATGGGGTATCTTAAATTGCTTAATCCAGTTTACTTGCAAATTGATGACTATTATGGACGAATAGATGAAGCTATTACTGCTGAGCAGATTTCAACATTCTTAAAGGACATTGCTGACTAGCAACAACTTAAAAACCTTAAACTTGTTTACTTTTTGCTGCTTTATTGTAGTATATCTGTAATGAATAAACTACCAACACTTTACTCGCGCACCACAATGGGCGCTATTCAGGAATGGACCATTGAAATTGACGGCGGTCAGTACCGCACTATTCATGGTCAGAGTGATGGTAAGAAGACTACTACAAAATGGACTATCGCCGAAGCTACTAATGTTGGGCGAGCAAATGAGCGAGATATTAAAGCGCAAGCGCTTTTTGAAGCACAAGCAGTCTGGCAGCATAAAGCTGAACGCGGATACTTTGCTGATGTTGCTGATATTGATAACCCATACTTTATTGAGCCAATGCTTGCTCAGAAGTATGAAGACCGAAAAGACGAAATTGCTTTTCCAGTATACTGCCAACCTAAGCTCGATGGTATCCGGTGCATTTGCACCAAGGATGGAATGTTTAGTCGCCAAGGTAAACAGTTCGCTTCTGCACCTCATATCTCGGCGTATCTTAAAGACTTCTTTAAGAAAAATCCTAAGGTAATTCTCGATGGCGAACTTTATGCTGACAAGTTTGCAAACGACTTTAATAAGATCTGCTCGCTTGTCAAAAAGCAAAAGCCTAGTGCTGCAGATCTACTTCTGTCTGCTGCACAGATTCAATACCATGTCTACGATATGGTAGATACTACAAAGGTATTCTCAAAACGTATTGAGTGGCTCATGAACTCGCTGCCGCATACTGATACTCAGTTAATTGTTCTAGTTAGCACTAGGAAAGTTGATACCCAAGCAATTCTTGATGAGTATTATGGTACTTGGCGTGAAGCTGGGTATGAAGGGCAGATGGTGCGTGTTGATTCTTGCTACGAGCAGAAACGCAGTAAGAACCTTCTGAAGCGTAAGGAGTTTCAGGATGCTGAGTATCGTATCGTCGGCATTGGTGAGGGTACTGGGAACCGCTCATCTATGGCTGGATATGCAATCATGGAAAATAAGGACGGCTCTAATTTCCGCTCAAATATTAAAGGTACCCATGAGTTTCTGACGGAACTCTGGAAAAACCGGTCCAGTGAAGAAGTTATGGGCGCGTATGCTACCGTCCAGTTCTTTAACCTG
>Ga0208951_1001421_pt1 | contig 10413 bp, 8 predicted proteins | sample GreLakmeMI27MSRF_FD_187702 | JGI IMG/M metagenome (GOLD analysis project Ga0208951, IMG submission 187702) | Freshwater lentic microbial communities from great Laurentian Lakes, MI, USA - Great Lakes metaG MI27MSRF (SPAdes) | ecosystem: Environmental > Aquatic > Freshwater > Lake | place: Great... | reverse complement strand
CGAAGAGGAGGAGGAGGGCGGCGGCGCGGTGCCCCAGGCGCCTGCGCGCAAGGCCCAGCAAGCCGGCAAGCGCAGTGGCACGCAGCACCCGGGCTTCGAGGTTGTGCCCGCGCCTGCAGACGCGTCCGACTCGGACAGCGATGCCTCGGACAGCGTGGACCGCGAGCTGGACGAGACCCTGGACGAGGACGCAAAAGCTGAGATCCGCGCCTACGGGAAGCTCTTCCTCCACCGCAAGGGGCGCGACGCGGTGGCCGAGGCTGGCTACCACAAGTGGGCCTGGGGCGGCGAAGACGACGTGCCACCGTGGTTCGAGGCTGACGAGTCGCGCCACTGCCGCCCGTCGCTGCCAATCACGGCCGCAGAGGCGGCCGCGGAGCGCCAGGCGATGCGCGCGCTGGACGCGCGGCCCATCAAGAAGGTTGCAGAGGCGCGCGCCCGCAAGAAGCGACGCCTGCAAATGCGACTGGAGCAGGCTCGCACGCAGGCGAACGCCATCGCGGACCAGGAGGATGTGCCTCTGGCCAGCCGCATGCGCCAGATCGAGCGCGTATATGCCAAGAGCGCCCGCAAGGGCTCCGGCAAGAAGGGTGACGGCAAGGGGGCCAAGAAGGGCGACAAGAAGGCTGGGGGCAAGTCGGGCGGGCCCAAGCTGGACGCGCGGCAGCGCAAGGACAAGCGCCAGGTGAACAGCAAGGCCAAGGCGGCCACGGCCAAGAAAGCAAAACAGAAGAGCAAGCAAAAGAACGGCAAGGGGGGGCGCGGCAACAAGGGGTGAGCTGGGTGAGCTGCCATTTCAAAACTGCTTCCTACGTCTCGACCCACCGCGCAGCGCCCAGAAGAGCAGCAGCGCCAACACCGCCACCACTCCAGTCGCTGAAGCGCTCAGCTGCCCTCCCGCGGCCCTCGACCCCGGCCCCGCCTGCTGCTGACAGTCCAGATGCACCTGCATCTGCGCCGCCGCCGCCAGCAGCGCAGCCTCCGCCGCCCGGGCGTCGTGCTGCGCCGAGCGCGCGTAGTACGCGGCAGCGTCGAAGCCGTGCACCGCCAGCGCCGCGCCCGCGCGCGCCAGCTTGTGGCGCATCACCTCCACGCGCGTGCGCACCGCTCTCGCCGTGTGCCCGGAGAGAGCCGCCGACGCGCCGGGCAGCTGGGCCAGCCCCTCCAGCGCGCCCAGGCAGCGCTGCAGCGCCTCGCTCGCCGCCCACACCGCCGCGTGGCGCTGCGCCGCGTCGCGCAGCGAGAAGGGCAGGCTGACGGAGCGCGAGAGGGGCCCGAAGGGCGACTGGCCGACGTCCCACCGGTGATCGCTGCTGAATGACCAAGAAGCATCGCTCCAGCCCCGAAAAGGCGGCGCCACCGACCAACCGGACAGCAAGCACGCGGCCAGCAGCGGGCGGGTCAGCGCCCGCGCGTCCAGCGTCACGGGCGGGGCCAGGGGCACGGACTGGTCAGAGCCGCCGCTGCCAAAGGCGGCAGCCTCCGCGTGCGGCCCCGCCGCGCACACGGCTCCCGCGGGCGCGTGCTGTGCGGCGCGCGTGCGCAGCGCGAGCACCATGTCTGGGAATGCAACCGCGACGTGTTCGCCGTCCAACAGGAGCGCGTCCGTTCGAGCCAGGTCGAACAGCAGCACCGGAAGCACGCGAGAGGAGGAGCCGCCAGCCATTCCCTCCTGGAGCCTGAGCGTGCCGGAGTCCGACAGCGCGGGGAGCAGCTTGACGAGCCATCCGTGCAGCGACTTGGAGTCGACGTACTGCCGCTCAAAAGAGGAGTTGCCGCCGCCGCCGCCGGGCAGCGCGCGCATGGCGGCGGCCAGAGCCACGCCGCACAGGTCGCACGCGCCTAGCGAGAGCTCCTTGAGCGTGGCCGACACGCCGCTGGTGCCCAGCTGCGCGCCCAGCAGCTCGCGGCGCAGAACCTCCAGGTCCAGGCCCTCCACCGCGCGCGCGTTTGCGCCGGACTCCGACGCCGCCACCATCACGTCAGTGATGCGCACCACAGCAACCTGCGTGTGACGCCACAGCATCGCGGGGGCGTGCGCCATCGGAGGCGACAGCAGGTGGGCCGCCGCGCTGCGCACCAGGCCCAGGAGCGCCGCCACCAGCGCGGGCTTGTCGGCCCGGCGGGCGAATGATGCGGGGCGGGGGAAATCGTGGGGGGTGGTCACGCCGTGGCGCAGCAAGCCGGCCACCCGGGGGCCGTAAGCCACGGGCCCTGCGCCTAGGTCAACCCAGGCGTAGCGGGCTCGACCCACCCACAGGGTGCCCGGACACCCCCCGCCCGGGTAACTGTACGCGTACGGGACAGGCGGCGCCGTTGGGTTCAGCAGGTAGAGCGTGTAAGAGGCGGCGGAGCTGGCCCGGTGATCCGCGGCCACGAGCGCCTCCGTCTGCGCGTGCGGCACCAGCGCGACGGTGCTCCCTTCGCTCTGCACGCCGCCGCGCACTGCGGAGGAGAGCTGGGCAGCCAGGGCGGCCGGCGCTGAGGAGACGGTGACGTGGAACAGCGTGCGCAGCGGCTGCGCAGCAGAGAGAGGAAGGTAAGCGCACAGCGAGACTCTCGGGGGGCACTGTGTGCGTTCGCGCACCAGCGTGCCGTTCTCGCCGCGCGACAGGTCGTGCGCGTCAACCTCCAGGCGCAGCGCATCCAAAAAGGGCGCCCAGTCTGCGGGGCCAGTCGACACGGCGCCGTCGCCGTCGCCGTCGAAGCCCACCAAACGCACGTGCAGCGAGACTGTCACCTCCAGAGGCTTGGCGAGCTCTGGAACAGCAACATCGCGCGCGCAGAGTGAGTGTATGAGTGCGACTCTCTGCGAGCACGCAAGCACGCCCAGCGCACCCGCCAGCAGCTCTTCCACCGTCTGCTGCGGCGCGGAGGAGGCCCAGGACTGCTGCAGGTGCGCCGGCAGCGCCGCAAAGCTGTCCTCAAGCGCCATCGGGTCGCGCGACACCTGAGCAAAGGGACGGCGGTCCAAACGCTCAGCGTGAAGTGCGCGCGTGGCGGCCTGCCGCCTGCAGGCGCGCCTGGTGCAGCGCAGCCTCTGCGGGCGCTCGGGAGGCTGAGCTGGTAGCTGCATGGACGCCACCGCCGCCCCTCAGCGGCGCCTGACAACACAGCGCCAGCAGCAGCGCCGCGGCTGCCGCGCGCATGACGCACACGGGACGCACGCAAAGGCCGAAGGGGGCAAGGGATTCATTCCTGTAGCAGAGCCAGAGCAGAGGTCGACGACGGACTGGACGACGACGACGGACGAAAACGCGTGTGATCAAGCTATGGCTTCGTGCATGGGCGTCACACAATGTGCTCGCGTCCGTGACTGTGCGGCATCATGCCTCCGCCTCCCAGCAGCCCTCTGGGTGAGGGCGCGGCTCGCCCGGCTGAGCCGGGGCTGCGCTTCTCCTCGCCGAGCGCGCCAGCCTCGTTGCCCGCGTCAGCCAATAGAGCGAGCAGCCTGAGCGGCGGCGCCTCCAGCGGGGGCGGGTCAACCACATCCGTCTCGTTGTAGAGCACGATAGCGCACACCACCACTCCTGCGCCCAGCACCCACTCCAGGCTGGGCTGAAAGCCAAACAGCGGCACCGAGGCTGCTGTGGACAACACGATGGCTGCGGTTGCGGCGAAGTTCTTCAGGATGGCATCCAGATATCGCAGGAAGAAAGCAACCAGCAGCCCCCCGGCTGCGCTAATGGCCACCACGCTGACGGTGACCCAGTCCCAGCCCTGCCAGAATCCTAACTGCAAGATGCGCTCGCCGTCGCCCAGCAGGCAGCCCATGGCAGAGAAGAGCGCGCCATAGCCAGCCATGTAGATGTTGCACTCCTGCGTGGGCAGCCGCAACCGTTTCAACGCGCACTCCGTATACACGGCCGCAAAGCCGGACAGCGTGGACATTGCCAGAGCCGCAACCACGCCCACTGTAAAGTCGCGACTAACCGAGCTACCAGCGCCTGCTGCAGCCCCCGCTGGCGCCGGCAGCGTGTGCGAGTGCTGCACCAACGCCACGCCCTCGATCAGCAGCAGCAGCGCACACCAGCGGACCCTATGCAGCCTACGGCCCATGAGCGCCACGGAGAAGGCTGCGGTGGTGAGGATCTTGAACTGGGAGAGCACCAGGAAGGTGGGCGGGTCCAGAGCGCGCGCGGCAACCAGCAGGAGGTTGTTTTGCAAAGCATAGACGGCTGCTGGGAGCGCAAAAAGGAGCGACACCTTCCAGGCGTCCCGTCGCAGGAGGCGGGAGGGCGAGTGGGCGTGCTGAGAGCGTGCGTCAGACCACCACCGGGCTGCGCATTAGCCGCGCGCGCACCGAGAGCAGTCCAAATGCAGCCACCAGCTTGACGCACTCGCAAACGAAGACCACTGTGCTGCCTAGATAGGGCACCGCGCCCGCCGCGCGACCCTCCTTTGAGTAGCGAACCAGCAGCGCCTGCGTCCCGTTCTGCAGCGTCAACACCGACAGAGCAGCTATCCGTAGCGTGGTGCCAAGCGCCTGTGGACGCTCGCGCGACTGGGCGCGCATGGGCCTGCACACACGACCGAGGTCACAAGCAGAACTGCTAGCACACACAGAGGTCGACTAGAAGACGGGCGTCGGGGGAGGAGCGAAGGAAACGCGAGCCGCCAAGAAGCCCGCCGTCGCGTTCTACTAAAGTTATGGTCCGTGTTCGAACACAGGTCACACCACTGAGCTCGGCTGCCTCCGGGTACTTCATGGCGGAAAACGGGCTTGTGATGCAGAGGCTGCAGCGGCTGCTCTGCGTGGTGGTGCGTCTAGCGAAAATCTGCGCGCCCTTACGTTGCCCCGCCCGCTCACGCGGACACGCAGGAGGAGTGCGGCGAAGACCTGGAGCGCAAAGAGCTGCTGCTGCTGCGGCTGCAGTGCTTCCTGGATGCGCAAGGTGCGCCCGTGAGAGCGTCTGAAGGCAACTCCTCTCTGCTCTGACACCTCTCCTTAGCGCTACGCGACACAGAGACGGCCGCCTGCCTGGCCCCCCAGCGAGCTGACGTGGCTCACCAGATGGCGTGCCTGCGTGTCTCCCGCCTTGGGCGTGGCCAGGTCTGTCAAAACGCCGATGCAGTCGCACCCCTCTGCGCCTCCGCGGAGCAGCTGGCCGCCTCCTGCCCGGCTCTGGCCGCGCTGCTGCCCGTGGACGCGGGCGCGCGCGCCTGTGCGCTGGAGAAGGGCCGCCGCTGGGCGACGGGGGAGCGGGCAGGAGGTGTGCCAGAGGTTGTGCACGCTGGTGTGCCCCTAGCCGCGCCCGCAGCCGCGCCGCCGCCACCGCCGCAGCAGCAGCCGCCGCTGCCGCGCTACGTGCCGCCCGCCCGCGTGGTGCCGCCGCCGCCGCCGCCACCGCCAGCGCCCGCTCCTGCCCCCGCTCAGCCCGCCGCGCGCTCCACGTCCGCCTGGGGCGTCCCGCCCGCCGCCTGCAAGCGCAAGGCGGCCGCCCCCCACGGCGCGGGCGAGGACGAGGAGCTGGACGATTTCGAGGGCGGCGGCGGGCAGGCGCGAGGCGGGCGGCGACGTGCCGCACGCCAGGCGACTCCTCCTCCGCCGCCGCAGGCGACTGCCGTCTTCGCCACCGCCGCTCAGGCGCTGCATGCGAGCAATGTAGCCAAGGGCATCGTCACCCGGGCGCCTCCCCCTTTACCAAACCAGCCTGGCGCGGGGGTATGCGCGCCCTTTCAACCCCCGGGCCCCGCCAATGGCGCCCGACCGCCCCTCCCCCGCGCAGGCGGCGCCGCCCGTTCCGGCGGCGGCGCCGCTCCGGGCATGAACCGAGCGCTGGCTGCCTCTGGTGGCGGCGCCCCCAGCGCAGAGGAAGAGGCGATGCACGGCCTGACGCCCGCCATTTACGCACGCCTGTGCCCCAGCGGAGAGCCCGTGCCCGAGGGCATTCGCAAGTGCGAGGCGCCGTTGGTGCAGCGCATCTGCGACGAGATCCTGGAGGCGCCGCGAAGCGTGTGCTGGGACGACATCGCGGGTCTGGAGCATGCCAAGGCTGTGGTGCAGGAGGTTGCAGTGTGGCCGCTGCTGGCGCCTCAGCTGTTTCGTGGGGCGCGGAGCGTGCCTGGGGGTCTGCTGCTGTTTGGGCCACCCGGCACGGGCAAGACGCTCATCGGGCGCGCCATCGCCGCCCAGGCCAAGGCGACCTTCTTCGGCATCAGCGCCAGCAGCCTGGGCAGCAAGTGGATCGGCGAGGGCGAGAAGCTGGTGCGCGCCCTATTCGCAGTCGCAACCGCACTCGCCCCCTCCGTCATCTTCATCGACGAGGTGGACGCACTCCTCTCCGCACGCAAGGGTGGGGACGGGGAGCATGAGGCCAGCCGCAGGCTCAAAACAGAGCTCCTGGTGCAGATGGAGGGCGTGGCGGGGGACCAAGAGGGTCGCACAGTTCTCCTAGTGGGCGCCACCAATCGGCCTCAGGAGCTGGATGAGGCTGCTCGCCGGCGTCTGGCCAAGCAGGTGTACATCCCGTTGCCATGCTCTGCCGCGCGCCGCCAGATCGTGAGCCACCTGCTGCGTGACGAGGCTTCGTGCAAGCACACGCTGAGTGCGGGTGACCTGGACATGATTTGCTCCCGTACGGACGGCTACAGCGGCAGCGACATGAAGCACTTGGTGCAGGAGGCTGCGCGCGCGCCGCTGCGTGAGCTGCGGGGCGCAAACGTGGACCTGGCCGCCTTCTCGCCGGAGCTGGTGCGGCCCATCAACCTGGACGACTTCCGCAGGGCGGCCAAGCAGGTGCGGCCGTCGGTGACCCCGACGGACGTGGCGGCGCACGAGGAGTGGGACCGGCGCCACGGCGCGCAGGCCACCGTGGCAGACGAGGACAGCGACGGCGAATGGGGCGCACCGGTGGCGCACACATGACATGACACACCGTTTCTCCGTTTGCGCAGTGCAGAGATGAGATAGATTCTAGTCGTTACAGCGAGCGATTAGTGGAGCGTCCTCAAACCCCAACCGCGCCACCCGCCATGCGCGTGAAGAAGGCGCGAGCAAAGGGGATGTAGCTCAGCGAGTACCAGAAGAGGGCGCAGTATTGCACGAAGCAGCAGCAGATGGTGGCCACCAGCGACTTCCACTTGAGCGCAGAGACGAGGGTCATGATCATGAACACCACGTACACGATGGTGGTCAGCAAGCGCGTCTTGTCAGTCATATTTTGAAACTGCTTCTTGGGGCCGCACAGGAACATTGAGCTGAGCGCAGAGTCAGCTCCAGGCGCCAAAAGCAGGCGACACACACTGCGTGCCTGCTCAGCGAAATGATGTTGCCGAATGTGAAGATCACGGCGAAGGCTAGCGGCTTGAATATCACAAACCAGGACTGCGAACATGCTGCGCTCAGCCCAAACTCAGCACGCACAACAACAGTACGCACGATGATGTTAAGCATTATGCCGAGGGCCATACAAGCGGCAAAGCCCATGATGCGCTGCAACCGCGGTGTCAGCGGAGCAGAGACAATAGCGAAGAGTTCCTCGCGCCTGCTTATAAGATAGAGATGGGCAGAGGTTGTCCAGCTCGCCCAGCACGCCTTGTGGCTCGGGCTCGATGCCCACCTGCAGCGAGAGGTAAGCAACGGCTTGTAAGTAAGCGAAGCACTGCAGTTTGCGAGGCAGGGTTGCGAGGCGAGCAAACGCGACTCGGAGGCTTGCGCAGCGTCTGCGCTGCTCTGCTCCACGCGCACCAGCAGCTTGACTTTGTCGAACGCGCCCGGCGCCATCTCTGGCGCGGCAGCGGCAGCGGGGCTGCTCCCTCGCGTTAGTGGGCTGTTCAAAGCGAGCTGGCTCTGCTCGCCCAGAACAGCAGACTCACGCGCGCACGCACCCTCTGTCGCAACCTCTGGCGCAAGAGCTGCCGCCGCAGCTGCTGCCCGTGCGCTGACGAGGAGAGAGACTGCGGTGCAAGCGTCAGTGCCCAAGCCAGCGCTAGCCTAGCGCCGTATCCATCGCTGGCGCGCCTGTTGCACACGACGCGCACACAGAACACGAGATGGCCGTTCTTTTGGGCATTGCTGACGTCATCGCATTAGCCTCGACAAGAAGTCAAGCACTCGCAAAGCCTTCTCAAAAGCCTGCTGGCGCTGTCCGCAGCAGCGGCGCGGCCGTGCGGCGTGCGCGCGTGCGCGGCAGAGGCGAGTTGAGAGGTACGCCTGTGATTGCGCACGCCGTGCCCGCACGCCGCTCCCTCGCTGCCCGGTGACGAACACACCACTTAATCTTTGAGAACGGACACATCCCTATGGCGATTTACAAACAAGCATATGTCCGAGGGCTCTGCGCGCGCTCTGGCGCGTCTCGGGCCGCGCAACAACCATGGTCTAGGGTTGCAAGCCGAGCGCTCCAGCCACGCCTCACGCGCGCTCGGCCCGCCTCGCAGGTGCCGCGTGTGCGTGCCCGCGCAGCCTGGCCCTGGCCTGAAGGTGAGTGCCGGACCGCACATGGGAGCTCTGTCTTAGAGAACCCTAGCGCTGCGCCGCCTGTGCGCCTCCCCTCTCTGCGCCGCGCCGCTCGGGAGTTGATGATTGCTAATATTCTACACTTGAACTGAGGCCTCAAAGCCCTGATTACAAACCTGCTGCGTTCTTTCTGATCCCCCCTAGCGGCTGCGCGGCACTGGCGCCTGTTGATGACCACACAAATACTTTCGTTCTTCTGCAAGCCCTCGGCACTGTGGATAAAAGTTTGGAGACCTGAACTGAAGGCTGCGGCGCTCTCAGTCCGCCCACTGCACTGCCCGCGCCTCCCGCTTACTCCTCTCCCGCTCTCTCCTGCAGGCGCCGCCCCGTGCGTGGCAGTTCGCCCGCCATGGGCATGCTGCTGTCCCGCCTCTACGCGGCGCTAAGCGGCGACACGGAGGCCCGCATCTTGGTGCTGGGGCTGGACAATGCGGGCAAGACAACCATCCTGTACCGCATGCAGGTTGGCGAGGTTGTGTCCACAATCCCCACCATCGGCTTCAACGTGGAGACCGTGACGTACAAGAACATAAAGTTCCAGGTCTGGGACTTGGGCGGCCAGACGAGCATCCGGCCCTACTGGCGCTGCTACTTTCCCAACACGCAGGCCATCATCTACGTGGTGGACAGCAGCGACGTGGAGCGCATCGGCACCGCGCGCGCGGAGCTGCACGCCATCCTGGAGGAGGAGGAGCTCAAGGACGCCTCCGTGCTGGTGCTGGCCAACAAGCAGGACCTGCCGGGCGCGCTGGACGCGGCGCAGGTGAGCGAGGGGCTGGGCCTGAGCGGCGTCAAGACGCGGCAGTGGAGCATCAAGGCCAGCAGCGCGCTCAAGGGGGAGGGCATCTGGGAGGGCATGGATTGGCTGGCGGCGACTCTCAAGGCAAGGAGATGAGATGCAGCTGCAGCTGCAGCAGGCATTGTAAGCTACACACAAACGACAGACAAGCCGGCTGCGCCAACGGTCCCAGCGGCGACTGCAGCCGCGCGTGGCAGCAGCCAGTCCGAGATGTGCGCTAGCACTCGTGCGCGCGTGGCCGGCGGCTCGCACAACAGACTGTGCACCGCGCCCGCTATTTCAAAGAACGTCTTGTCTTTCGAGCCAGCGCTCTCCATCAGCCTCCGCGAGCTCTCTATGCGCACAACCGCATCCTCCGAGCCATGCACCACCACCAGAGGGAGCGTGATGCGAGGCAGCTCGTGCTGCAGCGTTTCCGTCAGCTCCAAAAGTGCGGCGGCGGTGCCCAGCCTCATCTTGCCGTGATAGGAGAGCGCGTCGTTGACGCACAGCTCCCGCATCTCGGGGTCGGCGTATTGTTTGTCGGCGTCGCTAACGCCAGTGTTGCCGACCAGAGCAGCCCAGGGGGCCACCACGCAGAGGCCGCGCAGCAGTGACAGAAGCAGCGGCGGCGGTCTGGAGGAGTCTGGGACGACCACCAGCGGGCTGAGGAGCATCAGCCCCGCCACTCGCACAGAAGAGGCACCTGCTGCGAGCGCAACCTTGAGCGCCAGTCCACCGCCCAGGCTAGTGCCAGCGAAGAAGCAGGGCGCTGCGTCCTCTCTGCAGACCCAGGCTGCGAAGGCGAGCGAGTCCGTGACGGCTGATGGCGGGCTCAGCAGGCCCGCAAGGCCGTCGCTGCGCCCGCAGCCCTCCAGGTCAAAGCTGTGTACGCGTATGCCGCACGAGGCCAGATGCTCTGACAAAAGGCGGACTGTGGGGAAGGCACCGTGTGCGCCGTAGCCGTGCAGCACGAAGACGCGGCACGGCTGTGACACGCCCGTAGGCGCCCAGGCGTGCGTGTGCAGTTGCGGCCCGCGCGGCGAAGTGAAGGTACCCGCGCTATAGTGCCAGCAAGCTTCTCCCATTCCTGTCACGGCAACCCGCTCGCTACACAACGCACAGACAGGGGCGCGTCAGTGAGCTCTTCCAGAAGAAAAATGACGCCAGAAGA
>Ga0208951_1001420_pt1 | contig 10413 bp, 4 predicted proteins | sample GreLakmeMI27MSRF_FD_187702 | JGI IMG/M metagenome (GOLD analysis project Ga0208951, IMG submission 187702) | Freshwater lentic microbial communities from great Laurentian Lakes, MI, USA - Great Lakes metaG MI27MSRF (SPAdes) | ecosystem: Environmental > Aquatic > Freshwater > Lake | place: Great... | reverse complement strand
TGCAGCCGTACCTCATGTGCGTAGCCTCGATGGCATCCACGTCCGCGTCTGCGCCCACACGCCGCCCGTTTGGCATCTCGCGCGCCATGAGCCCCGGCTGCCAGCGTCTGTGCTGCACGTGGAGCGGCGACAACGAGAGCAGCTGGGCGAGTCTGCGGTGGGGCATGCGCACGGGATTGCAGATGGCCCTATCAGGCATGTTCTTCACGGGCCATGACGTGGGCGGTTTTGCAGGCCCCGTGCCTGATCCTGAGCTGCTTGTGCGCTGGTTTCAGTCCGGATTGCTCCATCCGCGGTTCGTGAGCAACAGCTGGAAGGCGTGTGGCACGGTGACCTCTCCCTGGGTACACCCTTCGGTTGCGCATCTGTGCTGTGCGGCCATTCAGCTGCGCCTGCGCCTCATGCCGTACCTCTATACCCTGCAGCGCTGCGCCACGGACGGGCGCGATGAGCCACCTCTGCGCCCGGTGTTCTGGAACTATGGCGCCGACGAAAAGGCGTGGGCGGAGAGCGACGATCTCATGCTGGGACCAGCGATGCTGGCCGCGCCTGTGGTGGTTCCCGGCGCGCTCACGCGCGAGGTCTATCTCCCGGGTGGACCCGCCTGCTGGTACGACTTTCACGGCGGGACGCTCGGGCGCTACCCTGCGGGGCAGCACGTCACGGTGCCTGCGCCGCTGCACGTGTTGCCGCTCCTGTGCCCGGCGGGCGCCATGGTGCCCTGCGCAGACGAGCTGCAGTCGTGGGCGGGCGAGCCTCACGACGCCCCCGCGCGCACGCTGCACGTGTTTCCTCACCCGTGTGAGGGCACCTCGCACGCGGAGCTGTTCGAGGATGACGGGCGGTCTTTAAACGGGGGATCTGTGACGTTGAGCTTCACCCTGCTGTGCTCGGCCACAGAGGTGGCTGTCTCGGTGCGAGTCCAGGATGTGCAACCGGGCTACGTGCTGCCGTACCAGGTTGTTCGTCTGGCGCTGCCCAAAGGGGAGGAGAGGCGACTGGTGCTGAGCGGCGCAGAGGGGGCACCGCGGCTGGTGAGGGCGTGAGAGAATGTTCCCTTTCCCTTTATGCATGCACGTCACGCGTCTTCGCGCTTGGTTCGTGCGCTGCGCGGTGGCGCAGCCAGGCCGTCGGGCTCATCCACAGCTCTCGTGCGCAAACCGCACAATAGTACGACCGCCCCAGCTGTCCCTCGCCCTCGCGCTCAGCCACCTCGCTCGCTTCAAGAACAGCAGTCTCCGCCGGGCGACCGCACGACCCCGCGTGCTGCTCGATCTCAGCCGCGTGCGCGATGAGGCGAATGCCGCATGTCGGACAGCTCCAGTGCGCTCGCAAGTGTGGGGTGGCAGCCAGGGCAGCGAGCGGCGACGCCTCGCCACGCAGTGCGCCCACGTGCAGCCATGACCGCACGGCTGTGCCTTCGCCCGAGCGCAGCCCCGCCAGCGTGGCGGGACTCCCAGATGACGTGGCAGTGCAGCCTGGAGGTGAGCGCATGAATGCTGCCAGCCGGCCGACGACGTCGTCAACCTCGAGAGCGGGAACGCGCGCCGCCACGCGCACCGCCCAAGCATGCAAGGGCGCGGTGGGAGGTGCGGCGTCATCCGTGCGGCCTGCCATGCCGCCGCGTAATCGCGCCGCCAGGATCGCGTCGATATCCTGGCGCAGCGCAGCTGCGGTGTGGATCGCCTCTGGGCCTCGCGAGTCGGCGAAGCGCAGGAGGATCCATCCGTCCAGCAGCGCGACGCCGCCTTGTGCGTCCGTCTCAACGCGGCGTGCAGCAAGCAGCAGGGCAGCTGCAGGCACGCGTGTGACGTGGCAAAGAAAGAGGCGATGCGTCTCCAGCGCCTCCGCAAATATGACAGCTTCGCCTTGTCCAGGCGGACCTCCGCAGCTCCCCAGCAGCGAGCAGCTCGGGTGCAGCGCAGCATCCGCCCGGTGCGCCATCTCGTAACTGTGCTCCCCCTCTCGGCGCGCAGCGTTGCCGGGCGATGGCAGCGCCACGCTGGGGTAGAGCGCCAGCAGCAGCAGGCCCAACAGCAGCGGATGCGCCTCTTCAGGCAGCCGGGCGCAGGAGGCAGCGGACGTGAGGTTGGCCCCAAGCGACAGCTCCAACTCACGCATGCGTCCTGGCGCTGACGTGGCATGCCGCGCGCCAGCCGGCTGATCGCCGTCGCTGCGCTCCGCTTCGCCACGCGCGAAGCCGTCCTCCGCCAGCGCCAGCACGCCGCGGCCGCGCGCCCGCTCGCGAATGCCCTGCAGCTGTCGAAGCTCTCGGCGCGCCGCGCGGGCGCGCCGCACCTCTGCGCTCGCCTCGCGGGGCTGCGCGACGGCATGCGCCGCGCCGCCGCCGCCGCCCTCGTCCGACGAGGACGAGGAAGACGTCTTGCCAGTCATGATGAGCGCACCTCCCGGGCGGCTCACAGCCTGCTGGAGCTGCATGTGGAGCTTCGCCGTTTCCACCAGGCGCGACTCGTCCAAGCCGCGGGAGCGACACCACCTTCTGGCTGCGCCGCCTCGCGCATCCGCCACCTGCTGCTGCTGCTCCGCCCACGCGCCGAACAGGCGCAGCAGCGTGGGCGCGTCTCCGTGGGGGGACTCGAGCGCGGCGCGAGCGGCGCGAGAGGCGCCGCATGCGTCGCCGCTGCCGCCGCCACCGCCGCCGCCGCCAGCGGCGTTGACTCGCAAAAGAGGCGTCGCCACGCACAGCGCCGCCGCCAGCGCAGCGCCGGGGGACAGACAGCGCAGCGCGGCGGCCAGGAGCAGCAGCTTACCGGGTGCCACGTCACAGGGAAGAGAGGCCAACGCGTGGCCCAGAGACGTCAGTCGACGCGCGTCATGATCGCCGTCGACGCAACCTCCTCCGATGCCCTCCAGTGCGCCTGCAGCAACGAGGCCATCCATCGCGCGGCGCATGTCTTCCTCTGCGGGCGGATCTAACCAGGGGAAAGCCTCCGGCTGGAAGCGTCCTGCTGAGAGCGCCGCAAGCTGCAGGAGGACACCCTGCAGCGGTGCGCGCAATATCTCCGGCGGCGTGAACGCCTCGAACGCGCCGTGCTCCTCGGCGCTGTACAGGCGGTACACCACGCCCGGCCCGGTGCGCCCGGCGCGCCCGGCGCGCTGCGCCGCTGCGGCGGCGGACACCCAGCCTTCGCGCAGCGCGCCCCCGCCGAATGCGGCGTGATGCTTCATCAGCTTTGCGCGCCCGGAGTCGATGACGAAACGAATGCCGTCCAGCGTGACGCTCGTTTCTGCGATGTTGGTGGCCAGAACAGCTTTCCGTGTGCGGGGCGGGGCGGCCTCGAACACGCGAGCCTGCGCGTCCGCAGGAAGAGCCGCATGCAGAGGCAGGATGACCCATCGCCGCGTGGAAGCCGCGTACGGCGCCAGAGCCGCCGCGACCGCATCGATCTCCAAGGCTCCGGGTAGGAAGACAAGCAGATCTCCACGCTGATCTGCTGGAACGGAGGCATCCAGGCGCTGCAGAAGATGCAGGTACGGCTGCGGGTCGATGCGGGGGGTGTGAGTTGCGCCGCCTTTGACCGCCAGAGCAGCCGCCTGCGCATTACTGAGCCGCCGCAGCGGCTGCCCGTCGGGGCCCAGTGGCGGCACCCATTCTACGCGGATGGGGTGGGTTCGCCCGGGGACCTGAAGCACCGGACAGCCGTCGAAGAACGCCGCAAAGCGCCGCAGTTCGATCGTGGCTGACATGACCACAACACGCAGCGTGGTGCGCCGTTGCAGGAGGCGCTTGAGCAGGCCCAGCAGCAGATCTGTTGCCACGTGTCGCTCGTGCGCCTCGTCCACGATGATGACGTCATAGCGAGTGAGGAGCGGGTCGGAGGTGAGCTCGCGGAGGAGCACCCCTTCTGTGAGGAAGACAACCGCGCTGCCTGCGTTGGCTGTGGCGTCGAAGCGCACCCGGTACCCCACGCCGGCGCCGTGGGTATGCAGCGTCTCCAGGCCCACGCGCGCAGCCAACGCGCAGGCGGCGAGTCTTCGCGGCTGCGTCACCGCGATGTGTCGAAAACCAGCCTTCAGCAAAAACTGGGGCACCTGCGTGCTCTTTCCCGCGCCCGTCTCCGCAGCCAGCACCAGCACCGGGTGTTCTCGAAGCAACGCTGCGATGGTTTCTCCGTACGGAGCGACGGGCAGCGACGCCTTGGCCTTGGCTAGTGCGAGCAGCTTGGCCCAGCTGCGTCGCTGGAGGAAGTCCTCGAAGGTGTTCAGATAGCTCTGGTATTGCGCGGTGAGTGCACTGGGCAGACGCGCCCAGCGAGGTGCTGGTGGGGGCGCGCGGCACTGCGCGGCATGGCCTGTGGGGCCTCCGGGCCGCTCAGGTCGACCGTGCCTGTCCTCGCCGGTGAGGACACGCACACTCTGGCGGCTCTGGAGGGTGCCGTGCGAGGAGGCTGACGCCTGTCGCTCAGCGGCGGCAAGCTTCGGCACAAAGGTTCGCAGTTCTGCGTGCTCGGCGCAGCCTCTCGGGTATGCGTCGCTGGGCGTGTGAAACAGCGCGTCCAGTGAACGCCATAGAGACTCCGAATGCCAGTCTACGCTGGCCTCACGACTGCGGCTGCGGCTGCGGCTGCGGCTGCGGCGCTCTGCACGCCTCTGCGCACCTTCACCGTCGCTCCCATACGTCATCGCTAACCATAATGAGCAGGCGGAGGCGCCAGAAAAGAAGAACACATTAGGCAGTCCCGCCTGCCGTGCGACTGTTCGGTCGAACGTTCGATTCTCAGACTCCTGCGCTCGTCGCATCCTCCGTGTGGCGTTCCGCCCGGCGGGAGTGCGTCTGGCACCATGTTGGATAACGCTTCAGACCACCATGCGTCTGACGACCTGGCCTACAACTTGCTGGACGACGACTGCGCGCTGCTGGGCAAGCTCCTGGACGACTGCCTGCTGGTAGAGGTGCGTGCAACCCAACGCCGGGCTTTCAGGGCGAGCCTTTTGGGGGGATGGAGAGCCGCCGTCTTCTTCCCAAGCACGTCAGTGCGCCCTCGCAATCTCGCTCGGCAGCTGGCAGTTGTGCGCGGCGGCCTCCGCGCTGCGCCTGCACGCACGGCGCGTGCACGTGCGCGCAGCCTTGCGCTGGATGGGTCTGGTCTGTCTTGAGGAAAAGCTTGTCCGCTCGGCAGTTGTGGTTTTGCGTCCCTGCGCGCTCACGCCACGCCCCCTCTCGCCACCTCTCTCGCCAACAGTCGGGCCAAGAAATGCTCCATACCGTGGAGAAGATCCGCAGCCTCGCAACCAGCGGTGCGTGCGCGCGTCGGTCTGCACGTCTAAACGCACTCATTCACACGCGCCCCGCTGCCAGCCCACGAGCTCAGCGCACGCGGCGTCACCGACGCGGGAGACTGGCTCCACACCAAGCTCAACGCAGGCGCGGCTGCGGGAGCCAGATACCCTCCGGCGCAGAGCTGACGAGAGTCCGTGACCCCCCTTCTCACAGAGATCACCGCTATGTCCCTGGACCAGCTTGTGCCGCTCATCCGCGCCTGCGGGCACTACCTCAACCTGACGGGCATTGCAGAGGTGAACCACATGCTGCGCGTGAACCGTCAGCACGGACGGTGGAGCATGAGCCACGACACGGTGTTTACGCAGCTTCTCGCGGGCGGCCTGGAGCCAGCGGCGCTGCACGCAGCTGTGAGCGCGCAGGTGGTGGAGGTTGTGCTGACTGCGCACCCCACGCAAGTGAACCGGCGCACGCTCCAGTATAAGCACCAGCGCATCGCCTCCTTTCTCGAGCGCAACGACCGCCCGGACTTGGGCCCAGAGGAGCGCGACGCGCTCCTGGAAGAGCTCGTGCGTGAGCTGCTGTCGCTGTGGCAAACAGATGAGCTGCGGCGGCGGCGGCCCACGCCCATGGACGAAGCTCGCGGTGGGCTCCACATCGTTGAGCAGTCCTTGTGGGCCGCAGTACCAGCGTACCTGCGCCGCCTGTCTGGCGCGCTGAAGCGGCACACCGGCAAGCCTCTGCCGCTGGAGGCCTCACCCATCCGGTTCGCCTCTTGGATGGGCGGTGACCGAGACGGAAACCCCAATGTCACCGCCAAGGTCACCCACCACGTGGCTTGCCTTTCTCGCTGGATGGCTGCCGACCTGTACATCCACGAGATCGATGCCTTGCGTTTCGAGCTCTCAATGGGGCGCGCAAGCCCTGAGTTGGTGCAGCTGGCCACCATGATTGAGGCCCAGGACGATGCGCTATACAAGGAGCTCCACAAGCAGCCCTCTGGCGTGGCGTTTGCGGCCGCCATTGCCGCCGCCGGCGCGTCCGATGGCGCAAAAGCTGCGCCGGGCGGGGCTGCGACGGGTGCCACTCCCAGCGGCTTGGCGCGCACGCTGTCTCGCCGCCCCAGCGCCGGGTGGGACAACGACAGCCACCCGCCGCAGGGCATGGTTGTGAGCACGCTGCACGGGGGCGCGTTCGACAACGAGGCTGTGCACGTGCCGCACATGGCTGTCGAGTCGGATCCGCACACGTGGCGGGGCATCCAGGAGGCTCTGGCGGCGGAGCAGGGTGAGAACAGCGTTCCTACAACCCCATCCTACGGCTCCCTGGACTGCCCTCCGTCGCCAATCAGCGGCCGAGTGGGGCGAGCAACCTCCGTGCCTGGCTCGCCCGCCCGGGAGAGCGAGAGCCGAGACGCGGTGCCCAGCCTCACGCCGGGACTGGCCAAAAAGGGGCCGGGCAAGAGCGCCGGACTGGCGCCGGTGAAGACTCAGGAGCCGCAACTCCGCAACTCACGCTCCATGGAGGTGCTTCTCAACCCACCTGTGCTGATGGGTGGCACCCCGTACCGCACGGTGCTGGGCCACGTTCGCGCCAAGCTGGTGGCCACGCGCCACCGCATGGAAGACCTTCTGAGCAACGCCAACCCTCCCTCCAACGAGCCCTTCTACGCCAGCCCGGAGGAGCTGGTGGCGCCGCTGCGAGCGTGCTACGAGAGCCTGCACGCCTGCGGTGCAGGCGCGGTTGCGGAAGGCCGCCTGGCGGATCTCATCCGCCGGGTGTACTGCTTCGGTTTGGCGCTGCTCAAGCTGGATCTCCGCCAGGAGGCGCCACGTCACACGGAGGCTCTGGACGCGGTGACCCAGTATTTGGGCCTGGGAAGCTACGCCTTATGGGACGAGCAGGCGCGCATCACCTGGCTGGCGGGCGAGCTGGCCGGCCGCCGGCCGCTTGTGCCGCACGCCATGCCGGTCACCGCCGCGGTGCGTGAGGTGCTGGAGACGTTCCGCGTCGCTGCAGAGCTGGGCACGGCGAGCCTGGGCGCGTACGTGATCAGCATGGCCAGCTCGGCCAGCGACGTGCTTGCAGTGGAGCTCCTGCAGCGCGAGGCGCGCGCGGTGGTGACGGGCGAGACGGAGGGCAGCGGCGGCGCGAGCAGCGACTCTGCTGCGCTCGCAGGCGGACCTCTACGTGTGGTGCCGCTGTTTGAGACGCTGGCGGACCTGCAGAAGGCATCAGCCGTGCTGCACGCCCTGTTCTCCATCCCCTGGTACCGCCAGCACCTGCACACCGTCCACGGTGACCACCAGGAAGTGATGCTCGGCTACTCTGACTCCGGCAAGGACGCTGGACGCCTCGCAGCAGCCTGGGCGCTCTACACCTGCCAAGAGCAGGTTGTGGATGTGTGCAAGGCGCACGGCATCGGCCTCACCCTGTTCCACGGGCGCGGCGGCTCCATCGGCCGCGGCGGCGGGCCCATGCACCTGGCCATCCAGTCGCAGCCGCCGGGCAGCGTGCACGGCAGCCTGCGCGTGACGGAGCAGGGCGAGATGGTGCAGGCCAAGTTCGGTCTGTGCGCAATCGCCACCCGGCAGCTGGAGATCTTCAGCACTGCGGTGCTGCTGGCCACGGTGAGCCCGCCTCCGCCGGCTGTGAACCCGGCGTGGCGCACGCTGATGGACAAGCTGGGCGAGCAATCATGCGAGGCGTACCGCCGCATCGTGGTGCATGACCCGCTCTTCTTCAAGTACTTCGAAGAAGCCACTCCAGAGAGCGAGCTGGGCAACCTGAACATCGGCAGCCGCCCCGCGCGACGCAAGGCTGGCGTGCGCGACATTGCGTCGCTGCGCGCCATCCCCTGGATCTTCGCTTGGACGCAGTCACGCTCCGTGCTGCCAGCCTGGCTGGGCATGGGCGCAGCTCTATCAGCTGCCATTGAGGGCGGCGAGCTCACCACCCTGCACGACATGTACGAGCACTGGCCTTTCTTCCGCAGCACCATCGACCTGGTGGACATGATCCTCAGCAAGGCTGACATGCGCATCCAGCGGGCCTACGAGGACAAGCTCTGCAGCGGTCCCGACACGCTCGGCATTGGCGCTCAGCTGCGCGAGTCCTTTCAGCAGGCCGTTGACAGCGTGCTGGCTGTAGCTGGTCACAAGTCGCTGAGCGAGGCGAATCCGCAGCTGCGTCGGCTCATTGACGCGCGCGCGCCTCACATCAGCTGCATCAACCTGGCCCAGGCTGAGGTTCTGCGCCGCCTACGCCAGGACGCCAACAACGCTGCGCTGCGCGACGCGCTGCTGGTGAGCATCAACGGCATTGCCGCCGGAATGCGCAACACGGGGTGAACACGCACCACGGGGGGTAAGGACACGAAGGACATGGAGTCACGGACGGAAAAGGAGCAAGCACAAGCGCTACTACACGCGTGCCATGGAATCAACCAATAGCCTTGATGCTACTGTGCGCGCTCAATAGCTCACCGGCTCCTGCGCCTTCCACGCCTTTGCGCGAGGCGCGATGTTCTTCGGGCTCGGACGGAACGTGCTGTCCGCCTGGCTGCCGCGCGACTCCCACGTGTACTGGTCACGAATCAGGCCTGCGCGGCGTGACGTGGCGCGTGCGCGTGAGCGTGCGTTTCGTGGGAGTGGCAAACCCTGGGTGCGTTGGGGCACACGAGGAGACCTGCGCACCGTCCTGTCCCACGTACGCCATGGTCTTGGCGGACTGGGCCTCGTAGCTGAGCTGCTCGAAGCTCTTCTGGGGCCCCCAGGCGCCCTTGGGTCCCCAGGCGAGCGGGTTGGAGGGGACGTAGGGCACGTCGGGCGCGTGCAGGCCCGCGCTGGTGTGGCGCCCCGGCGGGCGTTCAGGCTTGAACGCGTTGACGTAGTCGTTCTTGGGCACGTTGGTCATGGCGCGACAGGGGGCGTTACGGAGGAGCGAGGGCGCGCGACGTGCACGAGGCGAGGTGTTTGTGGGAGGGAAGCGAGGGAGGAAGGCGAACAGTCACTCGCTCCCGCGAGTCGTACAAAACGCACTTCAACGCGCAGCAACGCACATCACGCGCTTCAAAACCCCGTGCATGACACACCCTTACGCATGCTCCTGCTGCGCCTGCAGGCCTTGCAGGCGGCCCTGGAGCTCTTGTTGCTTGCGCTCCGCCGCCGCCAGCGCCTCGCGCAGCTTCTCCACTCGCAGGCGCGCCCCTTCCGCGGTGGCGCTGCTGGCCTGTCGCTCCGCGCCGCTGGTCATGGCCTCCTCCAGGCTGGCCAGGCGCTGCTGGGGGGTGTCAAGCTGGGCCGCACCGCACGCTGCGGGCGGCGCCGCCTGCGCGCTGGCGTGCGCAGCCTCGGCTGAGCGCAGGGCGGAGACGAGGAAGTTGCGCTCCGCTCGAACCGCGTCCAGGGCCACGACGCACACGTTCCGCGCCTCCTCGTCGCCGCCGGCCGCCGCCGCGGGGAGTCGCCGAGCAGGGGGGGGTGCGGCGTGCAGGGCGGAGCGCGCCGCGTGGGCAGCCTGCAGGGCGGCGTCAACCTGTGCGGATGCCAGCGCCGCCGGCCCCCCGAGGCTCATTCGGGCTGACTGGCGCTCCGTTTCCAGCTCCGCCATCTCACGCTCCAGGGCCACATCCTCAGCCTCGGCCGCCGCCAGCGCCGCCGCCAGCTCAGGCGACATGTGGTTCGCTGGCGGCTGGTCCGCAGGCGGGGCTGTCCAGGGCGGGGAAGCCGCGGCTGCTGCAGGCGCCGTGCTCGGCATCGGCATCGCCGCCGGCGCCGGCGCATGCTGCTGGTGCATGGTGAGCGCCTTGCGCTCTGCAGCCTTGCGCGCGTCACGCTCCTTGGCGGCGGCTTGCTGCGCGTCTGCAGCTTCAGCGCGAGCCTGGTCACGCTCCAGGCGCATTGCGTCGCGTTCATTGTGCATCGTCTCGCTGTCTGCCAGCACCTGCTCCGCGAAGTCCTTCAGCTCAAGCTCAGCCGCGCCCAGGGCAGCCTTGAGAGCGTCCCTCTCCGCTCGCAGTGCAGCAGCAGCGTCAGCCTCGACAGCATCATCGTGACTCAGCAGGCTGGACGAAGCAGTGCTGGCCATGGGCAGTGTCACAGCTGCGGCGGCCTCGGCCATGACCGCGCGGCTGCGCGCCTCTGCCTCCTGCGCGATGGCGGCGCCCGAGC
>Ga0208951_1001417_pt1 | contig 10434 bp, 8 predicted proteins | sample GreLakmeMI27MSRF_FD_187702 | JGI IMG/M metagenome (GOLD analysis project Ga0208951, IMG submission 187702) | Freshwater lentic microbial communities from great Laurentian Lakes, MI, USA - Great Lakes metaG MI27MSRF (SPAdes) | ecosystem: Environmental > Aquatic > Freshwater > Lake | place: Great... | reverse complement strand
TCATAGCCAAGGCACACTTCCAGAGTAGCCAGCTTGAGCGCGGGCGACTGGCGACGCAGCTTGATGGTCCAGCGTCGCGCCTCGCTGGCGTGAGCGGCGCAGGCAGCCTCGAGCTCCACCAGGCGCTCAGGGTTCGGGGCGGTGACAGCCAACATCGCAGCCTTCTTGCTCGCGTGCGTGACGGAGAAGCACAGGCCAAGGTTTTCGAAGGGCAGCAGGCGGGCGGGCTCGCGACACAGAAGGCGGAGGGCGGAGAGGAGAGAGAAACATCGTCCGCCAACGCATCGTCTAACGTGCTGTGCCCCATGCGTATCCATCACACTCTGTGTGTCACGACTGCCCCGCCGGATGCTGGCCTCGCCTGCTCGGGCTGGGCGGAATGTCCAGACCGCTGCTACTGTTGCCAAGCGCGCCTTCAGGCATGCATCCCCCCGCGCTGCCGCTGGCCAGGAGGCTGTAGCTCTCGCGCGTCATCACGTTCCAGCTGGGCACCCGCCCCCGGCGCGACAGGCTGACGGAGCGGTGCAGCGCACGGCGCAGCTCCCGCGTGCACTCGTCCAGCTGCACCTCGATGCCGCAGTTGGCGTCGATGGTGCCCAGCTTGGGCCACATCTCACGCTCCCCCTGCAGCGCGGTGAGGAGGAGGTAGTCTGGGCTCGGGTTGCTCATCACCTGAGACAGCTGGTGGGCGGTGAAGGGCATCACCACGGTCACGTCTCCCTCCCACTGCTGCCCAAACAGCGCGAAGAAGCCGAACACGTCCAGCCCAGGCAGCAGCTCACGTACCTGGCGACAGCGGTGCTTCCACTCGCTCTCCACAAAGGCGGCGGCGGTGGCCCACAGGGGCGAGCGCTTGCAGATGGCGCGCTTGGCGCGCAGGATGGGCACGATGTGGGGGTTGGTCTGGCTGACGATGAAGTAGTTGACGTTGAACAACTCCGACAAGCCCCGCATGGGCAGGTCCTCCTCCAGGCTCCCGTCCCGCCATCGCCGCGGCCCCAGCTTCCCCTCCGGCTGCCAGGGCACCAGCGCGCCGCCGCGACTCTTGGCCAGCAGCGGCTGCGGCGGAAAGAGGTTTGGGAAGGCGCAGGAAGCTGCGACGGCTGACCAGATGACCAGGTGCGGCGCCGTCAAGTAGTTTAACAGCCTCGGGCGCTCGCCGGCGCGCGTGGCGCAGACAGCGACGCACAAGATGCGTCCTCCGCTGCGATCGTAGGCGTCCTGGAAGGTGATGTCTCCAAGGATTGCGCGCAGGCGCTTCTGGAAGAAGCCGATGTCGTGCAGCGCGCCGGTGCGCACGTAGTTGCTGACGCTCTCGCCCAGCGTGCTGCCGCTGAAAAAGGTCATGTCTGGCAGGAACGCACGGAAGGAGTGCTCGTCGTGGAACAACTCCCGCAGCTCCTCGCCCGTGCGCGTGGCCACGATGCTGGCCACCACGCTGCCCACGGAGGAGCCAGCTAGCACGCGGGGCAGCAGGCGCGCTCGCTCCAGCGCACGCACCACGCCGATGTGGAAAGCGCCCAGCGTGCCTCCGCCGCTCAGCAGCAGCGCCGTGCGCCCGAAGCAGTGCCGCGTCTCCTGCAGGAATGCGAGCTTCTCCTCTGGCCGCAGGTCCGTCTCCTGCGCCACCAGCCGCAGCTGCGCACGCACCTCCGCAATGTACTGCGCCACGGGCTGGGGCACGCCCACGTAATCCGGCTCGTGCAGCCTGCGCCCCAGGTTGGTGACGTTGCCCAGGCTGCGCAGGAGGTCGGCGCGGAGGGCGAACATCATCTCGCCGGTGTCCCCCGAAGCCCGGCTGGCACGCAGCAGGCGCAGGCGCTCCTCCACCAGCTCTCGGTCATATGGGCTGCGCCCGGCTGAGCTGGCGAGCTGCTGTGCTCCAAAGTCTGAGCCGTCGGGGGCGTCTGCCCCGGCGCGAGCATCCGCAGCAGCGGCGAGCGCCTCTCGTCGCGCGGCGGCCCGGCGCCAGGGCAACAGCGACCCAGCGTCGTGCAGCGCCTGGTGCTTGCGCTCCGCGGCGGCCAGCTGGCGCGCCAGGGTGGACCAGACCTCGTAGGAGGGCGCCGCTCGAAGCAACGCCTCCAGCCGGCGAGCCTCCTGCGGTGCGCCTTGTCAGCCGCCGCGCACGCGCCGGGGCCACCGCCACGCACCAGGTTGGCCAGCTTCAGCGAGGAGCTGGGCCCAGAGGCGATCCAGGAGGCCAGGGCGGCACCTGGACGGGGCGCGAGTCAGCGGCCACTGTGGCCTTCACGCCGCGCGCGTACCCAACACCGCCGCCCACGCGCTCCAATGGTGTGACAGCAGCGCGCGGCCCGCGCGTGGCAGCCCCCGCGCGGACAGATACGCAGCCGCTCGTCGCAAGCGCTCACGGTATGCTGTCAGAAGCACTGCAGCGCGCTCTGTCAAAACGTGAATGACACTCCGCGCAAGCGTGCGCACCTCTGAAGCCGAGGTCCGTGATGATGCGCAACGCCAGCGTTCGGCGCCAAAGGGGCGCCAGAAGAGCAACATGATTCATCTGGAGCCGGGTGCAGCGCTCACAGCATATGGCCTGAAAGCAGCAGTGTAGCTCTCAAGGACGCAGCAGGCAGAGGCCTGCAAGACTGCCAGTTTTGGTCGCGGCGGTCGTGTCGTCGCGCTTTTGTCGCATTGATGTGCCGGGCGCTGTGTCGGGCGATGTCAAACTTTTCCTCCCTACGCCTTCCTGTTCAGCTGGTGGAGCCGTCATGGACCTGCTGACGGCTTGTCGCCTGGGCGGGAGCGGCCTGGACGGCACCTTTGTGCGCTCGCTGCTGGCTGGCGGCGCGGACGTCAATCTGCGTGACGACACTGCCTGGACCGCCATGATGTGGTGCACCCGCAACGGCGCGGTGGAGGCTCTTGCGGTGTTGGGCGAAGCGGGTGCGGACGTGAACGCCGCAGACAGCTTCAACACAACAGCGTTGCACCTCGCCGCTCGCGACGGGCGCGCAGACGCGTGCGCCGTGCTGCTTCGCTTTGGGGCGCACGTGAACGCGCGCAACGAGGACCTGCAGACCCCGCTCACGCTGGCTGCTCGCAACGGGCACGAGGAGGTGCTTCTGGCGCTTGGAGCCGCTGGGACTCCCGCGCAGAGCAGTGCTGCCTGCGTAGAGGAGCGAAGCAGGGCCGAGGCCGCACCTGCCGCGCCTGCCGCGCCAGAGGCGGCCGCGCCAGAGCCTGAAGGCAGCTCTACGCTGGCGGAGCCCGGCGCGGAGCCTGAAGACCCCTCCGCCCAGGCACCGGTGGAGCATGAGCGCTGCGTGCTCGAGTCGCTGCCGCCTCCCCACGACCCCGCCGGCCCGCTGCGCGTGGAGGAGGTTGACGTGCAGGGACAAAGCGCGCTGCTGTGGGCCTGCCTACGCAACCGGCCCAAGGCTGTGCGCGCGCTGCTCCAGCTGGGCGCGCGGGTGGACGCGGCGGACCCCAAAGGCCGCACAGGCCTCATGGTGGCTGCCGAGCTGGGTGCCTTCGAGTGTCAGGAGCTGCTGCTGGCGGGCGGCGCTGCGGTGAACGCGCAGGCGCGAGACGGGAGCACGGCTATCCTGTGCGCTGCCAGAGCTGGGCGCTGCGACACGCTGCGGGGCCTGCTTCAGGCTGGCGCGGGCGCGACTCGTCCGGCGGATCGGCAGGGGAACACGGCGCTGAGCGTGAGCAGCGAAAAGGTGATGAAGAGCCTGTTGGACGCAGACCCCTCGCGACTCTTCCTGGCGGACAGGAACGACTGGGCTTGCTTCACCGCCTGCCTCTCCGCCATGACGCGCATGGGACCTGCAAGCTTGTTTAACTGGAGCTGATGCCGCCGCATCAACTACACCTCTGGTCTCAAATAAAGAATGCCACCGATTTGCGTTGTGCTAGCATACCGTAGTACACCCCCTACTGACTCGCGCACCATGCCGACACTCTCGCCGGCGCTGCTTGGCCCGCCGCTGGGCGTGGGTGCAAGCGCAGCGGCTCTAACGCTGCTTCTTCGAGACTCGCACCTGGCCGCCAGCATGCAAGGCAACTTCCTAGATGCAATGGTGTCCTTCTTCGCTGCCTCATGTAGCAGCTCAGCCGGACTGTTGGTCAGCTGCGTGCTTGTCGGGCTGTTTGTCACGACAACTGTACTCGTCGTTCTTGAGGTGCGCATAGGCTTCGCGCTGCCGCGGCGTACTTGCACCTCGCCTGCGACTCAGCGCGCGCCTGGCCTCGCTGCTCAGGCTGGGCGGTGTGGTGCAGCAGGCCCTGTGCGCTTGTACGTCCTCTTCTTGGCACTTTTCCAGCTAGTGGGTGTCGGCATGGCCACGCCCGCTGTCTGGCTGCCCGCCTACGCCTGGCAGCGCAGCCGTCGGCCTACTGACGTGCAGGTTGTGACTCGCTGCCGCGTTGCAGCGGCGGGTACGAGCCGCCACAACCGCAGCCACGGCAGCACCTTGGTCGGACGGCAGTGCTGACTCACGCTCTCGCACGCAGGCTTAGGCACGGCGCTTATCGCACTCAACACCTTCTCCATGGCGCTCCTGCCGGTGACACAACGCGCCTGGTGCATACATGCAGTCGCTTTCCAGTTTTTTCCTGCGTTGGTGTATGTGCCCACACGCCGCGCTACGGCGGCAGACGGCCCGGCAGGCAGCAGAGCCGCCGCCGCTCTATATTCTCAGATAGGTGGCGCGTCGGCTGCGGTCTTCTGGCTCGGCTGCGTTTTTGCAGCACGCGAAGGCGTCCATGCACTGAAACGCAGCATGAATGGCGCGGTGTCGTTCCTCATCGTCGACATGCTCGGCCTGCTGCTTGCACTCATGCTGTTCATACGTATCGAGGAGGGCGCCTGGCGGCCGACGCTGCGCCCATTGCTCGCTGCGCCGCTGCTGTCGCCTGGCTACACTTTTGCCGCCTATCTCGCGCGCAGGGAGGAGAAATTTGCGGCGGCGGCTGATGACAGACGCGAAAAGGCAGCCTGATGCGTCTGCATAAGCAGGGAAAAGTCGCTTAGCTTCGCATGCGACCCTTGTGGGTTGCACGATCCTGCACGCCGCACCGCATTGTGAACCATAGACTAGCCGCTCTGCAAGTAGTATCATGCGCTTTAGCACGCGCCTGTCAAGTTCTGCAGCAGCGTTCACATTGGAACAGGAGGCAGGTGTCGGGCGATTGGGCAGTCGTAGCGCGCTTCGCACTTCTCGTATCTGCGTGCTAGAACTCTGCTGTGCTCTGGCGGCTGCCCCTGGTTGGTTGCCTTCGAGGCCATGGAGTCTCGGCTGGTGGGGCGCGCGCTGGCGGCTCTGCGGCGAGGCTTCTGGGGGGCCGCGCAGCAGCCACCGGCGGCGCTGGCGGCGTGCGGCACCTCGCTGCGCCACGCCTCCCAGCTGGTCGCGGCGCCGTCGTCCGCCGCGTCGCTGTTCGGCCTCGCTGCGCACGCATGGCCCAGAGCGCCTCCGACGCCCACACCCTGGCGGGGCTTCGCGGCGGGCTCGGAGCAGGCGATGAAGACGTACAAGCCCACCAGTCCAGGGCAGCGCGGGCGCGTCACAACCTCGCGAGTGGGCCTCCACAAAGGGCGGCCGATCAAGGCGCTCTCCTTTGTGCGCAGCCCCAGCTGTGCTCGCGCCGCGCCGCTGCGAGGCTGACGCGCCGCGCTGCACGCTGGCTGCGCGCAGGGCCTGACGAAGAGCGGCGGGCGAAACAACTTGGGTCGGATCACGTCTCGCCACAGAGGTGCGCCTGTTGACGCTCTGGCGCTTGCGTGAGCCGCGGAGCCGCGCTGACGCTGGCCGCGACCCTTCCCTGCTGCGCAGGCGGCGGCGCGAAGCGCCTGTACCGGATGGTGGACTTTGCGCGCACGCTGAGTGCCTCCCGTGGCGTCGTACAGCGCCTCGAGTATGACCCCAATCGTTCCGCGCGCATCGCGCTGGTGGACTACGCACAGCCGGCTTCGCCCGGCAGTTCCGCGGCTGCGCCTGCGCCGGTGTACTCATACATTCTGGCGCCCGAGGGGCTCAAGGCTGGCGACTCGGTCGCCTCCGGGCCCAAGGCTGGAATATTCCCGGGCAACGCGTTGGCCATGCGCGACATGCCGGCGGGCACGACGGTGCACAACCTGGAGATGCGGCCAGGCAGCGGCGGCAAGCTGGTGCGCGCGGCGGGCACCAGCGCCACGTTGGTGAAGAAGGGCGAGGACGGCTACGTCACGGTGCGGCTGGCGAGCGGCGAACAGCGGTTGTTGCGTGAGGAGTGCATGGCGACGGTTGGAAGCGTGTCCAACAAGGAGCACCACAACCGCAAGCTGGGCAAGGCTGGCATCTCGCGCCACTTGGGTCGCCGGCCCAGCGTGCGCGGCGTGGCCATGAACCCCATCGACCACCCGCACGGAGGGGGGGAGGGCAAGACGTCAGGCGGGCGCCCCTCCGTCACGCCCTGGGGGCGACCCACCAAGGGATACCGCACGCGCAAGAACAAGCGCACCGATGACATGATCGTGGAGCGCCGCTACGGCAGAAAGTAGGTTACGCGTGGAATGCCATATGCGCGCGCATTGCATGCGGAGCGGACTGTTCTAAGTTCCATTTTCCGTTCGATGGGAACCAAGAATGAAACCGTGGTCTTTTATTCCCTGTGATGCTGCTGTCTTGTGTCGCTACCGCCGCGCCGCGACCGCGAAGGGCGCGCAGCCGCTGCAGAGTGCGGACGGCCTGTGCCGCCGTCCCTCCTGCGCCCTCGTCGCCTGAGCTGGCCTCGCTGCTGCAGGTGGCCAGCGAGGCGGCGCACCGCGCAGCACGGCTGTGCGTGCACGTTCGGAAGGACAGCTTCTCCAGCGAGAAGAGCGACCGCACCCCCGTCACTGTTGCAGACTTCAGCGTTCAGGCACTGCTGTCGCTGGCGCTGGGCTCCTCCTTCCCTCACATCCCCCTGGTTGCGGAGGAGGACAGTGCGGAGCTGCGGCGCTCGCCCGAGCTGCTGCGGCGCGTGGTGAGCGCGGTGCAGCTGTTCCACCAAGAACCAGCGCCCACGGAAGCCCAGGTGCTCGCCGCCATCGACCGCGGCGCCTCTGCGCCCGCCCTGGGCGCGCCTGAGCCGACGCTGCGCTGGGTGTTGGACCCGGTAGACGGAACGGTGGGCTTCCTGAGGGGAGGCGACAATCAGTATGCCGTCGGCGTAGCGCTGGTGAACGCGCGCGGGGAGGCGCTGCTGGGCGTTCTGGCGCTGCCCAACTGGGTTCTGGCGCCCTGCTCGGCGGAGCAGAGGGGCTGCGTGCTGGTTGCGTCGCGGGGGAGGGGCACCTGGCACCGGGCGCTGGGCGCGGGCGAGAAGGAGCCCTGGCGAGCCGCGCGCGTGCAGGGGAACGTACGCGACCTGCAAGACGCCACGGTGTGCCTGTCGGACCACGAGACCTGGGCGGCGCTGCCCCTGGCGCGCGCGGCGGGGGGGGAGCTCCCAGCCGGGCTGCTGCCCCTCTGCTGCGGCTCGCTGGTCAAGTACGCGGCGGTCAGCCTGGGCCTGGCGTCGCTGTTCGTGCAGCACCCGGTGGAGGGCGTGCACCGCCTGAAAGCCTGGGACCACGCCGCGGGTGTGGCCTGCCTCCTCCAGGCTGGTGGCTGCGTGAGCGACTTCGCTGGCGCGCCGGTGTGTCTGGGCAGCGGCAGCCTGTTCGTACCTGGGGGCCTGGGGCTGGTCGCCTGCGCCACGACGCTGCACCCGCGGGCGCTGCAGCTGGTGCAGCCCAGCAGGGAGCCACTGCTGGTGTTGCTGGACCGCGACGGGGTGCTCAACGTAGACAGGGGCACCTGGGTGACCGACGTGCGCGACCTAGAGGTCATGCCCGGCTCCGCCGCCGCCGTCGCACAGCTCAACGCAGCAGGCCACACTGTCGCCGTAGTCACCAACCAGTCTTGCATCAACCGCGGCCTGCTCAGCTGGGAGGGCCTGGGCGCAATCCATGCCGAGATGAGCGAGCAGCTGCGCAAGTACAGCGAGGCGCGCGTGGACGCCATCTTCGTGGCGCCGGATGACCCAGATGCGGGCGCAGTCAGCGCCATGCGCAAGCCAGGGCCGGGCATGCTGCAAGCAGCCATGGCACGCTTCGGCGTCCGCGCGCCGCAGCGCTGCGTGATGGTTGGCGACACCGCCGCAGACATGCGCGCTGCCGCCGCTGCCGGCGTGAGCAGGCGTTTCCTGGTCTGTACGGGCCACGGCGCGAAGATGGGCGCCGCGGCCGCAGAGGCTGGCGTGCAGTTGCCTGCTGTCGTGGCCGCGGGCAGCCAGCTCGCGGGCCTGCTGCCTGCTGACGCGCTGCCCCTGGAGCTCCACGCTGACCTGGCATCAGTGGTCAGGACGCTTCTGCTGAAGTCGAAGGTGTAGGTACCGTGTCGTCCTTTCACAGACGCTCGCCACCGTGCTCGAGGTCGGGGGGCGCCAGAGACATTCGCCGCAACTGACAAAAATCGACGACGCGCCTCTCTCCTCTCCGCCCTCCGCCTTCCGTGTCGCGAGCCCGCCTGCCTGCTACTCTGCGAAAGCCCTGGCCTGTACTTCTGCGTCGCACGCGAACAAGAAGGCTGCGATGTCGGCTGTGACCGTGCCCCGCCACCCAAACCCTCCGTGCCTGATCGAGCTCGAGGCCGCCTGCGCCGCTCACGCCAGCGAGGCGCGACGATACACCATCAAACTGCGTCGCCAGTCGTTCGCGCTGAAGCTGGCTACTCTGGAAGTGTGCCTGGAGAGCGACCTCGTCAATCTTACGCGACTCCTGCTAGCGGACGGCATGCCGCTCTCCTATCGCACCGAAAATGGCGTCGCGTTGCTGCAAATAGTTGCTGAACACAACGCTCTGAGGGTGCTGCGGCTCTTGCTGGACTCCGGGGCGGACACAAACGCACAGGATGCGTTAGGGCGGACTGCCCTCCACGACGCTGCGCAAACCGGTCACCTGGAAGTCGCCAGCCTGCTGCTTGATGCTCACGCGCAGATCAATGCCAGCGACAACGCAGGATGGACGGCAATCATGATTGCTGCATCTGAAGGAAAGGCGAGCGCTTGCGAGCTGCTGGCTGCCCGTGGCGCGGACTTGCTGGCCGTCAAAGCTACTGGGTGCACCGCAATACATCGGGCCGCCGAAGAAGGTCACGCTGACGTTGTCAAGGTGCTGCTGCCTCACCTGCGCAGACTTGGCAACGTGGATCTGCGCACTTCGCAGTCGCTGCTTTCAGAGGGCAAGGACCGCATATACACGTACGGTCTCACGGCGCTGCATTTCGCCTGTGGTTACGGCCATCACTTGGTCGCCAAGAGGTTGCTTGCTGCTGGAGCGTCTCGCACCTCCACAGACAGCGTGGGGTGCACGCCCCTGCACTGCTCAGCTCGACTTGGCCACCTGGCCTGTTTGACGCTGGTGATGGGGCACCCGGGCGCCTACCAGCTGAGCCCGGCAGAGCTGGACGCTCAGGACAATGACGGAGAGACGCCACTCTATGCGGCCGCCTGTGGGGGTCACCACGCCTGCTGTTCAGCGCTCATCGCCGCTGGTGCAGACGCCACGAAAGCTGCGAACGAGGGCTCCACGCCGCTGAGCACTGCACAGTCTCGCCACGCTGACAAGCCGCAGCTGATTGCGCTGCTGGAGGCGCACAGCGGCGCAAACGTAGGCACGCCGCTGGTGCTTCACTGCGAGGGCTGCGGCAAGCCGTCGACGGAGGCGTCGCGCGGGCGGCTGCGTGCCTGCGCCGCGTGTCAGGGAGCCTCCTTCTGCGGCCCTGAGTGCGCGCAGAGGGGCTGGCTGAGCGGACACCAGGCGGAGTGCTCGCGCTTCATCGCCGCCAAGGCGACGCAGCGTCCGGGAGAGCGTCACTGAGATTCCGCCCTTCAAAGTCACCGGCAGGCGAGGGGACACGCTGGGCGCAGTCAACACTCGCGAGTCCGTACAACTGCGCTGCTGCGACTCTCCGTTCGCCCGCCTTCTCCGTGTTCACCAGCTCGCTACCGCGCCTGCCTGTCTCTATCCGCCGCTGCCTGCTCTCGCTCTCCTGTGAGGCGCGTGAACCTTCCTTTAACCAGTGTGCAAGACGCGTGCTTGCGCCCTCCGCCTTCTCTTCATTGCCCGCTTGCCTGCCTGCCTCTGCGCCGCCACCCACAAGCGGGCACCTGGCCGGACCCGGCACCTGCGTCGCTTTGCATCTGAATGGCCACCGCCCTGAATCCTCAGCGCCTGGTGGAGCTCGAGGCTGCCTGCGCCGCTCACGCCAGCGAGGCGCGACGCTGGACCATCAAGCTGCGTCGCCAGTCGCCCGCGCTCAAGCTGGCTACTCTGGAAGTGTGCCTTGGCTATGACCTCCCCACTCTCACGCGACTCCTGCTCGCGGACGGCGTGCCGCTCTCCTCTCGCTTTGACGATGGCGAAACGGTGCTTCACATAGCTGCTGAATGCAACGCTCTGAG
>Ga0208951_1001416_pt1 | contig 10437 bp, 10 predicted proteins | sample GreLakmeMI27MSRF_FD_187702 | JGI IMG/M metagenome (GOLD analysis project Ga0208951, IMG submission 187702) | Freshwater lentic microbial communities from great Laurentian Lakes, MI, USA - Great Lakes metaG MI27MSRF (SPAdes) | ecosystem: Environmental > Aquatic > Freshwater > Lake | place: Great... | reverse complement strand
AAATTATCTTGTTAAAGTTATGTTAAAATCATGCAATAATTATAAAATTTAATTAAATTTATAAAAAATAAAAAACCATGAAAAAATTAATTTTATCTTTCGCATTGATGTTTGGAACTTCTGTTCTATTAAACACAGTAAGCGCACAAATTGAAAAAGGACCAAAAATTGAGTTCAGTAAAGAAGTGCATGATTACGGAAACATTAAATATGGCGGTGAGCCAAATTGCACATTTGAATTTAAAAATACAGGTAACGAACCTTTAATTATTACAAATGCAAAAGGATCATGCGGTTGTACTGTTCCAGATTGGCCAAAAGAACCAATTGCACCAGGAGCAACTGGTGTTATCAAGGTAAGATACGACACAAATAGACCTGGCCCAATAAACAAGAGTGTTACTATCTCTACAAATGTTACTACAGGAAAAGATGATCAAGGTAACCCTACTTATTACGATGCTGTTATTCGAATTAAAGGTGAAGTTGGTCCAGCTCCAGAAAGTGGAACACCAGTAAATAATACAGGTGCACCTACCAATAACTAATATTAAAAACAATTAATTTATAAAAGACTGCTATTACTAGCGGTCTTTTTTTTTGATAAAATTAGATTAAGACAATTTCAGAAAAATCTGCAGCGGACTGTTTCCAAACTTGCATGTTGTCTTCACGCCTTATTTGAATAGTTTTCATTCCAGCTTTGTCAGCTGCTGCTAATTCTTCTATTACATCTGAAAGAAATAAAATACGATCTGCAGAAAGTGCAATTTCCTTAGCAATTAAAACATAAGTTTCAGCAACTCTTTTAGGGCCGCTAATCGTGTCAAAATGATGCGTAAAAAAATGAGAAAGATTCCCTTTAACACTATGACTAAAAAGTAACTTTTGGGCATTTACAGAACCTGAAGAAAAAACTCCCATTTTCTTTCCATTTTCTTTCCATTTATCTAATGAAATTGGAACATCATCGTAAACGTGTCCGAGTAATTCGCCATTCTGATAACCCTTCTGCCATAAAATACCTTGCAAAGTTTTCAAAGGCGTTATTTTCAAATCCTGCTCACACCATTTCTTCAATTGTTTTATAACCTCTTCACTTGTTGTAATATCCTTATTTTCTTCTTCCTTTACAATTCGTAGTACCTGACCAAATGCATACTTTACCTCCTTAATATTTGCTAATTTATTAATCTCATCAATATTTGAAAGAAAATATGGAAATAAAATATCTTTCACAAAAGAAATCGAAGAAGTAGTGCCTTCAATGTCCATTAAAATATAATCACAATCAATTTTCACTAGAAGGTATTTTAAAGTTTAAAAATTTTAATTCAATTCCAGAATTTGTATAATCCGGCACCCATCCACTTTTATCCATGAAAACACGTATAGCTTTTACGAAGGGTATGGATTCCCCAGCATCAAACCAATGCTTTGTTCCTGCTGGAACACTTATTAAATCACCGGATTCACAAAGCACGTTAAAGACAGGTTCATTTTCTAAATTAAACCAAAACAAACCTTTACCGTCAACAAAAAATCTAATTTCATCTTCAGAATGAGTATGTTCAGCAAGAAATTTTGTGCGCAGCGCTCCGTAATTTTCTGTGGCTGAATTTATAGATATAACATCTGCTGTCTTATAACCTGAATTATTCATAAATGGCACTAAATCTTTTGAATAAGCAGCTAGTATTTCTTCTTGGGAGGCATTATCATCAAAAACAATATCACAGATCCATTGATCGAAGAAAATACCATGGTTTTTTAAAAAGAAATGGATTTCATCTAAATCAATAATTTGTTTTTGCTCTGAAGGAATAGAAAGTATTGCCATTATTTTTTATTTATAAACCATTCAAATTGACAAAGGTAATCTAGGGTCTCAAGATGTTTCTTTGCTTCAAAAAGAGTATTTCCCCAAGCATATGTTCCATGCTTAGAAATCACAAAGCAATAATAAATTAATTCCGATTTATGGGAAAATAGTTCCTTCTCAAAAAAGGACATATCCTGACTGTTATCAAAAACCGGTATTTTTATAGTTGTTTGATGTGAATCCACACCTTTAAAACCTTTTTGAAGTTCAATACCCTCGAATTCTAAATAATTTTTCTTGATTGACGAAAGCAAGACAGGATATACACTATGACTGTGTAATATAACTTTAGTTTCAGGAAAAAGTTTATAAATAGAGGTGTGAATAAGCGTTTCATCTGAAGGATAAATAGCTGGATTTTCTCTAATAAAGAGCCCATTTTTATCAATAGGAATAAAATCATTTTCAGAAATTAGTCTTTTATCAATTCCAGAGCGTGAAATCCACATTTGCATATTTTCATCAATAAACGAATAATTTGTAGATGTAGCTGGAGACCATCCTTTTAAATTATACACCTTAATGGTTTCGATAAGTTCTTGAATAATTGAATACGTGCTCATGTTAAAAAATTGAAAAAATCATCCAAAAGAATGCTTTTACAATGATATTAATTCTATTATTACTAGGGATTTAGTAATTCTTCCTTTACAAGTGAAGCAATAAGCTTTCCATCTGCTTTACCTGCTAATTTTGCTGACAAAATACCCATTACTTTTCCCATATCTTGCGGGCCGCTTGCACCAGATTGAGAAATAGCTGCTTTTACCTCAATTTTAATATCTTCTTCACTGAGCATTTTTGGTAAAAATTCTTGGATTATATTAGCTTGTGAAAGCTCAACAGCTGCTAAATCTTCTCTATTTTGTGCACTATACAAATCATAGGTTTCAATACGTTGCTTGTATAATTTCATGCAAATTTTTAATGCAATATCCTCAGAAACTTCTCCATTACCGGATGTGCTTTCTAATAAAAGTTTTGATTTTATATCTCTCAACGTATCCAAACGATCTTTTTCTCTTGCGAGCATCGCTTTTTTAATTGCCTCATTAATTATAGATGTAAAGCTCATTAGTCTACGTTATCGTGTAAGAAATTATTACTGCGTAATCCAGATTTTCCATCTTCATCCTCTGAAAGTCCAAATCTCGAAACTGATTCTTCAGAACTTGGAAGGCTTTCATTTAATGAAATATTTCTTCGAACATAAGCTGGTTCATTTTCAAATTCTGCAATTCCTTCAGCTTTTTTTAACTTAGAAGTAAATTCCATAATTCTAGAAGATCTTTCTTGCGCTAATTTTTGTTGTTCTTCAGGGGAAACTCTTTTATCTTCGGTATCAAGTTCCATGTTTACTTCTTCCTCTTCCTCAAGCATATGTCGAACTATTTCTTCTTTCTCCTCACTTGAATTTGATGTATTTGTAACCTCAGAAAAAGAATTGCTAACAGCACCTAAATCCCAAGAAAACTCAGGCTGAATAGATTCTTCCTCTTCGGTGTTTGAAGTTATTTCATTTTCACGAAGCGTTATTTCTTCTACAAAATTTGTATCATCCTTTACATTTAAGATAGAAGAAGGGTTTATTTCCACAGCAGCAGATTCAAAAAGATCAAAAGATTTTTTCTCACCAAAACTATTTGAAATTGATTCATCTGGAATAGTATTATCAATAATTTGTTCAGATTTCAAAAAAGGTTCTTCTGAAAATTCATGTTGATTATTACTATTATTGTCTACTGAATTAACAGGTGAATTCAAGGGGCTTTTTATTTCTTTGTTGTTTTCGCCATGTAAATCTACAACGTTTCGCTCAGGTGCTTTTTCAAATCCGTTTAATGGAATATCTTTTAGACCAGCTGCAATTAAGGTAATACTTATTTTCTCACCTAATGACTCATCAAGACCATGACCCCAAATCACATCTGCAGTTGCACCAGCTGCTTCCTGAATATAATCAGTGATTTCTGTGATTTCATCCATCATCACTTCTTTTGATCCGTAGGTAATATTTAATAATACATAACGTGCACCATCAATATCATTGTCCATTAGCAAAGGAGATGTTAGTGCAGATTTTACAGCTTCAATAGCTCGGTTTTCACCTTCAGCAGTTGCGCTTCCCATAATTGCATGTCCACTATTTCTAAGCACAGTATTTACATCATTAAAGTCAACATTTATTACCCCAGTTACAGAAATTACCTCAGCAATTCCTTTTGCAGCTACAGTTAAAATATCATCAGCATACGAAAATGCAGCAGACAAAGACATATCTTTTCCAAATTCTCTTAAACGTTCATTATTAATGACTAAAAGCGTATCTACATTTTCACGCATTTTTTTCAAACCTTCCTCTGCTTGTTGTCTTCGTTTTCTTCCTTCAAAATTAAATGGAATCGTAACTATGCCAACAGTTAATATACCTAAATCCTTAGCAACTTGAGCAATTACTGGAGCAGCTCCTGTTCCTGTACCTCCGCCCATACCAGCAGTTACAAAAACCATTTTAGTATTTTTTGAAAGTAATTCACGGATTTCCTCAATATTTTCATTTGCTGCTGCCATTCCAACTTCTGGCAACATTCCAGCTCCACGACCATCCGTTAATTGAGGGCCTAATTGAATTTTATAAGGGACTGGAGAAATATCAAGCGCTTGACGGTCAGTATTGCATACAATAAAATCAACACCAACAATCCCTTGATTAAACATATGATTTACTGCATTACTTCCTCCACCACCAACACCGATAACTTTTATAATTGAGTTATAGTCTCTTGGCAAGTCAAAATCTATTTTGGGCATATCAAATTCCATCTTTATTTTTTTTAATAGTTAATTAATTTTCATCTGTAAAAAACTCCTTTGTTTTGTTTAATAGCTTATCAAAGAAACTGCCCCTTAACTCTCGATTCGAGTGCTTTGCAACTTCATCTTTCTTTAACGGCTCCATCACATCTTTTATGTTGTCTAGCTTCTTGAATCCTTGTAAGACCAATCCTATGCCAGTTGAAAACATGGGGCTTTCTATATTTTCAATATCATTTGAATTAGCAAGATGCTCTGTCGGGTAACCAATTCGAGTATCCATTCCCGTCATGTATTCAAATAATTGTGTTAAGTGCTTTAATTGAGCACCACCACCAGTAACAACAATACCACCAATTAATTTTTTGCTGTATCCAGAATTTTTAATCTCATAATTCACCAACTCAATTATCTCTTCCATTCGAGCTTGAATAATGCTTGATAAATTCTTAAGCGTAATTTCTTTAGGTTCTCTTCCGCGTAATCCTGGAATACAAACCACTTCATTTTCTTTATTTTCAGATGCACTCGCACTTCCGTACTTTATTTTCAGAGCTTCAGCATGACGTTGCATGATTTGGCATCCTTCCTTTATATCATTTGTAATTATATTTCCACCAAATGGGATAACTGCTGTATGACGAATAATTCCGTCTTGGAAAATAGCAATATCTGTTGTTCCACCTCCAATATCTACAAGAACAATTCCTGCTTCTTTTTCTTCGTCACTTAAAACTGCATCTGCGGAAGCAATTGGCTCAAGAATAATATCGCGCACATTCAGGTTTGCTCTTTCAATGCATTTTTTGATGTTCATCACATTATTAATTTGTCCAGTAATGATATGGAAATTTGCTTCCAATCGAACACCAGCCATGCCGATTGGCTCTTTTATTTCAGGTGAACCATCTACAATGTATTCTTGTGGAATAACATCAATAATTTCTTCTCCAGGAGGCATAACCATTTTGTGCATGTCATCAACAAAAAAATCAATATCTTCTTGTGAAATCTCGCTTGTATTATCACGTTTTGTATACATTCCTCTGTGCTGTATGCTTTTTATGTGCTGACCAGCTATTCCAACATATACATTTTTAATTATTAAGGAGCCTTCATTACACACTTGTGCAGCATTTACTGCTGCAGTTATTGATTGTACTGTTTTTTCAATATTTGCAACAACACCATGCATAACACCCAACGATTCACTCTTGCCCATTGAAATAATTTCAATTTTGTTGTGTTCATTTTTTCGGCCAATAAAACAAGCGATTTTAGTTGTTCCTATATCTAAGCCAACAATAACACGACTAGTATTACCTTGACTACTTGCTTCTTTTTCTACAAACGATTTGTCCTTCATATTTTACACTTATTTCATCATATTTATCCCAACCTTCGTAAGGCATTCCTTCTTCATAAAAAATCCTCAATCGATCAAACTTTTCACTTATTTTTTGTTCTGAATAAGCAGAACCAAAAACTATTTTTTGATCACCAACTAGCGGAATTAATATAAAATCTCCATTTTTTTTCAAATACACTTGTCCAATAAGTTTAGACAATAATGTGTCCTTACAAACATAATTTGAAATTCGATAGATTTCATCTATTTTTTTAATACTTTTCAATGAATCGTTGTTGATAATTTGAGCTACTGATTTACTAGAAAATTTATCTTTTATAAATCCGGAAAAAATCAGTACACGTGCAGTGTGTAAATTAGATCTATTCATCATAAAACCATCTTCATCGATGTAATAACTTTGACCATAAATATTAAAAATTCGAGCAATTGGCTTTCGAAGTTCAATTTTAACAAACCAACGATTTCCAATATTTTTAAAAACCTTTACATTTTTAACCTCTGTCATTCTGCTAATAGTCCTTTCAATTTTTTCGATATTGAAAGTTTTATTATCCTGCCCATCAAAGACCAAGCTATTAAATTTTAATCGATCCCATAATTCCTTTTCAGTAAGAAATGTATTTTCGCCTTCAACATGAATCGAGATTTTAGGATTTTTAATTTTTTTCTTTTGTTCTTGCTGATAGGAAAAAATTAAAGCGGTAGTTACACCAGCTGCTAGTAAAATCCATGAAACAATTCTTAACCATTTTTTCATTTATCAGTAGTTAGATTTGTAGAAAGTATTTCCTTTAATGGAGTAACCATTTTATCAATATCACCAGCTCCAATTGTCAGAACAATTCCCTTATCAAAATTATTAAAGTATTGTAAAGCTTCTGAAGGAGCTAATAAAAATTTCTTTGACAATTCAACTTTTGAATAGAGCCAAGCACTTGAAATACCATGAATTGGTTCTTCTCTTGCTGGATAAATTGGCAATAGAATTAATGCATCTAATTTAGATAATTCTGAAGCGAACTCCACTGCAAAATCTCTCGTTCGAGAATACAAATGAGGCTGAAAAATGCCAGTTATTTGTTGGTTTGGATATAGTATTCTGACAGATTCAATTAACACCTTCAATTCACTTGGATGATGTGCATAATCGTCAATATAAATTAAGTCTTCGGAACGAATTTGATAGTCGAATCGTCTTTTTACTCCAGTAAAACTTGCAAGTCCATTTCGGATTTCCAATTCACTCATCCCTAGACTATCTAGAAGCGCAATGCAACCAAGCGCATTCTCTGCATTATGAATTCCTGGAATTCCTAATTTCACATTTTGCCAAACATTTATTTTTAAACGTACATCAGTATAAAGAAAACCATCTCGAAAAACCATATTTTTCATGCTATAATCTGCAGTTTCAGAATTGAGAGCATACGAAACTTTTTTAGCTAAAGTTGGAAGATTCAAGTCCTCTTTCTCAACTAAAAATCCACTTGGTTCAATTTTCATCGAATACTGACCAAAACCTTCATTAAATTGTTCTACACTACCATAAACATCTAAATGATCAGGATCTACACCGGTAATAATACTTGAAAAAGGGGAAAGTTTTAAAAAAGAACGATCAAACTCATCTGCTTCAATTACTGCCCATTCACTGGATTCATTAAGCACTAAATTAGAATCAAAATTACTTGCAATCCCGCCTAAAAACGCATTGCATTTCCATGAAGACTGATCTAAAATATTTGCAAGCATTGAGCTTGTTGTTGTTTTTCCATGCGTTCCAGCAACACATAATCCTTTCGATTGTCGTGTTATAATTCCCAGCACTTCTGATCGTTTATAAATCGTATACTCATTCCTAATAAAATAGACGAGTTCAAGCATATCTTGAGGAATTGCTGGTGTAAATACAACAAATGTTGTTTGCTTATTTTTAAAATCATTTGGGATTTCTTCCCCTAAATCTTCATAATGAATCAGACAGCCTTCTTCCTCTAATTTTTTTGTTAAATCACTTGAGGTTTTGTCAAAACCAGCAACTTTTAATCCTTTATTATTAAAAAATCTTGCTAGTGCAGACATTCCAATTCCTCCAATACCTATAAAGTAAGCATTTTTAAAAGCCTTAAATAGATCTTTATTTTGTTCCATTTTCTGTTAAAGTATTTTCAAATGCATCTACAATATCAACAGTAGCATTTAATTTTTGTATTTTTTTTATCTCAAGAGAAAGAAGCTCATATTTTTCTTTTTGTTTTAATAAATCCAATGCTATCTTGAACAAGAATTTGGGAGCATCAGAATCTGTAACCATTAAAGCAGCATTTTTGGCGACTAAGGACGCTGCATTTTTTGTTTGATGATCTTCTGCAACATTTGGTGAAGGAACAAGAATAACAGGTTTACCTATTATGCATAATTCAGAAACTGAAATCGCACCAGCACGTGAAACAACAATATCTGCAGCAGAATAAGCTAAATCCATACGTACAATAAACTGCAGTAAACGAATATTTTTTAATTCTTTTCCTTTTAATTCAACTAGAAGTTGAGAATGGTATAATTTTCCACATTGCCATATAATTTGCACGTCTGCATTTTGTAATCTCTCAAGATTTTGAAGTACAGAAGAATTGAGTGTTTTGGCTCCTAAACTACCTCCTATTACTAAAATTGTAGATTTTTTAGAATCTAATTCAAAGAAGGAACTTGCCTCGGTTTTGGTTTTTAAATCAGCAGAAAATTCTTTTCGAATCGGATTTCCAGTTAATACTACTTTAGAATTTGGAAAAAATCGTTCCATTCCCTCGTAAGCAGTACAAATACAAGCTGCTTTTTTGGCTAAAATTCTATTTGTTTTTCCAGGAAACGAATTTTGTTCTTGAATTACCGTTTTCTTCCCTAATAAATTTGCCATAAACAAAGTTGGGCCACTTGCATAACCACCAACACCAATCACAATTTGGGGATTAAATTCCACTATAATTTTACGAGCTTTTAGTAAACTTCCAAGAATTTTAAATGGAAGTAGGAAATTTGAAAAGGAAAATTTTCGTTGCAAACCAGCTATTTTTAAACCAACAATCTGATAGCCCGCTTGAGGAACTTTTTCCATCTCCATTTTCCCCAAAGCACCGACAAAAAGAATTTTGGCAGAAGGATTTCGCTTCATAATTTCATCTGCAATCGCAAGTGCAGGAAAAATATGACCTCCTGTTCCACCTCCTGATATAATTGCACGTTCAATTAGCATAAAATAACTTATTTAAGAAACGAAAACACCCTCTTCTTCCTTTTTTCCTTTTTGCAATTGATAGGAGAAAGATTGAATTACTCCGATAGAAATACAGGCCATAATTAATGCTGATCCACCCATTGCAAGAAATGGCATGTTTTGACCTGTGACAGGAAAAACTCCCGTACATACTAGCATGTTAATACTTGCTTGTGTTAATAAATGAACACCGATTCCCATAGAAGCGTAGGTTTGAAATAAATCATCTGTTTTTAAAGAAATACGGATAATTCGATACAATAAAATGAGGTAGAGAAGAACGAGAAAAACAGAAGAAAACAAACCGAATTCTTCAACAAAACTTGCATAATAAAAATCTGCATATGCTTCTGGTAAGTATTGTTTTAATTTACCATCGCCAACACCTTGACCAATAAAAGAGCCATTGTGAATGGCTAATTGTGCATTATTTGCCTGTGCATTAGCAATGTTTCCCATGTCATTTTCAATGCGTTGATTAAATCTACTTACCCAAGTATCATAACGCGGTAAAAGATTAAGCTGAGGAACAGTTACATGAATACCAATTACAAGCGCAACTAATCCAATTCCTCCAGCAGCTAATGTTGTAAGTTTCAAAAAAGGAACTCTTCCAATAAAGAGCATCGCCATTGAAAGTAAAAAGAGCATTGCCGCTGTCGAGAAATTATCTTTAAGAATCAAGCCGCAAATTACCAAAATTGGAATCATTAATGGAACGATCCCTTTTTCCCAATCATTTAAAAAATCCTTCTTTTTAACCAATACACGAGAAATGTACAGGATTAATGCAAGTTTTGCGAAATCAGAAGATTGAAATGTTAAACCAATAAATGGAATACGAATCCAACGCCCAGCATCATTTACTTTTGCTCCAAAAAAGATTGTGAAAAGGAGCAACGCAATTGCTAAATAATAGCTAAATTTTGAAAGTTGAGAAATGTATTTTGAATCGACTCTGTGTATAAAAAACATAGAAGCAAAACCAAGAAGTACATATATAAAATGCTTGAAAAGATATTGAAAAGGTGTTCCTCCCTCAATTTTTACGAGAATAGGCACAAAACTATACACCGTCACCAGAGAAAAAGACAT
>Ga0208951_1001415_pt1 | contig 10443 bp, 10 predicted proteins | sample GreLakmeMI27MSRF_FD_187702 | JGI IMG/M metagenome (GOLD analysis project Ga0208951, IMG submission 187702) | Freshwater lentic microbial communities from great Laurentian Lakes, MI, USA - Great Lakes metaG MI27MSRF (SPAdes) | ecosystem: Environmental > Aquatic > Freshwater > Lake | place: Great... | reverse complement strand
GCGCTCGTGCTCTCGCTGCTGCCCCCAAAGTCGCTGGCTGCGCTGACGGCGCCGCCCGCCGGCCGCGGCTGGCGTGAGGAGGAGGTGGAGGCGCTGTCGGGCGCCTTCGCAGCGGTGTTTCTACACATGCGCCCTGACGAGGCCTCTGCGCCCGCGCTGGCTCGCAGCCGCGGCGGCGCGCATGCGGCTGCGCCCTCGCTGCCCCTGGCTGCGCGCGCGGCGCTGACGCTGGCGCTGGCGCGCAAGAACGGGGGCGCCGAGGAGCTGTCCGCGCTGTTCGCAGCCCTGTGCCGTGCACGCGGAGTGCCGGCGCGCACGGCCCACTGTCTGTGCCCGCAGCCCCTCAAGCCCGACGCCTCGTCGCTGGACGCCTCGCAGGGGCTCTCCGGCGATGTGCGCGAGTGGGCACCCCCCCGGCGCCGAGGACGCTTCGTTGTGCCGTTTGGCATGGGCCCCGGCTTGCGCGCGCCCCAGCCCCGAGCCCGACCCCGCCCCGGCCCAGCCAAGTCGTCCGCCAAGGCCGCCGCCACCTCCGGCGACGCGGATGTGATCGACCTCACGCTGATCAGCGACGGCAAAGAGATGGCCTCCGACACCAAAGGCAAGGCGCCCGCACTCCCCGCCGGCGCATCGCAGCGGCGGCGCGGCGACGAGGAGCTGGCGCGTGATCTGGCGCACGCGATGGAGGCGAGCCGCGGTGGCCTCGCTGAGCCGTCTGTGAGCCCGCCCCCGTCAAAGCCAAAGACCGGCGCCGCCAAGCCTAAAGCCAAGGCTGGCGACTCGCAGCGCTGGGAGGTTGGCGATGCGGCCTGGTCGCGCGCCCGCGGCTGCGTGCGTCATTGGGTGGAGGTGTACCTGGGCTCCTTCCCAGGCGGCCGCTGGGTGGCGGTCATGCCCTGGGAGCGCCGCCAGCAGCGCAGCGGGCTGGACGTGACAGAGCTGATGGAGGTCTGCGCGCAAGGCATCGAGCGCGCGCCGCTGACGTACGTGCTCGCCTGCGCTGGCGGCGGGGCGCGCGACGTCACCCAGCGCTACGCGCGCCAGTGGTCAGCCACGCAGCAGCTGCGCACAGATCAGCGCTGGTGGGAGGGCAGCCTGAAGGCCCTGGGGCTGCGACGGCTGGAGGGGCAGGCCGGGAAGCGGCAGCTGGGTGGCACCTCTGCCAAGGCCATCGCCCACGCCGAGGATGCCAGCCTGGAAGCACGCGCCCTGGCGGAGCCCTTCCCCACGCGCATCGCGGACTTCAAGACGCACAAGCTGTACGTGCTGGAGCGCCACCTGACACACTACGAATGCGTGCACCCAAAGGACGCGCTGGGCGCCATCGGCTCGGAGGCCATCTACCCCCGCAAGAACGTGGCTGAGCTGCACACGGCGGATGTGTGGCAGCGCGAATACACTCGCTGCGTGCGCGACGAGGAGCTGGCTACCCCGGCCAAGACGATCCTCAAGCGCGGCCTCGCAGCAGCCGCCAAGAAAGCCGACAAGCAGGATGCGGCGGACGCGCAGGAGGCGGGCTTCGCGCCAAAAGCCAAGGCCAAGGCGAAGGGCAAAGGCAAGGCTGGCGCGTTGGGCAACACTGGTCAGGGCTTTGACATCGCCTCCATCCTGGACACGGTGGACGATGACTACGATGCTGACGAGCCCGGCGACGGGTGCGGCAGCGACGGGACGGATGACCCCACTGTCGGCCGCTCCAAAAAGGATCTCACCCTGCTCTACGGCAAGTGGCAGACGGACGAGTGGGAGCAGCCCGGCGCGCAGGGGGGCATCGTGCCGCGCAACAACTTTGGCAATGTGGACCTGATGCGCGACAACCCGCTCCCCCCGGGCTGCGTGCACCTTTCCGGCTACCCCCGCATCGGCATCACCGCGCGCAGACTGGGCGTGGACGCGCCCTCCGCGCTCGTCGGCTTCGAGCGCCACGGCGGCAAGATGACGCCCGTGCTGGACGGCATCGTGGTGCCGGAGGAGCACAGCGCGCGGGTGCTTGACGCCTACCTGGCGGAGGAGGAGGCGCGGCAAGCCAAGGCGAACGCCAAACGCCGCGCGGAGGCGCTCAAGCGCTGGCGACTGCTCATCCGCACGCACCAGGAGCGGCTGAGGCTCACCAGCGAGGCGGCGGGCAACGGGGGGCGCGCTGCGCCAGCCGACTCTGACGTCATCATGCTTGACGACGACGGAGAGCCAGAGGTGACGCCGCAGGCCCGCGCGCCGGCACGCGCGTCATTGCTCCAAGAGAAGATGTGAGCGCAACGCAAATTGACACCAAGCATAGGGGCATAGGAATAAGATGCTCGCCACCAAATTTTGCAGTGGCTTCTGGTTGTCTGGAGGAATCTGGAGGAATCTGGTTGTCTGGAGGAATCTGGAGGAAGTTGAACTTCCTGGACAGTTTTTGACAAAAACTGTCAACCTTCTCGCGCTCGCCAGTGCTACACAGTAGTGCTGCTCAGTGCTGCACGATGGCGGACAAGCGTGCGTGCCCTGCGTGCCAAAGCTGCTGCATTGGTCAGAGCTCCCTCCCGGAATCCCGGACGCACGCTGGCCGCTGAAAGCCCGCCTGGCGCCGCGCCCGGTAGTGGTCGAGCTGCGGCTGGCTGCAGGACGGCGGGCGGACGGGCGATACCTGGCCGAAGTCCGGCCGACACCAGCAGAGCTCTCGCCGCCGGCTCGCACACTGGCGCTGCCGCCTCGCCCGCGCGGGCCCACTGCCGTGGCCAGTCGCGCGCGCGGAGTGCTGACGCGGCTCGCGCACGTGCGCAGCTTCCGGAGAAGAGCTGCCTCAAGGCCTCATGCCTATGGGCGGCGGCGCCGGCGTGCCCGGCGCCTTTGACATGGGTTCGCTGCAAAACCTGCTGAATGTGCGTGGCCAGTGGCGCAGACTGGGTTGGCTTTGAGGCTGTGCTTGCGACACGAGAGAAACTGCGCAGACGCTGGCTCAAAGTACCAGCCCGGCACTCACGCGGCGCGCGCGCGCAGGACCCGAGCATCCGCGAGATTGCGTCCCAGATCAGCATGGACCCCTCCTTCCGCCAGATGGCGAGTACCCTGGCAGCGGGTGCCCCGGCTGGCGGCGCTGCGGCTGCCGCCCCTCCTGCGCTGGACCCCAGCGCGTACATGAACGCGATGCAGGGCATGATGACCAACCCCGAGTTTCTCCAGATGGCCGAGCGCCTGGGCACGCAGATGATGCGGGACCCAGCTGTGAGCAGCATGCTCAGCCAGATGAGCAACCCCGGATACGCCAGCGATATGAAGGCCAAGATGGACGAGCTGAAGAACGACCCGGAGCTGGCGGCCATCATGGCTGAGATTGAGACGGGCGGCCCCGCCGCGATGGTCAAGTACTGGAACGACCCTTCGGTCTTGGCCAAGCTGGGGCGTGCCATGGGCGGCGACGGCGCGCTGGCTGCGCTGGGCGGCGGCATGGGTGGCTACGGCGCGCTGACGGAGGTTGGCGAGACGGACGGCGAGGAGGAGGACGAGGACGAGGAGGAGCTGACGCTGCATAGCGCTGCGAGCACTGGCGACCACGAGAGCCTGGCGGTGCTGCTCAAGCAGCCCGGCGTGGCCGTGAACGCGGCTGACGGGGAGGGGCGCACGGCGCTGCACTTTGCCTGCGGCTACGGAGAGCTGCAGTGCGTGGAAGCGCTGCTGGACGCGCGGGCGGAGGTTGACGCGGTGGACAAGAACGCAAACACGGCGCTGCACTACGCGGCCGGCTATGGAAAGGTTGAGGTGGTGCGCCTCCTGGTGGACGCGGGCGCCAGCGTGGTGCTCAAGAACGCGGACGGCAAGTCGCCGCTCGACGTCGCGCGCCTCAACAGCCAGGAGGATGTCCTCGCATGCCTGGAGAAGGACGTATTCCTCTGAGTGCCCACTGGGAGCCATGTGCAAATCTTTCCTCTAGAGTCGTATGTCTGTGCGTCATCGGACAGAGAGAAGAAGGCTGAACATTATTACGCTTGAGCCGTTGTCATCCCGCGCCGGCGGCATTGGGCCAGATGCTGCCCTCGCTCTTGGCCCAGGCCTGCAGTAGATAGGGGCCGTAAATGGGCGACTGCCAGAGGTTGAAGAGTGACGCGGTGAGCGCAGTGGCCAAAGCAACCTCGCTTGCCTTTCCAGCCACCACGGGAGAGTCGCCAACGCGAGAGAGCGCGTCGCGGAGGATGGACGAAAGCACGGTGAGTGGCGCTGGCGACGCCGACGCACTCTCGGGAGGCAGCGTCTCCTGCCACTCGCCGCCTGCCAGCGCGGCCATCCACTCCAGGGCGGCGAGGCGCACCGCATCGACAGGCGGCGGTGGCGCCGCCAGACCCTGCGTCTGCTCCCACCAGGGCGCAGGCGGTGGTTCGGCAGAGGAAGGGCCGTCCAGTGCGCTGATCCCAATCGGCGGCATCAGCGGCGTCGGCGGCGATGGCGGCGATGGCGACTGGAGAGGCGGCGTGGCTGGCACTGCAGCCGGCGGCGCTGCGCCAGAACAAATGCTCTCCTCAGCCGGCTCGCACGTCGTGTTGCAGCGCCAGCAGACGCACCCATCCGCAGAGGCGAGCCGCGCCGATGCAGCCCCTTGGTCGGGCGCAGCAGGAGCAGACCGAGTGTGAAGGAGCTGTCCATACACAGACAGCGCGCTGAGGACGCAGGTCCAACACACCTCTTCGTCCGCATCCCTCTCCAGCGCCACGCTCGGCAGCGCCACCAGCGCTGTGGACGCGTTCGCTGCGCCTTCAACTTCACTGGTGGTGAGCAGGAGAATCGCGCCAGCTGGCAAGCCATGCAGCATCAGCGTCGAGCTGTTTACCGCCACGCTCATTGCGGCGCCACAGCGCAGCGCGGGCCCGAGCTCGCCTCGCAGCGCCAGCGAGTAGAGCAAGGTGCCCCGGCTGTGAAAAGCGAGCGTGATGCTGGTCGGCGAAGCCGCTGTGACCAGCACCGCATCTGCAGGCGCGCACGCGGCGCAGACGAGAGCAGCACACAGCAGCCGGGTGGCACGGGGCGGCATTCGTTTGAGCGATGGACCTGCCCTCTCGCCTCGAAAATGCCAGAGCAAGCGTTTGTATCTCCCCATCCTGCGCGATACCCCCGCTCCTCAGCCCGAGAAGGGGTAGGCTCCGTGGAGGCCCTTGACGCCCGGGATGCGCACCCGAAACAGCCCCCCTGAATGCATGGCCCCCCCAGCGCCCTCCTCCCGCGTGGTGCAGTACAGCTCCGACAGGTCCGCGCCGCCGAAGGTGCACGCGGTGGGGCGCTGCACGGGCAGCTGCACGGCGGCGAGCTGGCGCTGAGTCTCGGGGTCGTACTGCACCACACACCCGCTCTCTGCAAGAGCCACCCACAGCTTGCCGGCCGCGTCGATGGTGCACCCGTCAGGGATGCCACCAATGAGGCCGTGCACTCCGGCACCCTGTTTCGGGACAGTGACCACGGTGCGCCGGTTGCTGAGCGCGCCGTGCTGCCCGTCCCAGTCGAACGCCTCCACGCACTGCGTAGCGCTGTCGATCCAGAACAGCGTGCGCGCGTCCAACGTCCACGCCATGCCGTTGGGGACGCGCGCAACGTCCACCACCGTGCGCACAGAGCAGGAGGGTGCAGCCACACCCACTGAGCTCTCAGCTGAGCAAGGGCGCGAGTCAGAACAGCCACAAAGACTCTGCGTGCGTGTGTGGGCTCGGTTCACCTGCCATCGCAGCGCCCGCGAGAGCGGCAGCCGCGACAGCGCTCACCGGCACTGCCCAGCTGCTGCGCCCACGCAGCCTGCTCGCGGCCAGCGCCGCAGCCGTGGCTGCCGCGGACGCCGCGCCCAGCGTCCAGGGGCTGGCGCTCCACAGCACGGAGGGCGTAGGCGCACCGTGGTCCGCCGAGACGCAGTACAGCTTCCCCGTTGGCGCAGCCGGGTCTCGCCAGCTCGTGTGCATCGTGCCCACCACCAGGTGGCGCCCGCTGGGGTCAACCTTTCCGTCGTTGAAGCGCATCGAGGGGTGGCCTGCAGGAGGAACGCGTCAGCGCAGCAGCGTTGTCAGAGCGGCTGTGGGGCACGCACGGTGCTCGTGAGGAACTGAGGCGAGCGTGTCGCCCACTTTGCGTGCGTCCACGTCCACCGCCACGACGGCGGTCTCCAGGCAGGCGAGCAGGCCTCCGCGCGCACGCGGCACCACGCAGCCCACCATCTCCGGCAGCACCAGCGGCTCCGAGGTGCGCCCGTCGCGCGTCGCCCACACCTTGCAGCCGTTGATGTCCACGTGGTAGAGCGTGGAGGTGCGCGCGCACCACACGGGTGACTCGCCCAGCTTCGCGCGCACGTCCGCCACCAGTTCCACGCACGCCATGTTGAGGTTGGAGATATGGCGTCGAACAGACGTTCGAACAGCTGATCGATGACGTCAGGACGAGAGCTCCAGACGCGCGAGCCCCTCTTCCCTCTGGCGCCTCGGGCGGCCATGGGGTTCTACGACGAGATACACGACAGTGCTGCGGGTCCGGACGCCTTCAAGCACCTGCTGAACGGCAAGTGGGTGGTGTCTTCCTCAGGCGCACACACCTCCATCAGCAACCCGTCAAAGGGCGGCACCGCGTACCGTGTGCAAGGTGCGGATACGCCGCGTGAGAGCAGGAACTCTGCGCTCAGCGCCGCCCGTCCACCCTGCTCTCACCGCCTGCGTGCCCTGACGCTGCGCTGCGCCTCTGCAGCCTGCACCAAGGCTGAGGTTGACGCGGCGTACGAGGGAGCGCACGCGGCGCAGCAGCAATGGGCCGCCACGCCGTTGCACAAGCGCTGTACGCTTCTGAAAGCAGTCGCCGCGCTGCTGCGGGAGAACAGAGAGCCCATAGCCCGCTGCCTCATCAACGAGATTGCCAAGCCCGCCAAGGACGCCATGACAGAAGTGGTGCGTGCGCGGGCGGAGGCGCGGTGGAAGGCAGAAGCCCCACACCGCGAGATAGCCTTTCACAGCCTGAAGCCCGCTCCTCACGGCTGCACGCCCTCCACGCGCCCCAGGTGCGCTCCGCCGACCTCATTGAGTACACCGCGGAGGAGGGTGTGCGCATCCTGAGCGAAGGCGCGTGTGGCATGCGCAGACGAAGGCGACCCGCGAGCAACCGCTCACTCCCTCGCTACCTCCCGCAGGCAAGCTGCTCACCTCCGACGCCTTCCCTGGCACTGAGCGCACCAAGTTGTGCATGGTGTCCAAGGCGCGTGCGCAGAGCACCCGTTGTGCTGTGCGGCCGCTAGCTCGCTCTCGTGGCCGCTAACTTCCACGTGTCTCACGCTCAGGTGCCTCTGGGCGTGGTGCTCTGCATCCCGCCTTTCAACTACCCAGTGAACCTGGCCGTCTCCAAGTTGGGTCCCGCCCTCATTGCGGGCAACGCAGTCGTGCTCAAGCCGCCGACACAAGGCGCTGTGTCTGCGCTGCACATGGTGCACTGCTTCCACAAGGCTGGCATTCCGGCGGGGCTGATCAACGTCATCACGGGCAGCGTGTCCGAGTTTGGGGACCACCTGACGCAACACCCGGGCGCCAGCTGCATCTCCTTCACGGGGGGCGACACGGGGCTGGCCGTGTGCCGCAAGGCTGGCATGGTGCCGCTGCAGATGGAGCTGGGCGGCAAGGACGCGGCCATCGTGCTGCCCGACGCCGACCTGCCGCTGGCGGTGAGCAGCGTGGTCAAGGGCGCCTTCAGCTACAGCGGCCAGCGCTGCACCGCTGTCAAGGTGGTTCTGGCACACGACAGCATCGCGGACACGCTGGTGGCTGGCGTGTGCGCGGGCGTGGCCAAGCTCACGGCTGGGCAGCCGGAGGACGACGCCGACATCACCGCCCTCGTAACCTCCAAGAGCGCGGACTTCGTCCAGGGCCTGGTGGAAGACGCGCTGGCACGCGGCGCGGTGGCCATGCAGCCGTGGAGGCGGGAGGGCAACCTGGTGTGGCCCATGGTGCTGGATCGAGTGACGCCTGAGATGCGCATCGCCTGGGAGGAGCCCTTCGGACCCGTTCTCCCCGTCATGCGCGTCCCGGACGTGCACGCCGCAATCCAGCTGGTCAACAAGTCGCGCTTCGGGCTACAGGGCTGCGTGTTCACAAAAGACATCAACACCGCCATCACCGTGGCGGACGCCATGCGCACCGGCACCGTGCAGATCAACGCGCCGCCCGCGCGCGGGCCGGACCACTTTCCCTTCCAGGGGGTCAAGGACAGCGGCATTGGAAGCCAGGGCGTGACCAACAGCATCCTGCTCATGACCAAAGTCAAGACCACCGTGATTAACCTGCCCGCGCCCAGCTACGCGCTGGCGTGAGGCACACTGAACCAGGAGTCAGGTTTTAAAATCGAATCTGTGTGAAAGCGTGAGCTGGCCACCCTGGTCTGTGGTCGTTTCGCTTATTCGCGCGTGCACACATACAGCCGCACGCAGCCCTGTTACACACACATCCTGCCCATCCCTGCGCCCAGCCCTCTACGGCTGGATATTCTTGACGTCCTTCCACACGGAACCGTCGATGCGCTTCACCATCGCCTTGATCTGCGCGCCCGGACCCATCTCGTACAGCTCCTTCTTGCCCGCCGCCACCATGGCCTGTGCGACGCGGCGCATGAGAGGGAGCAGACAGAGCGCAGGTGGGTTGCGAGGGCAGGCGTGCCTTGACACTGCCCTCCCACATCACTGGCTCCACCAGTTGCCGCGCCAGTAGGGCGGGGATGGAGGCTGCGTCCTTGAAGGGAGCGCCGGTCACGTTGCTGTAGACGGGGATGCGGGGCTCGTTGAAGGTGACCTGCACTCAGCCAACCGTCAGGACATTCAGGCCAGGACAGCAAAGGCAGTCCCGCATCCACGCGCCTCAGCCATGACCTTCTTGAGCGCCTCCGCGGCGGGGTCCATGCGGCTGGTGTGGAAGGCGCCAGAGACGGCCACCATCTGCACCTTCAGCGCACCGCCAGCCGCAGCGAGCCGCTGCACTTCCTCCAGCGCGCTCTTGTCGCCGGACACCACGCGGCCCTGGGGGAACAGGAAGTTGGCGATGCGGCAGACGGTGCTGGGGAGGGGCAGTGCTGGTGAGATTGACTGCTGCGGCGCTTGCGCCACGTATACTGCGTCTGCACGCACCCGGGCGGGCCCATCTTGACCGCCAGGGCGCACATGTCCTGCAGCTCCGGGTCTGCGACGCCAACGACGGACAGCATGCCGTGGGAGCCGGTCTGCGCTGCGAGCGCCATGCTCTCTGCACGCACTTTCACAACCTTGAGGCCATCCTCCAGCGACAGCACGCCCGCGAACACCAGCGCGCTGTACTCGCCCAGCGACAGGCCGGCGCAGGCGGAGACGGAGTCCACCAGCGCGGGGTTTTCGGCGCGCAGCTTCTCCACGGCTGCCAGGCCCGCGATGAACAGCGCCGGCTGCGCGTGCACCGTGTCGTCCAGCGCAGCCTTGGGGCCCGTCAGACAGATGGAGAGGAGGTCGTAGCCCAGCACCCGCTGGGCGGCGGCGAGCATGGAGCGCACAGCGGGCAGGTCCTTGACGCTGCTCAGCATGCCCACCGCCTGGGAGCCCTGGCCGGGGAACAGGAACGCCACGGGCGTGGTGGGCACGGGCTTGGGGATGGCGGGAAGCTGGATGGGCGATGCGGCGGTGTCAGCGCGCTGTGAGGGAGCGGAGGACGAGCTGGGCCGTACCGGGGCACCGCTCGCCTTCAGCGCGCGCCGCTTGCGCCGCTCCTCCTTCTCCTTGCGCGCGGCCGCCTCCTCCTTCTGGCGCCACAGGTTCTCGGGGTAGGGGTGCTTGTAGCTGCGGCGCGGAGGTCAAGTCAATCCTTGGGGTCAGGGCACTGCACCACGCGGGCGGGCGGGCGGGCGCTGGCGGCGCACCCCTTCTTCCAGGAGGCCACCGTCTCTGGCCCGTAGTCGTACAGCGTCCACCAGTCCCCGAAATCCTCGTGCGGCTCCGGCACCTGAGGGGGGAGGGCGGAGGCCAAGTGCTGTTGTGAGAGGCGCCCTGACGACCGCAAGCTGCCGCGCACGCGCCTTGGGCATGTCCTTGTACTTTTCCTCCAGCGCCTTCAGGCGGTTGCGCACCTAGGCGCGGGCGCAGCGCGTCAGGGCCGGCGGAGCAGACGGCGCCAGCCTCTTGCACGCGCCTCGTTGGTCTCATCCTCGGCCAGCTCCACGGGCGCGTGGCGCCCCGGGAAGAGGTACGGGTCAAAGTCCTCGGAGAGGATGGAGGGGTCTGCGCCCTCGCTCTGAGCAGGTGCGAGCAAGCACCTCAGAGGTGCCTCTTTCTCGCTCTCTCTGCGCGTGTGGCGACACACACGCACCAGCAGGTACTCGTAGATTTCCAGGTAGCCGTCGTGGTGCGCCAGGTACGCGGCACGGTGCAGCGCAGTGAAGCCACGGTTGTCGCGCTGGTTCAGTGTCTGGGGACAGCTCCGCACGATGTGGTGCAGCTACGCC
>Ga0208951_1001413_pt1 | contig 10461 bp, 11 predicted proteins | sample GreLakmeMI27MSRF_FD_187702 | JGI IMG/M metagenome (GOLD analysis project Ga0208951, IMG submission 187702) | Freshwater lentic microbial communities from great Laurentian Lakes, MI, USA - Great Lakes metaG MI27MSRF (SPAdes) | ecosystem: Environmental > Aquatic > Freshwater > Lake | place: Great... | reverse complement strand
ATATTCACCGTCTACCAGTGTAGAGAGCGACTCTTTACAAGTTGAAATGCGGAATAAGGATATAACAAAGACGGAGGAGCGGCCCGAAGGACAATATCCGCTAGATGAAGTTCGTCCTACAGAAACGGCTACTCTTAGACCCTTTGAATATGCGCCGCAAGAAGATACTGGGTCAAATGACTTTAGTCTTCATGGAACAAGCATTGATGAGAAGGGGATGATTCCTCCCTCCATTAAGCCTTGGTTCGCTCAACCTACGCAACGTGTGATTGAATTATAAATATTCCTGGCCGCTTTTTTATAGGTTTAAAATAGGAATGCCCCTTTGGAGTTATTTGCCACAATATTTTCGCTTATTTGGTCTCTTTGAGCCAAAAAAGGAAAGCACGGAAGTATTTTATAAAGATTCAGATCAATGCGGTTTATTGCGGGATGCTCTTAACCAGCGAAAAGGCAAGAAGGATAATTTGGAACGTTTCTTAAAAGACTGCTGCGCATACCGCTTTTGGTGGAATCGCATAACTGATGCGGATAAACTCCGTAAGAAACTCTATAAAGTTTTAACATTTACACACATCGGAGAGAGAGGTTCTGAGTATGCGGGAAAAGATCAGATTATGAAGTATGTTGATACATCACTTGAACATCTAAAAACACTTATGGATACGGAAGGTCCTGAATCACCTCGTCTAGAAGAATTAAATGACAGTTTATCTGCGTGGTGCATTGAGGCGCGTTTAGTTGAGTTTTTGGGCAAAATCAATCAAGATTCTGAAACAGCCACATTTAATAATGAGGGTGCGATTCAGTATAAGACCCAGTTTTCCGAGCAATTGGCTGCGTTGCTTCTAACACAGGACTTTTACGACCAGTATCTTGCTAACTGGAGTACGGCCGCAGCTTCAAATGCGGCGGAGGGAGCAGCGGCGGCTGGAGCAACTAAATTACTGGAAGGTGTTTCTGCTGTAGCCACAAAAACAAAAAATAACAAAGATTATATTGGATTTATCTTAAGCAAACTAGCAGAAGTTGTTGCTGAAAAGGAGTCTGCTGGTGACTCTTCTATTGATGATTTATTGATGATGGGAGTTGAAGCCGATGTTGCTTCCTTACAGGATATGTACAAGAAGGGATATTTGAAAATTCCTGAATTCTTTTTTGCTGGAGCGCCTTCTGAGAAAACGGTTCTTATACAAAGTGTTTTATCCTTCTTTGAAATTACTGATGAACAGAAACAGGCACTGCAGAAAAATTTAGAGAAGTTTTCATCCGAGCAATTGAAGAATAAGATGACACAGTTAAGAGAAAAAGTAAGAAAAGTAAAAGCACGGACAGCACGGTCGCGCAGATCGCAGAGGAAAACAAGAAAGAACTAATTTACTCGGACATACATATTTCTAGCAGTTCTACTGCGGAAAATAAGTATTACTTAAAATTAAAAACTCGTTAAAAACCACCCAAATCCACTCTTTGCGGCGTCTCAGTTTTCTGTACATTGACTTTATCATAAATTTCACAATTTCCTATCCAGCGTCTAAAATCCTTATTTCTGTATTTGCCAAAACGGCGGAGTTCATTAAGCACATTTCGCGGAATACACATGGGAGCAGTTTTGCTGAGGGGAAGAACAGTGGACATACATAGCGGGACAGTTAGTGATTCAATTTCACCTTCCGTTGCTCTTAAGATTGTCTGTCTCATTCCAGCAGGACATGTGGCGCCTTCTGCGAATCGTTCAAGACCACATGAATTAGATTGTTCAAAGGGATTCTGATCATCTCGTAAGACCACGCAGGATTTTGAATCACCGGGACATTTCTGAGGAGCGGCCGAAGAAGGAGCAGCTGCGCAGCAGAATCCTGTAATACCATCCGATGTTGCTCTATAAGGCTTGTTACGTGTGCAGTTTTCGGCTGCCAGTTCTGATAAGAGTTGCTGCATCATTGACCCACAGAACTGAATTTTTTGACCAAATTCATCATTCATTTCACCTCCCAGTGAACACACATGAGGGATTTTGCTATTGTCTTTCCTAGGATAGCAGCGACCTTCGGTATTATCAATACGACCACGGCAGCAGATGGAGCGACCATCGCGGTCTGTTAAAAACTTAAAACCGGGCGGACAAAGTGGTGCTATGCTGCCTTCTGTAACCGGTTTAGCATTTCGTGTTTGGCTCATTGTTAAGAATGATTCCTCAAGCATAGCAGGAAGCCGACTGTATTTGAAAGCAATAAAAAAAATAATTAGAGCCGCAACAAGTAATAGTAAAAGTATTGTCTTCATAAGACTCCTATGTTATCCGATGATTTTTTAAGTACGATAACAAACAGAAAGAAGACCCCATAATATGCCTCCAGCCATTACAAAGCCTCCAATTGTAATTCCAACAGGTGCGGCTAAGATATCTTCAAAATCACCCGGTTGAAGACCTGTGCTGTTTCCACCAGGTTCCCCTGGTGCTCCTACATCATCTTGTAGTTTCTTAGGCCCATAGAGTTCATCGGCTAAGAATACTCGACGGGCTTTCTCATCGACAACAATTTTATCCCCGCGTATATCTTTCTTCGGGTCAATCGGTCGGCATTTCATTGAGTCCATATGCTTGATGCCAGCAGGAAGATCCGCCGGTGCGTCAGTGGAAGACCCTACACGAAGACCGGGTGTTTTATACAAGGCACAAAAGCGTCGGAGGTCAACTATATTAATTGGGTCAGAAGGTGGCTCCATCTCAATTACACGATTAGCGGCCTTCAATCGTTCAACATCTTTTGCTCGGATATTCGCCGGTGTTTGGAGAAAAATATACTGAATCGCATATGAGTCAGGAAGACATTGCGCATCAGGATTTGGAAGCCCATATCCCCGATTCTTCAAATCCTTACCCTTGTAAAGTATTGTAGGTGTTCTATCTGTTATAATACTTGCTAGAGCCGGTAAATAGCCCGCTCTAAGAGAAGCATCACGATTCAAAAACTCAAAATAATTAACACCCTTTCCGGTTCCAATCTTAATAGGAATGATCAAGCAGATGTCATCGCGAATCTGCTGGAGACGTTTAGCGGGTTTAGGATTCCGAAAATAGACATGGATTTCACCGACTGGTAGAGTCTCAGTGCCTGGTGGCCGGTGCATTCCAGGAAAATGTAAAACTGTATCTGAAATATTAAATGTTTGCCGTTCAAAAATAAGAGAAATCTGCGGGTTTTCTTCAATGAGTTGACCATCGCGGGATGCTCTTTCTAACACTCTTCCGGGACCAGGTGTGGTTCCAACAATACGAATTTCTGATATCTTATATTCAGGTATGTCATCCACCTTCAATAATTTCGGAAATTGAAAAGGCGTCTGTGTACAACTTAAACTATTAAATGGAAATACCTTACCAGACATTTATCCCTAACCTGTAAAAGGATTATAAACTAGCGATTTTTGCCTATAGATATTGGCTTTAAATGTCTGTCCCTGTGCGGGAACACCAACTTCGTCCCCGTCATAGATTTCATCGCAACCATTATCATCGTCACAGTCCCGATTTTTGTATTGAACGGGGACTTGAACAGGATTGAGTCCATCTGTGCGTGTGTAATAATTCCATTTATTACGACTTGCCATGGTTCGCCGTCCATATAGCGGCACAAGTGTGCGCTCGGGGTTGGAAGAAAGAGCAGAGCCACCCGGTGTTACGAGCAGACCGACTTGCTGGAAACTTTCGGCGTATCCCTGCGTGGGAAAATTGAAAACAGAGCCGGCTGTATTAAAATCGGGAGGTGGCTGATATTGACGCTCGGGTGCGGGAGGAACAGTTGAACCGGAACCTCGGGGAAGCCATTGTGTTGACGGGTTTGCCTTTACCGTAGGACTAGAACCGGAAGAACCGCTAGGCATCTCCAATTTGATATTAATATCGCCTCGGCTCTGAAAAGCAAGATATATGAAAATACCGCAGATTATGATTGAACCTGCTAGAATCAATAATAATGTAGTCTGCGATAACTGAAACCCACCTGACTGCTCCACTGAGTGAAGGGCACCGCCACGTTGTTTAATTTTTCGTGCTTTAACCATCCTACATATTGTGGAGGTTTATGAAGAGGTCGGGTCAGAGCCAAAGAAACTCTTAAATGTCTTCATGATTTCCTTGCCATCGCTGACAAGCGGCTTGAGATTATTGAGATTCGCCATTAAGTCTTTTTGAACGGAGATTAATTTCTGAGTGTCGGTTGTTAAAGCCGCAACCTGCTCGGGCTTTAATTGATTATAGGCCTTCATGAAAGTGGAGCCCGCATCCATATGGTGGTTGCCATCTGCTTTCTCAGAAGGTAGGCGATATTTCTTTGTGGATTTTGACTTTTCCTTTTCTTTGGGCTTTGTGCCCAAGAACTTAGCACTTAGAGCATCTATGTCAGATGGAGCAGGTTCGGACTCATTCCCCATAGGTTCTTCACTTTCCTCCTCAATATCTTCCATTTCCTCCGCAATTTCTTCTTTGTTAACTTCACCTTCGGGAAGCGTGGTGGGCGGAGTAAGAGATATCTCCGTAGTGGATTCACTTAAAGGAGCCGTATCTTCAAAGTTTTCATACATGCGGCGGCCACGGAAACGTCTAGGAACAAAAATTACCGCAATTAGAACTGAAATCAGAATACGAAGACCAAGACTTACTCCCCGCACAGTTGATAGAGTTAAATATGTTAGTAAGCCAGATACAACGGGTAAGAAATTGAAAGCAGCGGCTGACTTAGCAATAGGAATAACAGCCACGAGCAAAATAACTAAGACGGCTACTTCACTTAACTTATAGCCAAAAAAACCGGACATTCCCTATTATACGCCTATAATATCTGATAGAAGTTGATAGCCCGCAAATAGTAGACCCGCAATCAAGGAAAGTAGCACCAGTCCCACCATAGAGAGTTCGGAGCCAGCACGAAACGCCCAGGGTGCGTACTGCATGATGGATGTATGAAAGAGGGGTAGATTAAGAAGGAAGAAAAGAGCAGCGACAACAATTGGAGCGCGGATACGGTCAGCAATGTATGACCACATATCTCCCTTTTGAGCGGGGGGCATCATCTGAATCTGCGGCATGGAATTCTGTTGCGGAATCTGGCTATATGACCCCATCATTGAAGAGAAATCCTGTGCTGAGGGCATAGAGTTTCCAATCATATGAGCAGTAGCAGGAGAGGGGTCCATTGTATATTCTTGCGTGGATGTAACAGGCGGTTCTTGAAGAACCAGGCGGGGCGGACCCTGCTGTTGAAAAGCGGCTCCATTGGGCGAACCTCCGGCACCTCCATCGTTCATATCTGCCAGAATCTTACTAACAAGACTCGCATCATTAGTGCCGGGGCCCTCTAACTTGTCTAGAGGTGTGCTTTGAGACATTTATTATAGATGAATATATCAAAGAAATTAGAAAAACGCGGACTAATTATCAGAATCTGCGAATGAAACAGTTTTAACAAGTTCTTTCTTATCAGCGGGGCAGACAACGGGTTTTACTTTAAATTCATAACATCCTTCACCAATTTGATAGACTGTATTTTTAAATTGAACAACATCAGGTCCTCGTATAATAATACAATCCGGGCCTTTACACAGAGGTCGCATCATTGCGGCTAAACCGAAACCTATAACGCAACTTAGTATAAAAGCGATACGAGGATGTTCCATTAATTCCATTAAATCTAGCATTCCCCTACTTTTATCTTCTATTATAATAGGTTAAGTATGCGATTTTTCAATAAATTACAACTTCTACCACTGATGGTAAGTTTTTTCATTGGATTCTTTATTGTATACATTCTTAAGCCGAGCCCTGTAATTATCTATAAGAATCCTAATTTGGATAATGCTGGAAAGGTGACATATGTTGACCGGAATGATGTATGTTTTCAGTATATAGTTCAAAAAGTGGACTGTGATAAGAATGAAGATAAAATATCAATCTATCCTTTACAATAATTCAACTGCTAGCTCAGCTGCTTCTACTATTCCTGCTGGTCCTACTGGTCCTGTAGCACCTGTAGGTTGAGGGGGAGCCATTAAATTAATTTCCCGAGTATCCGACATAGATTCATATTTGTAATAAATGTTTACGGGAGGAGTTGATATATTACCAGAGGGTGGCAACGGATATTCAAAGTTCTTAACTACACGTTCACATGATCCTTCCGGTTCGCATTTATCTCCTTTAGGAGCCTTAGGTGCTGCTTGGGCTTCTTTATCATATAGAGTCTTCTGCGCAATAGCAACACGTTTTGCTGCTTCAATGGAAGGACTAATTCTATAATTTCCTATTGCCTGAGCAAGTTCAACATAGGACTGCTGGAGTGCTTCAACACGAAGTAAATTCAATTCGGCTTTATCTTCCCGTTGTTTATTAAATGCCTGTAAAGAAGTTGCATATTTGTCATGCTCCTCTTTACTTACTTTATTACGATATAGATCTAATGCTCTATATGAATCCACTAGACGAGGTATTTGTATTTCTTTAACAGTTTCACTTAAGTTCTCAGAGTTCTTAACTACTGGAATTCCCTTATCGTAGTCCATAACAATATTTGAATATCCTTTCCTTGCGACCTTGGCCCAAGTCTTGATATCGATAATTGCTTTCGGATTTCCGAATGTACCTAGTTTACTTTTTGGGGGCATTCTCTCTAATAGAAAATGATTTATTATCTCAGAGATGAGCGACGCAACGGGGAAAATAGTTGGTTCGATGTTTCTTAATGGTATGATTCATACAATTCTTCCTGCTATTGGAATTGCTGCCTATATGAATGTTGCTAAGGAGCCTCTTTTAGAAAGCAATACGGCTTTTTTTACAGTATTATGTGTTATTGTTATAGGTTCATTTTTATCAAATCTTATTTCTTTTATGATAGTTCAAAGTTCTGTTTGTGGTAAAGTATTTCAAAGTGAACATCTAGCCACTCTTGCGGGATATAGTGTAATTATCTCAATCTTATTTTTTAGTCTATCATGGCATGTTGACTTCATTGGAAATATTATCCGAAATCTGTTTCCTTCCACGGAAGAGAATTCTAATGAGTCTGAGACACCAGTGAAAAATCAGTTTAGCGAATCCATCGTCCATGCATTTTATATGTTCTGGGCGGGGATGTATTCTTCGGCTTCTCTTTCTTGGTTTGCAACAGCGTGCCCTTTGCCTTCAACGGATTCTAAGGCGGCTTAACTTACAGAAGGCGGTGAATCACCATAATAGACATACATAGGAACTTGATTTCTGCTATACTTCTGGGTATTTAGAACATAATATCCATTACGGGTTTTATTGAGTCCCATGTTTTTACTGACAGGTTCGGCTTCTGTAAGATTTGGCATTTCTGTTTCTGGTAACTCCACAGGTTCGGGTAAGTCAATCGGTTCAAAATCAGCTGAGTCTATTTCAGATGTAGGCACAGTAACCATCATTCGCTGTACAAAACTAGCAATTAGATAACTGAGGAATGCCCAGAGTATTGAAAAAAGCCAAAAGGGCATATTTGTATGATTCGGACCCGGATTTAGGGAGAACTCTTTCCATGTTCCACCAGGATGAAACATAATTGATGGGCGAAGATAGAGAACAATTGTTGTTCCAACTAAATAAATAGTTAATGCTAAAAATAATACATGCATGTTCCTGTTTTAACTACAGAAATATGTATATATTTTAATCCTCCACTAGTCCATATAGACGCTTGATTCTGCTCGTTCCTGCGCATCTAGATCTTCAACACCATAAGCACGGCTAGCACGTGATTCACCGCCGAATGAGGTAAATCCAAAATCTTCGGGTAGACTTCTACCTTCAGTCAGTTGAGGAGCATCCCGCAGACCCATCTGAATACGCTGATTGCGGTCATGTTCATATAATTCAGCGCTGTAATCTCGGACATTGAATCCCATCGCCCATTTTCCTAGACGGAACTTCTTCTGTAATTTCTCAATTGCTTTATCCTCATCATCCAATCGGTCAAAAATATTAATAACATAGTTACGCTCTGTTTCAGCACGTTTCAAGAGAATTTCTTCTAATTCCTTTTGGGAAGGCAGACGTGATGTAGAAGCTGTCCGTTCCATATTTTCTGCTATGAAAACTACAACTTCCTTCATAATAGTCTCAGGTTCAGGTTTTTGCGCTTCCGTATCAGTGGGTAAATTTCTATAGAGTGATGAACTGGTATTTGTTATATCCAAGAAGAGACGAACAAAGATAAATCGTAAAATATATTGTCCTTCCATTTCCGTAAATCCGAGTTGAGGATCTTCAAAGATGAGTGTTTTCCATTTTCTCATCCAAAGACCTATTTCGCGACCAAGACGATTACAGACTTCCCGCATTTCAAGGGAGCCACCATTAATTAACTCGGTATGTTGTGCCATAATTTCATTAAGTAGTACTTTATGTTCAGGCGCAATCTTCATCCAGGGTTTCACGTCTTTTAGAGACATCTTGTCTTCTTTTCCAGGTCGCTTGATTATAGCAGCGTGCGAATATAGAACTTCTGTGCCTTTTCTATCTTTAATTTCTCGTAGTGATGTTACACTGGATATCATATGAGCACGGGCTTTCTGAAGAAGCGGTGATACAAGAGCCGACGCAATAGAGTCATATCCAGTACCAAAGGGGTTCTGTGTAACAATATCCAGATTATTGAGGAATCCAGCAGCAACTGCTTGTGCCCGAGTTTTCCGAGTTGCGGAAGCTGCCACTCTGCCACGTAAAGTTTCCTTTGCTAAGTCATATCGGGTTACAAAATTACCCCATGCCTCCGCACGAGCAATAGGTCTACTGGCTGTCTTAGAATCAGATAAGCCCTTAAGGATAATACCAACTTCCTGCCACATTCCAGCATCATCGGTCATCACAGGTGTGTCAATCCATTGTTGAATATTCTTAAGAAGTTCTGGTTCATCCGGTTTTACAAAAGAAGCCTGTGATCGCAAATCACGACGAGCAGCTAGAATCTTCTCAAACTCCGCTTCACTATAATCTACATTCTGATTATCCAAGGCTGGTTTGCCCTCTTTCTCGGGGTCAATAATATCGGGACTGACTGGGAATTGAAATCCGCAGTTCTTACATGCATTACCATATCCTATCTTGTGGGGAGAGCCGATGCTGGGTCCCTTGTAGCAGTTGCGAAGGAAGAGTTTATATAAAATATTCTTGGGGATTTCCACTTTGAGCACGGGAATTTCTCTAGGAGTCCAAGGTGTCCAAATGTGAGTTCCAGCAGGTGTTGATGTAGGTGTACGGAGTTCAATTGTGCGGAGCGCCATTGCTAGACGACGAGCTTCCTCTTCAAGAGGCACAAGTCCCAACACTTGTATGGCGCCGCGTTTAAGATCTTTCAGTGATATGGGAGATGAAAAACTATCACTTCGGTCGGAGCCATACACAATCATACCGTCCTTTTCGGCTTTCTTATAGGAATCCAACTTGAGTTGACTATAAATCACTGCTAGACGATATAGAAGATTCTTGCGGGGTCCATCTGTTCCAGCAATATTCATCGCAGCGATTGCTTGATTGGGGTCGGCTGATGTAGGTTCATTCACCACATTTTGCGGAAATTGAACAAATGGCTCGGGCATAAATCCGGTAGGCAATGTGTCCTTTGCGGAGGCTCGTTCTTTGCGCTGTTCTAACTTTAGACTTTCAACACGTTTTCTTATTGCTGTGCGGATTTCACCGCTGATATAGAGTTGAGTTCCAGACTTTGATGATCCTAGCAAGAGATTTGTCATTGTTACAATTATTTTCTTGATTATATCTTGGCGTTTTACAAGATCCGATAGCAGACTCCATGATGTAGATGACCATGGATCTTCACGGCGTTGAATGGACGCCACGCAGCAGGCGACATAATCTAGAGCACCGCTTCCCACTTCATCCGGATTCATTCCTTCAGTTGGAAATCCTTGGATAGAAAAACGGCATTGTGTGAACGGATATTTTATCATAATGGATGGGGAAGCAGTTTGAAGTTCAATTACAAATAATGACGCAATAACTCCAATACGCTGATTACGACTATATTCTTCATAAGAGGGTAGGGCTCCGCGGGTTCCTCTAGTTCTTATTGCTTGAATCTGCTGTTCATATTGTTCACGGGGTGGAACTTTCTCCTTCAAATAGACTTGAGCATAATGGATCATTCGGTCCACAATTTCCTTAGATATATCCGTCGCACCCGCGCGTTCACTAATGACTTTAATGATTTGATAGAGTTTGGTTTCATCCTCCGTAGGATACTGAACAATTTCCTTGCGACTCACAATTTCTGTTAAATCCAATGCCTTTCTTTCTGTATCGGAGATTACAGCACGACCTGAAATAGGGCGACCTTCATCGTCAAATTCTATATGTGTGTCATATTCAATCTCTTGAATGGGAATACCACAATTCTTGCAGGTATAATGTCCTTCAAAAACAGGTCC
>Ga0208951_1001412_pt1 | contig 10462 bp, 9 predicted proteins | sample GreLakmeMI27MSRF_FD_187702 | JGI IMG/M metagenome (GOLD analysis project Ga0208951, IMG submission 187702) | Freshwater lentic microbial communities from great Laurentian Lakes, MI, USA - Great Lakes metaG MI27MSRF (SPAdes) | ecosystem: Environmental > Aquatic > Freshwater > Lake | place: Great... | reverse complement strand
GGCGTCACTACAGCTCCACCTACTCTCTCTTTGCACGGCTCCCGCACGCCCTCTCAGTCGCACGATACGCGGGCGAACGGAAGTCGAAGCTATGATTTGCTCGACGAACGTTCGATTCTTCGACCTCAAAACACGCACGCGTCTCGCCTCGCTGCTGTGCCCCATGGCCCCTACTACACGCCAGCCTGCAGCGCCCCACAGTTAAGCCGCCTATGAGCCGCTTCTTGCCTCGCACGCCCAGCCGGCGCGCGTGCATGGCCGCTGTGTCTTTGGGTGCGACTCTCGCTTTGCCCCCTCGCCGTGCACAGCTGGCACACGCTGACGCTCCACGCAGGCGTGACGGGTTCCATCTGTTGGGTGGGCTGGTCTAGCTACACGTCGGCTGTGCGCGCGAACCGCGAGCAGCCGGTGTTTGCATTGAGCCCGGAGGACCTGCGCCGCCTGCGCCAGGCTGGTGCCGACCCGCTGGTCACGGCGCACACCGCGCAGCTGGTTCTCGGGCGGGGGGACTCGGCGCGCCCCTTCGCGGAGCGCCGCGCGGAGCTGGAGGCGGCGCAGAGCGGCACGCTGCAGGCGCGCCTCGCCTCGCTGCGCCTGGCGCCGCACTTGCCGGAGTACGAGGAGGAGAAGCTGGAGCTGCGACGCATCCTGGCGCACAGGGGGGACTCGGAGAGCCCGCGCAGGCAAGCGGCGCCGACAGACGCGCGCTGATGGGCGATGGCTGGGTGTGCGCCTGACAGGCCTGCAGACAGGTCTGGGTCTGTCTGCAGGACCCAGACAAAGCGATGCGGTTGGTGTTGGTTTCTCGTCTGGGCACCATCGCGTTAGAGCACCCTTACACCCAGTCGCCCGCCTGCACTCGTGCAAACTCAGCCTCGCTGATGGTTGACGCCGCCACTCTCCGTCCGTCGAACAAACGCCCGTGCATGGCGGCGGCGCAGGCTGCCGTCGCCTGCTGGTCATCAAAGCGCACGTAGACGCGTGCAGGCTCAGTTGCGGGTACAGCGGTTGGCGGCTGCGGCACGAGGCACTCCTCCACTGCGCCGTGGCGCGCGCACTCGCCCGCCACGTCACTCCGAAGCTCCGCGCGCTCGCCCGCGTCACCCAGCGCGGAGCAGGGTACCAGATTCAGGAGCAGCAGAAAGCGGGAAACGAGCGCCGGAGCAGTCACCGCAGGAGCCACGGGAGCCGCAATTGCTGTGGGCATGATGCCGCCCCGCGTGGCGGGGTCGATGTAGCCCTTAGGTCGCCCCACATTGAGGCTGCGCCCGCATAAGGACACCTTGTCGAGCATCAGCGCCGCCGTTGCCAGCTCCTCCGTGCGCATCTCCACAAAGGCGAACTTGCCGGCACTGTCCATGTTGACGTTGACCACGGCTGGCGGCGCGGGGTGGGGCTGCAGGGTGGAGAGCGCGCGGTTGAAGAGGTCCGCGAGCAGCGGCGCCGAAACCATGCCTGTGGTAAGGTTGCCCACGTACACCTCCCGCTGCTTGCGCGTCGCGTTGCTGCCCGCCAGCGCCGCGGCAGCCTGCGCCGCGAGGGCGCGCGCAGCCAGCAGCTGCGCAGGGCTGGAGAACGCGGGTGCAGCCGCGGGGGGCGCCGCCGCCGGGCGCGCGAAAGCGGGCTGCCGGGGCGCGGGGCGGCCGGGGCGCTTGTGTGACGGCGAGGAGAGGGAGCTGTGGCCGCGGGAGAGCGGGAGGTGGCGTGTGAGGCTCGCCGCACGGCAAACAGGGAGGGTCCACCAGCGCACCGGCTGCCTCTTCTGCGACGCCTCTCGCGGCTCCCACTGCCGCTGCGGCTGCGTCGACGGCGGTCTCGCGACCCGTGGCGGCGCCGGTGGCGGCGTTCCGCACTCGTCGAACGGCTCCTCCGCCGCCGTCGCTCGCGGCTTGCGCTGCGCCTTCGCCTCCCGCTGCCACTCCTGCTGCGGCTGCGTCGGCGGTGATCCCTGGAGGAGGTGTGGCGCCGCGGGCTGGGCTCGCTGCTGCGCGCAGGTGCAGCCGCCTCATCACAGGCCTTCTCTGCGGGTGCCTCTGCTACCTCGTGCGCCATGCGGCCACTCAATGACGCAGGGAACGCGAGGGCGCGTCAAAGGTGGCTCCGATTTGCCATACTGGAGGAGCGCGCCGCCGCCGCGCCCCTCAAGGTTGGTCGTACACAACACGCCCGCGCTCGCCTCCTCCATCCTCCATCCTCTCCCTAGGGCGCGCACGCTGTACAGCATCTCACAGCTCTCCGCGCGCCTGCCCCAGCGCTGCTCTTTGCGGCGTCCGCTTCGCCTCCCGCACCTCCCAGGCCAATGGGTCCCAAGCGCAAGCGGACGTTGGCCGAGGAACTGCTGGAGCTCACCAACCCGGCGCCACCCGAGGGTGCGTGCGTGCTAGCGGGCGGTGAGGTGGCGCCTTGCGCTCACGTGTGGTGCGTGCGCGAGCGCAGATGTGGACCTGGGCGACTTGGAAGCGTTCGGCGGCGGCGCCGCCGCGGTGCTGGTCGAGAGCGAGGAGGAAAAGGAGGAGGGCGCGACGCAGAGGGCGCAGAGGGCGCGCAAGAGGTGCGCTTGGCTCAACGGTGGCGCAGCCGCCGCCCTCAGCTCACGCGTGCCCGGCACCCAGCGCTCCCGAGAAGGGGCTGCGCCTGCGGGCGGCCATCCAGCTGGACGAGGCGCAGTACCGCGGCCGCCGGGTCTCCCGCGCAGACTGGGAGGAGCCGGACGAGCGCAAGGGGACTGACCTAGGCAACCCCTCCCCCGTCGCGCCGAGCCCCGCCCACCCCTCTTCCGGCGAGGAGGAGGAGGAGGAGGAGGAAGAGAAGGGCGACCGCGACGAAGAGGCGCCAACCAGCGGCGAGGAGGGCCCAGACGGCGGCTGGCCTTCTACGGAGGATGCCGACGCGGACGCGCTGGAGCAAGAGCTCGCGGCCGTGGCCGCCTCAGAGGCTGCCGCCGTGGCCGCTCTTCGCGAGCGCGCCAAGGAGGAGCGCGTCAAGGCTGTGTCCGTGGCTGCGCAGCGTCGACTGTGGGAAGGTGCCCTGGAGCTGCGCATTCGCCTGCAGAAGCCCTTGGCGGCGGCGCAGCGCCTGCCGCGCGCTCCGGCCACGCGCGCGGCGCTGAAAGAGCAGGCGCCGCAGACGGCGGCGCTGCTGCGCGAGGTTGCGGGAGCTGCGGCGTGCGCTGCGTCGGAGCTGTGCGAGCTGCGGGACATCCTCATGGCCGCGCAGCCGGGCGTGCCTCCCGCGGGCAAACGGCGCAAGGGCGCCGTGGAGGGATCACCCGACGGGGTGGATGTGGATGCGCTGTGGGGCCGTCTGGAGGACGGGTACGGTCGCTTCGCCCCCTTTCGGGACGACAGCCTGGACCGATGGCACGCCAAGACCAGCAACGCGGCGGGCGGGGCGGCTGCCCGTCCCGGCCTGCGCGCGCTGAACCAGGCCGTGTCACAGCAGGTTGCTGCGGCCCTGAGAGACGCCCCGCGCGCGCTGCGGCGAGCCACCCGCCTCGCGTGCGACGCGCCAGCCCTGCTGTGCGAGCCGCCTCAGGCCGATGCGGAGGCGCACGCCAACGGCGGCGACGACGCAGCGCCGGTGCCCGCGGCTGACGCGCCCCGCGACCTCGACTGCTACGAGGACGGCGAGTTCTACGCGCAGCTGCTCAAGGAGCTGCTGGAGGTTGGCGGCTCTGGTGCTGCGGCGCCGGGGCAAGCGGCGCCAGCCAAGCTCCGAAAAAAGGTTGACCGACGCGCGTCAAAGGGGCGCAAGCTGCGCTACACTGTCCACCCCAAGCTCGTCAACTTCATGGCTCCCGTAGCCATCGCGCACCCGCCGCCACAGACGGACCAGCTGCTGAAGCGGCTGTTCGGGCGCGCATCTACGACGCTGAACGTGTGATGTTGTGAGTTTTGAGAGGCGAGTGTCAATCACTTGATTACTTCACAGATCTGTGACGCATCCCTTGGATGCATCCGCCACGCACTTGATGTACTTGTAGAGCACGCCGCTGGTCGCCTTAAGCGGCGGTGCGGTCCAGGAATCCTTGCGCCGCGCCCACTCGCCGGCGTCAACGTTCAGCACGTCCATCACGCGCTGTGCCACGTCGATCTTGATGCGGTCTCCATTGCGCACCAGCGCGATGGGGCCGCCCTCCTGCGCCTCGGGAGTGACGTGGCCAACCACGAAGCCGTGGCTGCCGCCGCTGAACCGTCCGTCGGTCAGCAGCGCGCAGCAGTCGCCCAGGCCGGCGCCCATGATGGCGGAGGTCGGGGTGAGCATCTCAGGCATACCCGGCCCGCCGCGGGGCCCCTCGTAGCGGATGACAATCACCTTGCCGCGCAGCGACTCAGCGTCCGCGGCCAGCGCGCTCAACATGTCCTCCTCAGAATCGAACACCGCCGCGTCCCCCTCGAACAGCAATCCCTCCTTGCCCGTGATCTTGGCCACCGAGCCACCAGGTGCCAGGTTGCCATACAGCATCTGCAGGTGGCCCGTCGCCTTGATGGGCGCGCTGAGCGGCATGATGACGCGCTGGCCCTCGGAGAGTGGCGGGCAGCCCTTGAGGTTTTCGGCCAGCGTCATGCCAGTGACGGTCATGCATGAGCCGTCCACCATGCCAGCCTCCAGGAGGTACTTGAGCACGGCAGGTGTGCCGCCAATGCGGTGCAAATCTTCCATGACGAACTTGCCGGAGGGTTTCAGGTCCGCCAGGAAGGGCGTGCGGTCGCTCACCGACTGAAAATCCTCCAGAGTCAACGTGATGCCGCATGCGTGCGCCATGGCGATCAGGTGCAGCACCGCGTTGGTGCTGCCGCCCAGGGCAACCACCAGCACCATGGCGTTCTCGAAAGCTGCGCGGGTCATGATGTCGCGAGGCTTCAGGTCCAACTCCAAAAGGTTGCGCACCGCGCGCCCGGCGGCTCTGCACTCGTCCTTCTTGAGGCTGTCTTCGGCGGGGATGGAGGAGCTGTAAGGCAGAGTCATGCCCAGGGCCTCGATGGCACTCGCCATCGTGTTAGCCGTGTACATGCCGCCGCACGCGCCCGCGCCGGGACAGCTGTGTCGCACAATGTCCGCGCGCTGCTCCTCCGTGATCTTGCCCGTCACGAACTGCCCGTAGGACTGAAAAGCGGACACGATCTCAAGAGAGCTGCCGTCCAGCGCGCTGAACCCCGGCTTGATGGTGCCCCCGTACACCATCAGCGCCGGCCGGTTCAGGCGCGCCATGGCGATGATGGTGCCCGGCATGTTCTTGTCGCAGCCGGGCAGCGAGACGTTGGCGTCGTACCACTGAGCCGACATGACCGTCTCAATCGAGTCGGCAATCACGTCACGGCTCAGCAGGCTGTACGACATGCCCTCCGTGCCCATCGAGATGCCATCGCTCACGCCGATGGTGTTGAACCGGAAGCCGACCTGAGCGGGGCGCAGGTGAGTGCCGACCGCCGCGAGCGAGCGAGCAAGCAGCGCACCAAATCAGCCTCTTGCACGCCCTCTTTCACGCACGCCGCCAGCTCCATCAGGTGCATGTTACAGCTGTTGCCCTCGTACCAGACGGAAGAGATGCCCACCTGGGGAAATGCGCGTGAGTGAGTGAGTGCGAGTGCCCAGATCAGGGTTGGCGACCGGCCACCCTCGCAGCACCCGCAAAGTAACAGCGTGCAGCACAGTGCTGCTGGGGCGAGCGTGGCTGCGCAGCTGCAGGCGCGAGACCTGCCTGCGGCAGCGACTCTCTTCTGCACGCGCCTGCGCCTTGCTCATGTCCTCCTCCTTCAGTCCGGTGGCGTACAGCATCGCCTGTGAGGCGCCCTGGCTCTTGGGCTGCGTGATGCGGGCGCTGTACTTGTTGAGCCCGGTGCTCTGCGCCGGCTGCACCTGCGCATGCACCCGCAGCAGCCCGTGGCGGGCGCGGCGGACCGCCACGCGCGCCGCACACGGCGCGCACAGCGGCAGCAGCGACGCAAAGGTCGCCATTCGGGACACGGAGGCGACAACTGTGGCCTATCGCGCAAAAAAGACGCGATTTGCGATGGATAATGCGACGCTGCGACGTTGCCATATTCACTGTGTACAACGCTCAGAACTCCTCGCTGAAGCAGCTGCCGAAGGCGTAGTACTTGTTGACGGCGCTCATCATGTTCTCAAGGAGCGCCTTGACAGTCTCCACGTGTACCGCCGGCACGGGGGTGCTCTTGTCGCGGCGCACCAAAAAGTACTTCCCCTTGACAAGCTTCTCTTCGCCGTCCATGGTCTGCAGCAGAGGGAAGCCGTCCTTGTCCATTCCAACCACATCATACCCCTGAACCACCTCCTCGTCCATCAGAGCCTCCAGCTCCAGCTCGGACACCAAAGCGCTGCACGAGCTGTCAGTTTGAAGCTCCGGGCTTGTGGCGCGTGGCGGGGCGCACCCGGACTCTGTGTATTTGAGGATGGAGACGGTGAAGCCGATGGAGAGCGTGGGACTGATGTCGATCACTTCCACGCGCATGGGCGGCCGGTGCACGTCGTCGTCGCGCGCGTCCACGTACTGCACCGCCCAGCGGAAGAGCTGCTTGAGGAAGTCGGGGCTGCGGGGCGCAGAGCAGTGGCGCAGAGGCGGACGCTTTTAGGGTACAGTTGCAACTGTGTTGCTGACGAGGCGAACGCGCGAGGGGCGGGCGAGGCCGCGGCGCGGGCGGGACGGGCGCGACGCACAGACGGCGCGGCCTGGCGCCAGCTGCGCGAGGCGGGGGAGGGCGCGCACCGAGGCAGGTGCACGGGAATCTCAGCCTTTACAAGCACGTGGAACTCCTTCGCCGGAGCAGCCGCGGAGGCGCAGCGCGACACGCAGCCGCGGCGGGGGCGGGGCTGCGCGGGCGAGAGAGAGGCTGCGGTGGCGCTGCGAGGGCCCGCGCAACGAGCCGACACGCGGCGTGCGGAGCAGCTGGCGCGCCCAACCGACAGCGCCTGAGGGGTGGCCAACATAGTGGCGCCGGGGGGGCGTTAAGTGCCTCTGTCGAGGGCACAGCAGCGCAGCAGCGACGACGGAGATGGCGAGGGGGGAGCAAGAGGGCTCCTCCTTCGATGACCAACGTATGTCCTCACGACGATGCAACGTGTGTAGGTGTGTTGCTGTCCATCCACCTGCGCGCAGGCAGACGGTGCCTTATGTTTTGAATGTACGGCATCCTGGGCTTTGACTCGAGAATCTCCATTTCTGGGCCGCCCCCGCGGCAACCTTACCTTCGTTGGCACCAATGTCACGCCTGACGTTGTGGCTGTTGGCCCTCAGCCTCGCATTTCACTGCTGTGCCGGTCAGGAGGACCCAGATAGCGATGCGAGGGAGGCTGATTGGAGTGCGTACGTGACCTTTGTCGCAGGGGAAGGTGGCTTTGTGCTGGGCGCGCGGGTCCTGGGGCACTCCATACTGGAGCAGACAGCCACTCAGCGGTGCGTGCGCCTTTTGCGCCGTCGATGGAGGGGAACTGACGCCTCCCTGCCTCGCTTGCTGTCGCGCGGGTCACGTCGTCGCGCCTGCCCTGCGCAGCGACATGCTCTGCCTCGTGACCGGGCAGCTCTCGCACACCTCGAGCGCCGCGCTGCGCGCTGCGGGGTGGCGCCTGCAAACGGTGCCCAGCGTCGACAACCCAGGCACTGGTGCCTCCTACGGGCGTCGTGGCTACCCCTCCAAGCTGGCAGCCGTGTATTCCAAGCTGGCCGTGTTTGGCCTCGGGACTCAGTACCGGCGATTAGTGTACCTGGACGCGGACACTCTGTGCGTGAGCCCCGCCCTGGAGCAGCTCTTTGGCTGCCCGGCCGAGCTCTGCGCCTCCCTGCGCCACAGCGAGCAGTTCAACAGCGGCATGCTGGCCCTGGAGCCCCACGCCAGCGTGATGAGCAACATGACACAACTCATGGGCACACTACGCAGCAGCACCGGGTACGAGCGAGCTCGAGGCATTGATTCGGCACACGTCGCCCCTCCTCAGCCTTTTCGCTGCGCGGGCATTGATGCGCGCATGTGGGCACGCCAGGGGTGACCAGGGCTTCTTGAACAGCTACTACGCGGGCTTCGCCTCGTCGCCGCTCTTCCAGCCGGGCGACGTGCCTATGCCTCGCACGTCGCCGTTGCCCGCAGCGCCGGGTTCGACGGCGCGGCTCTCCACCGCATTCAACGCCGACGTGGGGCTGTACGTGCTCAACGGGTGCGGCGCGCTCAAAATCAAACTGACAGCTGCACGCTCTCTGACGGACCAACGAACTCTGGAACTCACATCGTCCGCTTCCTTGCGTTGCGTGGCTGCCAGCAACAAGTGGCCCCTTCCACGTGACACCCTCAGCGTGCTGCACTACACCCTGGGTCCACTCAAGCCCTGGCAGTGGTGGACACCGTGGCTGATCGACGCAGCAGACGAGTGGCAGGCGGTGCGCAGACGCACAGGCGCCGGTGTGCTGGGCTGGTCCACCTCGCACGCCACGCAACTCCTCGCCGCATCTCTGCTGCTGGCAGCGGCGCCCGCGATGGCGTATGGTGCGTGATGCAGTGACGGGGAGAGGCTCTCTCGAGACAGTCTAGAATCTAACGCACGCGACGCCTCTAAGGTCCTGCGCTGCGCCGCCACCGCCTGCTGCACCAGTCCCGCGCGCTGGCTTTGCGCCGCACCTTTTCCGCGCGCTGTGCGGCGTGGCTGGCCACGCGCCGTCTGGGCGCTCCGGAAGGGACATTGCGCGTGCTCACCATCGCGGCGGTACAGTGCTGCGGTGTCATGGCGCCGCTGCTGTCGCTGCTCATCGTGCCGCGCACCGCGACGCCTGCGCTGGGCTGGATCCTGTTCTACTCGTGGACGTTTGCGCTATTCAGCGTCACTTTTGGCTGGTGGCTGTCGCTGGCTCACGTGTGGGGCCTCATCCACGGCGCCGCGGCGGCGGCGCTGCTGACCGCTGCGGGCGGACCTCCATCGCCTCGATTGGCCGTCGTTGCGCAGCAGTGGACACAGCAGTCGCCACAGTCGCCATCCGCCGTGCTCCTCGCCACGCGCCGCGCGGCGATGGCGGCCGCCGCAGCGCTGCTGGCCGCGCCGTGCTTGCCGGGGCTGCTGGGGCTGCGCGGCATATTGGCCCCTGTCGGTCTCGTTGCCGGCTGTGCATTCGTGCAAGCCATCGTGGCGGCGGCTGCCACTCCAATCCTGGCGCAGATGTACTTCGAGGCGGGCGTCCTCAAGGCGTGTACCAGCGCGGCGCCCACTGAAGGCGTCCTGAAGTGTGCTCTCGTGTGAAAAGACGAGCAGGACGCTGGAGGGGTCAACTAGTCGACTGTGCCTTGTTGTACGCATGTGCGGGAGAATCACACGCAGCGCCCGTCGCATTGCGAATCGCGTATCGTCTATGCGATGCTGACGTTGCTGTGCGGCGCGGAGGCTGCGGTTCGCCTACCGCTGCACGAGGGCGTCCCGTTGCGCCTGGGGCGCGACAACGTGTCTGACAAGCCCCTGGCCGTCTCCAAGGCGCAGGCGGAGGTGTGTCTGCGCCGCCAGGAGGACGGGCGCCTGGTGGCAACGCTCAGCAACCTGTCGCGCAACGGCACGCGCGTGGTCCGCGGCGCGCTGCTCAAGGGCGGCGCCAGCGTGGAGCTGAAGCACGGGGACTCTTTCCTGCTGTGCCCCAACAAGCCTCAGCTGGCACGGCTCACCTACTCCTCTTCCGCCTCCGCCTCTGCTGTGGAGGACGGCGGGGCTGACGACGCAGACGCGCCGCCCGCCAAGCGGAGCAAGGCTGAGCTCCCGGAGGTGGTGGACTTCACGGCGGAGGAGGAAGGGGCGGGGCCTGGGCCTGCGGAAGGCGCGAGCGGCACCCCCGCCGGACGGCCGCTGCTGCTGGTGCTGTGCGGCAACCTGGGCAGCGGAAAGAGCACCTTCACCGCGGCGCTGCCTCGGCACAGCTGGGCGCGTGTGTGCCAGGACACCGCCGGGCCGGCTGGCAAGTCCGGCAGCAAGGCGCACGTGCTTCGCTCGGCGCTTGCCCACCTACGTGGCGGCCTCAACGTGGCGGTTGACCGCACCAACCTGACGCCTCAGCAGCGCGCCGCCTTTCTGGACCTGGCCCGGCTCCTAGGATGCCCGGTGCACGCGCTGGAGCTGGCAACGCCACGAGAGCTGTGCGCCGCCCGCGTGCGCGCTCGCACAGAGCACGAGGGGGGCGCCCAAGGCTCCTTCGGCGTGTCCATCCTGTCTAAGCACGCCAACAACCCGGACAACGCGGCCCCGTCCCTTGCCGAGGGCTTCCACGCCGTCAGCAGTGCGGCCACGGAGGCGCAGGTCGCCGCCCAGCTGGCGCGCTACTCAGCCTGGCCCAAAGCCACTGAACAGGTGGCTCCCTGGGCTGAGCCGCCCACGCTTACCCAGCTAGAGGAAGCCATCGCCGCATCCGCCCGTGCGCTCCGCCGTCCCGCGCCCTCCGCACTCGCAGAGAGCAGACGTGCGGCTAGTCCGTCACCCGCCA
>Ga0208951_1001411_pt1 | contig 10463 bp, 11 predicted proteins | sample GreLakmeMI27MSRF_FD_187702 | JGI IMG/M metagenome (GOLD analysis project Ga0208951, IMG submission 187702) | Freshwater lentic microbial communities from great Laurentian Lakes, MI, USA - Great Lakes metaG MI27MSRF (SPAdes) | ecosystem: Environmental > Aquatic > Freshwater > Lake | place: Great... | reverse complement strand
TGTCTGCCGCTCATCCTGCGCCACGTGCGCGTGGAGAGGTGCAAGGTAACACTGCTGACAGCGCCCGACCGCGGGGCGGAAGCCAGGGCGGCCGCGAAGCAGCACGGCCTGAACGTGGTGGTGTGTGCGCTGACGCCCGGCAACTACCGCGAGGTTGTGGAGCCGCTGCTGTGGCCAGGGGACTTCCTGCTGAACCTTTCGGTTGACGTGAGCAGCTGCGCCCTCATCGCCCTCTGCAACCGCCGGCGCTGCCTCTACCTGGACACGGTGGTTGAGCCCTGGGCTGGCGCCTATACGGACGCCAAGCTGAGCTTGGAGTCGCGCAGCAACTACGCGCTGCGAGAGGAGGCGCTCACTTTGAAGCGCGCTTTCAACCAGGCTGCTGGTGCCGCCCCTTCCACGGCGCTCATCACCCACGGCGCCAACCCGGGGCTGGTGAGCCACCTAGTGAAGCGTGCGCTGCTGGACGTTGCGAAAGCCAGCGGCGTGGTGCTCCCGGAGCCAACCACTCAGCAGGCGTGGGCGGCGCTGGCGTGCCACCTGGGCGTGCGCTGCATCCACGTGGCGGAGCGTGACTCACAGGCGTCCGGCACGCCCAAGCGGCCCGGAGAGTTCGTCAACACGTGGTCCGTGGATGGCTTCATTGCAGAGGGATGCCAACCGGCCGAGCTGGGCTGGGGCACCCACGAGGCGTCCCTCCCGCGCGACGGGAAAACACACCATACTGGTTCCGGAGCCGCCATCTACCTCACGCGGCCTGGATGCGCCACGCGCGTGCGCAGCTGGTGCCCTGGAGAAGGCGCCTTCCACGGCTTCTTAGTCACACACAACGAAGCAATATCGGTGGCGGACTGGCTCACGCTGCGTGAGGGTGTCGGAGGCGCAGTGAGCTATCGCCCCACAGTGCACTACGCCTACCATCCCTGCGATGCTGCGCTTGCGTCTCTGCACGAGCTGGCAGGCAAGGGGTATGTGCCCCAGAGCCGCAAGCGCATCCTGGACGCCTCGGAGGTGCTCAGCGGGTGCGACGAGCTGGGCGTGCTGCTCTGCGGCATGCCGTCGCCCGCACCGCACGCAGCCTACTGGCTGGGCAGCACGTTGAGCTGCGCAGCCGCGCGTGAGATGGTGCCGCACAACAGCGCCACCACGCTGCAGGTGACAGCCACCATCCTGGGCGGCATGGTGTGGGTGGTGGAGCACCCTCACGAAGGAGTGCTGGAGCCGGAGGAGATGCGCGATTGGCGGCGCGTACTGGACGTTGCTGAGCCGTACATCGCGCCTCTGGTTGGGGCCTGGAGTGACTGGACCCCTCTGCAGGGTCGCACAGGGGCAGCAGCGCTCTTCCCTGAGCAGCTGGATGAGCTCGACCCATGGCAGTTCAGCAACGTGCGTGTAGATTAGCTTAGAGGTACCATTCTTTCACGCACGCGCCTCCAACCGCCAGAACAACTGCACATGTCGCCGTCGAGCGATCGAGGGTCCTAACCACTCGACTGCACCACGCGCGAACAGACAGTCGAACAACTGTCTTCGAGGCGCCCTCGCTCTGAGCGTCTCTCTGGCTTCCACGTGCCTGGTCGGTGCCGCAGTTGGCTGCGATGCAGCGCAGCGGGGGCGCTCGGCCTGACGAGGTCCCCGAGCAACCGCCCATGGTCACCTTCCCCGCGGGCACCCACGACGGCCACGTGGCGCCCGTCGTGGGGCCCCGGTCGGCTAGAAGGCACGAGCGCGGCGGGGCAGCCCGGCGTGCTGTGATTGTTGCAAACTATCTCTGACGCAACCCCGGTCTTTGCCTTCCGCCGTACGCACAGAGCTCACGTGGACCCGTCCCAGCTCAGTGCCCTCGTGCCCGACCGACCGGTGCGTGACACGCTTGCCTTCTGTGCCCCGCGCGCCGGCGCAAAGGCGAGCCGAGCCGCAAGCTCGCGCTCACGCGTGCCCCCCCCTCCCTTGCAGTTGGCCGACAGCCGCCCGGCGCTGGGCACCAATTTGTACAATGTAGAGTGGAACGCGGAGGAGCAGAGCACGTTGGAGGTGCGTAGGCGCTGCGCAAGGAGCTATGCGAAAAGTGTATCGAGTGTATCGCTGCTCACACGCCCACGCTTGCGCTGTGCCTCAGGCTGGCATGCAGTGCATCTCGACGGAACGGGTCAGTGCGCTGTCACGCTACATCAAGATCGCCGCCACGCTGCCAGAGAAGAGTGTGCGCGATGTGGCACTGCGAGTGCGCTGGATGATGCGCAAGGACGCGCCCCGTAAGCCTCGCCATAAGGTGCGCCTTGCGATGCTGTTGTGCGCTGGCATGCGCTGATGCCACGGCTGTGCGTGCAGTCTGCGCCAGTGCCTGTTGAGGCCCCACGTGCTGTACCTGGGCCAGCCAAGCGTAGTCGGAGCGGCGCCAAAGAGGCTCGCCCGGAGATTGTGCGGCCCAGCAGCGCGCAAGGCGGGCGGCGGGCAGCTGCGCAGCCTTCCCGCTTTGCGGCCCCCCGCGGCCAGCTAGCCACTGCAAACGCCCACGCATCCAGCCTCGGCCTCAACGCGCTGGACCTCTTCCACTACCCACCGTCGCCGCTGCGCATGCTCGCCCCCGACGACCTGGCAGGCCCTCTCGGGCGGCGTCCAGCGGGCTCGACGCTGGAGCTGCTAGATGCCAACGTGGGCCTCGCACACGTCATCAAGAGCAAGTTGGAGTCATCGCAGGTGATGGAAAGCACACACCTGCTGTGCACGTTTCGGGACAACATCCTGGCCATTCTGCACCGCATGAGCACGCAGACGGGCATCATGGCACAGATGCCGCCCCTGCCGGTGCGGCCCAATCTGGAGCTGGCGGATGCCATCCTGTCCTGCGGTATGGGAAGCAGGGGGGGGTTGTAGCGGGGGGACCCGGGGGGCTAAGCTGCTCGAAAAGACATTACCGGAGAGGCTGGCTGGGAAACAAGATTACAGAGTTGATGCGTCTTTCATGTTGCACGCTCCGATGCGTCCATACTGCGCGCTCCGCCCCTTTCGCCTCACAGGCCCTCGTGCAGCTTCAGCTCGTTGACGATGAGCACCGCAGCGGTGCTGTGGTGCAGCACGTAGGCTGAGACGCTGCCCTGGCTCTTGCGCTCCGCACTTCCCGCGCGACGGCCCAGCACCACCAGCTCCACGGCGTGCGAGTTGACAAACCTCACGATCTCTTCGCGCACGTCAGCGCCAACGCCGTCGAGGACCACCACCTCTGGACGCACGCCACCGGAGGAGAGGAAGGGCAGGATGGCTTGCGCGGCGGCGTTGAGGGTCACGTGGGCGGCGATGGAGTGGGAGCCGTGTTGGGTCTTGACCGCGCCAGGCTTTGCAGGCCCGGTGAGCAGTTTCAGCTCGTCGGACGGACGGAGGAGGTACTTCAGGCTCCACCGCACCTGCGCGCGCGCCGTGTCCGCGGATGGGTGCAGCGCCAGTGCGATGACCCGCCCGCGAACCTGAGGCGCCAGGCCGGAGTTGACGGCCTGCTGAGCGGCGGGGCGCACCACCAACAGCGCGTCTACGCCACAGCTCTGCGCGAGGTGGGAGCTCACGGAGCCCAGAAAGAGGCGGGAGAGGCGCGAGTCGTGGCCGCGCGAGCCTGTGCAACGTCAGTCAGCACTGGGGGGGTCGACGAGCACTGGTCCAATGAAAACGCGCTTACCTGTGATGACGATGTCGGGGCGCTGCTCAGGTGGGCAGGCGAGCAGCCAGTCTTGGATGGTTTCCCCGACGGGCGTCAAAGTGTTGGTGGAGAGCTCCACGAAGCGCGGGCGCGCAGGGTACTCGGCCAGCTCGGGCAGCGCAGCTGCGGGGAACCAGGGCGGCGCGTCGTCGCTGGCGCGCTCGTTGGGCGGCAGCGGCAGCAGACCGCCTCGAAGGACGTAGAGGAAGGTGATGTGGTCGCGCTGCTCAGCCCCGCGAGCGGACCACCATAGCCACGTCGCAGCCGTCTCGGCCTCCTTCTCGCTGCAGCACAGCAGCACGCGTCGTATTACCACTGGGCGATCCATGCGCCAGGCCGCTGGAAGAGCATCGTCCATCAAGAGATCCAAGGGCCCTTTAATGACCTAACGACAGCACACAATCACGTCTGCCTCGTCAGCCTGTGATGTGGATTCAGTGGTTCAACCCTGGGGCTGCGGCGGGAAATAGGGGCGCACGCGCGTGCCACTGGCGCCCAGCCTTTGCGCAAGAGTCCTCACGCCGTCCACGTCAACAGAGGGAGCCGCCACCACCGCCGCCTCTGTATCAACTGCAGGCGTCGGGACGCGTCAGCGCGCGCAGAGAGCGAAGGCGGCTGCACGCGCCTCCCGCCTCGACCAGCGCAGATATGAACGCACACACATCCTCTAGACCGAGACCTGAAGCCTCAGCCTGGGGCCGCATCAGCTGCGCGTACTGGCGCGGCTCCGCGCTCGCCAGCGCCACCGTGGCACGCGTGACGCCCGCGTCCCGCAGCTGCCACGCCACGGCGGGCGGGAAGAGGCCGTTTGTAGTGACACGGGCAATGAAAGGCAGCGCCCCTGGCCCGCAGTGCGCCAGGCGCAGCGTGTCCAGCAGCACCTGCAGCGCCAGCAGCGGCTCGCCCGCGCCCGCGAAGACGACGGAGGGCGGGCGTGGCGCGTTGGGCCGCCAGGTGGCGCAGAGCGTGCGCAGCACCGCGGCAGCCTCGGCGGCGCTTGGCTCCGGCGCGCCGGGCGGCAGCGGCAGGCGGTACACAGGCGCGCCGCCGCTCGGCGAAGGCGCTACGTTGAAGCCAGTCTCGGGCGGCATCTGGAAGCCCGGGCCACGTGTCTCGTGCAGCGGCGTGGCGTTGCACCGCTGCGCAAGGTTCAAGTACAGAACGCCGCCCAGCGAGTACGCGATGCCGGGGCGGGCGGCGGCGACCGCCGCAGCCACTGCCGCGCCGGCTGCTGAATTGGCGGCGGCGGCGATGGCGGTCATGAGGAGGGGGCAATGATGGTCAACTTGGCGCGAGGCGCGTACGCGCATTTTCAGCTCTTCTTGCGCTGACGCGACGCCCGCGGCTGCAGTGAATGCACAGGTGTGTGATGGCACGCGAGCATAGCAGTGGGCGATAGCAGTGGACAACAAGTCAACAACTCGCGCCCGCCCTTAATAACAACTGCTACAGCAGACGACGCAACAACGCGTTCGTGCACGCAAGCCATGTCTTCTCCGCTCAGCGGGCTCGTGTCTCTGCCACTGTGTTGTTCAGCCATCGCTTGGCGCGCTTGCAGCCTCTGTGCGCCGTGGCAAGTCCACGGCTGCCGCCACGCTGTAGAAGCCGTCAGCCGCTTTGGTCTCGCGCATCTGGCAGAGCAGCAGATAACGGCAGATGACGGTGCCGATGTCCACGTCAACGTTGAGTGCGTCCAGCGCCGCCTGTGGTATTATGCGCAGCGGCGAGCTGGGTGGCAGCTTGAACGTCTGCAGAAGGCGAGTTAGCTGCAGCAGCGGCGACGCTCTCTCGCGCGCGCCTTTGCAATTGTGACGTGCGGCGTGAACGTTTTGGGGCCGTCTGACACGTACAGGCCTGCGTGAACGAGCAGCCTTGCCGTGTCGTCGGCGAGCTCGCGCAGCGCTTGCCGTCCGGCGTCGTCGCGGACGCGCAGGTAAAGCACGTTGCCTTTGCCGAAGGTGCCCAGGCCTTGCAGGTGCAGAGTTGGCGCGGACGCAGTCACCGACGACAGCGCAGCGGCTGCTCGAGCCACCTCCGTGTTGTCGCGCAGTGACAGCACGGCCAGCGTCACGTGTGCACTCGCCTGAGCAGCGCAAGCACGTCAGCACCTGACGACGTCAACGACGTGGCTCAGTCATGCACGTACCGACGACACAAGCGCCCCTCGCAGCTGCGGCGTGTGCGCCACGAGTGCCTCCTGTATGTGCGCGACGTGGCTGTGCAGCGCCGGCGCGTGCGTGACGCGCACGCCGACAAAGTGTGTGGGTTTAGGGTCTCGAGCAGCGCGCTGCACGGAGTTTGCCTGTGCGACGCAGTTTCGGCCATGCACGTGGAGGGGCCCGACAGCGGCCGTACAGCCATCGTTGACGAGCCACACCGACGACGAGGGCTGGACTGTAAACCCAGAGGGTATGACCTGGCACACGGCTCTACGAGCCGCGGCTGGTCCCAACTAAAGTGTGTAGTGAACGACTCAGCCGACCCCACTAGAGGGTGGACCAGGACCATGAGGAGGCACTGAGGCCGTGTGACACTTACGTGCGTACATGCACGAAGCCGTGTGAAGATCAAGAAGGACAGAAGGAGCTGACGCTGAAGATCCAGCCAGACTGCCAGAGGACGGGTATGTCGCTGCAAAACGAATGATTTCGCGCGCGGCCCGCGGCGGTCTCCTCTTGCGCTGAAGCGACGCCCGCGGCTGCAGTGGATGCACAGGCGTGTGATGGCACGCGAGCATAACAGTGGGCGATCCACGCGCTTGAGTCCATCACTCTTCCTAGGTAGTGCTACTGACCTTTACGGACGGCGCGGACGTAGAGAAACACTAGGCTGCCTTGTGCCCTTGTCCAGCCTGAGGATCGATTTGGATCCAGTGGTATCCCGGTCAGTATCGTATCTCTGCCTGGATGCAGTATCGTCGGTCCACTCCTCGCACCCCCGACCGTGCTGCTTCTTATGTCTTCTTCTGTCCGCCGTGTACTGAGCGGCATCGCTCGAGGCGTTCGCCTCCACCCGCCCGCGCCTGCGGCGACACGAGCCGTGTCTACAACGACAACGATTCGCCCGCCCGCCGCTTCTGCGCCCGACATCGCGCTCATCTATGGCTCAGGTGCGTGTGCGCAGCTGCGTGTGCTGCGCGCTGCGGCGGTGTGCTGATCATCCCGCGTTGCACTGCTCATGATCAGTTCTTGGCATCGCAACCGCAGCGTCCTTTATGGAAATGTGGTGGTCTGGAGGTCCGCCCGCTGCGCGCATCTGCGATGCGCAGAGTATGGCTGCTTGTTGCGGCGCCAACAGGGCGTTTTCGCGCATGCTGTGAGTGCACGAAATCCAGCGCTATCTCCGCGCCTCGTCAGCGCAGCGCAGCCTCAGCACGCCGCTCGCGCTCAGCAGAGACGCTACACAGTGATTGCAATTGCATGGCACGCGATCCACAGCGTCCTTTGTCGCCCAGCGCGCTTCAAGACAGCCTTCCCAGCCTTGACCCTGCACCGCTCACCCGCTCACTTCACCGCCGCCGTCGAGCCCACCGCCGCATCCGCCGCGCGCTCCATGGCGAGGTCCTGCGCGCGCGCCTTGAGCACCTCCGCGCTGACGACCAGCACGGGGCAGGGTGCGTGCTGCACACAGTAGGAGGAGACGCTGCCCAGCGCGAGGCGCTTGAGCGCACTGTGGATGCCCCGGGAGCCCACGAGAAGCACGTCCGGGCGGTGGGTCTCCGCCCAGTCGCACAGCGCGTCCCGCACGTCCTCGCCCTCCGCAAGCAGCGCGCTGGTGGCGGTGCCGGGCCGCACCCGCTGCTCGCTGTTCAGCTCGCGGATGGCCGCCGTGGTGGTCTGCACCGCCTCGATGGCGCGGTCGATGGCGGCCAGCTCGTCGTCCGTGTGCTCGTGAGCCGGACGGCCGTGCAGCACCGTGACGCGGTCGCTGGGGCGCAGCAGGAAAGAGCGTGCCCAAGAAACCAAGGCCAGCCCCATCTCACCCCCGTCCACAGCCACAGCCACAGAGCGCCCTTCCGGGCGATCCGCAGCCTGCGCCTGCGTGGCGCCGTCGCCAGCCTTGGGCAGCGAAGAGCGCACGACGAGGCAGGGCCAAGACCCCTGCTCGAGGATGAAGCCGGCGACGCTGCCCAGCAAGAAGCGACGCACGCCTGTCATGCCGCGGCTGCCCAGCAGCACCACGTTGGGCTGCAAGTTGGCCGGCTGCTCGGCGAGCCACTGCAAGATGGCGTCACCTGGCGACAGGTCGCTGACGATCTCCACGAACTCCACTGATCTTGCCGCAGCTGTTGTGGCGAGCGCCTCGACCAGCGCGGGAGGGAGCCAAGCGGGCATCCCGCTCAGGTCGGAGTGCATCGCGCGGTGCGTCTGCAGGCCGCCGGTGAGGCCCAGCGTCGTCTCGTTGTCCGTGCGCGCAAAGACGAAGGTGAGCACGTCCCGCTCGTGCTCCAGGAACTGCTGGGAGGCCCACTGCCATAGCGCCGCCATTTCTTCCGCACGGCTGCCCACGCAGAAAAGCACCTGCCGACACTCCGACGCCTCGCTGCCCATGGTGTTACAGCTGGCACAGCTCCCCTGGGTGCCGCAGGGCGTTGAGCAGTGGGGGCCCAAGCCCAAGGCCCAACAGAGGCCCAGGTTCTCATCCAGTCATCATGTCAGCGGCAGTCCACCCAGACGGTTGAGATCACCAGCACTGCTGAAGAGCAGCGTTTCTGCGCTGCGCGGTTCACTCCAAACTGCTCACGCTCTCAGCCCTCGCACGGCCCGCGAAGACGCCTGACAGCACCCCTTCGCTGCCTGCTCCAGCTCTGCGCGGCAGGTCGCCAGATCCGCCGTGGCTCGCATACTGCAGTCCTTGCAGTCCTTCATGGTGTCGCACCACTAGCAACACGCTGCCACCCACAAAGAGCAGGAGGCACCACACAACAGCACACGTTGCGCGCGACGCTGAGGACTCCCTGGCCCTGCTCGCGCGGTCGTAGGCGCGGTCCAGGATGAAGGAGGTGCGCCCCGTCACTGCGATGCGACCCGCCTTCATCGCAGTAGTCAAGCAGTCAACAGGAGCAGCGGAGGCGATGTGCGCTCAGTGTGCGCTCACCAAAAAAAGACGCCGGCTGCCGCGCTCCTTCTTCTTCGAATTCTCTGAACACGTCCGCGCCTTCCAGTCTCCTGTGCACCCTAAGACGCCCCAGAGCGCGTAGTACTGAGCTCCGAGTGTGAAGGGCTCGTGCACCCCGTGGCTGCGTCGCTCGCACCCGCACACGTCCAGCCGCCATGCGGTTGGAGAAGTGCTGGTTCTGCTCCTCCACAATCTACCCGGGTCACGGCATCTGCTTCGTGCGCAACGACAGCAAGGCGCGTGGAGCGGCATCAGCCGTGCGTGCGGCGGCTCACTCGACTGCTGAAACCTCTGCTGTTCTGCTGCTGTCGCACTGCTCGCGCTGGCACTCACCCTGCGTGTGCTGTGTGCAGGTGTTCCGTTTCTGCCGCAGCAAGTGCCACAAGAACTTCAAGATGAAGCGCAACCCCCGCAAAGTGCGCTGGACAAAGGCCTACCGCGCCCTCCACGGCAAGGACCTCACCGGGGTACGTTCCTGCCGGCTGGCACAGCGCCGCAGAGGGTGCCTGCGCGTCGCGCAGGCTTGCACCAGTGTGACGGGCCCTAATGCGGCGGCTGCCCGCCTGCAGGACGCAACCTTTGAGTTTGAGCGCCGCCGCAACCGGCCGGAGCGCTACGACCGCAACGTGGTGGGCGCGACGCTGAAGGTGCGTGCGCTGCGCGGATGGGGCACCCCGTGCGCTCTGACAACTCTCCGTCTACGCACAGGCGATGAAGCGCGTGGGCGACATTCGCGAGAAGCGCGCCGAGCGGTTCTGGGAGGAGCGCATGAAGGGCAAGGCTGCCCGCGAGCTGGCTTCAGATAGAGCGACGCTGGAGAACGAGTTGCACCTGATTCAGGCGCCCGACTCGCTGCGCGCGGGCGCCGTCGCCGAGCAGGAGGCTGACGCGCAGGTGCTTGAGGAGGCTGAGGTGGAGGCGATGGAGGAGGAAACGCTGGTGGCTGCGCCAAAGGCGAAGAAGAGCGCCGTCAAGGCCAAGACACCGAAGCTCAAAGTTGCAGCCAGCGAGCGCCGCATGCGCGGCTAAACACTGCGCCGCCACGGCTGTTATGTGACTGTACACCGTGTCATGCGTCAATGCACGCAGACATCAGTCCGAGAGCTTCTGAGGGCTACGAGCCGTTTGGCTTGCACTGCGAATAGCCCGCGTTCAGCTGCTTGCAGTAGCTCCCCCCGGGGCAGCAGGAAGGCCTGGCCCACTTCTGGCCGGTGGTGGGGTCGTTGCCACCGCTGCGAGGGCGCGCGCGTGAGGAGGCTGAGAGGGCATGCGCCACCCGTTTCTTCCAGGCAGGAGGCGTGCACGCACCACTGCTCGTAGAGCTTGGGGCACAGCTTGCAGGTTGACAGCGCCTGGCTCTGCCACAAGCATCCCTGGCCGGCTGCGCAGCAAAAGGGCCCCGCCCAAAAGTCGCCGCCGCACTTTGCGTTGAGCGCGGAGCACCCCTTGGCGCGGCTCTCCTCCACAGGCACGCAGGTGGCGAAGGCGGGGTCCGTCTGCACGCACGTCAGGGTGCCGTTGGCGCCGCAGCACTCGGAGGGCCCCTTCCAGAGCACCGTGTTGCTGCCCGGCTCCAGCCCGCCGCACTGCATCGCTTTGGCAGCGCACACCGGCCCCGCGGGAGAGCCCGCCGGCAGCGCCAGCTGTGATGCGT
>Ga0208951_1001410_pt1 | contig 10476 bp, 13 predicted proteins | sample GreLakmeMI27MSRF_FD_187702 | JGI IMG/M metagenome (GOLD analysis project Ga0208951, IMG submission 187702) | Freshwater lentic microbial communities from great Laurentian Lakes, MI, USA - Great Lakes metaG MI27MSRF (SPAdes) | ecosystem: Environmental > Aquatic > Freshwater > Lake | place: Great... | reverse complement strand
CGAGAAGCGGCTATGGTAAAGCAACGCTCGTTTGTCAGCTGTTTGTCCACGGTTGCGCTCTGGGGTCCAATCGAAAGATGCCCAGCCCGTGATCGCCGTCCTGCGCTTGCGCACAGTCCACGCGTCTGACGATGAAGCTCTGCAGTGGCAGCTCGTAAAAGAGGCTCTCCTCACGCAATGGCCGGCACAGCTGCGCCAACAGCATGACGCCCCGCTCGCTGCACACCGCTACGAGCGCACAACACAGCGCCTCCGCAGCACGAGCTGTGGGTTTCCGGACGGTCGTGGAGGGGAGGGGACGAAACACGAAAGCGCCTGCAAGGACGCTCGACGCTGTTGTTGCAGCTTTAGGTGAAGGTGTGGCAATTCACACGAGGATGCTTCCACGCAAGCAGCTGCTGTAAACAAGCGACGCGCCCTGTTCTCTCAACTCAGCTCAACTCACTCTCGGCCTCGCCTGCTTCCTGCTCCTCGCTCGCTGGCACCATCGCGCTGGAGAGCAGCCCGTCGCGCACGAACAGGGTGCTGATGCCGGTCCACTCCGCCGCCTGCGCGCACAGCGGAGGTGAGTGACGAGGGCGACGCAAGGCTGCTGGAGGTTGGGGCGCACCGGCGCGAGCGTGACGGGCTGCGAGATGAGCGCATTCTCGACGCACACGAAGTTGCCGTAGAACTCGTTGGCGGTCCAGGGGTTCCAGACCACAAAGTCAGTGAAGCCCTGCGAGTTCTCCACAAACACGGTGGCGCCCGTGCCAACCTCCAGCGCCACCCGCTGCTGCGCATTGAGGAAGACCTTGTCGGTGGCCTCCGTGATGCGCAGCACAGGTCGTGTCTCCTGCTGCACGGCGGGCGCCTCGGCCAGCTTGTCCACGCATACAGCCCCCTGCAGCCCCTGCGACCGCGGGTGAGCCCGCACGCGGCGACAAGAGGCGCTGCGAAGCGCACCAGCAGCATGACCGCCTCCTCGTGCACGTCCACCACGCCCAGGTAGGAGTGCAGCGCGGCGGTGAAGGTAAAGCCGGCGTCGCCCGTGCCGGTGTTGCGCGCCGTGAGGCTCAGCCCCAGCTGGCGCCCCCCCAGCCGCACCTCGTACTCCAGCTCAAAGGCGTGGTCCCACAGCGCGCGGCTGTACGGCGAGTCCCTCAGCCGCAGCCGCACAAAGGGCTCCTTGTTGCGCGTCAGCCCCTGCACGGGGCAGGCGCAGCTGTCAGCGGCAAGGGGTGCTTCACCAGCAGCGACGCACATGGTCAACCACCTCCCAGTCCAGGTTTCGCACAAACCCGTGCTGCTGCTGCACCTCCGCCGGGCCCTCTACGCCGCCCAGTGCGCCACCCTTGCCGAACTGCGGCCAGATGATTGGGATGCCGCCGCTGGAGAAAGAAGGGGCGAAAGCGGAGTGAGGGAAGCAAGCAGGCGCCTGCAGCACGCCGCACCTGATGGGCTTCCCCTCCAGCTCCTCCAGCGCCGTGTCCGGACGCACGTACAACACATCGCTGCCGTTGGAGATGCGCCAAGAGGTCACGGTGGCGCCGCGGAGAAAGACGTCGGCAATGCTGCGCGCACACGTGTCAGGCGTGAGCAGGCGCGTGCCAGGCCGGGTGTGCGCGCCTTCCGTTTGTATGACGAAGCACCACCTTCTGCATGCCAGGCACGCCCTCGACCAGCAGCACAGGCCCCTCGCCAGTCTCCGCTGCAGCCTCCTCCGCACGCGCGCTCGCGCTCGCGCTCGGTGCAGCCTGCCCCTGCGCGTCCGCATGCGCCGCAGCCTCGTTGCTGGGAGCGGGCGTCAGGGCGCCGCCGCGCAACACGGCGCCTGAGGAAGCACAAGCGGGAGCCGCCGCACCGTGCGCGGAGGACTGCGCCACGTCGCGGTGCGGTCGTGGAGCGCGGTCCGGCGTGGCATGAGGCCGCAGCGCACGCGCAGCGCCTCACTCTCGTCGCCGGCGGCGGTGCGCAGCGAGCAGTTGCGGTTGGCAGGGCGCGCTGCATCTTCAGTTGCTGAGCTGTGGCCAGCGGCTCAGCACGACTGCAGGCACGTTTGGGCTGATGCGCAAGGCGAGGGAGTGGAAAATCGAGGAGGAGTCGCGCAACACTCCTCCTGCTCCTCGCGCGCGCGCGTTGTGGCGTTGTGATGTCATCGTCACTTTTGCGACGCCCTCCGGGGGTCTCCGCAGTAGGGCTCCGCTGGGGGGGCTGTCGGTGGTCCCGCCACGGGTGGCGGCCTAGCTTGCTAGGCTGGCCCGCCTCCGCGCGCGCGCCGCCCCAGGCGCCAAGGTCCGACGACAGTCGCTCCCTCCGCCTGGCCCTTGACGCATCATACCAGGACCATGGAGCCGCCGACGCTCTTCACTGGCGCGCCTGTTGCTGAACGCGGCGACTCACTCGTGGCGAAGCACCAGGCAAGGCAGCGCGAGATCGCGGAGGCGGCTGCGTGCGAGTCGCTGTCGCGCGCCGCGCCCGGCTTCCCCGAGGAGCTGTGCCGCGTGGCTCTGGAGGGCTGCGACTGGGACGTGGACGCGGCGAGGGCGCAGCTGCTTGCCTTTCAAGCCTCCACTCGTGGTGACTCCGACTCGGACAGCCGAGGGCGCAAGCGCAGGCGGCACAAGGAGAAGAAGAGCAAGGAGCAAGGCAAGCGGGAGCGCAAGAAGAGCGGGAGACGGGAGCGTGAAGAGCGTGAGGAGGCTGAGGAGGCTGAGCTTCCTCCGCCACGCGCTGCTGGAGCAATTTCGGAGTCGCAGTTCGGGCGCTACGGCCTGATCAAGGCTGAGGACATGTGGAGCAAGCAGCCCGAGTTCAGCTGTTGGTTGCAGGAGGTCAAGCAGCGTAACCCGGAGAGTCTACAAAAGTTCGAGGAGCGCGAGCTATTCGCTGAGTTCATGGAGGACCACAACACGGCCACGCTGCCGCACATGAAGTTCTACAATTTGGAGCGCTGGCACGCCAAGGAGGCGGCCGCAGCTGCACGCGAGGGCGGCGCCGCTGGCTCGCAGGAGGCGTTCGACTTTAGTACCTTGGAGGAGGCGCGCAAGCGGGAGCTGGCAGTGGAGCGCGAGCGCGTCAAGGATGCGGGCAAGCCGTCGCTGGTCGAGCACATGCGCCTAGTGGGCAAGCTGGACGGGCTGCGTGAGCAGCAGCTACTGCACAAGCAGCTGCAGTTGGCGCAACAAGTTGGGGACTCGCAGAAGGTCAGAGAGATCCAGGCCAAGCTCGCGCCGGACGATCCGCGCAAGAGCGCCGCGGCAAACAACTACGGCTTCCGCCCGTAACGCACTGCCTGAAGAGTGATTGTAACGGACTGCCAAATGAATGTGTCCAGTTCTACAGCGAGAGTGAGCTCGAAAGGCGTCAGAAGAACGCTCGATAGAACGCCCAAGTAGTGAAGTAGAACAAGAGCCACTTGCCCTCTCTCGTCTCCTTTGCGTTCCCTGCCGCGCTCGGCCTGGGTAGGTGGACGAGCAAAGCTGCGCAAAGCTGCTGCTGCTGCTGCTGGGACGGCAGAGAGTCAAAGCAGTCCTGTCAAGCCACCCCCTGGCGGGCACGGCTCTGACGCCAGCACGCCTATGCGCAGCCACCGACCGCTGCTGTGCGCGCTGTTGTGCGCTGCCGCCGCGGTTGGTGGCGTCGAGGGGCGATGCCGCGCCGTGATCATCGCAGCTGGCGCGCCACGCACCGGATCCACGCAGCAGCTCAAGCTTGTCAAGATCGCGCTGGACAACATGGGCCTCACTGACAACGTGGTAGACGCTGGGTACTGGCGCTACCAGCGGCACGTGCGCGGCAACGAGTCAACGCTGGCCGAAGAGGAGCGGGAGACGGCCAAGCTACAGGCGGGGTGGACGGAGCACACCATCGTGCTCTACAAGAGCCACGAGTTTGACGCGGAGCTGCTGAGCCTGTGCTCCCAGGCGCTGGTGGTGCTCACCCACAGCTCTTGCCTTGAGAGCACCACGCGCTCCGCCGTGCTAGCAAACTTCATACCGCTGGACCAGGATGCGCTGCACGGGCACGTGGACATCGTCTATCGAGACCTCGCAGCCTGGCGCCAGCTTGCGACGTTGGACCTGGCACAGGTGCGTTAGCGGGCTCTTGGCGTGGGGGACTCACATGCACCACCTCACTCTGCGTGTTTGGTCTTCTGCGCCCGCAGGACGACTTGCGATATGCGCCCATGCATTCGCTAATGCTGACGTACCACCTGCTGGCCGCCCGGTTGGGCATCCCTTTCGCGCATAAAGACTTTTCCAGACACAGGGCGGAAGTTCTTTCGGAGAGCAACCCCAACATCCCGCACAAGGCGGCCAGCCCTGAGCTGCGCGCAAAGTTGCACACGATGATGCTGCGCGTGCGCGAACGCTACCAGAACGACGAGCGGTTGCGCAACGTTCGCTGGGTCTGCCCGCCGGACTAGCGCCTGCATTCAAGGCTGATCCAAACGTGGGGGCTCGATTACAAACCCAGTTGCAACAGAGAACAAGGAGCAAGGAGATGCCTGCGTGCACAGCACGCATCCAAGCATGATGCAAGCCTGCATTCAACTTTCCCGCCGGTCAAGCGGAAGTCGTCGTCGTCGTGACAATTCGACGCTCTTGTTCGAGCGTTCGACCGTTCTTCGAGGTTCGACGGATCGACGCTGTAGCCCTGCATATTCCAGCCCTCGCCTGTGTTTTGATGGGCATCTCCAAGAGCTCCAAGCTCCTCGCCTATGTCAACTTCAGGCGCGGCGCAGCGTGAGCGGTTGCCAGGCCCCTACAAGGAGCTGACGCGCACGCTCGCAGGCTGCGCATCACCGTGCTGGACGGCCGTCAGCTGGTAGGGCGCTTCATGGCGTTCGACCGCCACATGAACATCGTGCTGGGCGACGCGGAGGAGTTCCGCAGGCTGCCGCCGAAGAAGGGGGTGCCTGAGGCAGATCGAGAGATCCGGCGCCCGCTGGGCCTGGTCCTCATCCGCGGGGAGGAGGTAGTCAGCCTCACAGTGGAGGGGCCGCCGCCGACGGATGACCGGCGCGGCAAGCGCGACGTGGCGCCGGTGCGTGAGTGCGCGCTCGCTCACGCTGTTTAGGGTTGCTTTCTCGCTGCCCTCCACCCACTCGCTCACTTAACGCGCCCACGCAGGCGGGCCCCGGGAGCGGCAAGGCGGCCGGGCGCGGCGTGCCGGCGCCCCAGCCGGGACAAGTGCCGGCGGGGCTGGCGGGCCCCGTGCGCGGAGTGGGCGGTCCTGGAGCGGCTGCAATGCGCCCGCAGGTGCGCGCGACGCTGCATGCTTCCGCAAGCGCTGCTGCCACGCGGCTGCTTCCTAGCTATCACTGCCTGCACCTCTGACGCCTGCGCACTCTAGATCTCTGCAGCGCCGCAGATGGGTGGCCCTGGCATTCCCCCTGGCATGCGCCCGCCCATGGGCATGCCGCCTTTCATGCCGCCGCCCGGGAGTGCGTGCCTGCGTGCCGGAGGCTCGCTGTTCAGACCACCCACTGACACCGCTGTGCCTCCCTCCACAGTGCCGCCTCCAGGCTTCCGACCGGGCATGCCGCCGCCGGGCTTCATTCCCGGAAGTGCGTGTCGCTGCAGCCCTGACGCGCCAGTGTCGCTGCTCTGCTGACGCCGCCCGCCTCCCCCCTTCGCAGTGCCGCCTCCCGGGTTCCGCCCCGGCATGCCGCCGCCTGGCGCCTTCCCGCCGCCGGGCGCCTTCCCGCCGCCGGGCGCCTTCCCGCCGCCGGGCGCTTTCCCGCCGCCGCGCCCGCCGCAGTAGAGCTCTGCTACAACCGACCGCAGAGGGAGCAGAGGCTGGCAAGCGCCTGGCGCTGCACTTTCGCTCTCTGGCTGTAACAACACGCTCGTTGGCATTTCGCATTGCAGCAGCACTCTGCGGGGCTGTGACTCCTCCCCTGCTGACGCGTCTGACGTCACCCTGGTGTGACTCGCAGAGCCTGTCCTGTCTTTCTCCTTCCACAGCTTCAAGCACCGCGCCGCCTCCCGGCCTTCTCCATGCACTACCATTGCTGGCGCGCTGCAGTGCTGGCCGTCGTGGCCAGCCTGTCGCCAGGCTGCTACGCCGCAGCCACTGAAGGCATCTGGGCCCCCTGGAGTAACCTATTCCAGCCCCGCTCCGTCGCGCCCAGCGCTACTGCGGCATGGGCCGTGGACGCCGTGCGCGGCTACGTCGGCTCCATGGAGGCGCCAGGACTGGAGAACAGGAGTGTGAGGGCAGCCGACTTCGTGCGTGTCCAGGGTACAAGCTTCGTGCTCGGCTGCGACCCCTTCTACCCGGTGGGCTGGAACACGTTCTCTCTGCTGGAGATGGCGTCGGAGATACCCTGCGGCAGCTTTGGCGCTGACTACGCTGCAGGCCGAGGCAAAGCGCAGGTCATCCAGCTCTTTGATGCCGCGCAGGCCCGGGGTCTTCGCGTGGTGCGCACGTGGGCCTTCACTGTGGTATCCGCCTACCCTTTCCAGGTGTCGCCCAACGTGTACGATGAGACGATGTTCCGTGCCCTAGACTGGGTGCTGGCTGAGGCTGGGAAGCGCTCCATCCGCGTCTTTCTCGTCCTGGCAGACTGGTGGACCGTGCCGGGCGGCGTGCAGCAGTACGTGCGCTGGTCACGCACCGCCTTCAACTCAGAGGCATTCTTCGCCGATCGCAACTGCATAGAGGCGTACAAGCGCAATGCGCTCAGCCTCATTATGCGCCGCAATACGGTGACTGGAGTTCTCTACCGCGACGATCCCACGATCGCTGGCTGGGAGCTGATAAACGAGCCGAGATGGTGCGTGCATCTACAGCACGCTGCGCTGCCTGCTGACAGGCCGCGCCCGCTTTCATCTTGCAGCCGGGGCTGTGGGGCGCGCATGCAGAGATGGATCGAGGATGCGGCACGCTTCATCGCCCTGCACGACCGTAACCACCTCCGCACAGTGGGCATGGAGGGCTTCTGGAAAAGCTCGAGCGCTCGCTTCACAGGGATGGATGCCTCTCCAGCTCCCTGGTCATATTCGACGGGGCAGGATTTTCACAGCAACCACGCACCTGCCGAGATCACGCACACCGCGTGCCACGCGTGGCCTGCGAACTGGGCCGTTGGAGGCGGACTGACGGGCATCGCCCCCGGCATATTTATGAGCAACTGGCTCGCCGCGCACATTGCAGATGCGCGCGAGCTGGGCAAGCCGCTCATCCTCTCCGAGTTTGGGCACTCCTCTCTGCCGGACCTAGCCTTGACGTCGCGCGACGCCTTCTTTCACAGCGCTTTCTCCGCCATCGAGGCCTCAGTCGCCCACGGGCAGCCTGGGGCCGGAGACCTGTTCTGGCACTGGTACGCTAACGATGATCGGTTAAAAACTGCTGCAGATCAATACGCGATCTACGACGACTCTGAGACGATGCGGCTCGTTGAGCAGCACGCCGCCGTGCTGGGCCGTGCCATGGAGGCTGGCAAGGGGAAATTTTGCTCGCAGTAGAGGCGCAGGCGAGCAGGAGATGCGCTATTTGTCAAAATTGCTCCGGGCGGTCAACAAAGATCTCAAAATCGTGCGCCTGTACGTTTCTGCGTCCAGCACAGCCCACGTAGCCGTTAGCTCGCTCTGTGAAGGTTGGCGGGACCAGCTGAGGAGAGAGGCTCATCATGCTGAGACGCTGAAGCAACGCTTTGGGTCTCCCTCGCGCCTCGCCAGGTGGGAGCCCAGCGGCCGCAGCCCACCACCAGAGTGATGGAGGGCGACGCGCATGAGGGCACCGCCTCGCCTCTGTCAGCTGGCGGAGGAGAAGCACCGGACACACACGCTGCTGCCCCTGCCGCGAACGGGTACGTCTACGGGCGCGCAGCGTTTTTGGTCTCACCCGGTCGCCGGCGCGCAGCGCTGCGATGGAGGCCGCGGAGCGCGAGGAGCCAGAAACGCAAGAGTCAACAGAGCACGCTGAGGAGCAGGACAGCCCCCCCAGCGACCCTGGTGCCAAGGCTGCTTCAGAGCAGCCGTACGATGCGGGCGAGGTCCTTGGAGACGGGGGCGCCGACCTCGCGCCGGGCGCTGTGCGAGTGAGCGAGCAGACCATCGTCGCCGTGCAGCTTGGCGAGCTTGGGCGACTGACGGCCCTGCAGGCGCAACAGGCGCGTGACCCCCCCCTTCTTTCTGCACCCCAGCTGCGCGCTGCTCACTACGCGCGCAGCTGGAGCTGGAGGGGCGCACTCGCGCTGAGCTGGAGGACATGCTGCAACGCATCGAGCGCCATATCCGCAACGAGCAGGCGGTTCGGCGCCGGGCGGAAGAGGCGGAGACGGCCGCGGCGGAGGAGGTAGCGCACGAGCGCGACGTGCGGCTGCGCCTAGAGGACGAGCTGCGAACGCGGGGTGCTGAGGCGCAGCAGACGGACGCGCTCAAGGCTGCGCTGCAAGCAGACCACCTGGCCATGGAAAAGGAGCGTGCGCGCATCAAGCAGGAGCTCCAGGTGGCTCGAAATGAGGTACGCTCCCGCTACTGCGCCCCGGGCCACTCTTCTGACGCAGCCATGCAGGCCAAGCGCGCCCTGGCTGTGCTTGCCAAGACGGAAGAGGCTGTGCGGCAGGCGGAGGCGATGGAGCGCCTGAAGATGGAGGCTGAGCACAACGCTCGCGTGACACATATAACCTCCGAGCTGGACGGCCTGCGCGAGGAGCTGGACATGCGCACGCGCGTCATGTCCCGCGAAATGGCACGCTGGCGCGCACAGGCGGAGGCGGCCACCGCCGCGGTGCGCGACGCCAAGGAGGAGGTGCGCTGCTGGCTGTGTCAGTGGCTCCGCTGGTCGCTGATGTGACTCACTATCCACCCCGCTTGCAGCTGATGGACCGCAAGCGCGAGCTGGATGTGACTAAGGAGCGCATGGACGGCCTAGTGGAGAAGCTCTACATCGGTCGTGAGCGCGGCCTGGAGCTCCGAGGCGCCATCACATCGCACCTGGAGCGTCTACGGGCCTCCGACGCCGCCAAGACGCGAGGGCTGAAGTCGCCGGACGCGGCACCGCCGCCTGTGCTCGCTGCTGACCCGCGAGCAGTCAGCGTTGAGTCACCGCTGGCACCCGATGCGGAGGCTGCTCGTGTCGCGTCGCCGCAGGCAGCTGCGACCGCGGTGCCCACGAAGAGCTCTCCGGGTGTGAAGCGGGTGTCCTCCACTGGTTATGCAGCCCTGAGCAAGCAGCGTGCAAATGCTGGGGCGGCTGGAAAGACGGCGGGGGCACAGCGCACCCCTCCCCGAGCCAGCGCTGACACGGCAGACAATCTATGATGCGATGCGTGCATTCAACGTGTCGCCGGCAGAAGTAAAGGGTAAAGCACAAGCCGTCCTGGCTTCTTCATCCAAGGATCGCTTGCAGGCCGCATGGGTTCGCTTCCGCCGCATCGTCAATGTCGGCCTCGTCGGAGACGGCCTGCGTAGCCGCCTGGACGACGCTGGCGAGGCGCTGAGGCGCCTCTTCCAGCTCGCCCTCCCCAGGAGGAGGAGCGGCGCCCTCCAGCAGCTCGCCCTCCTCCTCTTCGTGCTCGCCGTCCCTGGCGCGTAGTTTTGCCAGCGCCTCCTCCAGTCGTGCCTCTGCCTGGCTCACCTCGGCAGCTTGCCCCGCCTGCCGCACCTCCAGCGCAGCCTGCGCAGCCTCACACAGCAGGGCGGGCCGATAGTACAAGGACGGCGCGGCTGCTGTGAGCAGGTAGGAGGCGCGGCGCTTGTGCTGCTCCAGCCACGAAACGTGTGCGAGCTGCAGGCGCTTCTCCTCAAGCTTGCCCGTTAGTGCTTTGCTTAGCGCCAACTGCTGCCGTCGCTTTTCGCCAGCCTCACCGCGCTCCAGCTCGCGCAGGCGCTTGCTCTCCTCCCGCTCCCGCTCCTCCGCACGCTGCAGAATGGTGGCTCGTTTGGCTGAGAGTTCCTGACGTACGTCGCCCTTCTCCTCCTCCTTCGCCTTAGCCAGCGTCTGCATCAACGACCCGAACATGCGCACGTTGCGCTTCTTCAGCGCCGGGTCGTCGTCTGCACGCTGCGCAGAGCGCTTCAGCTCCCTGGACTCGGGCTCCGCCAGGGCCTCTGGCACGGCGACCACCACCGAGGAGAGCAGGGACCTGAGCCGCCCCGTGGGCGGCCCTGGGCGGCCAGTGCGGCCACCGCCGCGCAGCTTTGCCTCGACCTCAGCTCGCTCAGCCGCCAGCGCGGCCACTTCTAAACGCAGCGAGGCGGCGTCCATGTTGTGTAATGTTGCGTACAGCGATAGCACACAGCACCAGCGGAGGGAGCAGGTAGACGCGATGTGTGGGCGCGTGGGCGGCCAGCAGGAAGGGAGATTTGCAGCAGGCGGGGCACCCCACCCCCCGCCCCCGCCCGCCCGCCGCCACTCAGAAACCACCACCTCCGCTGGTCGTGTGCAGTATGGCAGACAGCGCGCGAATCGAGGGCGCGGCAAAGCGCGCCGCTGCAGGCACGGTGGGTGGTGCGCAGCGCCTATCTCCACCCGGGAAGAAGA
>Ga0208951_1001409_pt1 | contig 10485 bp, 9 predicted proteins | sample GreLakmeMI27MSRF_FD_187702 | JGI IMG/M metagenome (GOLD analysis project Ga0208951, IMG submission 187702) | Freshwater lentic microbial communities from great Laurentian Lakes, MI, USA - Great Lakes metaG MI27MSRF (SPAdes) | ecosystem: Environmental > Aquatic > Freshwater > Lake | place: Great... | reverse complement strand
CGTACTGCGCACGAAGGGCTACGACACGGCCTTCATCTACGGTGGCGACGGTTTCTTCGATAACATGAACTACTTCTTCGGAGCTAACGGCTACCGCGTGGTGGATCTGCCTCGTCAGGGGGCCGCTGGTAAGAAGGCGAGCTTCGGTAACGCCTGGGGCGCCTGCGATGAGGATGCGTTCGCTTGGTCGATTGAGGAAGCCGACAAAGCGCATACGGCCGGCAAGCCCTTCCATCATTTCGTGATGACGACTTCGAATCACCGCCCGTACACGTGGCCGGCCGGTAAGATTGACCCGAAGCTCATCAATCGCGAGGGCGGGGTAGCTTATACGGATTACGCGATTGGCGCGTTCCTCAAGGCCGCGCAGGACAAGCCTTGGTTTAAGGACACGATTTTTGTTATCGTGGCCGACCATTGCGCCTCGGTCGCCGGCAAGCGCGAACTCGAGATTCGCAAATACGAGATTCCGCTCTTCATCTGGTCTCCGGGCAACGTTGCCCCGCGCAAGTTTGATACGATGATGAGCCAGATTGACACCGCCCCCACGTTGCTTGGTTTGCTCGGGTTTGAATACCTCTCGCGTTTCGTTGGCAACGACGCTTTGAGTCCAACCTTTCGTCCGCGCGCCTTCATCAGTAATTACCAGAAGGTCGCCGTGCTGCGTCCGGACGGATTGCTGACGGTGCTCAAGCCCGTGCGCCAAGCGGTCCAGTACCAGGCTGACCTTGGTACTGGCGCACTGACTCCAGTGGCTTCACCGAATACCGCTGCGGTGGATGAGGCGATCATCTACTACCAAGGTACCGACGACCTCTTCAATCATGGCGGACTCCAGAATCCCGTACGTTAACCTCCCCTCGGTGGCCCTTCCGGCACTGGTCCTCGCGGGCATTATTGGATTCTTCGGTTTCCATGGGACTGGCGGAGAGTGGCTCGACTTCCAGGTCCAGTCTTGGTTCTGGGATGGGCGTGATTGGCTGATTCCCAAGGATGCAGGCTGGTTCCATCGCCTCGCCTATGATGGGCCGAAGGTGGGGCTTATTTTGTTCGCGGTGGGTTTGCTCTGGGCGATCGCCTTCCCGGCCCGTTCGCCGGCTTGGTTGGGACGTCGCCGGGCGGTGTTCCTTTTCGTCTCGATGGCGATAATCGTCATTACTTGCACGCAGTTGCGCGATGTCACGCAGATGGCCACTCCGCGGGCGCTCAAGGTCTATGGTGCCATCGCGCCGAACGCGTGGGAGCACCTTCTTTTGTTCGACGTCAAGCCCGTGGATTATCCCAGCAATGCTTTTCCGGCGGGACACGCCAGCGGGGGATTTGCATTACTGTCCTTGGCTTTCGCTTGGGACACAGCCAGTACTCGTCGCCGCGGACTCCTAATCGGCTGCGTCTACGGAGGTGCGATGGGTCTCTATCAAATCGCCCGTGGTGAGCATTTCCTGTCGCATACGTTGGCGACAGTTGCGATCGCCTGGCTGGTCGCCGCTATCCTGGCCCGCTGGCTTAAGCCTAACGAGATCAGTTTGACCAGTTGACGAGATTATCCGCCCGGTAGGGGCCGGCGCTACCCGTTTCGTCGAAGTAGGAAGTGGGGACGATGCCTGACAGGATCATCTTGGAACCCCCAGAGGGGGCTGGGTCCCAATATTCTTCTACATCAAGGAGGTCGCCTTCGTTGGCAGCAGGCATGAAGTTGGCGGAGGCACAGACGAAGAGGAAATTGGGGGATTTCCAGTCGGTAAAGTTCGCAGCCTTGAGGATTCGGTAGCGGTAGTCGTAAGGATTGCCCCAGGCGTCGATGAACTCACGGCATGCGGCATTGTTTCCTCTCCAGTCGTCGACGGAAATCTGCGAGTTATCGTTCGTCATAACTTCATCGTAGGTGATGAAGCTGCGCATTTGCCTGCCAGCACTGCCTTTCGGAAGCGAAGCGTCGTCGTAGGGGAGCAGCGTAGGGGTTCCGCCAGGGGTGGTCACACGGATTAGGCGCCGGCCGATCAATTGGTCGAACAGGTCGCGGCGGAAACGGTCACTGGTACCCGAATCGCAACCAGGGAAGTCTCCGTAAGCTTTGCGGTAACTTTGGCAGGCCATCGAGATGGCCTGGATGTCGCCGCGGGACTTGGACTTATTGCGGCCGTTGTTGGCGGCCCTGAAGAGGCCGAAGGTGATGGCGGATAGGATACCAATCACGAGGATGACGACCAAGAGCTCGATGAGCGTGAAGCCGGGGCGTCTGGCGATGGGGCGGCGCATGGGGGCAGGCTTAGATGTGGCGGGAGTCGTTCTCGTCCTTCTTGACGTAGCCGGAATCCTGTCGCTGGTGGTTGACGGCGTTCTTCTTCAGGTAGGCCTGATAGACGTCGTCCGCCGACATGCCGAGGACTTGGGCGATGGAGATCAGGAAGTGGAAGAGGTCGATGACCTCGACGCGGGCGTTTTGCTCGTCGAACTTCTGGTACTTGGCCCACCACTTCCAGGGCACGGAGTCGGTCAGCTCGGCCATCTCCTGCTGCATGGCGCGGAGGTAGTTGAGGACCCATTTGATCTTTTCCTCCTCGGTCATGCCGGCGGTTTCGACGCCAATGCGCTTATTGAGCGCCTGCTGCATCAGGAAGATTTCTTCGAGCTTGTCGGACATGGGTTCAATTAGGGAGGGGAGGTCGGCCTGGGGCAATCCCGGAAGAGACGCCGGGGCGGCCAGGGGACTTAATTGCTCTTTGCAGGGAAGGGCGGACTGTGCCTTCCTGTCCTCGTGTCCGCCACCAGCCTCATCACTCCCCTCCGCAAGCCAGAAGTCCTCGCCCCGGCCGGAGAATGGGACTGCGTCCGCGCAGCGGTCGAGAACGGCGCCGACGCCGTCTTTTTCGGCGTGGGTCGTTTCAATGCCCGCGTGCGGGCCAAGAATTTCGAGGAAGCCGACCTGCCGGAGCTCATGGCCTATCTGCATGGCCGCGGGGTCAAAGGCTACGTGACTTTCAACACGCTGATTTTCCCGGACGAGCTTGCCGAAGCCGCCCGCACACTCCGCTCGATTATCGCCGCCGGCGTCGACGCCGCGATTGTCCAGGACCCTGGCATCTGCCGCCTGATTCGTCGGATCTCGCCCGACTTTCCAATCCACGCTTCGACGCAGATGACGGTGACCAGCGCTGCTGGCGTCGACTTCGCCCGTGACTTGGGGGCCTCACTGGCTGTCCTCGGTCGCGAAGTTTCGATTCCAGAGATGCAGAAGATGCAGACCGAGCAGGCCACCAAGGGCGCGCCGCTCGACCTCGAAGTCTTCGTTCACGGCGCCCTCTGCGTCGCCTATTCCGGCCAGTGTCTAACGAGTGAATCCCTCGGCGGCCGTTCGGCCAATCGCGGCGAATGCGCTCAGGCCTGCCGTCTACCCTATGAACTTGTGGTCGACGGCGTGGTACGCGACCTCGGCGACAAGGCGTACCTGCTTTCCCCGCAGGACCTCGCGGGTATCGAAGTCGTGCCGGATCTGATCCGTGCCGGTATCCGTTCACTTAAGATCGAAGGTCGTCTAAAGTCTCCGGAATATGTCGCTGCGATCACGAAGGCGTATCGCCGTGCGGTTGATGCCGCCTGGGATGCTTTTGCAACAGGGGCCGATGCTGATCGCGCCGCCGTGCAGGTGCGTCAGGAAGAGGATTACGCGATGCAGATGACTTTTTCACGCGGTCTATACCCGGGCTGGCTCCGCGGCATCGATAACCAGCAGCTTGTCCACGCCCGTTTCGGTAAGAAGCGCGGTGCCTATCTCGGCACGGTCGTCGATGTCGGCACCAATGGCGTGACGATGCGCCTCGAAGGCCCGCTCAAGCCCGGTGACGGGGTGGTCTTTGACCAAGGTAAACCCGCCGAACGCGAGCAGGGCGGCTTCGTCCACGGCCTCGAGCCTGCCCGCGGCGGCCTGACGTTCATCCGTTTTGGCCGCGAAGACGTCGATTGGTCGCAGGTGAAGCCCAGCGCCATCCTCTGGAAGACCAAAGACCAAGAGCTCGACAAGCGACTCCACGATTCCTGGGATCGCGAGAAGGCGAATTATCGCCGTCCGTTGCACGCCAAGGTCATCGGCCGACTCGGCCAGCCCCTGCGCGTTGAATTTAATGACGGCGAAGGCCACGTCGTCGCCGGCGAGACCACGATGTCTTGCGCTGCGGCGGAAAAGCGTCCGATGGACGTCACCACGCTCCGCGACCAGCTCGGCCGCTTGGGCGACACTGGCTTCGAGATGGGCGAACTCCAGGCCGACCTTGAAGGTGCGCTCATCATTCCGGTCAGCGAACTGAACCGTCTCCGTCGCGACCTCTCCGAACAGATTTCCAAACTGCGCAGCCTACCGCTACGCTGGACGCTCCTGCCTTTCGAGGAGTCGGCGACCAAGGTCGCTCCCTTCGAGCCGAAGCGCCCCGGAGAAGCCGAAATCATCGTTGTCATTCGAGAGCCCGAACAGTTGGAGCCCGCCCTCGCGAGTGGCGCCCGCGTCATCTACGCCGAGTACGAGGACCCAAAGAAGTTCCGTGCCGCCGTTGCTCGCGTCCGCGCTTACGAGCAGGAAGCCGGTCGTAAGGTCGAGTTCTGGGCCATGGGACCGCGTATCCATAAGCAGGGCGAAGCACGCATCAGCGAAATCGTTCTCTCCTGTGAGGCCGATGGCTACCTGGTCCGTAATCACGAGGATCTTCGCGCCTTCAAGGGCAAGCGACTCCGCGCCGATTTCTCCCTCAATGTCGCCAACGGGCTCACCGCCGAGTGGCTCATGCGTGAGCACGCCCTCGAAGGCTTGACGGTCTCCTATGATCTCAATTCTGAGCAGGTAACTGCCTTGTTTCAGTCCGCTCCGCCGGAGTGGTTCGAAGTCACCGTCCATCAGCACATGCCGATGTTCCACATGGAGCACTGCGTCTTCTGCGCATTCCTCTCCAAGGGTAAAGATTACCGCGATTGCGGCCGTCCCTGCGAGACCCACCGCGTCAAGCTGCGTGACCGCGTCGGTGCTGAGCACATCCTTAAGGCTGACGCGGGTTGCCGCAATACGCTCTTCAACTCGCGGGCCCAGACCGGCGCTGAATACGTCACGCAACTTCTATCTCTCGGCGTCCGCCGCTTCCGCGTCGAGTTCGTCGACGAGGATGCGTCCACCGTCACCCGCACGCTCGAGAAGTATCAAGCCCTCCTGAAGGGCGACCTCGATGGCACCGCGCTCTGGAACGACCTCAAGGTCCTGAATCAGCTCGGCGTCACGCGCGGGACGATGAGGGTAAAACTCTAATCACTCCTCGCCGCGGAGGCGGGGGAGTAGGCCGGTGATCCGGCGCGAGTCAGATGCGTTGCGCACGGCCATCGCATAGGCGGTGGGGTCGCCGACGAGGATGACCTGCTTGCGGCCTCGCGTGACGGCCGTGTAGACGAGATTGCGCGCGAGCATGATGCTATGTTGGCGTAGCAACGGCACGACGACCGCCGGGAATTCGGAGCCTTGCGACTTATGGATACTTACCGCGTAGGCGAGGTGTAGGTCGCCCTGTTCGCCACGTTCGAGTTCCACGCGGGCACCGTCGAAGTCGATGAGCAGCGTGCCTTCTTCGTTCTGACCGAGGACCACGCCGAAGTCTCCGTTGAAGACGTTCTTGTCGTAGTTATTCCGGGTCTGGATGACTTTATCGCCCGGCTGGATACGGCCCGGGCGCGCGTCGGCCCCGCGCAGGCGGCCTTGCAACGCTTGGTTGAAGGCCTGGATGCCGCCCGTGCCTTTGTGCATTGGAGCGAGCACCTGGATATCGCGCAAGGGATCGAAGCGGAGCGCCTTCGGTAGGATGTCGCAGCAGAGCTTCGTGACCATCGTCACGCAGGCCTCGGGGTCGTCGACGCGGACGAAGTGGATGTCTTGGGTGAAGTCGAGTTTCGCGGGATCCTCGACCGGCGTGGGCGGGGTGGTGTCGGCGTGCAGAATACCGTGGGCGACCGTGACGATGCCACTGCGGGCACCTTGGCGGAAGACCGTATCGAGGCGCGTGACTGCGGCGGCGCCGGAATCAATGAGATCACCGAGCACGTTGCCCGCGCCGACGGAAGGGAGCTGGTTAACGTCGCCCACGAGCAGGAGGTGGGCTGTGCCGGGGACGGCGCGCAGGAGCGATGCCGCGAGTTTCGTGTCGAGCATCGAGGACTCATCGATGATCACGAAGTCCGTGGAGAGAGGGTTCTCGGCGTTGGCGGTGAAGCCTCCGGCCGCTGGATCAAACTTGAGGAGACGATGAATCGTCGAGGCTTGGACGCGGGTGGCCTCGGTCATGCGCTTTGCCGCGCGGCCGGTGGGCGCACCCAGGGCCATGCGTACGCGCTTGGCGCTGAGGATGTCGCACAGCGCCTTGAGGATCGTCGTCTTACCAGTGCCGGGGCCGCCGGTGAGGACGGTCACCTTGTTTTGCAGGGCCATGAGCACGCCAGCCGCCTGCGCGGGCGAGAAGGCGAAGCCGGCACGGGTCTGGGCCCATTCCACGGCCTTATCGGCGACGATGGTCGGCAGGCCCGAAGGCGTGGCCAGGAAGCGCTGGATAGAGGCGGCGATGGACTTCTCAGCGTTCTCCTGGGGGCGGAGTTGCACGAGGCGGACGCCGCGCGTGGAGAGTACGCCGACAGCCTTTTCTTCCATCAATTTACGTAGGCGGTCATGAACGATCGTTTTGTCGACCTCGAGGAGTTCGGTGGCTTTTTCGAGCAGGCCTTCGTCGGGGAAGGCGCTATGACCTTCGCCTTCAAGTTCTTCAAGCGTGTGCAGGATACCGGCGTCGACGCGCTGCGGGCCAGCGGTCGGCAGGCCGAGGTTACGGGCGATCTTATCGGCGGTCTTGAAGCCAACGCCTTCGACCTCGCGGCAGACGCGATAGGGCTCGTTGGTGAGTACCTTCTTCGCGTCTTGGCCGTAGGCTTTGACGATACGAATACAGAGGGCGTTGGTCACGCCGTAGGTCTGCAGGAAGACCATCACTTCGCGCAGGGCCTTCTGGTCATCCCACGCCGCCTTGATGGCCTTCGCGCGCCCGGGTCCGATACCATCGACTTCGCGGAGGCGGCCCGACTGGTTGGAGATGATGTCGAAAGTGCGGACGCCGAACTTCGCGACAATCTTGTCAGCATAGGTCTTGCCGATGCCCTTGATGAGGCCGCTGCCGAGGTATTTGCGGATACCGTGGACGGACGAAGGAAGGCGCGAGCTGAAGGTGCGTACGCGCAACTGCGGCCCGTGCGAAGGGTGACGCTCCCAATGCCCAGTGACGTCGACGGTCTCGCCGCACTGCAGTCCGGTCATGTTACCGAGGATGATGACCTTCTCGCCGGCTTCCGGTGCGAGCTCTGCGATTGTGAAATGCGTCTCCTCATCGAGCCAAAGGATGCGCTCGACCACGCCCGAAAGGGTGGTTTCGGGTCCGCGCGGCGGTTCGCGTGGCGGCGACATACGGGAAGCCAATCACCCCTGCGAGGCGGGGGCGAAACGAAAATCAGCCTAGACCGAAGAGCTCGCGACCCAATTCGGGCAGGCCGGCATGGACGGTGTCCGGGGCGTAGGGGGCGAGTTCTTCGGCGGTATGGCTGCCGGTCGTCACGCAATGGATTGCGGCGAGCTTACCGTTGCGGGCCGTGGAGATGTCGAAAGGCGAATCCCCGACCATGACCGTGCGGGTGGGGTCGGCCTTGAGGGATGAAAGCACGAAGTGGGTGAACTCCGGCTGGGGTTTGCGCCAGGGATGGACGTTGGTGCCGAAGATGGCGTCGACAGCGTCATCCAGCCCGAGGTACTCCATAATCTTCTTCGAGTTCGCGTCGTCCTTGTTTGTATACACCGCGACGCGGACGCCCTTGGCGCGCAGGCCAACGAGGGTTTCGCGGCAGCCGGGGTAGGCGCGTAGGCCATGGTACATTACGGCAGGGAAGTGTTCGCGGAAGAGGCGCGTCGCCGTGGGGGCGTTGGCTTCGCCAGCCAGCTTGACGACGGTTACGTTGACCGAGCCACCGACAGCACGTCGGATCTGCTCAAGGGTCACCCCGGGTAGCCCCATCATGCTCATCACGTCGTCGTAACAGCGGTGGATGGCCTCGAAGTTGTCGACTAGGGTGCCGTCGAGGTCGAAAAGGACGGTTTCAGGAAGGGGACGGGCCATGGCGAAGCTCTTATCAGGCGTGTAACGGGGCGTTTTCCAAGTTTGGAATTGAAGGAAAGGGCGGGCGACCTAGGTTGCGACTTCGCACCATGAGCTTCTCGCTGGATCTTACTAAGCCCCTCGGCCGCCTCGGCCTGGCCATCAACGCCCTCGTTCTCGGGGTCATCTTCTACGGCATCTCCGTTGGCGCCTACCATTATATGACCCACACTCTTCCCGAGTCTGGTGCCCATGCCAAGGAGGCCGCCGTGAAGGCCGCGCTGGTGGAGAAGGCTGTCGCCAAGGCCAAGACCGCCGCCAAGGGCAAGGCGTTTGACGAGAAGTCCGCCATCTCTGCGGCTGAAGCCGCTGCTGAGCCTGAAGTGAAGAAGCAGGCCGAAAAGATTCATCACGAAGCCACCGAAACCTGGGCTCCGTTCGCCATCTTCCTGCTGATTCTTTCGGCCATCTTCTTCGCTGGTTTCCTCTCCATTTACGTCCAGCGTCGCGCCAACGATGGCGGCCTGAAGGGTCTCTGGATCTTCACCAATCACCTCGGTGCCTGGGCCTTTGCCAGCTACGTGGCCTTCTATCCTTACCTCGCTGACCACGGTCTGCGTAACGCCTACGCCCCGGCCTTCATCGGCGGCTTGGTGCTCCTCCTGCCGGTACTCTTTGCAGGTGAAGGTCATCACGACCATGACCATGATCATGGCGATGGCCACGATCACGGCCACACCCACTGAGTCGGCTCAGAGCGGCGCGGTGGCGCCGAAGTCGAAGACCGTGTGACTGATCAGGCCTCTCTCCAATACGGCGAGGTCTGATTGTTTATCGGTGGTGAGTTTCTCGCCATCATTCCAGGCGAAAGAGAAGCCCTGCGCGGAACGTTTGAAGAGAGAGCCGTGGCGGACCAGTGCCGGCGTGCTTCGTTCCATCGCGGTGTCGTCGGTGACATTCGCGGGGTAGTTGAGGCTATGCACGTGCAGGTCGTGGCAGGGCAGGCCAACGCGTCCCTTAGCGAAGCGGGCGGCATGGCGGCAAGCGGCCTCGAGGTGCGGGCGGAGGGCCGGCGGGCAGAGGGATGAATTCCGGTGCACCTGTTCGAAGAGGGATTGCTCGAGGTCGAGGGAGCAGGCTACGGCTGGCAGGCCCCAGGCGGTGCCTTCGGTCGCACCAGCGAGGGTACCAGAGCTCAGGCAGAGGGGCATGGTGGCGTTGAAGCCGATATTGATGCCAGATAGGACCACGTCGGGCTTTACGGACATCAGGTGGCCGAGGGCGATGTTGACGCAGTCGGAGGGGGTTCCATCGATGGACCAGGCCTGGCGGCCAAGGTTCGGGTAGTCGGCGAGCGTGACTTCGCGGTGGCGGCTGAAGGCGCGACCAATCCAGCTGCGCTCGCCTGAGGGGGCGGCGACGACGACGTCGAAGCCTTCGGTCACGCAGGCGGCGACCAAGGCGTGAAGGAAAGCGGCATTGATGCCGTCGTCATTGGTCAGCAGGGCTACGGGCTTCATCCTAAGGTCATTGATTGGCTTCAGCCGGTCCGGCTTCAAGTCCGGCGATTTGGTCGCGGAGGACGGCTGCTGTCTCGTAATCTTCTTCCTTGAGTGCGGACTTAAGGAGGACGCGGGCCTTGGTCAGCTTGGCCTCACGGTCGGCAACAGGATCGTAAGGGCGGCGGCCATGGTGTTCGAGGCCGGGCTGGATGCGGGCGATGGTGGCCAAGGCCTGGGGGGCATGTGCCTCGTAGCAGGTGGCGCAGCCGAAGCGGTGGATACGGTCGAAGTCGGCCCAGCGGAAGCCGCAGGTGGGGCATTTGCCTCGGCCGACAGGGGTGGGGACGGTTAGCTTGAGCCCAAGTGCGAGGGAGGGCAGGATGGAGTCCGAGAGCAGGGAGGGGCAGCCTTGGCAGCAGGCATAGGTCTCCGCCTTACCCCCAGCCACGAGGGTGAAGTAGACGGCGGCGTTCTGGACGCAGCCCTGGCAGGATGGCGGACGAGGAATCAAGCACTCCCACCATGCACACGAACGGCTTCCGATTCAAGTGCGACCACGAACCTTTTCAGGTTGAAGCCATCCCGATGGCGGATTGCCTATGAAAGCGATGCTTTCTCCTGTCCTCATGATCGTACTAGCTGAGTCGACGAAGGGCGCCCTCTGGTATTTCCAGCAGATGGATGCCGCCGGCATGGCCGTCGCGGTCGTCCTGTTGATCTGCTCCTTCATCGGTTGGGGTGCGATGATCGGCAAATGGTCCGACGTCCAGGAACTCCGCCGTCGCAATCATGCGTTCGAGCGTCGCCTGCGCGACGAGCCTTCCGTC
>Ga0208951_1001408_pt1 | contig 10492 bp, 10 predicted proteins | sample GreLakmeMI27MSRF_FD_187702 | JGI IMG/M metagenome (GOLD analysis project Ga0208951, IMG submission 187702) | Freshwater lentic microbial communities from great Laurentian Lakes, MI, USA - Great Lakes metaG MI27MSRF (SPAdes) | ecosystem: Environmental > Aquatic > Freshwater > Lake | place: Great... | reverse complement strand
AATTCATTCGAGATGGCAGCTAGCACACCTGACTCGTCTGCGACTTTCAGGTTCAAATAATAGGAAGTCTTAGCCTCACCTATTGGTCGCAACTCTAAATCTGCATAAATACTTTGCGCAGGACCTAACGATCCAGCTAAACGATTTCGAGCGGCCGCAACTATGTCACCTACTACCGAGCTTGCTGTAGGTGCGCCTCCTGCGCCTCGACCATAAAACATAACTTCGCCAGCGGAATGCGCTTCGACGAAAACGGCGTTGAAGGCATCTCGGACACTTGCTAATGGATGAGTTGCTGGAATCATCGAAGGGTGCACGCGCACGATAATGCCTTTTTCATCATCAGTAAGTTCCGCAATTGCAAGTAACTTGATTACATACCCAAGAGACTTCGCAGCCGCGATGTCATCAGCGGTGACTTTAGTCATTCCTTCGCGGTAAACATCTTCTGCGGTGACGTTTGTATGAAAAGCCAGTCCAGCAAGAATTGCAGCCTTAGCTGCGCTATCGAATCCTTCAACATCTGCAGTTGGATCCGATTCGGCGTAACCCAAATCTTGCGCTTCCTTGAGTACTGTTTCGTATGCTGCGCCATCGTTGTACATCTTGCTTAAAATAAAGTTTGTTGTGCCATTTACGATTCCAAGAATTTTTGTTACTTTGTCGCCAGATAGTGACTCGCGTAACGGACGAAGTAATGGAATTGCACCGGCAACTGCGGCTTCGTAATACAAATCAACACCAGCATCTTCGGCAAGTTTGTGCAGATGCGCGCCGTGGGCAGCAAGCAATGCTTTGTTGGCAGTTACAACGGATGAACCGTGAGCAATTGCAGATTCGATCAAAGTTTTTGCAGGCTCAATGCCGCCGATTACTTCGATCACAATATCCGCCCCAGAGGCAGCAAGTGCTGCCGCGTCAGTGGTCAGCAAATTTGGATCAACACCAGGGCGTGGTTTGGAGATGTCTTGGACGGCAACGCCGATCAACTTGAGTTCACTGCCAATACGCGCCGTTAAATCGGCTGCACTTTCGGAAAGCAAATGAGCAACACTGGCCCCAACAGTTCCACCACCCAGTAGCGCAACAGTTATCGGGGAACTCATTTTTTCTCCTTATTAATGCAGTATTAATACAGCGCCGAAACAATTGGCTCGGTTAGCCTTGGCAAAGCCCTCTAAGTCTGGCAGAAAGCGCGGAATCTAGCCAAATACGTGGCTGGTTAGGGACTAATTGATTCCTGGGTCTGTTGCCAGCACGTCCGCTATTGATTCTCGGCGAAGAAGTACTTGCGATACCCCTCCTGCCACACTCACTACGGCTGGGCGCGGAATGTGGTTGTAGTTACTGGCCATGGATCTGCAATATGCCCCAGTTGCTGCTACCGCCACCAGATCTCCAGGTCGGATGTCTGCGGGCAACTCACAATCTCGAACAACAATGTCACCAGTTTCGCAATGTTTTCCAACCACTCGAGAAATCACCTGCAGATCGCCAGGTGTTCGGTTAGCCAAACTGATGCTGTATTGCGCGTCATATAGAGCGGTACGAATGTTGTCGCTCATGCCACCATCAACTGAAATGTAGTGCCGAACCATCCCGCTATCAAGTACTACTGGCTTCACAGTTCCAACTTCATAAACGGTGATTCCAGGATTTCCAATAATTGCTCGCCCTGGTTCCACGCTGATATGTGGAATTGGAAGATTTACTCGGGCACATTGAGTTCTGACTATATCTAATATAGATTTTGCCATTTCAAAAACGTCCAACGGATCATCGCCAGCAACATAAGCGATACCCATGCCACCACCAACGTCGAGTTCACTAACAGAGATTGCGTGAATGTCTCGAATTTGTGCGGCAAAATCAACCACTCGATGAGTAGCTAGTTCAAACCCGGTTGCATCAAAAATTTGTGAACCAATGTGAGAGTGCAGGCCGGCCAGCGACAAAGCATCACAAGCTAAAACATTTTCTACTGCAGCCATAGCCATACCGGAAGTAACAGATAGGCCGAATTTTTGATCTTCATGAGCTGTGGAAATTGCTTCATGGGTATGCGCTTCTACACCGACTGTGAGCCGCAATAAAACTTGCTGAACAATGCCGGCTCGGGCTGCGATCGCATTGAGTCGCTCGATCTCGATCAAGCTATCAATAACTATTCGCGCAACTCCCACTTCAACTGCGCGTTCAAGATCGCTGACGCTCTTGTTGTTTCCGTGCATGATGATATGACTTGGATCAATTCCAGCGCGCAATGCCACTTCAAGTTCGCCGGCACTTGCCACATCTATACCGAGACCCTCTTGATGAACCCATTGCGCAATTTTGGTAGTAATAAATGCTTTAGCCGCATAGTGCACCGTGGTTTGAATGTCATCAACCGTGAAGGCCGTTACGTAATCCCTGGCACGCTTTCGCACATCCGCTTCATCGAAAACGAAAACTGGTGTGCCATATTCTTTGGCAATTTGAGTTACCGATAATCCCGCAATGGAAATTTCGCCCGCTGAATTTCGTGTTGCTGATGCTGGCCAGATTTGCGGATTAAGTTGCCCAGACATAATTACATTCTCTCGGGTGCACTTACACCCAGCAATTCCAAGCCATTGAATATGACTTGGCGGGTAGCGCCACAGAGCCAAAGCCGGGAAATGTTAAGTGCAGTAACGGGTTCATCGCCTTGTGGCAAAACTCGACAAGAGGCATAAAACGAGTGGTAGCTCGTGGCAACTTCTTCGATATACCTCGCTATTCGGTGTGGTTCGCGAAGTTCTGCCGCGCTGGCAACTACGCGTGGGTAGTCAGCAAGTAATCCAAGCAGTGCGCCTTCGCGAGCATCAGAAAGTTGCGCAGGATCAAAAGTTTTTGGATCCCAATCTGAGGTATTTGCAGGTATTAAGCCAAGCTCAGCAGCATTACGTATTACCGAAGCAATGCGGGCATGGGCATACTGCACGTAATAAACCGGATTGTCATTTGTACTTGATACCAACAAATCCAAATCTAAAACAAGTGGTGATTCAACGGGGTAACGAATAAGGGAATAACGGGCCGCATCAACTCCTACTTCATCAACCAGGTCTTCCAGAGTGATGATGTTTCCAGCCCGCTTTGATAGCCGCACTTCTTCACCGTTCTTAAGCATCTTGACCATCTGGCCAATCAAGATTTGAATATTTTCATCAGGATTATCACCTGCACAAGCGGCAACTGCCCGCAATCGATTCACATATCCATGATGATCGGCGCCAAGTAAGTAGATGCATAAGTCAAAGCCGCGATTACGTTTGTCCACATAATAAGCAGTGTCAGAGGCAAAGTAAGTTAATGCGCCATCTGCCTTAATCAGAACTCGATCTTTATCGTCGTCGAAGTCACTTGTTCGAAGCCAAGTTGCGCCACCTTCGATAAACATGTGACCTTGGGATTTAAGTGTTTCAAACCCGCGCTCTACGGCGCCAGAAGTGTGAAGCGACTTTTCCGAAGACCAAACATCAAAATGAGTATTGAAATTGTCAAGGACTCGTTTTTGATCTGCTAACTGCAATGCGTAAGCCGCATCTCGAAACGCATCAGTTCGTGTGGGTTCTGGCAGATTTATAATTTCTGGATTTTGCGAGACTACAAGTTTTGCTAATTCAGGAATGTAAGCACCGTGATAACCATCCTCGGCAATAGTTTCACCGATTGCTGCGGCCTTTACTGAAGCCCCAAACTTATCCATCTGAACACCTAAGTCGTTAACATAAAACTCTCGCGATGACTGGGCTCCTTCAGCTTCTAATACTCGAGCAATCGCATCGCCAACTGCAGCCCATCTGGTGTGTCCTAGGTGAAGCGGTCCAGTTGGATTTGCCGAAATAAATTCCACATTGATTTTTTTGCCAGCAAGCCTGTTGCCTCGACCAAACGCATTTCCTTTGGCAATTATGTCTAGAGCTAGCTCACCTTGACTAGCAGCTGAAAGTCGAAGATTTATAAATCCAGGTCCGGCAATATCAACTTCAACAACACCGGGAAGTTGCGCTAGAAATGGTTGCAAAATTTCAGCAGCAGCGCGCGGATTAAGGCCTGCTTTTTTACCTAATTGCATCGCAATATTAGTTGCCCAGTCGCCATGATCTAAATTTTTTGGCCGCTCTACAACAATTTCAGCAGGGAAATCTGACTGCGAAAGTGTCAGTTGACCAGTGGAAATTGCAGCCATAACTGCGGATCGAATGTGATCGGCAAGTTCCTGCGGGGTCATACCAACTAAGAATAGCCAAACCCTTGCAAAATAAGGAAATCCCCTCGCCTAAGCAAGCTCAAGACTTATTGATTGCCTGGCTTACAACAGTCACTGAGTTTTCTCGGTGGGCCGCTTGTTGCGCAATGGACTTCTCCACATCGCGAGCCACTAGCGCTGCAATCATGGAGCGGTGTTCGGTGTTCATGTGGGCCAAATTTGCTGGAGTCGCAAAGTAAACACTGCGATAAGCATCAGTTGCATCCCACTGATTGCGAATCATACGAACTAACCGAGGCATATTGCTAGCTTCAAAAATTGCAAAATGAAAGCGCCGATTGGCTGCAGTCACAGCCGTGATGTTGCCAGTTTTAGCCGCCGCCTCAACATCCACCAAAATATCTTCTAAATATTCGATGTCTTCATTGGTCAGCAATGGCACCCCAACTCGCAGGGCTTCGTCTTCCAGGATTGAGCGGATTCGGTAAACCTCGACCAAGTCGGCCACACTCAAGTCGGCCACAAAATAGCCGCGATGCGGATGATAAATAACTTGCCCTTCGCCTTCAAGAACTTTAAGGGCCTCTCGTAGTGGCACCCGGCTAACGCCGAGACTTGCCGCGAGGGCATCTTGAATTACTTGTTGACCCGGGCTGAGTTTTCCAGATGCGATTTGCAAGCGTAACTCTCGCAGTACTCCTTCTTGCGCCGTAACTAATTCACTCATGCTTCATCCAGACTTGGTGGGGCTACGTCGTAACGAACTGGAGTTTTGGAAAACGTGATTGGATTTGCAATTTGGCGACGCAATTCGCCATCCTGCTCAATCGTGATAATTGGATTTAGTTCTAGTGAAGTTGCCAATTCAAATGCATCGTCAATTGCGTTAATTGGTCCGCATGGAACGCCGCAGCCAGATAGCGCTTTCCACCAATAATCAGCGCCCTGCTTGGAAAATTGCGTACTAAGAAGTTCGTTTAATTCAATTCGATTTGCTACTCGATCAGGATTTGTAATGAATCTTTCATCACTAGCGATTTCTGGAATTCCCAATTCGTCGCATAACTTAACAAACTGGCCATCATTGCCAACGGCAATTACTATCGATCGATCTAAAGTTTGATAAACCTCATATGGGCTAATGGATGGGTGCGCATTACCCAGAATTCCTGGCACAACTCCCCCGCTTACAAATGAACTTGCTTGATTCACCATCGCCGACAGAAGTGAGGAAAGTAAGTTAACTTCGATTTCTTGGCCTTCGCCAGAAGAATTGCGATGGTTTAGAGCGGCAAGAATTCCGATCGTTGCGTGCATGCCGGTGATGACATCAACTAAAGCAACACCCACTTTCGTCGGGTGACCTGGCGCAGGTCCGGTAACGCTCATTAACCCGCCCATAGCTTGGACTAACAAATCATATCCAGGCATCGCAGCCCCAGCGCCCGAGCCAAATCCAGTGATCGAGCAGTAAATAACGTCAGCCTTCAAACTTTTTACCGAAACGTAGTCAAGTCCAAATTTTTGACTAAGGCTGGGTGGGAAGTTATGAATGACAATGTCTGCCCGCTTGATCAATTCGTGAGCTTCAGCTATTCCAGCGGGCGTTGTCATATCTATTGCAACGGATGTCTTGTTTCGATTTACAGATTCAAAGTAGGTGGCTCGCCCAGCCTCATCAAAAGGTGGACCCCAATGACGAGTGTCATCGCCAACCTCGGGGCGCTCAACTTTGATAACGGTCGCGCCCATGTCCCCGAGCAACATAGTTGCGTAGGGTCCAGCCAAAACTCGCGTGAAATCTGCCACGACTAGACCGTCTAACGCACCCATACCCTGATTGTATCCAATCTGTGGGCTGGTAAAAGTTTATTCTTTAGGGCGTTAAATGTCTTTTAACTCAACAGTTCGCCCGCGTTGCCCCGGTTGTTCTAAGGTAGCGGGGCGACCTTTAGTTCGAACCGTAATTCGAGTCCGGTCGCCTCGAAATAGATCATGGGAATATTCAATTTTTCTACCTCTGGTGTCCATTGTGGTTCGAGTCACCGAAAGCAATGGCGAACCAATTGGCACTTCAAGGATTCGCGCTTCGTCGATAGAGGCATTAACCAAGTCGATATGTTCGACTGCTTCATCTGGCGTGGTCTCGTAATGCTTGCTTAACAATTCATAGAGGGAATTCCCAAGTGGACGTTCGAGTAATCCTGGAAACATTTCTGCCGGAAACCTTGCGTGTTCCAGCGAAATTGGCACGCTATCAGCTAATCGGATTCGAATCACATCAAAAATGTGGTCACCATCCACTAAGCCCAGTGCCATTTGAGTTTTTACATCAGCCGGTATTACTGATGCGCTTATTAATCTTGTGCCAGCAGTAAAACCTTGGCCGCGAAGCAAAGAAGGTACTCCCACGATTTGGGATAGATCTCGATCAATCTTTTCTGAAGAAACAAAAGTGCCGCCACCTCGCCCAGGAAGCCTTCTTACTACTCCAGTTTCTTCCAGCACGGTTAATGCCTGGCGAAGTGTGGATCGACTGACTTGCATTTCAATCGCTAGGTCACGTTCCGCGCCAAGTTTTTGACCAGGCCGCAACGCTCCATTGGCGATTTGAGAAAGGATGCGGGTACGTGCTTCTTGCGCTGCCCGACCTAAGTCACTTTCATTTTCAGACACAAGTCAACAGTAACTGTGATCGTTCTACATTGCTTCAAGTGCAGCGAGGGACTCTGGCAAGATCTGTCCACCATCAATAACTAAAGCTTGACCCGTTACATACGCGGCTTCTTTTGTTGCGAAAAACAAAGCAGCATTACCAATGTCATCTACTTCACCAAGGCGTCCTTGCGGTACCGAAGCTTCCATGGCTTTGCGGTATTCCGGGCCCATGTCAGCAAGACCCTCAGTTGCGATGTTGCCAGGAAGCACTGCGTTCACAGTGATCTTTTTTGGTGCCAGTTCAATTGCAGCGGTGCGCATGAATCCCAGCTGGGCAGCTTTACTTGCGCCATAGTGGGACCAGCCTGGAAATCCAGTTATTGGACCAGTTATCGATGAGGTTAAAACAATTCGACCATGGCCAGATTTTTCAAGTGCTGGCAGGCACGCCTGCACCGAAAGCATGGTTCCTTTTACGTTCGTTCCAAAAACCAAGTCCATGTCAGCTTCTGACATAGTTGCCAGTTTTGAATCTGGGAAAATGCCAGCGTTAGCGCAAAGCACATCTATCCCACCATTGCGTTCAATTGCAGTGGCTGCCATTAGTTCGCATTGTGATTTGCTACTTACTTCAGCAAGTAGATATGTCACAGTTCCGCCGCCAAGAGCAGTCAATTCTTTGCAAGCTGCTTTCGCACTTGCTTCATCCCGGCCAGTAATTAAAACGTTGGCACCAGCCTTGGCAAATACCCGGGCGATTCCTTTGCCAATTCCTTTAGTGCCGCCAGTGACAACTACTGAATAACCACTGATTGAAGTAAACATATTTTCTCCTTTTGCCTTCCCTGAATCAATTGAAAAGTTTTTCGGGTTTACCGAAAGTATCCCTGATTATGCGAATTTTGACAGGTAGTTTTCTGCTAAATCGCAACTGACTTTAGTGAAGTTTGCTCCCATTTGCTTACCCGTATCAGTGTCTTGATGGGAGCCAATCCAAGCAACTAAAAGTAACCTGCGAAACATTATGAAAGTAGGTAGTTCAGCTTCCTCTTCCTTGGACAATTGCGAAACCCCTCGATACCCATCAACCCAAGCAGCCGTCATGTCAGGCACTAAGGGGTGATCTTCAATAAAAGAAACCGAGGAGCCTAAGTCGTACATGTACCAACTAAACCCGCAGTCATCAAAATCAATGACTGTGACGTCTTTACCTGAAACTAAAAGATTTGCTAAGCGCATGTCAGCATGCACTAATCCAAAGCGATCTTCACCGCTTCCAAAATTATTTAATCTCTTGTGAATAGTTTCGGAAAGTTTTCCCAAAGTTTCAAGTTCAGCTGGCCCCATTGCCAGGCCATCTCGCCATGATCCCCAATGTCCATTTGGACCCAGTGCGGTTTCAAAATTCCATGTGAAGCGCGTGAAATTACTTGGATGTTTCCATTGCTTGGCTTGGTTATGCAACCGAGCCGTGATCGCGCCTAATGTTTCAAAGTCCGCAACAAGTCGATCTTCGGTAGGTTCTACCCCCGGCATAAATTCAAACATTACGGCGTGACGTTGCTCGCCCGTTGAATCTTGCACAAGAATTACTTGCTCACCCGAACCAGAAGGCAAAATAGAAGATGTTCGAACAAGTTGAACTTCGCGCAAAGACTGCACCCAGTCCAGTTCGCTTTGGATTGCCTGTTTGCTGTGATAAAACGGGCGGTGAATTCGCAAAATTGTGTCAAGTCCAGTTTTTAAATCTGTAACTTTAAAAGTAGCGTTTTCCGATATATTTATTAGCGTGATCGTTGAATCTAAGGAATAGCCAAATTTAGTAACCGCATCAATGGCAAACTCTTGCAACTTAGTCGGGTCATTTGAATAGCTAGCCACACTTAATCCTTTCGCCACATCCATTTTGGCTCTATCGCCAATACTTTTTGTCACTTTTGGAAAAGTTTGTATACCAATTAGGCCTGGTCGCGACCGACTATTGCTTCAAGTGCCTTAGTGATTGCATCGCGCGCTTTGGTGACACTCTGCGTTGTACCACTCATGTAAACCCGACCTGCGGCGCCAATCATTTGCACGTCAACGAGTGTGACGTCCGGGGCAACTTTCTCTGCTTCGTTAGCAGCTACGGTTGCGAATAATGCTGGTGTCATTTCATAAACCAGCAATGATTCTCCTGGCATAACCATGGAAGCTTGGCGGTTGCGGTTGAGAATAATGGCATGTTGATCGGTGATGTTCTCAATAATGTCGCTGTAGAGAATGCGGGGACGCAATTGATCCGTTGCGACGGCATTGATTCCATCAAGAATCGCCTGTCCTGCTCGCTTTACGAGTTCAATGTCAGAAGCATGAACTTCCAAAACACCAAACTGACGCTCCACAAACAAAATGCCAGGTTCAACTTCCGGTACCGACTTCAGCGCCAAATCAATTACTCGCTCGATCGCAAGCCCGGGAGCCACTTCAATGATCAACGAATGTTGACCACCATATGGTGGATAACCCCGGGCTCGCGTCGGTGTGCTCATGTAAGCAGCGAATTGCTGTTGCAACTCTTCAACAAGTAAGTAGACGCGTAATTCGGGCCCTGCTACGAGTGGGCCCGAGGTCACGCGGATTCGCCTACTTTGAAGAACTTACTTAGCTCAAGGTGTGGACGCGGAATTACATGCTGTGAAACTAGTTCGCCAACTTGGTTAACTGCTTCAGCGCCTGCATCTGTCGCAGCTTTAACTGCGCCGACATCGCCCACGATGACAACAGTCACAAGACCGTCGCCAACTTCTTCACGCGCAACAATAGTTACATTGGCTGCCTTAACCATGGCATCTGCTGCTGCAACTGCGGCAACATATCCCTTAGTTTCGATCAAGCCCAGTGCGTTGCTAGACATATCTTTCTCCTTTTGTGATTGCGAACCGTGATTCGCTTTCGGATATTTCAGTTCTTACGGCTTGATTTCTCAAGCGATGTACTAAGAAGCGACATGCTTCCCAGTACTTTTAGTGTCCTCATCAATTGACCCAATGATGAGAGCGTCAATAGGTGGAGTTGAGTCTGGAAACCACGATGCTGCTACTGAGCCAGTTGAAACCAGAACACTTTCACCTATGCCGGAACCTAGGACGTCGAAGGCAACCAAGTGTGCGCCACCTTCAACTTCTACCTCGAGAAAAGCCCCATTGGGAATCTCGGTTAGACGACGGGTCGCCCATACATTTCCGATGACTCGCGCTTTTAACATCAGCGCATCACCGATCCCTTCTGATTTTCTTGTTGATTTTCTCTAATAATTGCTACGCCCATTTCACGCGCTTTATCGCGTGCTAAGGAAGTAACAACTACCTTCCGACCCAAGATCAAAGTTGATCCTGATTCGGCAGCTTTTCTTATTGTTGATTCAGTAACGGCGCCCTTTTCAATTCGGGTGGCATTTGAATCATTGGAGGAATGAGTACCTGACTGTTGGCTCAGCTGAAAGGCGATTGTGCCATCGCGCAATGCAGTTAATGTCTGTGGGTCAGCTGCCAAATCTAAAACTCGATTTACAAGTGACTTCAGATCTGAATCATTGTTAAGTGATACAACTTCAAC
>Ga0208951_1001407_pt1 | contig 10496 bp, 14 predicted proteins | sample GreLakmeMI27MSRF_FD_187702 | JGI IMG/M metagenome (GOLD analysis project Ga0208951, IMG submission 187702) | Freshwater lentic microbial communities from great Laurentian Lakes, MI, USA - Great Lakes metaG MI27MSRF (SPAdes) | ecosystem: Environmental > Aquatic > Freshwater > Lake | place: Great... | reverse complement strand
GCCTCTGTGCTGATAATAATATTTGATTTTTGAATATTCCAAACAACTGATGTCATCGGGTGAATGATACTTGACCTCTTATAGTGTTTCAGTGTTTTATAGAGCTCAATAGGTTTATCATAATAACCGATAATATCGCCATTTACCATAATATAAACATTTGAACTATTTCCCATATTTTTAAGGAAATTAATTGCAGATTTTTCCAAATTATCTCCGGGCTTATCTCCTGATTTATAGGTGTCGTCATACATAACTACTCCCAATTCTTCAAGAACCTTTCTGATATGATAGCTGTTCATAGCAATTGATACATTCGTGCTAAGTGCCATATTTTTCACTAATCCAACCGAACTGCCTTCTGGTGTTTCAGCAGGACAAATCATACCAATCTGCGAATTATCCAACTTTCTCGGCTGTACGAGCTTTCCGTTCTTTTCCATAGCTGTATTAATACGTCTCATATGAGACAAGGTGCTCGCATAGGACATACGATTGAGAACTTGCGAAACGCCCTGTTTGATATTCTGAAAACTACCGATACTTTTGATACCCCAATTGCCCGTTGAGAAGGAGTATTTAATCCACGATTCCAAAAGAGATTGCTTGAAAAACCTGTGAATGCTAATATCCGAGATAATATTTGAAAGCGGCGTATTTGAATTGCCGCGCCACATACTAAGCTCTTTCTCAATAGCTACCTTCAACTCCTTCGTCAATTTGCCATAACACTGGCGAAACAAATTACTCATCAAAACTCCGGGAGTATCTACACGCTTGTTAATATACGAATCGCGATTATCATATGTATCATAGCCGAGATAAATGCGAATCATCTTGCGAATAATATAGCCGATATATAACGCCTTTCTCCTATAACTCTTGCCAACGTGCGGGAGAAAATCGTTCAGCAAATTATTGTGCAAAAGCGTTTTATTTACAGAATGCTCATTGTTCTTGTTGGAGCCGTTCATAATCTTAATAATAACGCACTCTGCCTGTTCTTGCGTCTTGATATCACAAGCATCCTCGCAACAAGCCATCAATTCAGCAATGACTCTTTTATTCTCTTCCTTCGTCATATCATATACAATATGGTGAATAATCTCTTTGTCGCTGAGAATACCGAGAGCCCGAAACATTACAAATACAGGAACCTCCGACCTAAGAAACGATGTATTGATACGAATGATACGCCCCATATGATTTAATTTACCGCTCATATTCAGACAGGTGGTCTTTGGAGGAAGATAAGACGAATTACATACAGAACGAATCTCTGCATATAACCCTTCGCTATTATTGTTGGGATGAAATACAAGCGTCTTGTTTTCGTTAATCCTGTCTTGCGAAATAAGCACCTTTTCATTTCCATTAATAATAAAGTAGCCTCCGAAATCATAGATACATTCACTATTATTATCTTCGCATATTCCTTGCATTTGACTGAGAACACATAGCTTTGACCTAACCATAATAGGGATTTTGCCGATGTAAATATTATTAACGGTTTTGTCAAACTTCTCAATCATCCCATTTTTATTAGTGTATTCTGTAACAATATGGACGTTCACATAGATACCGCTAGAATATGACATATTATTCATTCTGGCAATATAAGGTGTCATAATATTATGCGTTCCATCGCCCATTTGATAACTGGGTTTCGTGATACTCGGTTGAAGAATATTAATGGATATTTTATAGTTATTGTCGTTGATTGATAAATCACTCTTGGGATTTGTTACCTTGACTTTGATAGGATTGAAGCCGGCAATAATTTGTCCTAGTGTATTATCTACAAACTTATTATAACTGTCTATTTGGTGTTTAACAAGAGGGTTTGATGATTCTCGCGACCCCCCCTTTAAAAAATAGGTATCCATAATATCCCAGCAGTTATTTGGTGAAAACATTATATGAAAGGTGCGTTGATTACGTTAGTTAATTATAATTAATTAATTCTTAAATGTCAATTTTTATTTTTATTTGTATTATGTTAAAAATTGATTTTGTTATATGAAATAATATACTTATATATTATATATACAGAAGATGTCAAATATTATAGCTATATGTGGTGCTAAAAGGAGTGGCAAAGATGTGTTGGCGAAACATTTAGTGGCTACTCGGGGATTTAAGAAATTATCTTTTGCCGAACCCTTGAAAAAAGCCGTAAGGGAGCTGTTTAATTTTAATGATATTCAGGTAGGAATTGACGAAGATAATCCTGTGGGTGATGAAAAAGAAATTATTGATGAGCGCTGGGGAATATCTCCACGCAAAGCATTACAATTTTTTGGAACAGAAATAATGCAACACGCTATTAATGAATTAATCCCAAACACGAATAGAGGCTTCTTAGCAGATATCTTGCTATCTCGTATCTCTTGCGATTCCTATGTAATTAGCGATATGCGATTTTTGCACGAATATAATAAATTAAAGAGTTCGGCAAAGATACGCTCTTTAATTATAGTAAAAATAAGTAGGCCTTCTATTAATATAGTTGAAGACGCAGGAGGCGTGAGAGATACACATATATCTGAAAACGAATACATAGATATTCCTTATGATGTTGAAATAATAAACGACGGGGCTATAAGCGATTTAACGGATTTATTTGATATATATTATGATAGCCGAGAGGGAATAGCACTTATAGAAGACGCGAATAAGTAATCATACAGTTCTCAATAGATGTCCTAATGTCAGGAATATTAGGATACAATTCATACAATTTTTCCGTTGATAATTCAATATTTGAGCGTTTTGAAAGAAGTACCTTATTCTGCTCTTCTATTGAGAAGTTCTTCCAAGTAAAATTATTATCCACGTGCATTTTATATAGCTCCAAAATCTCGTTGTGAGTTATCGCGCCTTTATTACACAAATTAAATGTTCCCGCAACATTTTTTTTAATCATATCGGCAATTACAGGGAACATATCAGGTAATACTGTCATAGAATTAGCGACTGAACAGACATACTCATATTTTGTAATTTTAGTAATAAAGTTCCTATCGTGATCATAATTGACGATAGGCATTCTAATGCGTAGATTTAGAGTATTCTTAGAATACATATGCTGCAATCTATCAGTATATCCCTTTACTATGGAATACGAAGAGCCGAAAAAGTTAGGTACGTCATCTTCGCGTTTTTTCTTTTCATCGTCACCGGCGCCATATTCAAAAATGCAGCCGGTTCCCATATATGTATAGTGAATGTTGTATCTTTCGCACAATATTGACAATATCATAGGTGCGTATAAATTGTCGCGGATGTTATCAACTAATTTTCCAGGCTGTTCTAGATAATCTATGGTATTGAAGGTTCCTCCGTAAGTCCTTCCAATAAACGAAACGATGTTAGTAGGTTTATATTCGTTTATTTCTTTTTCTACATCTTTCTCATTATCAGCTCGCGAATCGCTTTCAATATATAGAATATTATTATTATCCAAATATTCGCAGAATTGTCTCCCAATCCACCCTTTGCTGCCGAAAATCAATAGTTTCATAATTATTATATTTTATTGCTATAATCTTATATCTAAAAAAATTGATTATTCATAATAATTTCTAGGCATTATAATTATTATGGAATGCACCAAGTGTCATAAAGTTAAACCGTTTGACGAGTTCTCATATAAAAACGATAAAGAAAAGATATATTATATGTATTGTGATATGTGTAAAATCAAATATTATTGCGAAGAAGAAAAATATAAAGAGCGGGCGATTCAAGAATATAACACGCGAAAGCTTCAGAATACTATAAAGTGCGAGTGTGGTATTGAATATGTGTGTTTTAGAGATTTTCATATGCTGCGACATTTAAATAGCAAGAAACATAAAAAAATAATGTCTGCCAAAAAATAAATATCTATATATACAATAGAATAATAAGTAGAGTAATGTTAGGAGGTTCCGGATGCTGTAATAACGGTGGCGCCAAAAAGAGAGTTGTAAGAAAATCTGTAGGGAAACCTAAAGCAAAACCCAAAGCCAGAAGAGGAGGCGACGCTAACGATATTGTAACGCAGGATATTGAGGAGGATTTATATGCCGAAAACTCGGGTGATAGGCAAGAAGGGGGTGCGAGAAAGAAGAAGGGTTCTAAGGTTGCTGCTAAAAGAGCCTTGAGTCCTTACAATAAGTTTGTCAAGAAGCACTTTGCTATATTAAAGAAAAAGTTTCCTGACGAGAAGGCGCCTCAAATAATGCAGAAGGTAGCTATTGAATGGAATAAAACGAAAAAGTAAATAATCATTTGTAATAATAGAATAAAAATGGATAAAAAATATGTTAAACCCTATAAAACAGATTACACAATTTATACAATATCAAACTGTAAATATTGTAATCTATTATGTAGCGATATAAAAACAAAAAAATATGTAGTAAACTGTGATAAATATCTATTAACTCTTAGAGAGCGCGATAATTTTTATAAATATATCAACAAATATACTATAAAACCCTACATATACTTTCCTATGATATTCAAGGACGGTGTATTTATAGGGGGATATAAGGAGTATATTGATAACAAACCTCAAACTAAATCTCCAAAATAGTCGTAGTCCGCGCTGTCAGGGTAGTCTGCGCTGTCCGCGTAATCAACACATATATTATCGTCGGCCTCTTCAATACCACGACAATATACCTCATCTTCGCCTATCGTGATATTTTTGTAGAAGTTATTCTTTTTCATTTTTTTACCGAAAACATTCTTATCATTCCCCTCATAGATGCAATAAGCCATCGCAGTCATCCTTCTTGCTTAGGCTTTCGCGGACTCTCACAGGCTGTTGTAGGCTGTTGTAGGCTCTCTGGCTTGCTAAGATGTAGCTAAGAGTTTTTATCTATTGATTGACAGATGTATTTAGATTAGAAACTGAAAAAATATCAATTTTTACAGATTACTCTTTTATATTAGCACATTTCTATGCATTTTAACTGTTATATATATTAAAGTATCCTTGTAATAAATTATATTTTTATAGATTTTTTCATAATGAACTTTTGAAATCTAAGAAAACTATAAGATATATATGGTGTTAAAAAAGCAACTGAATATTTCTAAAAAGTTGAAAAATAAAATTTGAGTACATCTTTCTGTTTTTTCAAAAATTTCAAAAGTTTTTTGGAAATTACAAAATAAATCAAGAGATGTACTCAAATTTAAAAATGAAAAAATATTGATTTTCCAGTGTCTCAAAAACTGCTAAGAGAATCTAAGAATATTTAGGTAATTTTATAATTTACAAATTTATAAATCAAATTTATAATTATATATCTTGGTATTCATATATCTATCATATGCTTTGTGTAATCTGTCATACAATTTAGGATATCGCTATAAGATTCTCTTTGATTAACAGTTCGCGGATATAAAACAAGCCATTTATCAACCATCTGCAATTTTATCCAATAGACATCAAACTCATATTTTCCAGAAACAGTAGGATTCTCTATCAATAATCTAAGCCCTTCTTTGTAATTCGCTATTATCTTATCATAATAATGTTTTTTAACTATGTAGCCAGCAGCAGAATAAGAAGCTCCGACGCGATATATATAATTATTAATAGGAATAACGCCACTGACCTTGTCAAGGATGTTCGTAGCTATAAGTAATACATCATAATCCAACGAATTAGATTCAACAAAGTTCCTAAAATCTATCAGCATCTTATTGTATTTCTCGGGATGTAAGAATTGTATATCATCTTCTAAAATTACCACATAATCTAAATCTTTTTCCTTCGCCATCTCTATGACAGCCAAATGACTCAAGCAACAACCCAATATACCTCTCTCGTGTTTAATAGCATTAAAGCGCTCATATTTCCACTTCATTTTTTTCAACTCCGTCTCAACCAATACCTTCCTATCCACCCTTTCTTCAAGATTAATATAATATACATTTTCTAATAAATACTTGTTTTGAAAGGTCTCGCTCATTATCCAATGTCCAGGAAATAAATCCATCATATTATTTATTAAAGTAGAATTAAACCAAATATCTGGATAGCATATGAGTTTTTTATATTTATCATTATCATCTGCCAAATAAGCCGACCACCAGCTAAAAGTACTATTTGCTATTATATGATGCTTACATAAACTCATAGCTATCATTTGCTCCCAATCTTCCAGCTTATTTTTCGTTTGCGTAAATGTAATATTCTCAAAAATTGTTCTAAGCGGATTTATATAATTATTGAATACAAAATCCTTATCATCTTCTTCGCAAAAATACAGTATTTTAACATTAGATTCTCGCGCCTCTATATATTTAATGGCGTTTATATAATATTCCATAGGCATTATAGGGTGGTTTTCTAAGTTTTTAAAATCTCCTATGCGAAAATGTAAAGAAACCATATCACCCAGATTAACATCCGTTATCTTGCTTTTTACAGCATCTCTCTTAGCATACCAATCTATCTCGGCAAGGAACTCGCTTTTATATTCGTGAAAATATTTATATGATTGAAAATATCCGCTCAATTTTATATCATCGCTTTCCGATATTTTCGGCAACTCATTATATTCAAATGATTTTTCATTATATACAGGTAATTCTATATCGCGATTTATTAAATACTTTTGCAAACCGTCCAAAAAGTTATTCCAATAGACATTCCTATATGTACAGCTCGGGCTATGAGATTCTCTTTTAATTATTAGAGAATTCCTGTATTTTTTTGAATAAGCAAATGCTGTCATAATCTGAAATAATTGATTACCCAAACCTCCCATTATATCAACGGATATCATATATTGTAAAATATATAAATATAATATTTATACATATAATATATATACTTATATAATAATGTTCGCAGATATATTCAAGCTAATCAGTTTAAGAAAGAATGTTCCGTATATTATTTTCGGCGGCACCATAATCGTTGATGAACCAATCTGTAAAAAAGAGGAGTCCGACGAATCCTATACATTTACCACAGACTGCATAGATAACTGGGTAATAAAAGATGTAGCCGAAGAAAATGCTAACTCTGACAATAACCGCAAAGAGGAGCATATAAATAAATAATGACAATATAATACAATATATCATATCATATTGCTAATGAACCGAGCTATTGAATTGTCATCTATTAGTACTGGTGGGCCTTTTGGAGCCGTTATTGTTGATAGTGCTGGTAATATAATTGGCGAGGGACATAATGAAGTCGCCGTAAATAATGACCCTACGGCACACGCTGAAGTAGTCGCAATTAGAAGAGCGTGTGCTAATAGTAATAATTTTAGTTTAGCAGGTTGTACTATTTACACAAGTTGCGAACCTTGTCCTATGTGTCTCGCGGCTTGTTATTGGGCGCGGCTAGACAAGATATATTACGCCAATACGCGCGAGGATGCCGCAGATATTAGCTTTGATGATAGATATATATATGAAGAAATCAAGAAAGATAATGATAAACGAGCGATGCCTATAATTCAGATTGAAGATGAAGATAATAAGGCGATGGCAAAAAAAATATTTAGTGATTGGTATGCCAATAGCAAAAATATTAGATATTAGGATATATCAAGTTTTATTTTTATAATATATTTATAGATTATATGAGTACTGAGTTTGAAAGAAAATATATTGAATCGCAAAGAATAAGAGAAAAATATCCGGAGAGGGTTCCTGTAATAGTAGGAAGAGCGACCGGATGTTCCCTGAATGATATTGATAAAAAAAAATATTTAGTACCTTGTGATATTACTATAGGCCAATTTATATCTATAATCAGACAGCGTATTAAACTTTCGCCAGATAAAGCAATATTTATTTTTATAAATAATATATTGCCCCCTACATCTGCTAATATGCTTACTATATATAATGAAATGAAGCACGGCGATGGCTTCCTATATATTTATTATAATGGCGAATCTGCATTCGGTTGTAAAAAATTGATATCTTTATAAACATAAAGAATATACAAAGATTATAATAATCGCCTTGTTATGAATCCGAACCCTAACCCAAATATGGCGAGTCTAATGGAGGATATTCGCAATTATAAAAAGAGCAAGGATGATTTGTATGAATATTGCGAGAATAATGGATATACGCACGAAAAGATGAAATCGGCAATTATCTATTATATGAATGATTATAGCCCGTGTTTATATCCTTGAAGATTTAAAATGAGATATATTTATATACTTTATTTAGAATGTCTAAACATAAAAGTACTGATTACAAACTAACAGCTGTTAAATATTACTTGAAAGGTAAGAGTAGCTTGGATAATGTATGCAAAATTTTCAATTGTTCTCCTAAATCTTTGTATAGATGGGTAAAAAAATACAAGGTGATAAAAACATTACAATATGCTAAATATTTTTATTATGCTTACCAAAAAGATGTATTCAAAAATCTTATCAGAAAGCAATCTACCTTAAAAAGAAAACTGAAGAATTATAAGGATTAAGTCATATTATAATATAACTATGAACTTGAAAAGTATTTTGTATAGACAAGAACAAGAAGAAATAATTGAAAAGATTATAGATATTTTACAATTAGATGAAAATGATAGTATAATATTATATTATTTAGATAATGATAATGAAAAACAAAGTAGAATTTTAGCTTTGATACCAGATATTAGAAAGTTCTTTAGTTTTTCTACCATCATAGGAGCATCAGAACCATATAGAGCCAAAAGACCATATTTATCAATTGTCAAACAATTATGCAAGAAGAAGTATGATATATCAATACACGATTGTAGGCTGAAAGTTGATGGAAAAGATATAAGAAGCAAAAGGTATGTTTTTGTTTTGAAAACTTAAACACATTTAGTAAGTATTATGCTTGTATGTTGATTTTCATTTTTACATATTTTATTTATTGTAGTTTCATTTAATTTTGATAATACTTTTTGATATAACATTTTAATTTCTTCTTCCGTATTATAAGCCCATGGTGTCTCATTACCTCTATGTAAATATATTCTTTCTTTAGTAGTAAAATCTTTAATGCTACCTTCTTCTGTTGTAATTATTTTATAATCTCTATTTAGCATATAATATTCACCATTGTCATTAATATTTATACAATATGGTGAATATTTCTTCAAATAATCATAATCAAAGCCAAAGCCATTTATTGTTTTGATATTAATTCGTAATTCAACATGTGTATTTCTATCTAGATGATGAACGAGAGCATCATGACTAACAAAGTCTATATAGCAAATATCTTTTATTAAGCCACAATATATTACATCATTTAATATAGCATTATTTTGTATATAGAATTGTATTAAATTATGTTTACCTTTGAAATGAAGTCTATATTTATCTGTAATAAATACAAGTTTATCTGAATAATGCAATTGTACATAATGTTTATACTTGTCTAATTGTTTAACAAACTTACTATCATTCAAATCATATATTTTATTGTTTTCAATCACCTTATGCTTTATTATTTTGTCATAATAGCTGTCTTTATATTTCATATCTTCGTATTTGCAATTATTATCCCATTCATCTCTATATGCTTCAACCTCATTTACCATGTAATTATGTTCCCAATCATATATTTCACAATCTATATACTTAATGCTTATTTGATGGACTTCAATAAATATCTTGATAAGTTTCTTTTTGCCTCCAAACGCTTCATCTTCACAATAATTTGGAAATAGTTCTTTAACTTCATCATCTATTTCTATTTGTGGTTTGTCTTCATCTTCGTCAGTATCTTCATTACTCATATCATTATTTGTTATTTTATTGTGAATATCTTTAATCATCTCATTATAGTCTCCTTCAAAATACTCATTTCCTATATCTCTTCTATGTATGTATTTGTTTTTGAACTCTCTGATTAGTTGTGTTTCTAACATATCACAATCATAACATACTTGTTGTAAAATCAATTTAGAACCTTTTGGGTATTGTTTGAACCTTTGTAGGTTCTCTTGTTTTGTCTTTCCCAATTTGTAAATGTTCTGTTTGGTAGTTATGAACTCTCTTTCTTGAAGCAAGTAGATATATTCAGACATTATATTATAATGCTGTCAAAACTTTACATAATGTATCAATTTTTTAATTATTTTCCTATGTATAATCTATTTTGGCGTTATATTATTGAAAATAAAAATGTACTTAAAGAATAGAAGCTTAAATATAATTATGAGTTCTCATGGAGATAAAAAACCTCCTGATAAGCATTTAGACTATTTCAAATGTATTAAAGTACCATTAAAGCATATTGTAAAGCATCCTGAAATAAACATTCCTAAAATTACAAGTGCTGTAGTAAGATGTAATAAAATTGTTATCAATACATTAATGTTTATGAAGCTCTATTTATTAGACTATTTTGAAAAGAATAATTCATTACCTACTATTGATAGACTATTTGTTAATTCTTGTATGAAGATTATGTGCAAGGAGGCAATAAATGGAAGACCTCCTAAAAAAGAGGTAAGAGAATTAAAGGACAAG
>Ga0208951_1001406_pt1 | contig 10502 bp, 12 predicted proteins | sample GreLakmeMI27MSRF_FD_187702 | JGI IMG/M metagenome (GOLD analysis project Ga0208951, IMG submission 187702) | Freshwater lentic microbial communities from great Laurentian Lakes, MI, USA - Great Lakes metaG MI27MSRF (SPAdes) | ecosystem: Environmental > Aquatic > Freshwater > Lake | place: Great... | reverse complement strand
TTACTTTTAAATAGCAATGAAGAAATAAGTTTAGGTGAATATCTTGATCAAGAAGCTTACTCAGATTTTTTTAAAAAATATTATATATTGCCTATGGGTTCTGCTATATGGTCATCAAACTATAAAACCATGATGGAATTCCCCGCAAAATTTTTTATACGTTTTTTCGATAATCATGGCATGTTGAATGTTAATGACAGGCCACAGTGGCTTACCATAAGTGGTGGTTCAGTGAATTATGTACAAAAGTTGATTGCATCTTTTGCGAGTAAAATTAAACTCAATGAAAAAATTCAGTCGATTGATAGAAAAAGTGATCATGTGGTGATTCAACTTCACGATTGTTCTGAAAAATTTGATTGGGTATTTTTTGCATGTCATAGTGATGAGGCATTAAAGTTAATCAAAAGCCCTAGTCAAGACGAAAAAAATATTTTAAGTGCAATACCTTATACAGATAATGAAGTCATTTTGCACTATGACGAGAGTTTTATGCCAAAAAGGAAGCTAGCTTGGGCGGCATGGAATTATCATATTAATCAAAATATTCATTCACCTGTATCTCTTACGTACAATATGAATATTTTGCAAAATTTAGTAACAACTGTACCGATATTAGTCACATTAAATCCACAAGAAAAAATTAATAAGAAGAAAATTATTAAGAAGCTTTCCTATGCTCACCCGCAATATAGTCTCCAAAGCATAGGGGCCCAATCAAATTATCATCTTATTTCAGGAAAGAATCGCACTTCATTTGCAGGGGCTTATTGGGGTAATGGATTTCATGAGGACGGTGTTAAAAGTGCTTTAGATGCAATTCAGCAATTTAATGAAGTGCATGGATTATAGCAATGAATGCTATTTATGAAGGTACGCTCACCCATTCGCGGACAAAACCTAAAAAGCATACATTCGAATACAAAATCCGTTTACTGTATCTCGATTTGGATCATGTAAAAAGTACATTTTCAGATAAGTTTTTGTGGAGTTATAACCGTTTTAATCTTGGCTGCTTTTTGAGATCAGATTACTTTGGAAATAAAAAAACAAACTTAAAAAAATCTATCCAAGATGAAATTAGAAAAGAACTTCACTTTAATCATCATGGGAAAGTATATTTACTTACAAATCCGCGTTATTTTGGATATTGTTTTAATCCGGTGAGTTTTTATTACTGCTTTAATACAAAAAATAAGTTAGAAGTTATTGTGTCGCATATTACCAATACGCCTTGGAATGAAAATCATGCCTATGTTCATGACTGTAGAAATATAAAACAACCGATTAAAACTTTTGAATTTAGGAAAAATTTTCATGTATCACCTTTTATGTCTATGGATATTCAATATCAGTGGAGTTTTAAAGAGCCAGGGCAGGAGTTGCTAGTGTCTATGAATAACATCCATGACAAACAATTTATTTTTAATGCGTCAATGAAACTACAAAAAAAACCATTAACGACCCAATCACTTACTTTTCTACTTTTTAGATTCCCCCCTGAAACTTTTAAGACAATTTTATCAATTTATTGGCAAGCTTTATGTTTAAAGATAAAGGGCATTACTTATTTTCCGCACCCCTAAAATTTTTACTATTTCTATGAAAAATCTTTTACATCATTTCGCGAGATCCCTTGTTTTCAATCAATTAAAGAAAATAGATATAGGTCACATCTCTGTTCAAGAGGGGGTTAAAAAATTTTCTTTCGGAAGCAAGGGAAGTTTAAGTGCTCATATAACCGTCCATGATCCGAGATTTTATGGAGCGCTCGCTTTTGGAGGCTCTATAGGTGTTGGTGAGGCTTTTATGCAAAAGTTTTGGTCTGTAAATGATTTAACCAAGCTCATTCGCATTATGGCTATCAATCAAAATGCAATGGATCAATTAGAAGGCTTATTTAATGTTTTTCTAAAACCTACTCTTAAATGTTTGCACTACCTAAATCAAAATTCACTTAAAGGAAGCCGCGTTAACATCTCTAAGCATTACGATTTAGGCAATAATTTTTTCTCACTGTTTTTAGATACAACCATGATGTATTCATCCGCAGTGTTTAAAAATCCTCATGATTCTCTTTATAAAGGATCTATTCATAAGTTAGAAAAAGTATGCCAAGGGCTTGAGTTGAGCGCCCATGACCATGTTATTGAGATTGGATCTGGCTGGGGAGGCTTTGCGATTTATGCCGCGCAAAATTATGGATGCAAAGTCACTACTACAACTATTTCAAAACAACAGTACCTTTATGTAAAACAAAAAATTAAAGATTTAAAATTAACGCATAAGATTACAGTATTACTTTCAGACTATCGCCATTTAAAAGGCCGTTATGACAAATTAGTCTCTATTGAAATGTTAGAAGCTGTTGGGTATCAGTACTACGATACTTATTTTGAAGTGTGTGCTCACTTATTAACACTTGATGGTGTTGCATTCATACAAACTATTACAATTGCAGACCAACGCTACGAAAAAGCTAAACGATCAGTTGATTTTATTCAAAGGTATATTTTCCCTGGTAGTTGTATTCCTTCTCTGACTGCTCTGCAAAATAGCATTGCGCAGTCTTCTGATTTGAAAATTTATAATGTTGAAGATATTGGTGATCATTACGCTAGAACGTTGGCCTTGTGGAGAGAGGCTTTTTTTGCTCGTTTAAAAGACGTAAAGGCTTTAGGATTTGATGATGTATTTATTAGAATGTGGCACTTTTACCTGGCTTATTGCGAGGGGGGGTTCAAAGAAAAAGTTATTAGCGATATTCATCTTAAATTAGTAAAGCCCGGATATCGTGGGTAATGCAATATAAATGGTTGTTTTGTTGACTTTTAGGCATTTGAGAGCACTATATTGATATGTATGTTGTTAAAATGTTAAGGAAAGTAAAATGATGAAAAAAATAGTTTTTTTAATTTCGATGTGCTTAATAACCACTCTCGCAGCTTTTAATGCTCACGCCGAAACACCGAATCATTTAGATGGTGTTGTAGATAAATACTTCAAAGGTAAATCTTTAACCAAATCAGATGACATCACATTTGACGTCGCTAAGAGAGGACTAGATGGCACTCAAGTCCCTTTTAATTTTACAGTGAAGAAACAATATAAAAAAATTTCAGTAGTCGTTGAAGGTAATCCGCATCAATTACCTGGCATCGGATCCCTTGCATTGACGATGTACCCTAAAACTGCGCCATTTACTTTTAAAACTCATATTCGCATGGAACAAGACAGTTATGTGGATGTGATCGCAGAAGATGAAAATGGTAAATTTTTTTACAATCAAGTAGCAATTCGATCAGCAGGTGGCTGTTCTGCGGGTACTATTTATGACGCCGATGCGGTGTCTAAAGAAATTGGGGCTATGAAAGTGTTGCATTCAGATAATAAAGCGTCTGTATTTATCAAACATCCTCAACATAATGGATTTCAGGCTAATTTAAGTAATCACACAGGACTTTTTATCTTGCAAGAGTGGCATTTGAGTTATGTAAGTGTCAGGGATAATGAAAAAGAAATTTGGAGTGCTGAATTTGGTGGGGGCAGTACCTCTGAAAATCCATTTTTTAGTTTTGATTCACCAAAAATTAAAGGTGATTTAAAAGTCATGGCAGTTGATTCGAAGGGCAGAAAATTCTTTAATAAATACTCTAATAATAAATTAATGTAGATAAAGATTAAGTCTCAGCTTTTTTAAAAAGCCACTTTTTTGTAAGTGGATTTTTTAATTTTAGCTCTTACGTTACAACGCATTTAAATTAAGGAGAATATTTTGAAAAAATATTTTGCTATATTAGCCCTTGTAATTGTGGCGGTGCTGGTCGGAGCCGTTTTATTGTATGGCAACGACTATAAGCATGAAGATAGACCAGTGATTGTGGACTTAAAAAAACATAATGAAGTGATGAGCGCCTGTATGAAAACAGCATTAGCAAAACATCCTGGAGCGATTGTAGGCATTCAAATGGAAACAGAGGATGGTCGACCTATATTTGATATTGATATTCAAGGTGCTGACGGTAAACATTGGGAAATTGAATGCGATGCAGAGACAGGGACAGTCGTTGAAGATAGCGTAGATAAAGATTAATTTTTTTTTAAACTAAAAAAGCCACTTTATAAGTGGCTTTTTTCTTTTTATCGAGATGGGTATATTACTATTTTATCCTCAAGTGATATTAACTGTATTTGCAAGCCACAACCTCGCCTTTGTATTAGAAATTAATTAGCTCGCCATAAATACCAGCTGGCAATAGTGCGATAAGGTTTCCATGTTTCACCTTCTATGAGTAATAGTTTGGGTTTTGGGAGGGCATCTAATCTTTTTAGAGTTTGGAAGCCCTTTTGAATACCCAGATCATGAATGGGTAAAACATTTAACCTCCCTAAATGAAATATAAGTAACATTTGCGCAGTCCAAACACCTATACCCTTTATAGAACTCAATCTTTCAATAATCTCATCATCATTTAAATAAATAATTTCCTTTTCCTCAGGAATAACTTTATTCAGAGAGGCTTCAGCAATAAGAAGCAGTGTTTCTGTTTTTGTTTGAGAAAAACCACTTTCGCGAATTAGTATTGGATCAGTTTTAATAAGCTCATGTGCGTTAGGAAAATAACCGTCAAATAGAGATAAGAATCTTTGAAAAATGGTTTCAGCTGCTTTGGTATTAAGCTGTTGGTATGCGATTGTTTTTAAAAGAGACTCATAAGGAGAGAGCTGTGATGATATTTTTAAATGACAAGAACCCACCTTCTTTATTAAATCTTCCCAGTCTTTATCGAGATGAGATAAAAACTCAACAGATCTTTTAATGTGATGACTTGAAAGTGTTTCTATCACCAAGGAATTTTTTTGCCATCGTAAGCAATAAATTGACCCGTAGTCTTAATTGAGAGTTTATCAATTTGACGCTTCATACCAGTAACACTCTCATCCACATCAATGAGTCCGTTAGGCCCTCCCATATCTGTTCTAACCCATCCTGGATGAAGCGTAATAAGCGCCATATCGTAAGGTTTTAAATCAATGGATAAACTTTTCATCACCATATTAAGTGCAGTTTTACTTGATCGATAAAGATATTCACCACCACCTGAGTTGTCATCAATACTTCCCATCTTGCTTGTGAGCGATGCTATTTTTTTTAATTCGCCTTTTTTAAGGTGGGGTAGAAAAGCTTTTGTCATTTTAAATGCAGCAAGTGTATTGATTTTGAAAGCATTAAGCCATGCTTCATAGTTCATATCATCGAATGAGCTATTTGGATAAAGGCCTGCATTATTAATTAAAATATCAATAGGTTTTTTTAATGTTTTTGCAAATTGATCAATTGATAGAAAATTTTCAATATCAAGAGCGTGAATAGACATATTTTCAAAAGACGCTTGAAGTCGATGAAGATCATCGTTTTTATTTATCTTTCTGGTACATGCGATGACTTCATAATTATCTAAAGCATACTGTTTGACGAATTCAAGACCTAATCCCCTATTCGCCCCAGTGATAAGAACTGTATATTTGTTGTTAGACATAATAAAAAATATAAAATGATAAAGGTTTATAATAAATCAAAATCTTTAGGATGTATTGTCATGTTATTAAAAAGATATTGGAAATTATTTCTACTCCTTATCACAAATGTAGCTTTCGCAGGCGAGTTCGGTAATTACTGCCTCTTAAGTTTGTCTGAAGAGCATTTCCTTAAAACTGATTGCTCAGTAAATTCAAATTATCAAGGTAAGGTTTATTGCTTTGGCAGCGAGGTGAGCAAAGATATCTTTTTAAAAACACCGGATGAGCTTATTAAAAAAGCTGAAGTTTTTTACGAAAAAAATAAAGAAGTTGACCGTAAAAAGATATCTCAAGAGGACTTGCTGAAAGAAATCAAAAGTCCTGATTGTGATTTTTCTAATAAGGATTTGGGTTATCTAGATATGAATGGCTTGGATTTAAGCCACTGCAAAATGCTCAATACAAGCGTCTTTGGCGCCAATCTTATAGGTGCTAATTTAGCAAACACTAATATGCAAAGAGCCTATTTGAATTTAGCACGCCTTGAAAAAGCAAACTTTTCAGGCGCTAACTTAACTGAAGCAACTATCTTTCAGGCGATTTTTGGTGACACTAATTTTAAGGGCGCTAATTTAACAAGAGCTCGTATGATTGGTACGTTGGGCGCGGTGAATATGTCAGGCGCTACCATCAAATATGGTCAATTTGGTTTAGACGTAGGCAATCAACCGATGGGACAAATGAAATTTGATTCAGTGGGGGGTAAATTTTATAAAACAAATTTTGAGGGTGCCGATTTAAATATTGCGAGTTTTATATTTAGTGATTTAAGAGAGGCAAATTTACAAAATACGAATATGTACCGTGCCGATCTGAGTAAAGCAGATTTAACCGGGGCCGATCTTACCAATGCAAATTTAACCGATGCTATTGTAGACGGTGCCATTTTTACCAATGTTAAAGGATTGTCAACTGTGAAAGGTTTTTCTACAGTCAAGGGCAAATGCCATGATTGTGGCATGCCTTAAGTATTGGCGACCCCTAAACTTATCCGAATAATAAAATACGCAATACGAGATTTTATTCTTTTGATTAAGTGTGATTTATCCCAGTCTTTTAAGAGAATCTCAGCACCTCCCAATCGAATATCTTCTTTGATATTTTTCTTAAAAGGCATAGCGCTTTATTTTAAGGCATAAAAAAAGCGCTTGGGTTTAAACCCAAGCGCTTTTATATGAATAACTAATTCTAAGCTTAGTTCACTGCTGCTTTAAGCGCAGCACCTGCTTTGAATGTTGGAGCCTTACGTGCTGGTATTTTAAGTTCTTTACCAGTTTGTGGGTTACGGCCAACTCGTGCAGCGCGTTTAGAAACTTTAAAAGTACCAAAGCCGATGAGTGTTACTACGTCACCTTTTTTAAGTGCTTTAGTGATAGCTGCAAGTGTTGCATCAATTGCACGACCAGCGTCTGCTTTTGTTGAACCAGCTACTTTTGCAACTGCTTCGATTAGTTCGCCTTTATTCATAATTCCTCCAAATGTAAATTAAGATATGTAAGACCATTGAAATGACAGCGTCATAGAAGGTCTAGGCGTACTTTGCATTGATTTTTAAGCCTTGTCAACAGTCATATTCAATTTTTTTCGCAATAGATAAGGGTTCTGTCGATATCCACTTAATTTAAAATAAAGCTTTCTTTTCATTTGATTCTTGTTACAATATTCAAATGAAAAAAATTGTTCCTATTCGAGGCGGTAAAAGACCAGGTGCTGGGCGAAAATCAGGCACCGGAAAATTTGGTGAGAAGACGACTTTAGTCAGAGTGCCAGAAAGCCAAACTGCTGTGATTTCAAACATCCTAGAGGCTTACGCCAAAAGGAAGATCCAAGAAATTTCCAATGTGGTATCGATTAATTTGGTGAATGAGGTGATGACTAAAGCTAAGATTCCTCTATTTGAACATAAGGTGCCTGCAGGGCTTCCGTCCCAAGCAGATGATCATATTGAGAAAAGAATGGATCTTAATGATTATCTTATTCGAGAAGCTGATACGACATTTTTTGTGCGCATTAAAGGAAATTCCATGGATAACGCTGGTATCCATGATGATGATGTAGTAATTGTAGACCGATCTCAGGAAGCCTCTATTGGCGATATTGTATTGGTATCATTAGACGGTGAATTTACGGTCAAGACTTTAGCTAAAAATAAAAATGGCTCTCCACGCTTACTGCCTGCAAACGAAGCATTTAGTCCGATTGAGGTGTTAGAAGGGGTTCAGTTTCAAATATGGGGTGTAGTCACAGGCGCTGTTAGAAAATTTAAATAAGTCTATTTTAATTATAGGTTTTAGGATTCAGTTGAATGTAACTCTGTTCAGGTTTGAGTTTAACTAGCCAGCCTTCATAAAAAATTTCACTAAGTTCGGGATTAATCACAAGTTTAAAAGGAGTCTCTGCGCCTCGATAAGTTAATTTTTGACCTTCAGTCATCACATACTTATCCTCTTTACCCTTGCTATCTAATATACAAATTGTTTGTTGGCCTTTTGAAATGATGTGGAAGTAATCACCAGGTTTCAGAGGATCAGTAGGAGATGAAATTTGTGTAATTGGTTTTGAAATCATTTGCCCGCACATTTTAATTGCAATCTCTGCGCTATCTTTTTTATATTCTTCTAGTTTTTTAATTTGAATGGGGAGTGCTTCGTACATTTCCGATTTTTGCTCGCCAGGTTTAATTTCATAAGTTGCAATATCGTTAGGGAGCAAATCTATATTGGGCAAATCGACTTCGCGCCCTTCAAAGTTTTTGTGAGCGACAGCATATTTTTGATACACGCCAATCAAAAAGTTAGACATAAAAAGAAAAGTAATAAAGTAAAAAATATACCGTACTCTAATGTGTGTTTTTGCCCATAAAAAGAATAATTTTATTTTTAATAATAGAAGGAGCACTTTCTTATTGGCCGGATGTTTAGCTCCATAAAGAAATTTGTCAATTTCAGTGTCAGGGAGCAACAAAGACTTTGTTTTATTTTTCTTATGTTCAATGACTGAATCAATATCTAGCTCAAGAAAAGCTATATATTTTCTGACAGAAATCAGTTTGATTGAGGTGGATACAAAGCCATCTTTCTTATTTTCCTCCATCGAGATGATATGTTTGCTGTTTAACGTTAACTGACGAGCGACATCCTCCACAGAAAGATTTAAATCTTCTCGCGCTTCTTTTAAAAGATGACCATGAATAATAATTGAATCGTTTGACATTACATGACTTACGAAAGTAAAGATAAAATAGTATCCTAATAGTAGTTTTTTTCAATCATTACTCAAAGATATCAATGGCTGAGTAATGATATGATTTGTCCAATTAACGATAACCAATGGAGCTTGCATGAAAATCGAAGAAATTCTTGAGAAAGTCGTATTTAAGAGTCGCTGGATTCTAGCGCCTATGTACTTAGGATTAGTAGGCGGCCTCTTGTGTTTGTTTGTAAAATTTGGACAAGAATTTTTTCATATAGTCATAACAGTGGTTGATACGCCAGAACGAGAAATCGTTTTGTCTATACTTGCTTTGGTTGACATGACACTTGTGGCCAATCTTCTCATTATGGTTATTTTTAGCGGATATGAAAATTTTGTATCTAAAATTGATGTGGACAATCACGAAGATAAACCACATTGGATGGGCAAAGTAGATTATTCAGGGTTAAAGCTTAAATTAATTGGCTCGATTGTTGCTATTTCAGCGATTGATCTTTTAAAAGCTTTTATGCATGCATCCACACCAGGTCAGATATTGACGAATACGCAAATGGCTTGGATGGTGGGTATACATATGACCTTTATTGTTTCAGGCGTTCTTTTTGCGATTATGGATAAAATTGCAGAAGATACACCGCATCATTAAACGGGATCGACATGAAGGTATTCAAATCATCAGATGCTAATGATTTAATTCAACTTCATCAATCCAGTCAATTCGCTTTAGCGGAAAAAAAAGCGAAAGCTTTATTAGAAGATTTTCCACAAGAATTAATTTTGCATAATGTTTTGGGCGTGTCTTTAGAGGCACAAAACAAATTTAAAGAGGCTGCAGATAGCTATCGAAATATTTTAAAGATTCAACCACAATTTGCAGAAATGCAATTTAATTTAGGTTCAGTCTTGTACCAAATGGGTGATAGCGAAGGTGCAATTCTAAATTATCAAAAAGCAATTCAGATTAAACCCGATTTAGTAGTGGCCTATTTTAATCTTGGTATCGCATACCAAAGTGCATCACAATTCGACAAAGCTTTACGTGCTTATCAAAAAGCAATTGAATTAGAGCCAGGATTTTATGAGGCACATGGCAGTATAGGCGCTGTCTATTTGGTGCAGGGTGAATTTGATCAAGCCATTCAGTCGTTTAAGCAATCACTCAAAATTCAAGATCACGCACGAGGCCATTTTAATTTAGGCAATGCATATCGTAATCAGGGACATTTAGAAGAGGCTATCCAATCTTACCGAAAAGCGATAGAGAAAAATCCACAGGATGCAGAAGTTTGTTCAGTCATCGGTGATGCGTTATGGCACCAAGGTGAAATTGCGGAAGCTAATCGATGGTTAAGAGAAGCTGTATCAATCAATCCAGAAAATCCAATTGCCAATTACAATCTTGCAACATTCCTGCACGACAACAAAAAATTTCAAGATGCTTATGAGTTTTATAAAGCTTCTCAATTAAACGACTGGGAAGGGCGAGCCCTTTACTGTTTATATAAGACAAAACAATTCGATATCTTCGAAAAAGAATTAAGTGTGGCGATGGGTAAAAAAAATACCTCACCGCTTTTAGCAACTCTTTCAACACATTTTGCAAAAAACTTTCACAAAAAAGATCACTACAATTTTTGTCCAGACCCACTCCATTTTGCGTTTCACGGTCAAGTGGATGCATTAAAAGATCCTAAGGATAACTTATTGCA
>Ga0208951_1001405_pt1 | contig 10505 bp, 3 predicted proteins | sample GreLakmeMI27MSRF_FD_187702 | JGI IMG/M metagenome (GOLD analysis project Ga0208951, IMG submission 187702) | Freshwater lentic microbial communities from great Laurentian Lakes, MI, USA - Great Lakes metaG MI27MSRF (SPAdes) | ecosystem: Environmental > Aquatic > Freshwater > Lake | place: Great... | reverse complement strand
CGAGCGGCGACCCGGCGAGGGCGAAGGGAGGAAGAGTGAGCGTTTTGTTGAGGAGTTGGGCCTCGCCACCTGGCCCCCCCCCCTCCTCACCTGCTGCTGCTGTCCTCCTGCTGATGGGGCTGTGATAGGGAGCTCATAAATTCCAGCTTTCTTCGACGACCACGCACGAGGAGGGAGCGAGGTCTATTTCTGTGACACGCTCAGCAACGCTCAGCTAGCCGATTCATCGTCTTCGGAGTCCACGACCTCGCGCTGAAGCCTGCGCAATACCGTGTCCGTGAGCTTGGAGCGCAAAGCGGCTCCTCCCGCAGCGGACACCATCGCCTGCGCCTGCTCCAGCCCCCCGCCCTGCAGACAGATGCGGTAAACAACCCGCTCCGCAGCCGCCTTGGTGGGCGCGGAGACATCGCTCAGCGCCTCTGCGGCGGGAAGCAGAATGTGGGGCAGAAGCTGGGCGAGTGCAGCCCGTGGCCAGGCCTTTGCGATGAGCCGCGCGACCCCAAGCGCGCCGCGGCGCACGTCACTTATTTCGTCGCGCATCGCGCTGACCAATAGCCCGACCAGCGCCGTCTCCGCGCTCGGGTGGTGCACCATCCAGGCGCCGCCCGCACGGCAGGCGAGCTCTCTCACAGCTGCACGCTCGCCCGTGGACAGGGCGGTGAGGCAAGCCACCAGCCTGGCCTGCGCGCCCGAAATTGTGGCCAGGCGGGGGCAGGAGAGCTCCAGGACGGAGCAGAGCGCGGCTGCGCGGCCCGGGCGACCCTCGGGAGGCGCCACTGCCGTGAGGGTACGCCACAGCGCGCCCAGCTCCTCCATCCCCAGGTGCCTGCTGGCCTCGCCCAGCGCGCGAGCGCTCGCGCTCTGCAGCTCCTCCGACGAGGCTTGCAGCGGCGCCTGCAGCTCCTCCACCACGCGCGTCAGCACGGCGGCGCTCACGCTCTGCCCAGCCGTGCTCGCAATGCCTGCCACCGCCAGGATGGTGGTCTCGCTCACGCCCGCGTCCACGCTCTGCGCCAGGCTGCCCAGCAGCTCCGTGATGAGCGGGTCTACGCGTGGCTGCAGGTGCACCAGCCCGGACAGCGCGTCCACTGCCCGCGAGCGCACTGTGTGCGCCGGGTCCTGCAGGCACCGCACGAACGTGGTCTGTAGCTGCGGGACGAAGGGCTTGAGCGTGGCGCCGCCCTTGCGGATGAGCAGGCCCAGCACGGACAGGATGGCAGCCTTGACCTGCCACACAAACTTGTCGCTGATGATGCGAATCAGCGGCCCGGTGATGGCCACGATGTGCGGCTTCAGGCTCTCGTCGCTGGTTACCGCCACCAGCTCGCCCAGGCCCTCAGCCGCGGCGCCGCGCAATTCGCCGCCCCCCGTAAGCACTCCCTGCAGGTAGATGTTCACCACGGGGGCGAGTCCCTTGGGCAGGCAGAAGCCGGGCACCAGGATCTGGCCCTCCCTGCGCCCACGTCGGCGCTCCTTTTCGCGCGCAGAGGCGACGGCGTCGCGCAGGCAGTGCACGAAGGTGTGAAGCTCCTCCTTCGGGATGCGCGTAGTCACTTCGCCCAGGGCGGTCCAGGCGGCGTGCACCACCTCCGCGTCCAAGTCCGCAAACTGCGACACCAGCGTGCCTACCACCGTCGGCCAGTGCGATGAAAGGTCCTGCTGCGCCTCCGTCACGTAGTAGCCGGTCAACCGCGCCGAGGCTGCGCGGCAGCCCGCGCTGCTGTCCTCCATGCCGCGCAGCAGCTCCGCGATCACCTGGTAGCTGTCGCCCTCATTCACGGTCAGGATGATGGACTGCGTGGCCGCGCGCGCAGCCTCGGCCACGGCGGGGTCGAGCGAGGCGCATGCCTCCAGCAGTGGGGGCATCAGCACGGTGAGGTGGGGGGACAGGGCAGCGCCGGCGACCTCCGCGATGGCGCCCAGCGCGCGCGCGCTGAAAACGGAGAGCGGCGGCGCGGCGAGGCGGGGCAGGACGCTGGAGAGCAGGCGCGGCTGCGCCTTGAGCACCTGCTTCAGCCCCTCCAGCGCGTTGGCGTCGTCACCCTTGAGCGACTCCAGGAGTGCAGGCACAATCTCCGACAGGGCGTCCGCGCCGCCGCCACCCCGGAACAGCTGGTTGAAGGCTGCGCCGGCGGCGTGTCGGACGGCCGGGGAGTCGTCGCAGAGCGCCTGCTGCACCGCGGGGATGAGACGTCCGTAGTGGCTGGCCAGCTGCAGGCGCGTGGCGCAAATTAGCACCTCCGAGAGGCCCAGGCAGACGCCCTGGCGCGTGTTGCTGTCGGGGTGCGAGAGCCCCGCCTGCAGGATGGGCACGACGGTGGGCAGCACGCGCTCCGCCAGCTTGCGCACCAGCTCGCCCAGGCAGCGCGAGGCGGTGGTGCGCTGGTCGCTGCCGTCGGCGGCCAGGGAGCTGATGATGCGCTGCATGAGCACAGGCAGGATCTCGCCCAGCGTGCGCGGCGTGTTCATGACCAGAGTCTTCCAGACGTGCAGCGCTGCGTTGCGCACGGTGAGGCCCACGTCCGAGCGAGCCAGGTAGATGGCCGCTAGCACGTCCGCCTTCTTTTCTTCGCCCAGCGCCTCCAGCAGCAGCCGCCCCTGCGTCTCTGTGCTGACGCCCTCGTCATCGCTGCCCGCGTCCGTCTGCACCTTGCCGCTCGTGCCGGACACCTTGAAGAGCAGCTCGCCCATCAACTCCACACTGCTCTGGCGGATGCGCCAGCTGTCTGCGCTGATGCCAGCCTCCACGGCGGGCAGCAGCAGCGGCAGTGCGCTGCGCGCATAGCGATCCACCACCACGCGGCCAGCGCCCATGGACGCCTCGCGCACCCCCTCTGCCTCGTCCGAAAGGCCATCCAGGATGCAGGGCAGCGCCTTTGGCAGGTGGCTCTCGAAGGAGGCGCCCAGTGTGAGTGGCACGAAGCGCAGCAGCGTGAGGTAGCCCTCGCGCACCGCCGCGCGCGAGGAGCGGCACCCGGCGACCACGTCCGGCAGCAGAGCATCCACGTGCGATGTGCCCAGCACCGCCAGCACCTCCGCCAGCCCCTGCGCCGCGCCGGAACGCTCCACATTGGAAGTGTCCGACTGCAGCGTCTGGCACAGCCACGGCACCAGGTCCGTGAAGTGCTGCTCCCCCATGCCTTGCAGCATCGAGGCAAGAGCCTTGGCCGCAATGGCGCGCACCTCCGGGATTGGGTCCACCAGTGCGCGCTTCAGCTCTGGAAGCAGCAGCGGCACGTATGGCGCCAGATCTGCGGAGGATGCGACGAGGGCGCACATGTTGCCGCAGATCTTGGCAGACTTTTTCTTGAGATCAGTCTTGCGCTCGCGCAGGCCGCGCGTAATGATGGGGATGATGAGCGCCAGAGAAGGGGCATCGATGCTGTTCACGAAGGTGGTTTCCAGCAGCGTGTCCAGGCAACCGTTGGTCTTTTCGTTGGGGTCCGTGATTGCCTCCAGGATGCAGGGCACGAGCGCCGAGATCTCCGGGTTGCGGATCACGCTGCCCACCACGTGCAGCGCGGCGCGCGCGGAGCTGGCCACCTTTGGGTGGGTGTCGGTCAGCGTCTCCGCCAAGCGGGGCACAATTGCTGGCAGGCAGGCTGTGAGCTGCTTGGGCGCGCAGTGCGCCATGGAGCCCAGCAGCTGCACGCTGCCCTGCTTCGTGCGCCACTGCTTGTCATCTAGGCCCTTGAGCAGGCCGGGCAGCACCAGCTTGACGCCCTGGCCGGAGAGCTGGCCCATGATTGCGTTAGCCGCCCCTTCCGTTGCCTCGCGCACGCCCGCGCTGACATCGCCGAAGCAGGTGAGGAGCACGGGCAGGATGTGGATGACGTAGGGCTCAAAGAGGCGGCCGAGCTTGAGGCAGAGGCACTCGAAGGCGAGGAGGGCGCCCTCACGAGCAAGTGCGCTGCTTTTGTCCTCCACCGCAGCCTTCAGCGAGTCCATGACCCCGTACGCCTTGAGCGCGCTGATGCCGAGGCCCTTGACGGCGCCCGCCAGGCCGAAGGCGGCGCCGCGGCGGCTGCCGTAGCGCTGGCCAGTCGTCAGCTGCGTCATCAGGCGCTGCAGCAGTTCGCGGCGCTCCTCCTCGTCCAGCGCCGCCATGAGCGGAGGCAAGCAGTCGGAGACGGAACGCTGCACCGTCTCGGAGGGGGTGGAGAGCACCTCCAGCAGGCGGTCGGTGATTGTGCGGATCTTGGGGTCCTCCTTTGGCAAGTGCTTCGCCAGCGCGCCCAGCAGCACCACCACGCCCGCGCGCACCTGGTCGCGCACCTCCTCGTCGGCCTCGGAGGCTGCGCCCTGGGCCAGGTAGTTCTCGAAGAGTGGTTGCAGCTGTGCTACATTTTCCTCCCCGTGCAAGTCCACGATGGCCGCGCCCGCCGTCACCGCGGCTGCGCGCACAGCCTCGTCTGGGTCGGAGAGTACCCGGATGAGAAAAGTGCAGACGAGCGGCAGGTCGCGCACGGTCAGGGAGGAGGCTGCAGCCTGCAGCGCCTCGATGGCCGCCTGGCGCCCTTCCGACTGCTGGCATCCGCCGTAGAATCCGAACAGTCGCGCCAGCGTCGGCTGCGTGGTCTTGGGCAGCAGCTTCATGGCTTGCGCTAGGGCTTTCGAGGCGGCCTGGCGCACGAGGCTGCTGGGGCGCTGAAGAAAGGAGAGCAGCTCAGCCGCGTACCCCTCCGACAGCCCCTGGCCGTAGAGGGCCCACACGCCCGCCGCCGCCGCCGCGTTCTGCTCCACAGGGTCGTGCAACGCCACGAAGAGGCGCGCCACCAGGGCGGGGCTGGCGGCGAGTGCGCCCGATTGCACTGCCGGGATGCTGGGCAGCGCGGCCAGCGCGGCTGCGCGCGCTTGGGCGGAGGTGCTGAGCAGGCCGTCGAAGGCGACCAAGAGGTCCGCGGGGGTGCCTGAGCTGAGGGCTGTGCAGCAGTTGTGGATGAGGGGGGAGGGGTCGGCACCCGGGGGCACCGTGCCAGCCTCCAGCATCTTGTACAGCACTGTCAGCGCGGCTCCGTGCCGCAGCGCCTCGCCAGGCTGCGTGTGCTGCGCCAGCACGGCGAAGCAGTCTGGCGTGAGCAGCGTCGCGTGGGGCCGCGTGAGCACGCGCTCCAGCACAGGGAAGCAAAAGCCGTATGTGGGCGTGGACAGCGGCGTGCCCGCATCGCAGGCTGCGCGCAGGTGGGCCACCACGCGGCGCACGCAGGGGGATGCCTCCAGTGCGGAGGCGGAGGCGGAGGCGGACTCGTCGCTCTGGCACAGCCGCAGGGCAGCCGCCAGGGTGTCGCCCGCCAGCGCGCCGGGCGGGGCTGCCCAGGCGCAGCAGGCTGCCAGGCTGCGCACGGCCGTCCAGGCTGCGCCGGCGCCCACCAGCGGCGAGGCGAGCAGCGGCATCACGGGAGCGGCCAGCTGTGCCAGCTGCACCTGCGCTGCGCCCGGATTGCCCTGAGCAAGCGCCTGAACGCCCGCCAACGCCTCCTCCAGCTGCAGCTTCACGGCGGCCACGCGCGCGCGCAGGTGGGCCTCCTGGCGCAGGCGCTCCTGGCGTGCAACCTCGCGCGGGTCCTCCTTGGCCGCCTTGCCGCCGGGCGCAGCCTTGGCGGCGGGCGCCTTGGCCGCGGGCGCGGGCGCAGGCTCCTCGTCTTCGTCCTCGTCGTAGAGCTTGAAGCGGCCGCGCGCCTTGCGCCGCGAGTCGTCCCGGTGCACTGTGGCCACATACACCCCCTGCCGCGCCAGCAACGCCTCCTCCGCTAGCACCCCCTCGGGCGTCGTGAAGACCTGCAAGTCCTGCGGCGTGAGGACGTCGTGCGCGCCGCGGTCCGCCAGCTGAGCCAGCGCGGGCAGCAGGTGGCTAAACGCAAAGGCTGGGTGCTCCGCCGCCGCCACCCGGGCGGCGGACAGCGCGCACGCCTTCTCCGCCGCCTCCTCGCTGCGCAGGCCGTGCGCGCCCAGCAGCGCCTGCGCCGCCGCGCCGCCGGGGCTGAGCAGCTGCGCCAGAAGCCCGGGCTGGGCGCCCTCCAGCTTGGCAGCCAGCGCGCGCCAGAGGTGGCAGCTGGCACGGGTGCGCTGCGCCTGCGTGCCCGTCGGCTGCACCGCCTGCGCGCTGGCCAGCAGCAGCAGCTGTGCGGCGCCCGCCGGGTCGCAGCTGCCCTCCGCCACCGCCAGCGCGGCGGCCACCACCCGGTTGCGAGTGGCACCCACCCGCCGCCCCTCCTCCTCCCCTTGGAACAGCCCCCCCTGCGCATCCTGCAGCGCCACCCACCCCCCCAGCGCCTCACGCATGGCCACCGCAACGTCGTGCCCGCCAGCCCGCAGCGCGCGGCGCAACGCGGCTGCTGCTGCTGCGGCCACTGGCTTGGCAGGGTTGAGGAGGAGGAGGGTCAGGAGCTGGGCTGTCGCGGGCAGCGCACCCGCCGCTGCCAGCCGCGGCAGCAGCAGGCACAACAGCGCCTCCGCCACCGCCACCCCCACCATTGCGTCCGCGGCTCCCATCCGGGCCAGGGAGGCGGGGCGCAGCAGCGCGCTGCCCTCGCCCAGCGCGGCCGCCCAGAAGCGGCCCTCCTCCAGCGTCAGCGCAACATCCGGCTGCGCGGCGGCTGCGCGTGCCAGCACCGCCAGCGCGGCCATGCCCTCCCAGCGCTGCGCGGGCTTGGTCAGCGCGCCGCGCGCCAGCAGCAGCAGGGGCTGCGCCAGGGCGGCAAGGGGCACGGCAGCCGGCCCCTCCTCGCCGGCGGCGAGCAGCACGCGCAGGTGGGCCCGCCGTAGCACGTCTTTCTCCCGCAGCCCCGCCGCCAGCGCGTCCGCCAGCGGCGCGCCGGGCGGCTGCTGTGCGCGGGGCAACCAGGCTGCAAGGGCGCCCAGCGCCGCAAGCCGCGCGTCCTCCTGCACCTCCGCCGCGTGGAAGGCAAGCAGAAATTCAATGGCGCCATCAGCCAGCGGCCCCGCGGCGCCGGGAGCGCCCGCCAGGCCCGCCAGAGCGCAGAGGAGGCCCACCCGCGCGTGCGCCTCCTTGAGCCGCCCCTCCGCGCGGCCGTCCAGCAGCGCCTGCACGCCCTGTAGGCAGGCGGGCAGCACGGCGCCGCCGGGGCGCGCACGGGCGGCGAGCGCAGCGAGGGCACGCGACGCCGCCAGCCGCGGCTCCTCCCGCGGGCTTCGCGCCAGTACCAGCAGCTGCGGCAGCAGCTCGCCCGAGCAGTCATCAGACTCCAGCAGGGCGGCGGCCTCCAGCAGCGCGGCGGCGGCGCCCACCGCGCTCTCCGGGTTGCGGCGCAGCTGCCGCGACAGCGCCGGCAGCAGCGTGCTCGAAAACTGCTCAGTGGACATGCTGCGCAACGCACCGCGCAGGGAGAGCGCCGCGTAGGGCGGCGGCGGGGCGGCGGCGGCCAGCACAACCTTGGCGTACAGCTCCAGGCACACTCGCAGCACGGGCCCGCGCTCGGCGGCGCAGGCGGGCCAGTTGAGGCAGTGGTCCGCCAGGCTGCCGGCCAGGGCGCACAGCTGCGGCGTCGCCGGCTGCGACTCCATGGCCGCCAGGTAACTTGCCACCAGCTGCGGCGCGCGCTGCAGCAGGCGCTTGAAGGGCAGCCGCCACCTGAGAGGGCGGGAGGGTCAGGGCGAGAGCGCGGCGGGCACACGGGCTGCTGTGAGCGCGCCTTCGTGAGCGCGGAGCGGAGGAGGTGAGCGCCGCTAACACGACGGCTTGCGAGCCGACCAGCCTCCCGAAGCTCGCCGCATCCACGCGCGGAGCCACCAGCGCGCTGAGGCGCAACAGCGTCTGAGCGTGCTGGCTGCTCAGGCCGGCGCCCCTTGTCGAGCTGTCCAGGCGGCGCAGCACAGCGTCCACGGCGCCCGGGTGGCTGCTCAACTCTCGCTCCGCCCCAGTCGCGGCGCGCCTATCGCGCTTGCCCAGCGCGCCCTGCAACACCGTGCTCAGCAACTCCTCCGCCTCCGCGGACTCCATCAGCAGAACTTGGATCCTCTTCTCAGGACCTCTCTCCCACTCACGCGACTCACGCGATGACACAGGTAACGGCGACAGCCGAGGGCGAGACAATAACAGGATTAGGGCAACCACGGACGGCACAATCGGCACGCACGCAAATCACGCAGGGCAGTCCGCCGCTGCCTCCTCGCTCCCTAGAATCTCGAACAGCGCTTGAACACTAAATTCGCGGCTCGCCTCCTCTAGGCAGGAGAATGAGCAGCAGCAGTGACGACTTGTTCACGATCAAGGCGCCTGCGTGCGGGCTGGACAGCGATGGTGCGTGGCGTGCCGAGACTCTTGTCTGCGTTGCTTCGCGCCTGAGCGTCTCTGCTGCGCGCAGATGAGGTGGAGGTGCAGCGTGCGCCTGCGCCACGAGTGCGGCAAGGCGGGAAGCGTCAACGAGCAATCGTCATTGGGGAGTCTGATGAAGACGAGCGTGCAACGGCGCCCAGCACGCGGCCTGAGGAGCCGGCGACACGCGAAGCACCCGTGGCTCGACGAGGCGCGGGTAAGCAGCCTGCCGCAGACGATGAGGCCTGGGTGCGAGTGCTTGTTAGAGCGCTCACCAGCTCCTCGCCTCACTCGCTAGCCTGCAGCTACGCCCGCCGTCGCGGCCCGTCAACCAGGGCGCAACGGGGCTGACTGAGGCGGAGCAGGCGCTGCTGAGGCGCGTGCTTGCTCACTCCTGGACGCTTAGCGGCAGCCTTGCTCACACCACTTGCGCAGGCGCAACGCCCAGGTTCTGGCGGAGCTAAACAGGCCTGTCGAGCTGGACAGGGAGGAGGTGATAGTGCAGCAAACAGCCCCGCCACCACCGCCCACCGCCCTGCCCAGCTTCTCCATCTTGCTTCGGCTGCGTGACAACCCGCCAAAAAAGTTCAAGGTGAAAGCCAACACCAGCTTCGCAACGGTTTTCGAAGCCTTCTTCCAGAACAACCTGGAGCTGGATAGGCGCAAAACGACCTTCAAGTTTGACGGCGACCGGGTGGTAGCGACGCAGACGCCAGGCGCGCTCGGCATGGAAGATGACGACGTGATTGACGTGTCATAAACATGTGGCAGACACTTCACACCGTCCTTCCTCCGTTGTGGAGTCCACAAACAGCACCTCAGCCGGCAGTCAAGCAACATGAGAAGGTGTCTGTCGCTCGCCTCCGTCGCCGCCGGCTCGCCCAACGGGTCACGGCCGTGGCGGGCGCGGACGGAGCCGAGCAGGAAGGAGCCCGTGCACAGCCTGGCAGGTCTCCTCTCCCCTACCTCCGGGCTCATCGCTTGGCGTCCAGCTTCGCCAGCCCCTTGTCGTACGAGGCGGCCTTAGCGTCGCGTCCCTTGCGGTGGCTGCTGGTGAGCAGCACTGCGAGCAGACTAGCGAGGCTGCACAAAACGAGCACGCGCGACCCCGTCTTCTCCGAGAAGCGCTTCATGCAAGCAGTGCGCCTGCCGCGTCGACAAAGGAGCGCGAGCAAGTGCAGGTTGCGGTTGTAAGCAGAGGGCGGAGGTAGCAACGAGTGATGATGACGAAGATCGAAGAAAAGCTCATCATAAGACGTCACCAGACCGCACGCGAAGAGCGGCTGCCTTGGTTATTTGCACTACACGTGCGCGGGTGGTTATTCAGATTAGGAGGTGAGGTGCAAGGGAGGTATGGGCAGCCGGCGTGTCAATCGCCTCGCGCCGACGCTTTGCTTTGCGGCGTGCGCAGTCGCTGCTTCGTTGAAAGTCCCAGTCCTTCTAGGTCGGTGGTGACAGCGTTGCTCCTGCGCGCGGTGTGAGCGACTGGCCTGCGACTCAGCGGCACTGGCGCACACCTGCCACGCAGCTGGGGCGGAAGCAGCAGATTGGTCTGTGCTCTCGCCTGTCCAGCGGCGGGTGCGCCCGGCGTGCGTTGCGCTGTGCAGGCGCGGCAGGTCAGCCCGCACGCAGCGCTGTGCGCACAGGCCACGCACCTTTCGTGCCGCCAGGCTGGAAGACGGTGGGCGTGGCGGCGGGGCGCTTGCGGCTTGCTTGCTCCGCCCCTTGCCGGCCTGGCTGGGCGAACAGCGAGTTCACGTCTGGCAGCACCACTCGCGGCGCAGATGGCCCAGTGATTGGCGCAGAAGGCTCCTCTTCAGAAGAGCTGTAGCCGACTAGCAAATCCATGCCAACCCAGAACTTCAGAAGCGACGACAGTCGGAGGCGCGACGAGTGGTGTCGTACGACCAAAGCGACCATCACAACGAACGCGCGCGAGCGCGACTCACAGTAGATGAATGCTGCCGATGTGATGTCAAGCCGGCTGCTGTGCCGCAGGGATGAGCCGTTGTGGCGCTGAGATTGAAGTAACAAGTTTGCAGCTCGCTAGGGGTGCGCTCGAGAAGCAGGAGCTCCTTGGTGCGAAGCTGCTCCTTCTCCTTGCGAAGCTGCTCCTTCTCCTTGCGCAGCTGCTCCTCCTTCTTGCGCAGCTGCTCCTCCTTCTTGCGCAGCTCGGCGACCTCCGCCACGTCGTGCTGTGCGCGAGCAGCCTCCACGTCCACCTCCACCT
>Ga0208951_1001404_pt1 | contig 10506 bp, 3 predicted proteins | sample GreLakmeMI27MSRF_FD_187702 | JGI IMG/M metagenome (GOLD analysis project Ga0208951, IMG submission 187702) | Freshwater lentic microbial communities from great Laurentian Lakes, MI, USA - Great Lakes metaG MI27MSRF (SPAdes) | ecosystem: Environmental > Aquatic > Freshwater > Lake | place: Great... | reverse complement strand
GTACGCTGGGGCGGCCCTGAGGGCGCCGGGCATGAGCGTGCCGCTTTTGAGGGGCCCCTGCAGCGGCGCCACGGCGTCAAAGCATGCGGAGCAGACCCGGTGGGGCCCGCCCCCTCGCTGCAGCAGCGGCGCCTCAGGCAGCAGCGCCCTTCCGGCGCTGCACTCCCCGCAGAACACGGCGCCGCACAGGCGACAGTGGTGGCGCTTGCCCGGCGGCACCGCCGCGGCGCAGCCGGCGCCGCCGCACGTAGCCGCGCGCTCGTCCTCCAGCCACGGAGGCGCCGCAGCGCCGCCGGCGCCACGTGGCAGCGGCGGCGCAGAGGCGCGCCACGCGTAGCGCGCCGCGGCGCCCAGCAGCACCTCCAGGGTGGCAGAAGAGGATTCCCCAGAGCCCACTGCGACGCTCGTGCTCAGCTCGCCGTCCAGCTCGTCAGAGCACAGACAGCCAAGCACCAGCAGATTGCGGCGCACGTTGCTCTCTTGCGCCGCAGACAGCGCGCTGCGACTCGGCGCAACATGTGCATGTTGCTGATCGGTTGCGCGCTCCTCGCCATCCAGCCAGTCCCGGGGCTCATCTAAATCTCCATCCACCGCCGATGCCACGCTGCTCCATCCGCCCTCCAGCATCGCCCGAGCGTGCGCTGCCACGCGCAGCAGCAGCAGCCTCGCCGTGTCCCTCCTCTGACCTCGAGTCGCCTGAGCGGCCTCGCCGGCCGCCTCTGCCGCCGCGCGGAGCCTCTCAAGAGGGGACGCCCAGCTGCCTGCGACGGAGGCGTTGGGCGCGCCCGCATCTCGACACATGGCGCTCGCGGCTGTGGCTGCGACGCATTCGACGCAGAGCTCATGCGCCACGAGCGGCGCCGCGTCCTGGAAGGCGCCCATCAGCGCCGCCACCAGCGCGGCGCGGCGGGCGGGGGTGGCGGCTGGTGCGCGCAGCGCAGCGAGCAAGGCGTCTGTGCCGGCGTCGCGTAGCGCCGAGGCAGCCTCCGCCTCGCTGCAGGGCGAGGGCGGCGCGCGGGGCAGCACCCGGTCGCGCCACAGCGCCGCCGCGGCGGCGCACAGCGGGCCGGCGGCGAGCGAGGGAGGCGAGGGCGGCGGCGGCGGCGGCGGCGGCGGCGGCTCAGAGGCGGCGTGCACCGCTCCTGCTGAGGCTGCTTCGGCGGGCGTCGGACCAGACAGGTCCACCCCTGCCGCATCGCCCGACGGCGCCGAGTGCGACAGGGACACGGCGGTGGCGGTGGTGGTGGTGGTGGTGGGCTGCGCGGGAGGTTGTGCCGCGAGGGCGCCCCCCCTCTGCTGTTCGCGACTTTGCTCCCACTCTTCGCCCGGCGGCCACATGGCCAGCGACAGCAGCGCCTCCGCCCACCCGGGCTGGGAGTACAGCACCTGTCTGGAGGCGACGGCGGCCTGCGGGGAGGCGGCCAGCAGCAGCGCGTGCACGTCCCTGCACGCGTCCAGCCGCACCGACGCCGCCGCGCCGCGCAGCGCGTGCAGCGCCGGCACCAGCATGGCCCCAGCCGGCTGAGCCAGCCGGGCGGCGTGGCCGGGGGGCAGCCTGCGCGGCGGCGGCGCGGCGGCGGCGCGGCTGGCGCAGCCCCCGCCTCGGGGGGGCACGTAGCCGGCGGCGAACGCCTCCGGCGCCGCGGGGCGGCCCACCCGATCGGCGCTGGATGCGCCGGGGGCTGTGCCCGGCCTCTGCGCCAGGAAGGCGGAGGCCGTCACCCTGTCCTCGAGGAGGAAGTCGGACCGGGGGCTGCCGCTCAAGCTGCCGGCGTTGACGGACGGCCGGCGTGCCGGCGGCGGCTGCTGCGCCATAGGCGGCTCGCTGCGCGCGGGGGCGCCGGCGCAGCCCTCCAGCAGCAGCGGGCACAGGGCGTCCCACGTCCTCGTGGTGAGCCCGCGCGCGGAGGCGGGCCCGCCAGCCAGCGCACCGCACAGCGCCGCCGCCTGCTCCGGCCGCGCGGCGGCGCACAGGGACTCGCATGCGGACGATGCCTGCGCCGATGCCGCCGATGCGGCTCCGGGGGGGGGTTGCTCACCCGGGTGGTCCGCCCCCCCCCCGTCGGCGCCTAAAGAGGACCCGGAGGTGCCCCCGGCCCCTTCTGCGGTGGCGCACGCCACCAGGCTGAGCTGCGCCAGGCGCACCGCGCCCGCCCGAAGCGCGTCAGACGTGCCGGCGCCTGGGGACAGCAGCGCCAGAGCCGAAGCCTCGCCGCAGCCGCCGTGGAGGGCCAGCGCGGCGGCTGCGGGGCCTGGGGGGGCGCAGCCGCCGGGCGCCCCTAACTGACGCTCGCACACCGCCAGCAGCGCGTCGAGAGCGTCTTCTGCCGCAGCCTCTGGCAGCGCCGCAGCGCTCGCAGGCTGGCCCTCCCGCGCGGCCGGCGCCTCCTGGCGCGCCGTCAGGAAGGCCAGCACGTCCAGGGTGGCGGCGCCGTCGCAGGCGAGGAGCTGCTGGAGGAGCGCCAGGTGAGCTGGGTCTGCGCGTGAGGTGTGCATGCCCAGGGCGCGCAGCAGGTGCCGGCCCGCCAGCTGGGGCTGCTGGGCGACCCCTCCTGCGCCGCCTCCGCAGCGCGGCAGCCACTCGGACAGCGCGCACAGGTGGGCGGATGCGACGAGCGGGGGCGCCGCCGCCCACAGCCGCAGGTCAAACAGCAGCCGACAGGCGGCCTCCCCGTGCATGTCCGGACACGGCGCCAGCGCAGCCACCACGCACCTGGCGGCGTCCAGCAGGGCCTGCGTGCGGTGCGCAGGCGGCGAGGCGGCCAGCAGGGCGGCCAGCGTGCGCAGTCCCTGACAGGCGGCAAACAGCTCCCTGTTTTCGCCGTCTTCCAGGCTGGCAGCCACCAGGCTGAGCGCAGCTGCGTACTCCGGCGGCGGCAGGCCCGCGCCGCCGGCGGGCAGAGGCACGCCGGCGGCGTGCGAGCCGCCGCCGGCGGCCGCCGGCGCCGCCGCCGGCGCCACGCTCGGCAGGGCGAGCAGCGGCAGCAGCCAGGCTGGCCCGCCCGTGGCTGCCAGCGCCTCCGCGAAGCTGGTGGTCACCACCGGCTGCGTGCCCGGCAGCGCCAGGCGGGCCGCCTGCAGCGCCGCGTCAGCGCTTCCCACGTGCCACGCGACGCCAGCCTCGCCGTCCGCGGCGCGCGCGTCCAGCGCCAGCGCCAGGCCGCTCTTGCGCCCCGCGCACAGGCGGGCAGGCAGCAGTGCCGCGGCGGAGGCGGCGGCGGAGGGGGTGGGGCCCAGCAGCGCCGGCTCCACGCACGCGTGAGCGCCCCGGGTTGCGCAGTGCAAGCCCTCAACCTCTCTCGCAGTGGCGGCGGCGCTGAACACCGAGAAGCCGGCCAGCTGGCCCGCCAGCGCCGCTCGACCAGGAGACGCCCCGCCGAGGGAGCAGTGCGCCAGGCCGCCAGCCAGCCCTTTGACGCTGGGGTACTTGAGAGCTAGTGCGCCCGAACCACCCCCGTCGTCGCATACGCAGCCATCTAGCCACACGCACGCGCGGTCCGCCAACAGCGTGCGCCTTTCCAGCACAATGGCGAGCGAGTGCCATCGGCCGGCGACGAACGAGACGGGCATGGTGGCACTTTCCACTGCGCCGCGACTGTACGTGCGCAGCAGCAGCGTCCGTCCGGAGCTCTCCAGAGTAGCGTCTAATCCGGTGGCGGTGTCGTTGGTGAATGACAGAAGGCCCATGCTCGCAGGTGGCGCCGCCTGCGCAGAAGGGAAGCCCAGTTCGTCTGTCAGCGCCCGTACGCATGTGCAATTGATGTGTATCGCACCTCGAGGCGTATCCAGAGCCAGAAGGTGACGGCATCTTCCGGGAATGGGTCAATGTGTCCGAGGTCGATGCGAGCGAGCGGTCCGGAAAAGTCGAAACGCGCGCGAGGTCCTGGCGCTGAAGGCTGCGCGGCCACCTCCAGCGCCTCCAGCAGCGCCAGGTGCATGTACGGCGGCTGTGGGGAGCGCAGCAACGCGACAAGGTGCCGCAGGTCGGCCACTGAGGTGTGGTGTGCCAGGACGGCACCCAGGAGGGCTCCCAGGCTGTGCGCCAGCTGGGGGGTGTCGCGGGAGGGGTCGCCTGGCTGGGTAGGGGGGTCGCGCAGCAGGGCGAGGACAGACCCGCTCAGCCGCGAGCGCCGACAAACCTCCAGGTTGGCCACCGGGCGCAGCAGTCGCGAGGTGAGCGTGTCCAGGAGGCGCAGCTGCGCAGGGGCTGCGGGCGTTGGGAGGGGCGCGTGAGCGAGGGGAGCGGCGGAGGCGTTTGAGTCAGTCAAGAGGGCGAGCGCGCTGTCAGCCCCGCCACGCGCCTGTGAGCCGCCTCAGCAGCGGCGCCTCCAGCAGCGCGTGCAGCGCTGAAGCGTCTCGAAAGTACAGCACGCGCTGGGTGTGGCGAGAGCGGGGCGCGGAACGGCGTCAGCGCAATGACACAGTTTACTCGTACGCAGCACCCCCAACGCGACGCGCCACAGCGCCTCCCAGCGCACGCGTCGCTGGCGCGCGGTGCGCGAGCCCGCCGTCAAGCGGGGGCAGTCCGGAGGGCCTTCTAAGCGTGCGCCCGTGCCCCGTCGCACGCCAAAACCCACGCAACCCGCACCTCCTCGCTCAGCTTCGCGCCACCCAGCAGCCGCTCAAGCAGCGCGCTCACGCAAGCATCTGCAGAGCCGTGCAGCTCAATGAGTGCCTCCACGCTGTCGCTGGTGCCAGCTCCGGGCTCAGCCTCCCTGACGGGAGGCGCAGACATAGGCGTGCGCGCCCGAGCCAGACAATGCAGCTACGTCGTCGAGGCTAGTAGGTACAGAGTAGGCGGAGGAGGGAGAAGCTAGGAGACAGTGTCGGGTGTCCGCGGTCCCGCCGCGGTCCCGCCGGCCCGCAGGAGCCCCGCACGCGGCGCACATATGTGTGAAGTGAAACCATATGCGACCGTATGGTCTAAAGGACGCGTCTGAGCGCTTGAGAGAACTATGGAGACCGGAGCATCACCGGCGCGCGGGACATCAGGCCCGCCTCCTGTCAATACATACATCTACCATATCGCCAGTGTCTTCTGAGAGTGATAATTAAATGGGCTAACGGACTGGGAGCCAGGCTCCCCGGGAGCCAACATCCACTTTAGCGCGCCCCCCCGCGTCTCCCTCCGCTGAACTTCGTTCTTCTGTCGTATTTTTGGCCACCAGCGTGCGTCGCGCCTCCGCGTATGGCGCTGTCGCTGCGCCCACCTGCTGTGCTTTGCGTTCGGGAGTCGCGCGGCGGTTTGCGACGGCCTTCGGTCTTCTCTTCTCGTGCGCTGACAACACTGTGCGCCGCTCACGACACGCCACCACGCCACAGACCGAGGCGCCAGGGGCTGAACTGGAACAGGAGCGCCTGGCACGCACCGCTGCGCGCTGCTCCGCTCACAGCGCCGGGCGGTGACCTGGTGGCGTGGCGCGAGTGGGAGTCCACTTCGACCAGTGACCTCGTTTGGCCGGAGCCGCTCACGCTGCCTCAGCGCATCCAGCGCTCCCTCACCTTTTGGACGGCCATCCTGCCCGTCATCTTCCGCTACCAGCTCCTCCAAGCGCAGTTTGCGCTCCCTGGTGCCAGCCGAACCTCGCCGGAGGAGCAAGCGCGCGCTTGGGAGCGCCTGCACGACGAGGGGAGCGAAGCGGTGTGTGCCACCATTAGCCAGCTTCGGGGCTTCTACAGCAAGAGTGCGCAACTCATCGGCTCGAGGCCGGACCTGTTTCCAAAGCAGTACTGCAGCAAGCTGGCCCCGTTTCAGGACAGCGCGCCCGCCATGGACGGCGCGCTGCTGGTGCGCGTGGTGGAGAGCGAGCTGGGCGCGCCGCTGCCTGAGCTGTTCAGCGCCTTCGACGCAGAACCTCTGGGAAGTGCCTCCGTGGCGCAGGTGCACCGCGCTGTGCTGCGCAGCACGGGTCAAGTAGTGGCCGTCAAGGTGCAGAGACCCGCGGTGGAGCCGCTGATGCTGGGAGACGTTGCGAACCTGTTGGCGCTGGCTGAACGCACTCGCGGCAGCCTGGCCGTGGATTACTACGTGGTTTTCTCGGAGCTCCAGTCTCAGCTGCGCAACGAGTTTGACTTTGCTTTGGAGGCTGCGTCCATGACCCGCGTGGCGGACCTGATGGACGCGGCGCCGGGCGGAGCCCCCTTGTTCGTGCCTCGCCCCGTGCCGGGGCTGATCAGCAAGCGGTGCCTTGTGATGGACTTCGTCCCCGGAACACCGTTGTCTAGGCTGGCGGATGAGATGGCGCGCAGGGGAATCAGCGCGGACTCTGCAGCCGCTAAGCTGGTGGCACGCAAGCTGTTGCGCGCGCTGACGGATGCGTACAGCATCATGCTCCTTCAAGAGGGCTTCATTCACGGAGACCCGCATGGTACGAAGGCTTGGCATGCGATTGATGCGCTGGTGCCTCTGAACTGACAAACGACGGCTCTCTTCTCCCGCGCAGTGCGTTGTGATGCGCAGCTGGCTGCAAGCAAGTGAATGCTCGCATTTGCTGAGCTGACGCGTCTCATCTTCCCCAGCCAGGGAATATACTGATCAGCGACAGCGGACAGGTTGCGCTGATTGACTTTGGGCAAACGAAGCAGATTCCAGATCTGCTGCGGCGACAACTCGCGGGCATCATGTTGTTACTGGACGCGTGCGGCTCCACGCCTGAAGGGTGTGCTGCTCAGCTGGAGCCGCTGGCGGATGCTGCGATGGAGTTGGGCGTTGTTTTCAAGCCCGAGTGCGAAGACACGACCAACGTGGGCGCAGCGCTCGCGATGTGGCTGTTCGACTCGACCGCCGCCACGACGCTGCCTGGCGGCTACGACAGCAACGAGCTGTCCAGCCGCAGCCCGGTGGCGCAGGTGGCCTCTTTCCCGCAGGCACTGGTGTTTGTGGGGCGCTCCACGGTGCTCATCCGCGGCCTGGCCAACCGACTGCGCGTGCCCTGGTCGCTCGCACACGAGTGGGCGCCCGCAGCCAGGCTCGCCCTTGCGGCGCCCGAAGAGCGCGCCGCCGCACAGGCTGCGCTGCAGAAGGCGATGCGACAGGGCGCTCTCGCACGGTGGCTCGCAAAGCTCAGCGAGAGCGTTTTCAAAGCCCTGCTCAAGGCGATCAAGGCGATCGCAGCAGCCTTCGCGCCTGCATTTGCGCACATGCGCTACACGCGCCCAACAGAGGGCTGTGCGTTCACACCATAGTGAAGCACCAGAGTCCTACGTACAGCTGTACCGCAAGGTGTCAATTAAGCGAGCGAGCGCTCTTGATCATTTCCGTGGTGTCGTGCGGGCGAAGAGGTTGAGCTTGCGCAAGTACCGGCACAGTGTGGAGATTACTAACGCAGCTCGTCGTGCACCGCCGGCGGCTCGCCAGCCTCGTCGCTGCCCTGCAGCGGCGCAGGCTCTTCGTCCAGAGGCGCCTCCGGCTCGGCCAGGTCCTCGGCCGCGGCGGTTGCGTTGCCGCGCGCGCGGGTGCCGTTGCCCGCGGTTGCGTTGTCGGCTAGCTTAGGCGGCTTGGGCACAGGCTTGCGCTTGAGCTGCGCCAGGAGCGCCTCCAGTGCCCCGGACTGGTCGCCCACGTCAGCCGCGGTGAAGGCTGCATCCTCGTGCGCCCGCTTTCTCGCCTGCGCGCCCTCCCGCTCGCTCAGCCACCCCTGGAGCCCCTCCGCGGCGGCAGACAGCGCCTTGAGCTCCGTGGCGTTCACCTGGGGCTTACTGGTCGGCCAGGAGGCGACGGAGGCGAGAGCCTCCTTGACCAGCTCTCGCGCGGCCGCCGCAGCCGCCGGGCGCGCCAGCGTCTCCTGCGCGCGCAGCTCCATGGGATCGCCCATCCGGCGCAGCGCCTGCAGGCGCTGGGTGAAGGCCATCGCGTCCGCGTCCGCCCCATCGCCGTACACCCACTCCTCCACGCTCTCAAGCTGCGTCAGAAACGCGCTGCGCTGCGCCGGGGCGGTCACCGCCAGCAGGCGCTGCGTGGCGCTGCCCGGCTCAGCCGACTCTGGGTCGCTGTCCAGGGCTTCGCTAAGCCGGATGACGTACGCCTCCAAGCCGGATTTGGCGCGCCCAGTGGCGGCGCGAGCGTCGTCCTCTGCGCGCATGGCGCCCATCTTGGCCAGGCTGGAAGCCTTGAGCGCGCCGGACAGCGGCGACAGCAAAGAGGCTGACAGAGTCACCGTCAGCGGCACGCGGCTGGCGCGCACTCGTGTGCGCTTCACTTTCATGGTGGCCGGCGGCGGCGGCGGCGATGACGTGGCGTTGCTGGCGTTGGCACTGCCGCTGACGTTGCCCAGGGTGACGACCGGAGAGGATGAGTTGGAGGTTGAGTTGGAGGTTGAGTTGACGGGCACCAGCTCGTCGTAGCTTTCCAGGTACTCGATGCCCAGCTCAGCCTTGTCTAAGACCAGGATGGCGTCCCGGCCCACGGTGAAGGTGAGCGTCACCTTGCCGGTACTGTTCTGGAGCTTGCTGACCGCGCCGGCGACGTTGCTCACGCTCCACCCAGCCAGCAGGTTGTCCATTCCGTCCGCTTTGACCGCGGGAGGCAGCGTCGCGGCGTCGTAGCGCGCGGTGACCGCAAAGTCGGCAGAGACGCCGCTGTACGACACCACGCGGCGCGCGGGCAACCGCTTGCCTTTGGGCAGCAACACCTTGGCGGACCCCTGAGACGCCGCAGCGCCGCCGCCGCCGCCGATGGGAGATGCGGCGCCGGCGGCGATGCCCTCCTCGCCCTCCTCCCCGCCATCCAGCACCTCCTCGGCAGCCGCCGCCGCCGACGACGACGACAAGGTGGCGGCGCTGCCCTCGCGCGTGAGCGTCAGGGCGAAGGGCGCCGCATCGGACGCGCCGTAGCGGCGCATGCGGAAGGTTGTGCTGAGGTTGGCGGCCAGGAGACCAGCGCCAAGCGCCAGCGTCTCATCCGCGTCCAAGTGCTTGTCCAGCGGGCGCCCCTTCAAGGCGGACACCAGCGCAGCCTGCACGCCCGGGATGCGCGTGCCGCCGCCGATCACCTCCACGGCGGCCACGTCAGCAGGCTGCAGGCCAGCCTCGGCCAGCAGCCGCCGCAGCGGCTCCGCGCACCGCGCAAACACGGGCGCGCCCAGCTTTTCGAACGCCTCGCGCGTGATGGACGAACGGAAGTCAAAGTCGCCGTGCAGCGCCTCCACGGAGATGCTCGCCTCCGCGTTGGCCGACAAGATCTCTTTGGTGCGCTTGCACTGACGCTTCAGCTTGCTCATGCTGCGCGGGTTGTCACGCACGTCCACCCCGGAGCCCAGCTTGGCGTTCGCCTCGACGGCGAAGTGCTCTGCGGGGAGGAAGGCAGCGTGGGCGCGCGTCAGAGAAGCGCGTGAGAGGAAAGACACGGATACGCGGTGGCATCTGCTCCCAGCGCGAGCGCTTCGCAGCCCGCGCGTGCGCAGTGCACGGCAGGGGAGTATTCCGGCCCGGAGCGCCCCTGGCGCGCGCGCGCGTCTGCGGCCGTGCAGAGCGTGACGGAACGTTCTTCTGCGGAAAACTTCTCTGCACCGCGCAGTCTGCCAGATCACCGCGCGCAGCGCGCCTCGAAGGGCACGCACCCGCAAGCAGCACGTCCAGCGCCTCTGCGCCGGCTGTTTCGTCCCAGGTGACAGCTTTGATCTCGAACTGGCCGTGCGGCTTGCTCTTTGCAGTGCTTTCGCGCGCCTTCCACCCGCTATACGCAACCAGGCTGGCGCTGCTGCTCCCCGCGCCAACGTCCACGATCACCACCAGCTGCTGCGTGGAGTTTGGCGGCGGCTCGCGGTCGATGCCGTACTGCAGCGCAGCGGCGGCGGGCTCGCTGGCCAGAGAAAGCACGTTGAGTCCCGCCAGCGCCGCGCAGTCCAGCAGCGCCAGACGCTGCGCCTGTGACCAGAAGGGAGGCACGGTGAGCACGGCGTCCCGGATCGGGGCCGCGCCGGGGGGTAGTCCGTCCTGCGCGCAGCGCTGCACATGCTGCAGAACGGAGCCGCACAGCTCCTCCGCGCTCACGCTGTCGCGTCCAGACGCAGCCTCGGAGGTGCGCAGCGCGACGGTGCCGCGCGAAGGCACGGAGAGGAGCGGCGCGTACGGCAGGTACAGCGCCTGCAGGTGCTGTGCCAGCGCGCTGCTGTTTGCGGGTCGACCCAGCATGTCCCGCGCACGCAGGTACACGCGCTCCGGGTAGCGCGTGGCCAGCGCCAGCGCTTCGTCGCCCACGGTGCGTTCGCCGCCTGACAGCGACACCGCAGCCGCCTGTTTCCGCTTGCTGGCCTCGTTGAGTACGATGCTCACTGGGGCGCGTCCAGGGGCAACCACGCTCGCCTTGACCCACTCGGAGCCGTAGTCCACCGCCAGAAGCGCCCCAGAGGCGCACTGGCAGAGGCTGATGAGGAACAGCACACACGTCAGGCGGCGCGACATGGTGACGCCGCGTGGGGGCAGCCCAGCCGCCTGGGGAAGTAGGCGGGCGTCAACTAGGGCCGAGGGGGGCGCTAGGACTGAAAAGTACAGGGGTGGCCCACCCTT
>Ga0208951_1001401_pt1 | contig 10526 bp, 6 predicted proteins | sample GreLakmeMI27MSRF_FD_187702 | JGI IMG/M metagenome (GOLD analysis project Ga0208951, IMG submission 187702) | Freshwater lentic microbial communities from great Laurentian Lakes, MI, USA - Great Lakes metaG MI27MSRF (SPAdes) | ecosystem: Environmental > Aquatic > Freshwater > Lake | place: Great... | reverse complement strand
GGTCTTGGGGCCTCTGGGACCACCAGCCAGGGGAACAGCGACTCGAAGGAGGGAGCGGCAAGCTGCTGAGCTGCAGGCGGCGGTGCAGGCGCCGGCGATGGCGGCACATCGCGCAGCTGCGGCTGTTGCGGCGGCGCGGCGAGTGGCTGTGCCAGCGCTGCAGCGGGCGCAGGCACGGGCGCTGCGGGCTCATCCTGCGGCTCGTCCTGCGGCTCTTCAGCCGCGCCGGAGGGCCCGGCTCCGCCCTTGGCTTTGACCTTCTTCTTCGCCTTGGCTTTGGCGCTCTTGGCCTTGGCGGCGGCAGCGGATGCCGAGGACGCAGCCTCCTCCGCCAGCAGCTCGGCCATCGCTGCATCAGCGGCGGCCTGAGCGTCTGCAAACCGCTGCCTCTCGGCAGCAGCCTTGGCAACAGCCTCGGTAGCTGCTGTGGCAAGAAGCTGCTTAGCAGCCGCATCCACAGCAGCTTTGTCGACAGATTCCGCGGCAAGCCGCACCCCGACGCAGGGCCAGCGAAGCGCTCTCCAAGTGCGAGTCTGCTCCTCGTTGGCCGCCTGGATGCGCATGCACTCCGCCACGTGCACCGGCCAGAACTGAGCCATGCACGCGTCGCTGCAGAAGGACGCGGACTGGCAGGCCGTGCAGGCGTGGAGGCGCTTGTCGGAGGCGCCGCAGCCGGCGCAGAGGAGCGGCGCAGGGCCACCCCCGCGGCACTCCAGCAGCTCGATCAGCTCCTGGTTGCCCGGGTGGAAGTGCTTCGCAACATCCAGCGCCGTGCGCCCGTTAATTGCGGCAATAGCAGGATCTGCGCCGGCAGCGAGGAGCGCGGCGCAGCAGTAGCGGTGACCATTCATTGCAGCCATGAAGAGCGGCGTGCGCTCCTTAGAGTCACGTATGTCAATCTCCGCAGGGCTCATCTTCTGGTTCTCAGGGCGCCCGATGAGCAGCGTCACACAAGCCAGGTGACCACCATGAGCGGCGGAGTGGAAGCAGGAGAACGAATTGCTGTCGTGCGCTGTCCGCGAGGCCCCCGCAGCCAGAAGGGCCTTCACCATGGCGTGATGCCCACCATGACAGGCGAGGTGTAATGGCGTGATGTTGTACGGACCACCAGTGGGAGCCGGGGGGCGTCCCTTGATTGTACATATGTCGATGTTGTCCGCGAAGTGGGGCAGCAGCAGCCTGAAGATCTCGGGCTGGTTGGCGAAGATGCTGTCATGCAGCACATTGCCGCCGATTGCACTATACATAAATGTGCGCAGGTCCGTGTGCGGAATGAGTTCGCGTACACAATCAAGTTGGCTGTAACCAATTGCGTTCGCCAGCGGCGAGTTTCCAGCATAGTCGCAGCAGTTGGCGTCAGCACCAGCCTCCAGCAAGAGGCGCACCACTTCGATGGCTCCCTGCTCGGTGGCCGCGTGCAGCACGGAGCTGTTCGCGTACTCAGGGTAGATGATCGATCCTTGGCGACAGTCCGTCCGCGAGCTGCAGCCGCACCAGCGTAGCATTATTGAGAAGCGCGCTGTTCCAGAGCCAGGTCACGTTCTGTGTGTGTGGAGTGCGGCGCAGGAGGGCCGCAAAGTTGGTCGCCTCGCGAGGGTTGGCGGCGCAGCGAGCATCGAGGGCGGCGTTGTCGGCACGCAAAGCAGCCGCGGCAGCCTCATCCATCCTTGTTCAGCGGAGAGTGCTTCCCACAGGCGTCGCGCGGCAGCGCAGCCGGGCGCGAGGGCGTGTGCAAGGCGGAGAAGGGTTGGCGCTCAGTTCAGTCCGTACAGCCTGCGCCCACAGCGAGAGCAGCGAGTACCACAAAAGCCACACGGCAATCTTGGTTGCCGCGAGGCAGCGCGGGCGCAGGCGGTGGAGGCCCAGTGCTCTCGCGCGGCCTCAGGTTCTGTGAACACGACGAGCTCTCCGGCTCAGACAGTGCAGAGCCAGAGGATACCGTGAGACAGCGCGCAGGCTTGCGGAGGGAGCGAGGCGCGAATGACGTGGCGAAAAAACGTACGGCACTACTACAGACTCCTGGTCGCCAAGCTTTCCTGCTCTCGACGCGACCCTCGCTCCAGTCCTCGTATGTGTTTCGTTTTGCCGCAACCGTGTGGCGGTCCGTGTGGCGTCCAGTGCGCCTGCGCCTGTTCCTGCGTTGTTGACGCGCGCCTTTCGCCCCCCTCAAGCCTCCTCGGCGCCCCCTTTCTGTTGCCTGCGGTTGGCGGCGTAGAAGGCATCCTCCGCAGACACGGCCCGGGAGAAGAGCGCCTCGGCAACCTCTGGAGGCGCCTCGCCGCTGCCCACCCGCGGGCTGGCCAGCGCGTCCCCCGTGAAGCGCGCCGAAAGCTGGCTCACAGCCCCAGCCGGGGGCGAGCTGGTCGTCGTGCCGGCGCCCCCCAGGCCCTCCGTGCCTGCCTCCGTTCCAACCGCCGCGGCGCCCCAGCTGTTGCGCCGCTCGCCGGCGCTCGCGCTCGCGCCGGCGGCAGCGGCGGCGCCGGCCGACGCGGCGTGCGTGCGGGGCGGCAGCGCGCCGCCAGCCTGGACGCTCAGCGACTCCGACAGGCCGATGCGAGATGAGCCGGCGCGCCTCATGGCCGCCGATGACGCGGGAGCGGGAGTCGCTGCAGCGTGGGACTGCGGCGGCGACGGAATGAGCAGCGTCGGGGGCAGTGGCCGGGACACCACAGGGCGCGGGGCCACAGGCAAAGCGCCACTCACCACGCCAATGGTGCTTCCGCTAGCGCTGCGCTGCTCTGCGGAGTGCGTTGCGGCGGCGGCGCTGATGAGGGTCACTGAGCTTTCGGGTGGCAAGGCTGCACCTCCGGCCTTGGCCTCCTCGCCAGTCTGGCGCGCCTGCTGCTGCTGCCACTCCGCGATTGCGGCGAAGCTGTGCTTGTATGCTGCTCGCACAACAGCCTCTTGGTCGGGGCGAGTGAGCACGCCGCGCAGCGAGACGCGCGGTCGCAAGTGCAGGTGAATGGGGTGCTCCCGGGCCGCCTGGCGCAGCTGGCGCTGCATCACCGCAGCCATGAGTGCCGATACCAGGGTGCCATAGCGGGGTGCCGAGCTACCGTCCCTCACCGGGGCAAACGGGTTGGCGCGCTCCCACAGCAGCCGCCAGCCGGAGATGCCACCGTCCAGAGGGGCCAGGCTGCGCAGCGCGGTGGCCGTGTCTCGCTCGTCCGCGTCCACCACGATGACGGTGTCCACGCCGAAGCGCTCGCGCATCACGTCCACCGGGTAGTTGTTCAGGTAGCCCCCATCCACCAGCAAATCCCCGGTTGTCGCGTCCGTCACGGGCGGAAGGAGCCCCAAGATTGTCTGCGCCGCACGCACCGCACGCCCTGCGGGTCCGCGCTCGTGCACCTGCAGCTCCCCGCGGGTCAGGTTGGTGCTGACGCAGAAGAAGCGCAGCCAGAGGTCCTCGATGGCTGCCCCGCCCAGAGCAGACCGGATGTTGGCCTCCAGTCCCCAGCCGCTGAAGAAGGAGAGCAGGGGCAGCGTGGCATCGGCCAGAAGGGAGCGCTCCGCGCCGGAGAAGGGGCTCATGGCTGCGCAGCGGCGCAGGAGGGTGCGCTGGCTGGCCCCGCGCGCGAAGGCCGCCGCCACGAGCGCTCCCGCGCCCGTTCCGCCCACGACGTCCACGGGCACGCCCGCATCCGAGAGGGCGCGCAGAGCGCCCAGGTGCGCCAGCCCGCGCGCGCCGCGGCCTGCGAGGAGCAGGCCCACCGCGCGGCCCGCCAGGTGCCTGGCCAGCCGCGCGACGTCCACGTCGCTACCGCTGCGCGCGTGGTGGTGCGTGCGACACAGCGGCCGCGCGTCCAGCCACGCGGCCGTGCCCGCGGGCACGGGCAGCGCGCACGCGGCGACCCGCGGCTCGGGCACGCCGCTCGCGTGCAGCAGCGCCAGCTCCATGCGCCCGCCCCGACGCGCGCCGCCGGCGCGCCACAGCAGCGCGGCTTCGCCCGGCCCCGGCGTGGGCGGGTCGCCCGCGCGGCCAACCACCAGCACGCAGTCCGCCTGGGAGACGCACATCTGGCTCCACGCGGATGCCCCCGGCTCCGCCAGCAGCAGGATGAAGCGGTACGCCTCCTCCTGGGCCGCCATCCAGCCGGTGAGCTTGCTGCGGTAGAAGCGCGAGGCGAGGCGCGCCACAGTGCCGTCCTGGAAGCGAGCCGCCGCGCCGCCTTTGTCCAGGGCAAGCGTGGGACCGAAGCGACCCAATGCGCACGCCAGGCTCGTCGCCAGCGCGCCCACGGCGCTCTCGGCCGCGCCGGGGGGCGAGGCGCCCAAACCGCTCGCGGGCAGCACGCAGATGGTGACCAGGTCCGGCCGCCGGCGCTGCACGGCCCCCGGGCCGCCGCCACCGTGGGGTGCAGAGCCCTTGCCCCCGTCGTGCGTCAGCTTGCGCGCCATCGTCTCCAGCAGCCGCGCGGCGGCTGCTGGCGAGCGAGCGGTGATGAGCTCAAAAGCTGCGCGCGACATTCTGACCAGCTCGCTGTCGCGCACACATAGTGCGGTAGCGTCGTAGCAGCCGCCAGCCAGGAGGGACGCCTCGCCGATGGTGTCGCCTCGGCCAGCCTCCTCTGCTCCGGAAAGGTAGAGGCCGAAGTCGTCAGGCGAGGGCGCCCCCCAGGCGGCCCCGCCCGCAGCGCCGTCGCGCAGCAGGCGCACGCGCCCGCTGATGAGGATGTAGAGGCTGCTTGCTGGCGCTGCGCGCGTGAAGGCCGCGTCTCCTGCGGCGAGCCACACGCGGTTGAGGCCCAGGCTGATGAAGCGCCGGATGACGGGCGCGAGCGCGCCCGCGGCAGCCAGCAGCAGCGCCACGAACGCCTGCGGACTGGCCGCGAGCAGCGCGTCCAGCTCCTCCGGCCCAAATGCGAGCAGCGTGGCGCCGGTGGCCTGGTCAGCGCGCACCGTCTCTCGACGTGGCGTGCGCGACAGGAAGGCGGCGGCGCCCAGCAGCGCTGGCGGAGGCAGCGGCGGCGGGCTCACGCCGGTGCCTGCCGGCCATGGCACCGCGTCGGCTCGCGTGGAGCCCTGGACCAGCAGGAAGAGGGCATCCCCGGGCGCGCGCTCCGCGTAAAGCAGCTGCCCGGGGGCCAGGCTCACCTTCCTGGCCGCCTGCGCCAGCGCCTGCGCGTGCACGCCCACGGACAGCTCCTTGAGGTCCCACTCGCAGGCGGGGGACGCGTCAGTGCCGCCCAGAGCAGCCGCGTTCACCGCGTTCACTGCCGGACCCAGCGGTAGGCGCTCCTGCGCCGCGCGAGGCAGGCCCAGGTAATCTGCCAGCACGAAGTGCGCCACGCGCCACAGGCGTGCAATCGCCTGGGTGAGGTACGTGTGGAGGCTCTTTGGGTGCGCCCTCACGAACGCCAGAAACAGCGCACGCGACACAACAACCAGGCGACACCCGCCAGCCTGCGCGATGGCGCTCACGCTGCGCCGCGCTGCGTCCATGACGTCCACATCGCCCACGGACTCGCCCTCGTGCAGCACGTTGGTGAGCAGCGGGGGTCCCTCTGCAGTTCCGTCGGGCGCCTCGTCCTGTCGGTAGACGCCCAGGGCACCTTGGACGACGATGTAGATGCCAGACTCGCTGGCGTCGCCCTGGCGGAAGAGGACCTGGTTGGAGGAGAGCTCCAGCGACTCGGTGCCCTGAGAAGGGAAAGGTGGTTAGGAAAGCGCACACCCTAACAGGTTGCGCAGCGGCGTGTGCGTGGGGCGTCGCTGCGGCGAAGCGCGTCTGTGCGCGCGCCTCGAACAGCTCCTGCGACTCCTCCAGCTCCAGGCACGCGAAGAACCTGCGTGGGCGAGGCCGGGGCCAGGGAGGGTGTGTGGACAAGACACAGTCAGCGCGCACGCGTTGGCAACGCCGCGACCAGGCCCGCACGCGCGCACGCACTTGGTGAGGTTGAAGAAGTTGGGCGTGCTTGCGCTGGCAGTCTCTTGCTCGCTGCCATCCAGCGTGCTGCCTGCGCTGCCAAACACTGTCGTTGCGCTTGCGCCCATGCCCCCCTCTCCCACGCCGCTCATGGCTCGCGAGACTCCCTCGCTCGTGGGGCTGCTGGGACCGCTGTCGACGCCACGTAACGCCGCCTCGTACTCCCGGCGAGCCTCATCCTCCAGCGCATCCACTCTGCGCCGGTACGCGGACGCCAGAGCGTACGCGCTCGCTGCGCCCGCCGTCACCGCCAGCAGCGGCTTCAGCCAGGGCGCGCGCGCGCGCGGAGGCGGCGGCGGCAGCCGCATCGCGAGGGCGAGAAAGGGCGTGCTCAGGATGACTGGTGGGGCTCCTTCAGCCTTTCAGCTCTCAGCGCTGGCGACGTCGCGAATGACGAACGATTTGCGCGATAGAGGCGCGAAGGCGCGGATAAATCTCGATTCCACGAAAGATTCGCAGATGGATGCGGGGCCGATTGATGACGTCATCACATAGCCGTGTGCCAATCCGCCCCCCCGGCTTGCTATCGCCGCCAATGCCGCCTGGAACGAGCCGCGTTTCAGCGCCCAGCCTGCAGGGGCTCTACGACTTGGGCGGCAGCGCGGCGTTTGGCGCGCAGGCGTCTCCCCTGGTGGCAGTGGAGGCGCGCACTCCCATAGGCGCCATTTGGCGAGCGTTGGCGCAAGGCCGCGCCTTCCTCCCCAGCCCCTTCCGCGCCAAGGACATCGTGGCTGGAGCGGGAGTCCAGTCGCTGCTCGCGTCGGGGTCAAAAGCGTGCGAGAACGGAGCGTGCGAGAATGAAGGTGCGAAGCGACAGCCTTCTTCCCCGTGCACGTGTCTCTCACGCGATTCTGCTTAGTTGAGGACGCGGGCTTCTCCTTTGCGACCGCCTTCGCCAGCGTCTCCAAGTCGCCGCTGTACGACGCTGCAGCATTTGGAGACTCACCGATAACTCTGACACCCGAGGAGGACACGCCCCCGCTCTTCGAGCGCGTCAACGACGCGCAGCCCTCGCCGGTGGTGCCCCCCCAGGCCTCGCCGGTGCGCCGCATGGGCAGCTTGTCTCCCGTGGTGGTCACAGAGCAGACGGCGCGGTCCGTGGCTGAGGCGTGCGCGCCGTCGCCCACTGCCTGCCCCTCCCCGCGCGCAAAGACCCCCTCGCCGCCTCCCAAGCCGCAGGCTGCGCGGCGCGCCAAGGCGCCTCGCGCCGCCCGACCCAAGGCGGACGCTGCCCCCGTGCAGCGCTCAGAGCAGGAGGACGCAATGTACGGCGACGCTGCGCTGGCGGCCATGCAGGCTGAGGACACGGCATCCGCGTTCGGCTCGCGGGGCCGCGCAATGGTCAACTCCCCGGTCGCGGCCCCCGCCCCCGCTCGCGCACCCTCGCGGCGCACATCCCAGGTGACTGCGCCCCAGGCAGCGCCGCCATCGCCGCCGCCATCGCCGCCGCCGGCGGCGGCTCAGCCTCCGCGCGCCGCCTCCGCCGGCGTGAAGGCTGCGGCGACTGCGGTGGCTGCTGCGCCCTCCAGCAGCCTCCTGGATGACCCCATGTACGGAGATGCAGCCCTGGCGGCGATGCAGGCTGCGGACGGGCGCGCAGGCTTCTCCTCGCGCGGCCGTGCGGTGATGAACAGCCCGGCACCCCGCAAACAGCGGGTGGCTGACGACGAGGTGACGGAGGTGGCCCCGCCTGTTCATGTGGCCCCGCCTGTTCAGGTGGCCCCGCCTGCGGCACCCGCGGCGGTGGAGAGTGCGGTGGCCACCCCCGCGCGCGTCACTCGCGCCGCAGCCAAGGCCGCCTCCAGTGCGCTCAAGCCGCCTGCGCCCGCAGCGGCTGCTGCTGCGGCCCCTTCTCCGGCCATGAAGACCCCCGTCCGGCGTCGCGTGAGCGGCGCGCGGCGCGTGGTGGCCGTGGAGGCGTCTCCCGAGGCTGCGCCGCCTTCGTCGGTTGCAAACCCATACTCTGAGGAGGCGCTCGCGCAGCTGATGGCCAACCCGGGTGCAGCCTTCAAGGCTGGCACCCGCGCGATGCAGAACAGCCCCGTGGCAGCCGCAGCGCAGGCCAAGACGCCCCGCACGCGCCGCAAGAAGGCGCTCTCCGCGGAGGAGAAGCACGCGCGTGAGTGGCGCGACGAGTGAGACGCAGCGAGGCGCCAGCGCCGGTGTTATTTCTGTTTGGACGCGTCATGGATTTGTCCCCAGGCAGGCTCCCGAGCTTGCACTGCGCGTCCAGCCTCTTGTCACGTCAATGTTGTGCTTGCTTCGTAGCTCCTCAGTAATCTCCCATGCCGCCCATTCCGCCCATGCCGCCCATGCCACCGCCCATGCCCGGGGGGGGCGCATCCTCCTTGGGCGACTCTGTGATTGCGCACTCGCTGGTCATCATCAGGCTGGCCACGCTCGCCGCGTCCACCAGCGCAGTGCGAACAACCTTGAGCGGGTCGATGACGCCAGCCTTGACCAGATCCTCATAGACGCCCGTGGCTGCGTTGAAGCCGATGGATGAGTCGCCCTTCTCCAGCAGCTTGCCCACCACCACGGAGCCCTCCTCACCCGCGTTCGCGGCGATGGTGCGGGCGGGCACCTTGAGCGCGGCGGTGATGATCTGGAAGCCCACCTTTTGGTCGAAGGAGGGCGGGGTGAGCTTCTCCACGGCACGAGAGGCATACAGAAGCGCGCAGCCGCCGCCGATCACGATACCCTCCTCTACCGCAGCCTTGGTTGCGTTGAGCGCGTCCGTCACGCGGTCCTTCTTCTCGCCAACCTCCACCTCGGAGGCGCCGCCGATCTTGAGCACGGCGACGCCGCCGGAGAGCTTCGCCAGCCGCTCCTGCAGCTTCTCGCGGTCGTAGTCGCTGCTGGCGGACTCCATGCTGTCGCGGATCTGCTCGCAGCGCTCCTCGATGCTCGCCTTGTCACCGCCTCCATCCAGCAGGATGGTGTCATCCTTGCTGATGGTCACCTTCTTGGCGGTGCCCAGCTGGCTCAGCTCCACGCTCTCCAGCTTGAAGCCCAGGTCCTCGGAGATGACCGTGCCGCCGGTGAGCGTGGCAATGTCCTGCAGGTTCGCCTTGCGGTTGTCGCCAAAGCCAGGCGCCTTGACGGCGCAGATCTTGACGCCCGCGCGCAGCTTGTTCACAATGAGCGTCGCCAGCGCCTCGCTCTCCACGTCCTCCGCAATGATGAGCAGCGGGCGCTGCACCTTGAGCACGCTCTCTAGGATGGGCAGGATGGTGGCCAGCCCGGACACCTTGCGGTCCACGATGAGGATGTAGGCGTTCTCCAGCTCACACTTCTGCGTCTTGGCGTTGGTGATGAAGTAGGGGCTGATGTAGCCCCGATCGAACTTCATGCCCTCGACAACCTCCAGCTCGTTCTCCAGCGTCTTACCGTCAGCCACGGTGATGACGCCCTCCTTGCCAACCTTCTCCATGGCGCGCGCAATGAGGTCGCCGATCTCGCGCTCACCGTTGGCGCTGATGGTAGCCACCTGCGCAATCTCTTCCGTTGTGCTTATGTTCTTGCTCATCTTCTTCAGCTCCGCCACAACCGCGTCCACTGCCAGCGTGATGCCTGCACACCGAGTGAGTGACGGGTGCCAACAGTTTGCTTTGGGCGTGAACGCACCTCTGCGCACGTCCATCGGGTTCATGCCGGCAGCCACGCTCTTGCACCCCTCCGAGAAGATTGCGCGCGTCAGCACCGTGGCGGTGGTGGTGCCTGGTGGAGCGTGAGTGCGTGAGCGGTGCGAGAGTTGCTGCCATGCTGAGGTTTAGGGCGCCTGGTCTGTCCGCCGCCTCGCCCGTCTGAGTGCCGCCAAGTGACACGCACCGTCGCCCGCCACGTCGTTGGTTGCGTTGGCCACCTGTTTCACCAGGCTGGCGCCCAAGTTCTGGAACTTGCACTTAAACTCGATGTTCTTGGCCACCGTCACGCCGTCCTTGGTAATCTTGGGCCCGCCGTACGGCTGCTCGATCACCACGTTGCGGCCCTGGGGTGGGCGAAGACGCAGGTGGCGAGCGTGAGCGGCGTGGCACGCCTTCTCCCCTCTTCCGGAACCTTCGGAAGCGTCGGCTCGCTGTGCCCGCTCGCGCTGCAGCTATAAGCGCACGCGCCTTGGGCCCCAGCGTGACCTGCACCGCGTCTGCAAGACGGTCAACGCCTTGCAGCATCAGGCCGCGCGCGTCGACGCCAAAGCGCACATCCTTCGCCGCGAAGCCGCGCACGGGCACGCGCACGAAGCCGCTGGACGGACCAGCCAGCCGGCTGCCGGTGTGCGTTGTCGGCACGCTGTTAGGCAGAGAAGCGAGCGCGTGAGGCAGGGCAGGAGGCAGGACAGGAAGCTGCGCCGGCTGCACACCTGCCAGACAACGCGCGCACAGCCGCCTGCAGCGGCTTCAAGCTGCTGCGACGCATCGCGAGACGGCGTAGGGCGTCAGAGAGGCACGCAGCGTGTCGTACCTCGTACAACAAACAGTGCCACGTCATCGGAGCCACTAGCACACCCCAGTGCACGTAATGGAGCTCTGGAGCGCCACCGCTGTGGCTGCACCAGCGCCGCACTGTAGCGCCAGAGCCAGGCCCGTGCGCTGCGCCC